>Ga0209656_10002343_pt1 | contig 12269 bp, 7 predicted proteins | sample BogFormECP12_OM2_FD_188239 | JGI IMG/M metagenome (GOLD analysis project Ga0209656, IMG submission 188239) | Bog forest soil microbial communities from Calvert Island, British Columbia, Canada - ECP12_OM2 (SPAdes) (version 2) | ecosystem: Environmental > Aquatic > Freshwater > Wetlands > Bog ... | reverse complement strand
CGTTTCGGACAGCCCGGCGGCGGCCGTCTGGGCGGTGCGCTTCGTGCTCAGCGCGTTGAAGTCCGGCTTTCGGGAGGTGCGCTTCCACTTCAGCGGCGACCCCTACGATCCATTCATCGTCAGTGGCGATCAGATCGTCGCCCGACCCCTCGAGAGCGCACTGGTGGCGCTCAACCAGTGGTTCCCGGTCGGCGCGTCGCTCCGGACCGTGGGTGGAGTCCGAGGGCTACTCACAACCGCCGTGAGCGGGAGCGCGAGCGGCGTCAGGCTGATTCTCGACAACGAGCGTCCGCTGGCGCAGCAGGTTCTGCTGCACACCAGGCAGAGCGTGCGCACCGAGATGCTGAGCGCGGCTGGAGCAGGCCTGCGAACACACACGTTTAGCCCGACTCATGGCCGTGTGAAGCTGACGGTTGCCCAGAACAGTGTGGTTGCGGTGCTGTCCGGGCCGTGACGGCGGACGGTCCCGGGGTGCGCCGAACAGACGCCTGTCGTGCGGACGCCTGTCGTGCGGACGCCTGTCGTGCGCTGCGAGCGGTACTGCACACGCTGCGTGACGGGATGACTGTAGACGTGGCAGCCAGGTTCGCGGCTCAGCTGCCGAGCCTGATTCGAGGGATCTGCTACGAGGATTGGGATCCGAGCCGCACCCCGCTGCCGCTGCACGACGTCGACGCATTCCTCGCCCATGTCGCCAGTGGGGACGGATGGCCGGGGAGACCGAGGCCTCGGTGGCCGTCAGCGCGGTCGCACGAGTGCTGCGCGAACACGTCTCTCCCGGTGAGATAGACGGCGTCCTGGCGGTGCTGCCGGAGAAGCTCAGGGTGCTGATCGACGCTTGAGCGCAACCCCGCCGACGCGCATGACGAGGGCCGTGCGTTCGGTCGTGTGGGTAATTGCGGGCGCGCTCGAGCAGTTTGTCGGGATGACCCGCGCGATCGCGGCGGGCAGAATCAGTCCAAAGAGCGTGAGTGTCGCCAGGAACGACCGCCAGAAGGCCAGCGGTAGCAAACCGCGACGCCAACGGCACTCACGCTCTTCTCACCGACCGGAGCCCTACCCCGCCGTCAGCGCGACATGAGCAAGCCCGTCATACATCGGCGGGCGCTGCGGCAGTCTGACCCGCGGCCAGGACGGCGGCCGACCTGCCATCCGCGGGCGTCAGCAGCACGGGAACGGGCGACTCGGCGAGCATTCGGCGAACGACCGCGGCGCGTCCCCGCGCAAGGTCCTGGGTCCAGCCGAGCGCGACCAGATCGCAGCCGCTCCGTCGCAGGATGTCGAGCACGTGCTCGTGCGGCTCGCCGACACGCAGCTCGAGCGTCACGGCCTGGGCGGAGGGACAGTTGCGGGCGATGAACTCCTCGCTCCACGCGCGCACCTCGTGTGGGAGGTGGTCGCTGAACGCGGGCAGCGATCGCCCGTGATGGACGTGCGCCGCCACGATCTGCAGCTCGGCGTTGGAGGCCAGCGCCACGATCTCCTGCAGCGCCACAGCGCTGGGTGCGGTTCCGTCGAGCGGCACGAGCACGCTCTCTATGGCACCCATGGCGGGCGCATCCGGGGGCACGACGGCGACGGGCTTGTCAAGCGAGGTGATCAGGGCCAGGGCGGTGCTGCCGGCCGGACGCTTGCCGGTGCTCGCGCCTCGCGCGGCGATCACGACGGCAACGACGTCCTCGGCGCCGGCGGCGCGTACCAGTGCATCGACCGTGGGGCCCGTGACGGTCCTAAGAGGAATGCCTGCCTCGAGGGCCGTGGCCGCGAGCCGCTGATTCTCCTCGCCCACATGCACCGCCTGCACCGTCGCGGCGTAGAGGCGTGCGAGCGCCCCCGCGACCGAGAGCACGGCTCCGAGCGCCCCGTCATCCCTGATCGCAGCGATGACCTTTCTCGATGCGCGTTCAGACTCCGATCGAGGCGTGTCGGTCTGTCCGGCGGGCTCCCTGGTGAAGATCCGAGCGCGAGCCGCGTGGTCGACGGCCGCAGACACCGTCGGGTGCGGGGATGCTGTCACGGCTATCAGTGTAAGGCTCGGGCGCAGCTGGAACGGGCGTCAGCCGCCCCGTCCCGCCGCTGATACGAGCGCCACGTCGCCGCCCCCGGGCTTGGGCGCGCCTTCGCCGAGATGGTGGGTGAACCAGTCGATGGCCAGCCGGGCGACGCGTTCGAGCGCGCCGGGCTCCTCGAACAGATGCGTTGCACCGGGAACGACGACAAGCTCGCTCTCGCAGCGCAGCCGTCTCTGCGCCTGCCGATTCAGCTCGAGCACCTCGGTGTCCGCCCCGCCCACGATCAGTAGCACGGGGGCCATCACCTCGCCCAACCGCTCTGCGGCCAGGTCGGGGCGCCCGCCGCGCGAGACCATCGCGCACACGCCTGCGCGCAGCTCCGCCGCGGCGAGCAGCGCCGCCGCCGAGCCGGTGCTGGCGCCGAAGTAGCCGATGGCCAGATGGGCGGTCTCCGGCTGACAGCGCAACCAGCGCGTGGCAGCCACCAGCCGCCGCGCGAGCAGCGGGATGTCGAACACGTTGCTGCGATCGAGCTCCTCGCGACCCGTCAGCAGATCGAACAGCAGCGTTGCGAAGCCCGCCTCGTTCAGCGCATGGGCCACCTGCCGGTTGCGTGGACTCAGGCGGCTCGATCCCGAGCCGTGGGCGAACGCCACCACACCGCGTCCGTAGGCGCCCCACGGGACCGTGAGATCTCCGCTGAGCGTGATCCGCGGCGCGAGCTCGATGGTGACCTCGCGCGTGGCGGCACCGGTGTGCCCGGCCAGCAGCGCCTCGACCTCCTCATCGGAGGTCGGGCTGAAGTCCTCGTACCAGAGCCCGACTGCCCACAGATCCGGCGGCATCTCCACGCACACCACCTCGTCCACCCATGAGCGCAGCCTGCGCGCGGACTCCGGCGCGGCCACCGGCACCGCCAGAACGATACGCGTCGCTCCCCGCTCCCGCAGCGCCTGCGCGGCCGCCTGCGCGGTGCGCCCTGTCGCGAGCCCGTCGTCGACGAGCAGCACCGTTCGCCCGGCCACCGCCAGACGCCGGCGCTGACCCTCGTAGCGGACCAGCTTCTCGGCCAGTTCGCGCTGCGCGCGCGCCACGGCCTCGTCGAGCTCCGCGGCGCTCAGTCGTAGCCCCCGAACCGCCTCGTGGTCGATGACGCTCACGTCGCCCTCGGCGAGCGCCCCGATCGCGTACTCGGGGTTCCCGGGCGCTCCGATCTTGTCCACCACGACGAGGTCAAGCGGCGCCTCCAGGGCACGCGCGACCTCGGCCGCGACGGGCATGCCGCCCCGCAGGATGCCCACAACGAGGGGATTCTCAGAGCGAAAGTCGGCAAGCAGCGCCGCCAGCCGCCGACCCGCATCGCGGCGGTCGGCGAAACGGATGTCGCCGTCGCCTGGGGTGAACGGCAGCTCCACGATCGAATTCACCGCGCCGGTCCGTCGGACATTTTGTCTCGGGCTCATCAGATCGTCCCTTGACCAGTATTTCCCGGGGTCTGCGCCCGGTGCATCGGCAGCATGGGCGGATCTTTGCTGTGGGCGACTACGGATCGGCGTGGGCCCCGGGCACCTGACGGCGGCGGCGCTCGGCGGGGTCAGCGCTCCCAGCGATGGCCGGCCTTCCCCACGGTCACGGCGCCGGCACCGGCGAGGCTGATCTGTGCCGGCCGGTCGCTGCGAACCTCGATCGAGTCGGCCGTCACCCGGACGCATAGCTTCGCCGCGTGGAAGCTCAGCCGCAGCTCGAAGCGCTCCCAGTCGGCCGCGAGCCGCGGGTCGAGCTCGAGGACCTGCCCACGCGGACGGGCACCGGCGAAGCCGAGCACGAGCGCCTGCCAGACACTGCCCATCGCAGCCATGTGCACACCACTGGCCGTCGTGCCGGATAGGTCGTCGAGATCGATCCGCGCGGTCAGGCCCAGGGCCGTGTGCGCCTGTGCGATCCTGCCGGCACGGGCGAACAGTGCCGCATGGATGCCAGGCGACAGCGAGCTCGCGTGCGCCGTGCGCGGCTCGTAGAAGTCGAGGTTCCGGGCAAGCGATCCACCCACCATCTCATCCGGCACGAGGTGGTGGAGCATCAGCACGTCGGCCTGCTTGATGATCTGGGCCTGGTGTACGCGCTCCGGCGAGAGCAGCAGGTCGGCGGCGATCGGGCGCCGCGGTGCGATCTCAGAGATCACGACCGGCTCCAGCTCGAAGAAGCCGGCGAACTGCTCGTACAGGCCGCTGTCCGGCCGGTAGCCGTCCACCAGTGCGTCGGCGAGCTCGAGCCAGGCCGCCCGCTCAGCCCCGTCGAGGTCTCCGTTGGTCGTCTCCGCGTATGCACGACGCAGATTCCAGCGCGCCATCACGTTCGTGTAGGCGTTGTCATCGACCAGCTCGTGGTACTCGTCGGGCCCGATCACGTCGCGGATGTGGGCACTTCCGTCGCCGTCGCGGCTCACGCGCGAAACCCAGTAACGCGCCGTTTCGACGAGTAGCTGCCTACCTGGCCCATTGCGAAACCCGCGGTCGCCGGTCCAGTCGATGTAGCAACCGGCCGCCCAGGCGACATCGGCGACGATGTGCTCCTCGCGCTGGCCGGTGTAGATCGTGATCGGGTGCCCGGCCCGGTCGTGGGTGGCATGCGGAGTCACGTCCTCACCGCTTGCCGCCGACTCCCAGGCAAAGCGAGCGCCCGCCCGCCCGCCGGCTCGCGCGGTGGCCCGAGCAACCGGTAGGCGCCGGATGCGGTACTCGAGGATCGCCCTGGCTGCTGCCGGATGGGTTGCGGCAAGGAACGGGAGCACGAACACGTCGCTGTCCCAGAAGACGTGTCCGCGATAACCGCGTCCGGTCAGGCCACGGGCGCCGACGGGCGCCTCGCCCTGGTCGGCTGCGCAGCCCATCAGGTGAAACAGCGCCACGCGCACACCGAGCTGCAGCTGCGGATCGCCCTCGATCCGCACATCGGATCGCTCCCATCGCTCGGCCCAGGCGCGGCGATGCTCGATCAGCAGGCGCTCGTGCCCGGTCTCCCTGGCTCGTCGTACACGCCGCAGGGAGGGCTCGCTGGAGTCCCCGGACGCGGTCGGGACATACGCGGCGAGGCGCTCGAGCGAGGCGTCCTGCCCCCACCCTGTGACCGATTGCAGGGCCGCAGCCTCAAGGACGCCGTTTGCGACAGGGATTCGGAGCACCGCGCCGTCGTGCCGGCGCTCGGCGTGCACACGCGGCGGCACGACGAGCGGGGCGCAGTCCTCGAGCCCCTCTCGGGAAGCCACAACGCGCAGGGCCGCGAGGCCCGGCTCGGCGAGCGAGGAGAGCTGGAGCGCTCTGAGCTCACCCGGTATCTCCTGGTGGAGCAGCCCGGCGTGCAGGTCCAGAACGCGACGCACCGGACGCTCGGACGACAGCGCATCTAGACGGTTCCACAGCGGCGCGGGTTGGAGCTCGGATAGCTCGCCGTGTCCGCGGTAGGCCCCCGCCACGAGGACCGCCGGCGCGGAGCCCCGGCGCGAGACAAGGACGCTGCCGCGGGTGCCGATGCACCCGTCGGAGAGCGCGAGCAGCGATTCATGCGCTCGGTCGAACTCGCTGTCGACGTCATCGATCGCCAGAGTCCAACGGGCATCCGATGAGACGATCGGCAGGGCACCGCGGCGGCGCAGCTCGAGCTGGCGGTCGAGCAGCCGGCCGAACGCGACCGGTCCGCCGCCGAGCGCGATCACTCCGGGCGGGACGCCGGCCCCCTCCACCCCGACCGAGACCACGGTGGCTCCTCGGGCGTCGTCGATCAGCAGCTCGGCGTCGCTGCCCGGAAGGCCGCCAAGCGGCCCGAGCTCATCGCCGATGATCAGGACTTGCTCGGGATCGACCCCGCGGCGCCAGAGGTGCCTGAAGAACCAGCGCGCAGAATCTGAGACGCCCGCCAGGCCGATCTCGATGTGCTCGGCGTCGCTCGTCACGTGCGCGTCCGGGAGCCCGACCTCGGCCGCTGCGGCCGCTGCGAGCTCGGCCGCAGCGGGCAGGCCATCGAGCGAGTGCTCGCGCAGTCGCACCTCCACGGCCGCGAACAGCTCGGCGACCCGCCCGCCCGGCCGATCCGCCGACTCTCCAGTCCCGATGAGGTCTATCTTGCGTCTGTTGAGCCCGCGCGAGACGATCCTCGTCTGGAGGCCGAGGGCGCCGTACCCCTCGACGGCGAGCTCCGCCGCGCGGTCCAACGCCGCCTCCTGCGCTGCGGAGGCGGTCTGCCGTGCGAGGAGCTCCACGCCCTCGCTGCTGGCGCGGAACACCTCCGAGCCATGGTTGAGCAGCAGGTGGAGCTCCCCGGGTCCGCGCGGTCGCGCACCCAGCTGGCCGTCGATGCTCTGCAGATCGCCGTCGCTGACGACGGCCAGATCCAGACCGAGCGCGCATGCAGCCTCCACAGCGGCCCGCAAAGGGGCGCCATCAGCACCGCGGTCGGGCACCGCCGTGCCGTCCCAATCGAAGATCAGCGCCTCGAAGCGGCGGTCCAGCTCATCCGAGGGCGCCGCCGCGGAGCTCATGGGGCGGCGGCCATCGTCACGTCCAACGCGCCGTCCTGCTCGAGCAGCGCAAAGCCCGTGACGCGACCGTCGCGTTTGAAATCCAGCGTGACCCGCGCGTCGCCAACCGCCAGGCGCTCGAGTCGGATCCGCTCCAGCCAGTCCGGCAGCAGCGGACGCTCGATCCTCAGTTCGCCACCGGGCGCGTCGGGGAAGATCCCGAGCATCGCCTGCAGGAGCAGAAACGGCGCGGCGGCGGCCCACGCCTGAGGAATGCACGCCACAGGGTAGGCCACGACCGCCGAGCGCTCGGCGCGGTCGAAGCCGCAGTAGAGCTCCGGCAGGCGGAAGTCGCGAGCGCCGGTGGCGACCTCGAACAGCGCGTCGGCGATCTTCCGGACCGCGTTGTCGTGGCCGTAGCGCTTCAGGCCGGCGGCGAGGATCGCGTTGTCGTGCGGCCACACAGAGCCGTTGTGGTAGCTCATCGGGTTGTACGCCGGACAGCTGCTCGAGAGCGTTCGCACGCCCCAGCCACAGAACATGTCCGCCGCCATCATCCGCTCGGCCACGGACGCGGCCCTGCTCGGCTCGACGATCCCGCAGTACAGGCAGTGGCCGGGATTCGAGGTGACGCTCGCGACCTGCTGCTTTCGCCCGTCGAGCGCTAGCGCGAATGTTCCCTCCGCAGGGTTCCAGAAAGCCTCGTTGAACGCCTCTCGCAAGCGCTGTGACTCGTCGCGCAGGCGCGTCGCGACCTCGTGCGCTCCAAGCGCGTCGTAGACCTCGGCGATCGTCAGCTTGGCGCGATAGACGTATCCCTGCGCCTCCACCAGGGCGATCGGACCCTCGGCGAGGCTCCCGTCGGCGTGCACGACCGAATCGTGCGAGTCCTTCCACCCCTGGTTGCGCAGGCCGCCGGCCGAGCGGCGCTCGTACTCGATGAAGCCGTCGCCGTCGCGGTCGCCGAACTCGTCGATCCACCTCAGCGCAGAGTCCAACGCCGGGCGCAGCGCCCGCAGCGTCTCGGAGTCGCCAGTCCAGGCGTAGTAGTCCGCGGCGCACATCAGGAACAGTGGCGTCGCGTCAACGGTTCCGTAATAGGGCGTGTGGGGCACGATCCCGAGTCCCGCCAGCTCGCCAACGCGCAGCTCGTGCATGATCTTGCCCGGCTCGGCGTCACGCCAGGGGTCGTCGGCACGCGCCTGGAGCTTTGCCAGGACGCGGAGCGCGTCGCGCGCCAGGTCGCGATTGAGCAGCAGCGCCTCGCTCGCCGTCACAAGCGCGTCGCGGCCGAACGGCGCCACGTACCACGGAATCCCCGCGGACACGATCCGTCCGCCTGGCGCAGGCATGACCAGTGCCCGGAGGTCGCGCCTGGAGGTCGCTGTCAGCCCGTCGAACAGCGCATTGTCGCTCGCGATGCGCGTGCAGCTCGTCTCCCACTCCGATCCGGCCAGCGCTAGCTCGGACATGGCCGTCTCGAGGCGCCTGCGGGGACCGCGGTGTCCACCGATCGAGGGCTCGGTCGTCATCAGGACGCTCATCGGCGCACCCGGCTCAAGGGTGACCTCCCAGTGCACCTGCACGCGGTCGGCGTCCAGCTCGACCCGGGCGGGCTGCGGATCGAACTCGATGACCGCCTCACGGAACACTTCGTCCTCACCCACGTACGCGAGCACAATCCCGCGCTCGAGCTGCTTGGGGGCGAGCGCATGCCCGCGTGCCTCCCGCCGTGGCCCTCCGCGCACCTCGAAGATGTCGGCGAAGTCGGAGGCCAGGGCAAGTGAGACGCTCGTCGTCGCCGGCTCGCGCAGGAAGCTGAGCATGCGCACGAGGTAGTAAAGACGGCCCGAGGCGATCATCAGCTCACGGCTGATGCTCAGCGCCTGCTGGGGCAGCGCCGCGCGCCCTCTGCGTGGCAGCGCCGCGTTGGTCGAGTCGACGATCGCGTGATCGTCCACCGCAGCGTAGGAGAGCGCGACCGGGCGGGCGTTGCCCACCGTGAAACGGATCTCCGAGAGGTAGCGCGTGTCGTGGGCATAGAAGCCCTCGCCGGACACCTGCGCTGCCGCCACGTCACCGTCGGTGCGCGCGCACAGGAACAGCTCGCGGTCCTTGATCACGAGGAGCTCCTCACGGGCCTCGGCCGGAATCGCGGGTGCACCTCGTCGCTCGACCGGACCGGCGCGGCCGATCACGTCGAACTGCACTCCGCGCGGGCTGACCACGGAACGCTCGCTCGTCGACCCGGCAAAGCCGCCGCGTTCGCGCTCAGATCGCCGGCGAGGGCCTGTTGGCTCCGCCGTTCCCTCCCGTTTCACTCTGCCACCGCTCTCATTGGCTGCGGCGATCGTACGCTTCGACGCGGCGATCCGTACCAGGGCGCTCCGTAGTTTCCGCACGCTCCTCGCGGCTCGTTGCGGATGCCGAGCCTGGGAAGGCCACTATCATGCTGCATGCAGTCAACCTCGCCAGTCCGTTTGTCGAGCTGGCCCATACTGCTGAGAACCCAGCGATCCGATGACGTCATCTCCCGACCACATGCTCAGAACCGTCTCGCATGTGGAGGGCGGGCCGCTGCGGGTCGCTGTGCTGGCGCCACCGTGGATCACCGTGCCGCCACCGGGCTACGGTGGGATCGAGGCGGTCGTCGCGCTCCTTTGCGAGGGGCTGGTTGCCAAAGGACATGACGTGACGCTGTTCGCGGCACCCGGCTCGCGATCGGTGGCCGAGGTCTGCTCGCCGCTCGAGGACACGCATGCCGATCAGATCGGCTCCTCGCTCTATGAGTCGGATCATGTCGCGGCAAGCTATGACGCGATCGATCGCGCCGGCGTCGAAGGCAGGCCATTCGATGTCCTTCACGACCATTCCGGCTATACCGCGGTCGCGATGGCAGATCGCGTATCGGCGCCCGTCGTTCATACGGTCCATGGGCCGTTCAACAAGGAGACGAAGCCCTTCTATCAGCGCCACGGCCACAAGGTCCGGCTCGTGGCCATCAGCCGCTATCAGCTCGAGCATGCGCCGGCGGGCGTTCGCGTCGGCGACGTCGTCCCCAACCCGATCCTCGCGCAGGACTGGCCGTTTGAGACCGACAAGGACGACTACCTACTGTGGATGGGGCGGATGGATCCGGCCAAGGGTGCGCAGCGTGCGATCGCGGCCGCGCTGGCGGCGGGCACTCGCCTGGTACTCGCTGGACCGGTGCAGCCCGGGCAGGAGGAGTACTTCCGCAATGAGATCGAGCCGCACGTCGACGGGCGCAAGGTGATGTTCGTCGGCGAGGTGGGCGGAGTGCACCGCAAGCAGCTGTTCGCACGGGCAAAGGCGTTCCTGATGCCGATCCGCTGGCCTGAGCCCTTCGGCATGGTCATGGTCGAGGCGCTCGCCTGCGGCACGCCCGTGATCGCCTTCCCCGAAGGAGCCGCAAGCGAGATCGTGATCGACGGCGAGAATGGCTTTCACGTCGCCGACGAGGCTGCGATGGCCGAGGCGACGCGCCGGCTCGACGCGATCGACCCGGCGCGCTGCCGTGAGAGCGTCGCGTCGCGCTATGACCCAGCGGTCGTGGCCGACGGCTATGAGGCGGTCTACAGCCGCGCGATCAGAGCCGCTGCCCGGCGAATCCCGCGGCTTGCCATCAACCGCCAGTCCTTGACCCGGGCAGACGATCGGTCCGGGCGCGTGCCGCACCGCGTCGCCCGGGCCTCGCCGCTGCAGCCAACCCGCTGAAAAGAGTGATGGCGCGATGGCGCGAGCGGTGAGATTCGATCACTACGGTGGGGTGGAGGTCCTGAAGGTGGTGGACGTCGAGTCGCCCGTCCCCGCGGCCGGGCAGGTGCTCGTCAGGGTGAAGGTGGCCGGTATCAACCCGGGTGAGGTGGCGATCCGCGAGGGTCGCATGCACGAGCGCTGGCCGGCGAGCTTCCCCTCCGGACAGGGCAGCGACCTCGCGGGAGTCGTCGAGGAGATCGGAGACGCGGTCGAGCAGTTCGAGGTGGGGGACGAGGTCATCGGTTTCACCGACCAGCGGGCCAGCCAGGCCGAGCTCGTGCTCGTCGAGGCCGAGCACCTGGTCTACCGTCCGCCCAACGTGCCCTGGGAGGCCGCGGGCGGGCTGTTCATCGCGGGTACCACCGCCTACGCGGCCGTTCGTGCGGTGGCCCCCACCCCGGGGGAGACCGTCGTTGTCTCTGCAGCCGCAGGCGGCGTCGGCTCGCTCGCCGTACAGCTCGCCAGGCATGCGGGAGCGAAGGTCATCGGTCTGGCCGGCGAGCGAAACCACCAGTGGCTCAGAGAGCACGGCGTCGTACCGGTCAGCTACGGCGAGGGAGTCGGGGAGCGGATCAGGGAGGCCTGCGAAGGACCCCCCGACGCGTTCATCGACACGTTCGGCGAAGACTACGTCGAGCTTGCGCTGGCGCTGGGCGTGCAGCCCGAACGGATAGACACGATCATCAACTTCGAGGCCGCACAGCGCTACGGAGTCAAGACCGATGGCAGTGCCGCGGCGGCCAGTGCCGAGGTTCTAGCTGAGCTCGCCCGTCTAATCGAGGAGGGTGAGCTCGAGGTGCCGATCGCCCACGCCTATCCGCTGGATCAGGTACAGGACGCATATCGAGAGCTCGAAGCCCGCCACACCCGCGGCAAGATCGTGCTCACGCCCTGACGGGCGGTCCGCGCGGGACCCAGCGCTGGGCGACGGCTGCGCCGATGCGATAATCGCGCGATGCCCTTTGATCCCAGGCGCGCCGAGCCGACATACCTTCCCGACGCCGCCCGCTACGAGAGGATGCCCTACCGGCGCGTCGGCGTCAGCGGCGTCCAGCTACCGGCGATCTCGTTCGGCCTGTGGCAGAACTTCGGCGACGACCGTGCGCTCGCGGGCACACGGGCGATTCTTCGCCGTGCGTTCGATCTAGGCATCACGCACTTCGACCTGGCAAACAACTACGGGCCACCCTACGGCGCTGCCGAGAACAACTTCGGGCGCATATTCCGGGAGGACTTCCGCCCCCTTCGCGACGAGCTGATCATCTCGACCAAGGCGGGCTATGACCAGTGGCCCGGGCCGTATGGCGAGTTCGGCTCGCGCAAGTACCTGCTCGCGAGCCTCGACCAGAGCCTGGGGCGAATGGGGCTCGACTACGTCGACATCTTCTACTCGCACCGCTTTGATCCGAATACGCCGCTCGAGGAGACGATGGGGGCACTCGACAGCGCGGTGCGCCAGGGCAAGGCGCTGTATGTCGGAATCAGCTCCTACTCGCCGCAGCGAACCCTCGAGGCGATCGACATCCTCACCGGTCTCGGCACGCCGCTCTTGATCCACCAGCCCTCCTACTCGCTGCTCAACCGCTGGATCGAGGAGGAGCTGCTCGAGGTGCTGCAGCGCCATGGGGTAGGCGCGATCGTGTTCTCACCGCTCGGCCAGGGCCTGCTCACCGACCGCTACCTGCACGGCGTGCCGGAGGACTCGCGCGTGCGCCGAGGCGAGGCGTTCGACGAGCGTCTGGTCAGCGAGGCGAACCTCGCGCGCGTCCGCGCTCTCAACGAGATCGCCGCGCGGCGCGGACAGTCACTCGCCCAGCTCGCGATCGCCTGGGTGCTGCGCGACCCGCGCGTGAGCTCCGCGCTCATCGGTGCGAGCAGCGTCAGCCAGCTGGAGCAGAACCTCGCGGCGCTGGAAAGCCTCGAGTTCACCCCCGAGGAGCTGGCCGAGATCGACCGCTATGCCGTCG
>Ga0209656_10002341_pt1 | contig 12274 bp, 8 predicted proteins | sample BogFormECP12_OM2_FD_188239 | JGI IMG/M metagenome (GOLD analysis project Ga0209656, IMG submission 188239) | Bog forest soil microbial communities from Calvert Island, British Columbia, Canada - ECP12_OM2 (SPAdes) (version 2) | ecosystem: Environmental > Aquatic > Freshwater > Wetlands > Bog ... | reverse complement strand
CGCTCCTCGCGCCGCGCCAGTTCGTCCGGTATCGACATGCCGTCGGGAATGTCCGCCGCGTCGGCCGCCTCGGCTTTGGCCATCAGATCGGCGACTTCGGCTTTCAACTGCGCCTCGATCTTGCCGGCGTGTTCATAAGACAGCGCACTGTGCCGGCTGGCGTTGGCGTGGATCTTGGTGCCGTCCAGCGCCACCGTCCCCATCTTCAGAACGCCCATCTCCCGCGCCAGCTGCAGCACTTGAACGAACAGAGCTTCGATCTCCTCGAGAAAGCGCCGCCTGAAGGTCGCAATCGTGTCGTGGTCGGGATGATCGTTGGCCGCAATGAACCGGAACGAAACCGAGTCATAAGTCGCACGCTCCAGCTTGCGGCTCGAAAACACGCCCGTCGCATAGCCGTAAACCAGAAGGCCCAGCAGCATTCGCGGATGATACGACGCCGACCCGGAACCGCGATAACTGCCGCTCATCGCGCGAAGATCGAGCCCCTCGACAACCTCCACGACAAATCGCGCCAGATGTTTCTCGGGAAGCCATTCGTCGACCGAGGGAGGCAGCAAGAACCCCGTCTCGCGATCGATCGTACGAAAATTGCTCATCAAAAAAGCCCGCCGCCCCGCGCGAATCAACGCTTGATTCTACCGTAGCCGCAGGCTCGGCGTTAAGTCCGACAGGGTGCTAGCCACCGAAAATCCTAGCCGACGATGGATGCGTTACGATCGAGGGTATTGTCAGGCTGATCAGGATCGTCCGAGACGTCGGATTGGGGAACGGAAGTGAGCGCCTCGCAGACTTCGAAAATTGCCATGTCAATGAAATACAGGAGCACTCTATTGCTCGCACCCTCCGCACCGGAACGAGCTTGTCCCAACCTATGGGAAACTTACCCGGGAACTCGGCCGACGGGCTTCGAAGCAACGTTGCGACCGACGTGATAAGAGAAGCGGCTCCATCGGACGCACTCCGCTATGCGGACAGCGTGATCGATCGGCGTCGGGGGCGGAGGATTTGCGTCCGGGAGGACCATACCCGCCCGGGGAGGTGGTCAACGCGTTGGTGAGCGTCGACATCTCGGGCACGAAGGCGACGCAGACGGACGTTGCAGATCGCGACGGTGTACGTCGCAGTGGGGGTTAGCCGCGTGGTCACACAACGTTGTTGCTGCCCCCGCGGAACGAGCCTCTATTCGCCTCCGCAGTTCTTTTGGGATCTCCGACTACGCGGTATGGTGACGATGGTACAGGCGATGGCGCCGAACCGGGGGCGACATGCCGACATAGACGACGATCGGGTTGGAATAGACTGGCGGCTCGTGCGGGACGTGGAAGGCGTCCCCCAGCAGCAGTTGCAGGGTGTGCCGACCATTCGGCAGGGTGACGGTCGCTTCTGTCTGGCCCCCACCGAAATGCAAATGGCTTTCGTCGTTCGGAATCGGGCGGTCCAACGGGGGGAGCGGCGTGTCAATCAAGAGATGGTGATGGCCAGAGTTCGGCTTGTCGACACCGGCTGGAGCGACGCCCATTTTTTCCAATCCGAAACGAACCGTGAAGGTGGTTGGCACGTAAGCGCCGTTCTCCGGAGACACGATGTAGACGCGAGCTCCAGCCGGGGAGGGATGGCGCGTTCCCGGCGCGGGCGCCTGCGCCGACGGCGGGGGAGGAGGCGCGGAGTCCACAACTGTTACGTGAATCTTCTGGGAATAGACAGGCGGTGTGTGGGGGATATGATCCGCGTCGCCCAGCAGCAGCTGCAGCGTGTGCGGGCCTGGCGGCAGCGACAGTTCGACTTCCGTCTGCCCGCCGCCAAAGTGAAGATGGTTCTCGTCGTTCGGGATCGGCTGATCCAAGGGCGGCAGGTCCGTATCGATCAGCAGATGATGGTGGCCGGAATTGGGCCTCTTCGTTCCAGCCGGCGCGACTCCCATCCCGTGAAGGCCGAAATGAACCGTGGTCTTCGGACCGATCACAGCGCCGTCCTTGAGGTCGATAAACTCCTCCTTCGCGCCTGGAGGCGACGGGGTCGGCCCGCCGGTCTGCGCTGGCTGCGAATAGGCGCATGAGGCGAAAGCGAAGCTCCCGATCAGCGCGACGATCGCCCAAGCGTTCAGCTGCATGCTGACCTCCCAAAAGATTTTTCCTGGTTCGATGAGGTTAGGCGACCGGACAGGTTCTCCTTGACCGCAACGAAAATCGGCAAGACGCCGATCACACTGCCGTCTGCCTCATCGAGGGGGCAGGCGAGCGTCAGACGGTGATTTGTGACCCCGCCGGCGGCAATTGTAAAGCTTTGGCCGTTCTTCTCGCGCCGGGGCGGTTCTTGTTCACGCGGAGGTTTACTGTTATCGCTTAGAGAATTAAGCGAGCGAGACTTCGCGGGGCCAATTCATGGGTCGTTTGGCGTGGGCTCCGGCTGCAATTTTCGCGGTAGGGGTCAGCGTCGGCGGATACGCGCAAGCCGCAGGGCCGGATGAGGCGCGTCTCCCCGGAGAAACGTTTCGCGATTGTGCGGATTGCGTGGAACTCGTGGTTGTGCCCTCTGGCGAATTCGACATGGGCTCGAACGCAAAGCCGATGGAGCAGCCTGTCCACCATGTTGTTATCCGGAAGAATTTCGCAATAGCGCGGCGCGAGGTCACGTTTTCGGAGTGGGATCGATGCGTACAGGCCGGCGGCTGTAAATTCGCTCCGACCGATCAGGGGTGGGGACGGGGCGATCGACCGGTAACGAACGTTAGTTGGGACGACGCCCAGGAATTCGTCGCTTGGCTGTCGAAGACGACTGGCAAGACCTATCGTCTGCCGAGCGAAGCGGAGTGGGAATATGCGGCGCGCGCGGGCTCGATGACTCCTTTCTGGTGGGGCAAGGAAGTCGGGACGGGGCGGGCTCAATGCGCCGATTGCGGCGCGCCGGAAACCGGCAAGACCGCCGTGGTCGGCTCCTTCCGGCCTAACGCCTTCGGACTTTACGACACCGCAGGAAACGCGGCCGAATGGGTCGAGGATTGCTGGAACCCTTCATACCGCGGCGCGCCGAACGACGGCTCGGCCTGGGCGAGCGGCGACTGCTCGCTTCGCGTGCTGAGGGGAGGCTCATTCGCGGACAAGGCGATTTCGATTCGCTCCTCCGGGCGGTTCCGCTATGATGAGGATGTTCGGTATTACGCGAACGGGTTTCGGGTGGCGCGAGACATGAATTGAAGCGCGGCCGGTTGCGATGGACATGTGCTCCTCGGGGACTATTAAGGTGTCGAGCGGGCGTTGTGAACGACGCCCCCGGTCCCGATGTTCGGGCCTTTCGCGCCGCGGGCGCACGGGCGCCCTGATCAATTGGGCGGTCCTCCTGGCGCTGGCGGTCGGATTCAGCGTTTTGGCCGGGAGCGCGGCGCTTGCCGAGCGCAGGGTCGCACTCATCATTGGCAACGCCAATTACGACCGCGGTGGCGTTCTGTGGAATACCATCAACGACGCCAAGGCGATCGCCGCCCTCTTATCTAACGCAGGGTTTGACATCGTCGACCAGCGTTCCAATCTGGGCGTCGTCGAATTCAAGCGGGCGGTCCGTGAATTTGTCGACCGGTCGGCCAATGCCGACGTTGCGGTCGTCTACTATTCGGGCCACGGATTAGAGGTCGGCGGCGTCAACTACCTGATCCCGGTCGACGCCAAGCTGATGAGCTCGTTCGACGTGGACGACGAGGCGGTTTCGCTCGATCGGCTCCTGGTCGCGACCGAGCGGGTCAAGAAACTGAGCCTGATCATCCTGGACGCCTGTCGCGAAAATCCCTTTCACCCGGTGAACGGTGAAGCGCGAGTGACGCGCGCAGGTTCCACGGGGCTTGCCAGCGTTACCCCGACTGTCGCGGACACACTGGTCGCCTTCGCAGCGAAGGCCGGCTCGGTCTCCTACGACGGGGACGGTCCCGACAGCCCTTTCACAACCGCGCTCGTCAAATACATAGCCCAGCCGGGCCTTGACATCAGGAGAGCCCTCGGGAAGGTGCGGGACGAAGTGCTTCGCGAGACCGGCAATCGTCAAGAGCCCTATTTTTATGGCTCGTTGGGCGGCGAAGACGTTGCGCTCGTTCCCGCGAAATCTGCGGTACCCGCCGCGACGGCCGTCCCGCCCACCGTGACGGCCGTCCCGCCCACCCCGGTCGAGCGCGACGAGGCGCTCGAGGCGCTGGACTATCGCACGGCTGAACGCGTCGATTCGCTCGAGGGCTGGCGCGCGTTCCTCGCCGCTCACCCCTCCGGCTCCTTTGCCCAGCTCGCTCGGGCGCAGATCGAAAAAATGCTCCCTGATGGAACGGCGAGCGCGTCCGCGCCACAGAGGACCCCGTACGTCGGCGGACCTTCGAATACGCAACCAGCTGCCGGAGGGACCGGGCTTCCGGCTTCGGTCGAGTCGGCGGCGGTAACCCCGGCGCTAACTCCCAGCGAAGTCTGCAAACGCGATGGAGACCGCCTTGCGCGGCTGCGCGGCAACCCTTCAGCCGAGGAGGCCCAACATTTTGCGACCGAGCTGCGCTGCGAGATACTGCGGCCGCAATTTCTGCGTCTCATGGAGAGTTTGGGCTTCGCCGCGGCCGCGCGGCCTGCGCCCGTAAATCCCTCTCCTTTGGACAGCTCGCTGCCGGGACCGACGATGGCGGGCGACTGCGCGGCCCAGGAGGCCGCGCTCGACCGCCTCCGGGCCGAGCCTTCGGAGGAGGCGGCCCGGCGGTTCTGGCGAGACCTGCAGTGCGAACGGCTGCGCCCTCAGGTCCGTCTGCTGATGGAAAGCCTCAACCTCACGCCGGATTCGTCTCCTTCGGCCGGGGATGAGCAACGCCATGCTCTTGACACGCCGTCGACCGGCAACGGCGTGCGGGGGATGTCCGCGACAACCAAAGGTGCCGCGGCTGACTCGGGCGCTTGTCGGCGGGAGGCCGAGGAACTCGAGCGCATTCGAGCGAACCCCGACCGACGCCAGGCCGAACAATTTGCCCGGACCGTCACTTGTGACGCGCTGAAGCCCCAGGCGGCGCGATTGCTGGAGAGCTTTACCGAATGACGGCTTGGATTCGGCGTCTTCCGGCCGCCTCAGGTTCGATCGGTCCTTCCGCTCGTCCAACGTTCGCCGCGTGGACCCCGCGATATCCTGGCGGCAAGTCGCCCACGACGACGAGGCCGGTCGCGTGCCGACGCGAACGCCGAGCCTTTCTCGAGGGCGGGTTTGCAAGCCCGCCACGACTTCGGCGATTTCGAGCCCTGCATGGACCGCCCGCGCCGCGTCGTCCTCATGCGCGCGGGGAAAGCCGAAGTAAGCGAGTATCCCGTCCGCATTCGTGCGGATGCGGGCCCAGATGGTTTGGTCGATCTCAGACTGGTTGAGGTAATATTCCGGCCCATCGAGATCGACAGCTCGGGGGACCGCCGGCCGCCGTCGCCGCTTAGACGTCGGTGCCGATGCGGCGGAACATCGCGTCAACCTCCAGCCCCTGCTCCTCGATCTCCTTCGGGAAGGCCTGCGTAAACGGGCTGTTGCCCGTCTCGCGCCGCGTCGTCGGCCTGGGTCGCGTAGACGATGATCATCCCCTGCGCCTTTCCGGTCGCGCGTAGCCCTGCACCTTCGGAATGTCGCGCGTGGAGACGCTGATGGATCGAACGAACTTGTCCGCCAGAGGGTTGTCGCGGCACGCGTCAAGAACCATGATCTTGACCCCGGGGAAAGCTGCAGCGCCGATTTGACGTCGTCAAGGGCGATCATCTCGTATCGAAGGCTGACCTCATCCTGCAGCTCCGCATCAACAGGCATCAGGAAGTTCTTGCCTTCGAACTGCATGCCGTGGCCGGCGTAATAGAGGAGCACGGCGTCCGCCCGTTTCCTTCCCGCGCGAACTCGGCGATCACCTGATCCATCCGCCGCTTTTCGACGTCGACTTTCAGCGTCACGTCGAAGCCGATCGCCTTGAGCGCCTGGGCGACGTCCTTGGCGTCATTCGGCCGGTTGGCCAGCGCGGGAGTATATTGGTAGGAGCCGTTCCCGATGACCAGCGCCACACGCTTGTCCGCGAAGCTGGGCGTCGCGTGGCCGAGGGTGACAAGGGCGGCCGAGCAAAAACCAACAAGAAATATCGTTGCGCCTTCATCTGGGCAGTCCCGTCTCGGTGCCGTTGCGTCGTGACCGCCACCGCCTAGTCAGGCGGAACCCTAATGGAAATTTGTGTTTCGGTCCAGCTTTCGCGGGCTTTCGAGCGCGCCGCTGCCGGTAGCGCGCGAGGACCGATGAAGGCCCTTGAAACCGCCGTGAATAGGCCCAAGATCGAGCCGTCTTCCAGGCGCAAGGAGTTTCGTAATGAAATTCTCGCGAAAGACGTGCTTGCTCTTCACGGCGTGGCTTCAGGCGCACGCCGCGTCCGCCCAATCGCCGGTCGCTATCGTCGAGGATGTCAAGGGTCAAATCGCCGGCGTTGAGGTCATGGATTACCTTGTGCCGGGGCGAACGCTTCGGCTCGCGAGGGACGAGACCGTCGTCATCGGGTATTTGAAGTCCTGCGTCCGGGAGACGATTCACGGCGGAACGGTCGAGATTGGCGACGAGCAAAGCACAGTCGAGGCAGGCGTCATCGAGCGCGGCAAGGTCGAATGCGACGCGAAGGACATGATGACGACATCAGGGCAATCGTTCGATTCGACTGGCTACGTCCTTCGCGACGGCGCAGGCGGAAGCCAGCGGCTGCCCGGGGTCCAGCGGGCGCCCGGCCCGCAATTCACTCTTTATGGATCAAGCCCGCTCATAGAACTCAACGGCAGCGGCCCCCTGGTGATCGCTCGGCTCGACACGAAAGGCGAGTATTTCCATTTTGACATCGATCAGGACAAGCTGCTGCGCGGGCGTTTCCTCGATCTCGCGGTCGAGGGCAAATCGCTCAGTCCGGGAGGCGTCTATGGAACTCGCTGGCAGAAGCGTCTGGTCGTTTTTAAGGTTGACCCTACTGCGCGACCTGGCCCAACGCCCATCCTTGGACGGCTGCTGAGGTTGGGGTTCGCGCCCTGAAGGCGAAATCTAGGACTTGCGAATGTTGGGGAGGCGAAGCTCGACGGCGCTTGCGATGGTCGCCATTGCAATCGTCGCCGCGACCCTCGCCGCCGCCCCCGGATTTCAGTTCACGCGCGGCCTGTCGCTCGACGTTGCGACCGCTTTGCGATGGCGGTTGTTCGGCGACCTCCACGACAGCTCCTCGTCTCCCGCCGTCGTGGTCGCGCTGGACGAAGAGACGTACCGCACGCCGCCGTTCAAGGGAACGCCGACGATCACCTGGACCGGAGAAATCGCGCGCGTGCTCGCCGCTGTGCTGGAGGGCGGAGCGAAGGCCGTAGGGTTCGACGTGATCTTTCCCACCACGATCGAAGACTCCGAGATTTCATTCGGCAACGAGACGATTGGCGAGCGAATGCGAGGATTCGATCGCGATTTCCTGCGTGCGCTCGCCTCGGCCGCGAGCGCCGGGAAGATCGTACTCGGCGAGATTCGGACCGGCGATGATCGTATTCTGCCGGCCGCGGGACAAAGGATCGCCGTCGGTCAAATGCGCAACATTCGCTCCTTGAATGTGTACAGCGACGCTGACGGGGTCGTTCGACGCGTTCCTCTGATGCTGCCAGTCAATGGCGGACTTGCGCCTTCCATGTCGCTGGAGCTGGCGTCGCGCGCGCTCAATACGCGACCGAAAGTCACTTCCGCCGGCGTCGAAATCGCCGGATATACGATCGCATCGCTCATACCGAACGCAATGACGTTGAACTTCGACGGCGGATCCGGCGACATTCCGGCTTATTCGCTGGCTGACCTGCTCGCGTGCCTGGGGAAGGGCGATACGGAGTTCTTTCGTCGCAACTTCGACGGCAGGGTCGTCCTGTTCGGCTCGAAGCTTGAGTTGGAAGATCTCAAGATGACGTCGAAGCGCTTCGCATCCGCGCCGCGGCCGACAACGACGGAGCGGTGTGTCTCGGCCTCGGCAAGCGAGGCGCCGCCGGCGCACGGTTTGATCGATGGCGTGTTCGTTCAGGCCACGGCAGTCAACAACCTGGTGCGCCGCGAGGCCGTCACGGAGCTCGGCGATGGATCGCGATGGCTCCTCGCCCTGACGGGCGCCGCAATGGGCTCTGCCGCCGCGTTGACTCTAACGCCCGCCGGCGCCGCCGTTTCATTCCTGCTTCTTTGCGCTGCCGCCGGGGCCGGTACCGCGATCGCGCTATTTGGCCTCGTCGCATTGCCCGTTGTCGAATTCTGCCTGGCGGGAGCCGTCGCGATTGTCGGAACAACGATTTTTCGATTGTTCGTGACGGACAAGGACAAGCGCCTCCTGCGACGCAATTTCGAGTACTATCTCGCGCCCGCGGTCGTCGATCGGATGGCGAGTTCGGACAAGCCCCCGCACCTGGGCGGCGAACAGCGCGACGTAACCATTCTTTTTTCCGATCTCGTGCAATTCTCCACGCTCTCGGAAACAATGGCCCCTTCTGACGTCGTCAACCTGATGAACCGATATCTGTCGGCCATGACCGACATCATCGAGACGGAGGAAGGCTACATCGACAAGTACGTCGGCGACGCGATCATCGCATTGTTCGGGGCCCCGCTGGACGATCCGCGCCACGCTGAGCACGCCGTCCGCGCCGCGCTCGGCTGCTGCGAAAGACTTGAAACGCTGAACGCGGAAAGCAGGATTATGAACGGGCCGCGCCTCGCGCACCGCATCGGCCTCAATTCTGGCCGTGCAGTCGTCGGGAACATCGGCTCGAAGCGGAGGTTCAATTACACCGTCATGGGCGACGCAGTGAATCTCGCGTCGCGGCTCGAAGAAGCCAATCGATTCTTCTGCACCTCGATCATTGCCTCCGAGAGCACGGTGGCGCTCGCGGGGCCGACATTCGCTTGGCGCGAGTTGGATCGTGTTCGGGTGAAGGGACGCACCGAGGCGGTGCGCATCTTCGAGCCGACGGCCGTCTCCGGCGACGAGGCCGCCGACCGGATGGCCTGCAGGGATCGCTATGCGGAAGGTCTAGCCCTCTGGCGCGCGGGCGACTTCGCCGCAGCCGCGGCGATGTTCGCGCGCTTCGCCGCCGTGGACCCGCCATCCGCGCGATTTCTCGAAAGATCGCGAACCATGGCGCAAGGCCCGCCCCAGGAAAACTGGGACTCGATATCCACGTTGGGTTGAGCGGAACTGCCTGCAAGATTGCGTTCGGCCTAGCCAGCTACCGCCCACGCGGACTCCGATGGCGTTGCTTGTCTGGCGAGCTCTATCGGGTCACAAGGCGTCGTCACGGCGTCGGCGGCTTGGTAGCCGAAGAGCATGACGAAAATCAGCTACTCCGGATATCGGTTCCCTCCGGAGAACATTCACCAGGCGATCTGGCTCTATCTCCGGTTTACGCTTAGATTTCGTGACGTCGAGGATTTGCTCGCCGACCGCGGAATTGCAACTTCGTACGAGACGGTCCGACGCTGGGTGAATCATTTCGGGCCGATCATTGCAGCGGAATTGCGAAAGCGCCGTCCCAAACCGCATTCGATCTGGCATCTTGACGAGGTCAATCTGAAAATCGACGGGCGCATGGTTTACCTCTGGCGCGCCGTCGATGCCAAGGGCGAGGTTCTGGTCGTGCTGGTCCAGTCCAGGCGCAACACGCACGCCGCGTTGAAACTGATTCGCAATCTTCTAAGAAAATGCGCGGTCGTTCCTGAGCGGTTGGTCACGGATGATTTGCGGTCCTACGGCGCAGCAACACTTGATCTCGGCATCGACCACCTGCATGACCGCGGGCGATGGAAGAACAATCGGGCCGAGAATTCGCATCAGCCGACCCGACGGCGGGAGCGCAAGATGCAACGCTTCAAGAGCGCGGGCTCAGCTCAGAAGTTTCTGTCAACCCACGCTGCCGCCTACAACACTTTCGACGTCCAACGCCATCTCGCGTCAGCTCAATCTCACCGCGTGCTCCGCGCCGCGGCGACGTCGCGGCGGCTTGAAAATCCGTAAGGCGTAGACCGAGCGTGCTCTTGGCACGGCAATGTGACAGCGCCGAGTGGCCGCCTAACGTCGGCACCGGCCGTCTCCTGTGTTCAAGTAGCAGGCGTTCCCCGGCGGCCCAGCGAATGGGTCAAAACGAGCCGATCGCGAGATCGCTCGAGCGTGCGCGGAACTGGCGCTCACGATCCAAAGCGTTTACCGTCGCGGCGTCGGTGTAGGAATTTTTTGCCATTGCAAGCGAATTCCGCGGGCGCAAGTATCCACTTCGACGTACGCTGCGAAAGGCCGTCGTCGACCACGGTGGGCGTCGTGCTCGACGCTCTCGACGCGGTGCTCGTTGCACGCGGGCCGGAGAGCGTTATCCGCTGCACCGATCGCGAATTTCTCACTTCCAAGCGCGCCCGGTCGTATTCCGATTGACCGAAGGCTTCTACAACCCCCGCGCCATCATTCGGCGCTGGGCGTGGTGACGGCGATGTCACAGCCCTTCGATCAATTGCCGGGCGTCTTCTCGCAGCGCCTTGCGCGATTCATCGCGCAAATAATGCATATGGCCGCCACCATAGACTTTCAGCTTCAACCGTCCTGATGGGCCATAGTCAGGAATTTGATCAAGCAGCAGCTGCGTGCCCAAATATGGCGTCTGGACGTCGGTGAGCCCGTGGCTGATCAGGACCTTGAAATTCGGATCTAGCGCGAGCATGCGCTTCAGAGCAGAAATTGATTGCGGCGCCTCCAGCCCGGAGCCCCAGTTCCAGGCGTGACTGACTGCTTCGTTCAATAGCTCGTAGCGTTCGTCGATCTTCCAGCCAAGGCGATCATTGTAGATGCCCATGATAGCGCTTGAGAAAGGCGCATCGAGGCCCTCGACGACTGGGTCTAGCCAGCGGCTTCGATATTCGTTCGGTTCGGGATCGTAGGCGCTGATGGTCGCATCGTAATAAGCGGCGACTTTGCCTTGCTGTCGATCGAACTCGCGTAGGAAGGCATCCTTGCCGATGCGTCCTCCCAGCTGTTTCACCAGCTCCTCGTTGATGCCGGTCAGCTCGCTGACGTGTTGTGCCATGCGGGCGACAGCCGCCGCATCCTTCGGCCCACGCAAGAAGTCGAGCAAATAATCGTGGCTTGCATATTGTTCGACGACTCCCAAATCCTCTCTCGTCACCTTTCCCTTTCTCTCGCGGAAGGCCGCCGCGTATGAGGGCAACCGGACGGCAAAGGAGAATGGATTGCTGACGTCGGAGTAGTCGGCGCCGATATCAAGAGCAGGCGAGATCAGAACGAGGCCGCTGATTCCGACGCCTTGCTTCGTCGCCAGCTCCTCGGCAAGCCTCGGCCCGCGAAAACCGCCATAGCTTTCGCCGAGAATGAATTTTGGCGACATGAGGCGATCATTATCGGCCAACCAACGACGAACAACCACGCTCAATGCGTCGATGTCGCCGTTCACGGACCAGAGTTTCCTACGGACTTCATCGCCCGGCGCGACAATCCGGCTATAGCCGCTTCCTGGCGGATCGATGAAGACGAGGTCGGTGAAGTCGAGCCAAGTCTCTTCGTTGTCGACAAGGGTCGGGGTGGAGGAGGCGGAAAGGCCATTCATTGGCAGGCGCCATGGTCCGACCGCTCCAAGTTGCAACCAGGCCGAACCGGCGCCGGGACCTCCGTTGAAGACGAAAGTAACGGGCCTCTTATGGGCGTCAGGTCCGTTCACTTGATAGGCGATATAGCCAACGTCAACCTCGGGGGTGCCTTTGTCGTCGCTGAGCTGGATGCTGCCGGCTGTGGCCTTAAAATCGAGCCTGCGACTTACAAGGTTCAGCACTTGCGTCGTGGTTGAGTCGACAGGTAGGCGCCTGGCTGGCGCTGTTGCGGGCTTTGCGTCCTCTGAATTCATCGATCCGTGCGGAGCGCTCGCCGGGGACGCGCCCGTCGTCAACTCTTCAGCAACAAGCGGGGCCGCCACAATCAAGGGGCCAACAGAAACTGCCAAGAGTCGCAATAAGGCAATCATACAAACCTCCATGATGACTTCGTCAAAGTAGCTTCTGGATTTCCGCCGGCTGAGGCTCGGCTGTCGGCGACCGAACGGCCTTCCCGAACGTGACAGTAGAGTAGCCGGCCCTCTGCCTGGGTCTACGGGAGTCTTAGGAGCGACCCTGGATTCCGGAGCGAAGCGCAACGCGGTTAAGAGAAGCGGATTTGAACGTCCTTTCCAAGCTCGGCAAGCAAGGCTTGGAATGGCGTCTTGAACCC
>Ga0209656_10002340_pt1 | contig 12278 bp, 11 predicted proteins | sample BogFormECP12_OM2_FD_188239 | JGI IMG/M metagenome (GOLD analysis project Ga0209656, IMG submission 188239) | Bog forest soil microbial communities from Calvert Island, British Columbia, Canada - ECP12_OM2 (SPAdes) (version 2) | ecosystem: Environmental > Aquatic > Freshwater > Wetlands > Bog ... | reverse complement strand
TTAGGCCCAGCTGCCGCCGACGGCGTTGTCGGTGGAGTTCATGTTGTTCCCCGCCGTTTGCACCTTCTGGCCGTGCTGGTTGGCCTGCTCGTAGATGACCTGGAAGTTACGACCCAACTGGGTGATGAACTCCTGGCAGGCCACCGAACCCGAGCCGCCCCAGAAGTCACCGGCGGCCAGCACATCGCGCACGATGGACTGGTGCTCGGCCTCCAGGGAGGCGGCCTGCGCGCGGATCAACGCGCCGTGGGCGTCCACGTCGCCGAACTGGTAGCTGATCGACACAGTGCTCTCCTAAAGGTTTTCGGGCGTGGGGGTTAGCTGGACAGGATGTGCTGGGAGGCCTGCTCTTGCTGTTCGTAGTTGTTGGCGTCGCGGATCAAGCCGTCGCGCACACCGTGCAGCATGTTGACGATGTTGCGAAACGCCTGGTTCATCTGGCCCATGGTGTCATAGGACGTCATCTGCGCGGTACCGCTCCAGCCGGCACCGGCGATGTTTTGGCTTGATGCCCACATCTTGCGGGCCTCGTCTTCCACGGTCTGGGCGTGCACATCGAAACGGCCCGCCATCGACCGCATCTCGTGCGGGTCAGTCATAAAACGCGTAGGCATATCAATCTCTCCTTATCCCGGTATCATTTGGCCGTTAATGCGTTGTGCGGCAACGGCATCCCCCACCTCTCACCCGCCGGCCGGCGTACGGGTTTCGACCTTTACGGGGGCCGTCTTGGCCGCTTGGGTGCCCATCCCGCGCCCGCTCAGCGAACCCATAAGGGCCTGCGTGAACGGGCTGTTCGGCAGACCCGCGGCTGGGTTCGCCGGGCTGACACTGGTCGCGGGCAACACCGGGGCCGCTCGAACAGCCATCTCCGGTGCCTTGTTTGCCCAACCGTTCGGTATCGACAGCCCGCCCAACCGATGCGCGGAGGCCAGCTGAGCACTGATCGCCTGGCCCGCCGCCCGCATCTGGGCAGAGATGCCGCCCATCAGAGCTTTCATCTTGGCGTCGACGAGTGTGGAAACTTGGCCCAGCATCGCCTGTTGGCTTGCCTGCATCGCCTGGCTGGCGTTCATCGTGTTGGCCATGCTGATCAACATCTTGGCGGGCATGCTGGCCATCATCGTCGCGTAGTAGGCGCCCTGTACCGGAAGGATCGAATCCGTCGTCGACGTCGCACCGGTTCCAACCAGCGCGCTGAGTAACGTCGAGTCCAAAGATGTTGGTACACCGACGTCGGTCAGCACGGAGGTCCATGCAGTCTGTAATGGGGATGAGGTGCCGCCGCTAGGCACGGTGTTTCCGGTTCCGCTCAAGTAGGCGTTGAGCAACTGCTGCAGGGCAGTGCCCAAATTGCTGGTCGAATTCGCGGTCGACTGGGCGGCCGCGGCCGCGTTGGCCGACGTCCCCCCGTCGCTGGTCGTGGGCGCCGGGGTTTGCTCGGGCAACACGGTGGCCTGCGTGGAGGCCGCCGCGTAAGTGTCCATCGTCAGGCCGTCCTGGATCCACATCTCCATGTAAAGCGCCTCGGTGGCCGCGATCGCCGGAGTGTTCTGGCCCAGGAAGTTGGTGGCGACCAGCGCCGCCAACAACGCCCGGTTGGCCGCGATCACCGACGGCGGCACCGTGGCGTCAAAAGCACCCTCGTAGGCGGCGGCCGCCGCCAGAGCTTGCGCACTGGTCTGAGCGGCTTGAATCGAGCTGCCCTGCAACCACGCGATGAAGGGCGCGGTCGACGAAGCCATGCTCGTCGCGGACGGACCAAGCCATGGGCCGCCGGTCAATTGCTGGATCACCGCCTGATATGAGGTGGCAGTGGTCTCCAAGTCGGCGGCCAACTCATCCCACGCCGACGCCGCCGCCATCAACGGTCCCGAGCCGGCCCCCGAGTACATCAGGGCCGAATTGACCTCCGGCGGGAACATCATAAAGCTCATTGCCCCCGGTCCCCCTTAGTCTGCAGCTGCCGCATTCGCCGCCTCAGCCAGCGCGTACGCCCCCGCGCCGGAGCGCAGTGCGGCGACCAACTGCTCATGGACTTCCGCTGCCTGAGCCGCGATCTGCTGATACGCCACGCCCTGCTTCCCGAACTGCGCCGCCGTCATCGCCGACACCATATCCGACGCCGCCGGTGCCAGCCCGGTCGTCGGCGCCGCCGCAGCCGCATTGCGGGCCACCATCGAGTCACCGATCCCGGACAGACTGCTCGCAGCCCCCGACAACACTTCCGGATTCGTAGTTACGAACGACACCCCGACCTCCTCAACGCGAACGTCAAGCACCCGGTCAGCTGTTCGCAACTATCAATTCATTTACTTTTTCCGAACAGCGTTCAGTCGGGCGCGTAACGGCTGGCCAATCGTAAATCACGAACACCCCTGCTGTGCTGAAAAAAACCAAAGACATTCCGCGCCGGATAAATTTTTCTTCATGCGACACAGGCAACTCTCAGGAACCAGCTGGGCGAGCGAAAACCGCGCCGCAGTCGGTGCTGCGCTCAGGCTTCAGTCAGCAACTTCTTCAGCGCAACGCGGCCCTTGTCGTCAAGCGGTAGCAATCGTCGACGCGGATCCCCCACGCCGACGCCGAGTAACTCCAGGCCGGCCTTCACGGTGGTCGCCAGGCCGCCGGCAACGATGAACTCGAGCAGCGGCTTGAGTTCATCGTAAATGGCTTGTGCTCTTGGTAATTCGCCTGCCCGTACCGCGTCGTACAGGTCGATGCAAAGGCTGTGGTCGTAGGCACGGCGCGGCCGTGCGCCAACCCGCGGCGCCTGCCTGCAGCGCGTCCAACACCAGCGGATTGCCGCCGTTGTAGAACGGCAGCCGGCCGCCGCTGAGCTGGTCGACGCACCGCATCGGGAAAGGTCAGCGGCGGACTCTTTGCCCATAGAGACGTTGTCGATAGTCTCAAACATTCGCACCAACAGTTCTGGGTTCATATCGACGCCGCTAGTGGCCGGGTTGTTGTAATCATGATCGGAATCCCAATCGCGTCAGTAATGCTGAGAAAATGCTTAAAGATTTCGCGTTCGGAAAGTTTCCAGTAACTCACCGCCAAGATCATCACCGCATCGGCGCCGGCGTGCTATGCCTACTTCGCAAGCCGCGTCGTCTTCGCGGTCGTCAAATCGGAAACGCCGACCACGAGGGGCATCCGGCCGTCGACCGCCGCGATCGCGATGTCGACGAATACCGGCGGATTTCAGTGCCGCTGCGGTCGGGCCGGCACACCGGGGTGTACGTGTTTGCCGGTTAGCCACCACGGGCCGGTATTAAGGACGCATGGGCGAAGAGCCGGAATCACCATCGGGCATCCGCCGCCGGACATTGCTGACGACGGGCGCTGCGGCGGCCATCGTCGGGGCGGGCGTCGGCGCGGCCGGCGTCGCGCTGCTTGGGACGCCGGGTCGTGGGCCCAGTCTGTGGACCCGGCCCGATCAGAGCGGCGCGCAACCGGTCGGCGGCCTGCATCTGCAATTCGGCAAGGATGCCTCCACCGAAGTCGTCGTCTCATGGCACACCACCGACCCTGTTCGCAACCCGCGGGTCATGGTCGGCACGCCGACGTCCGGCTTCGGCCGGGTCGTGCAAGCCGAGACCCGAACCTACCGTGACGCGATATCCAAGACCGAAGTGCGCGTCAACCACGCCCGGCTCGACAACCTGACTCCCGACACCGACTATGTGTACGCGGCAGTTCACGACGGCACCAATCCCGAGCTAGGGACGGTCCGGACCGCCCCGTCCGGGCGAAAACCGTTGCGCTTCACAAGTTTCGGAGATCAGGCCATCTCGACACAGGGCCAATTCAAAAACCCGATCTACGGCATCCACAACCTTGGATCGCCGGCGGCCGGAGATACCACGACCGCCATCGAACGTTTAGGACCGCTCTTCAACCTCGTCAACGGCGACCTGTGCTACGCCAACCTCGCCAACGACCGCATTCGCACCTGGTCGGACTGGTTCGACAACAACACGCGCTCGGCGCGCTACCGGCCATGGATGCCCGCGGCAGGCAACCATGAAAACGAATTAGGCAACGGGCCGGTCGGTTACGACGCATACCAGACCTACTTCGCATTGCCCGACTCCGGATCCGACGCCGAGGTCCGCGGGCTGTGGTATTCGTTCACCGCCGGCTCGGTGCGGGTGATCAGCCTCAACAACGACGACGTCTGTTATCAGGACGGCGGCAACTTCTACGTGCACGGCTACTCGGGCGGCGCGCAAAAGCGTTGGCTGGAAACCGAACTCGCCGACGCACGAGCAGACTCGCGAGTCGACTGGGTGGTCGTCTGCATGCACCAGGTAGCGATCTCCACCGGTGATCGCACCAACGGCGCCGACCTGGGTATCCGCCAGGAGTGGCTGCCGCTGTTCGACCGCTACCAGGTCGACCTGGTGGTGTGCGGCCACGAGCACCACTATGAACGCTCGCATGCGGTGCGGGGAACACTGGACACCGAAACCAAAATGCCGATACCCGTCGAGATCCGCGGCGACGTCATCGACACCAACAAGGGCACCGTGCACCTCGTCATCGGCGGTGGTGGCACCTCGACGCCGTCAAACACCCTGTTCTTCCCAGAGCCCAGGTGCCGCGTGCTGACCGGCGTCGGGCCGTTCGATCCGGCGATCGGGCGCAAGGCGCCGATCTACGTAACGGAGGATGCCCCGTGGTCGGCGTTCCGCGACCGCGAAAACCCCTACGGCTTCGTGGCATTCGACGTCGACCCCGGTTCTCCTGGCGGCAACACCTCGATCAAGGCGACGCACTACGCGGTCAATGGCCCGTACGGAGCGATCAGCGTGGTCGAACAATTCACGCTGACTCGGCCCCGCCGCGGCTAAGCGTTTCCTACGCTTGCCGGCATGACGACTACCGATCTTCCGTTGGCCGGCAAGGTTGCCTACGTGACGGGCGCCGCCCGCGGCCAGGGCCGCTCACACTGCATCAGGCTGGCCAGGGCCGGGGCAGACATCGTCGCCATCGACGCCTGCGGACCGGTCACCGCGCACAACGGCTATCCCCCGTCACAGCCGGAGGAGCTCGCCGAGACGGTGAATCTGGTAGAGGGTGAAGGACGCAAGGTCCTGGCCTCGGAAGTCGACGTCCGCGACGCGGCCGGCCAGCAGCGCGTGGTCGGCGACGCCATCGAACAATTCGGCCGTCTGGACATCGTGGTCGCCAACGCCGGGGTGCTCAATTGGGGCCGGCTGTGGGAGATTTCGGCGGAGCAGTGGCAGGACACCCTCGACATCAACCTGACCGGGCTGTGGAACACGATCAAGGCGGTGGTGCCGCCGATGATCGACGCCGGCAACGGCGGGTCGATCATCACGATCAGTTCCGCGGCAGGAATCAAGGCCGTTCCCGGCTGCGGGCATTACTGCGCCAGCAAGTTCGGCGTCGTCGGGCTGACCAACTCGCTGGCCGTCGAGCTCGGCGAGTTCGGGATCCGGGTGAACTCTGTGCACCCCTACGGCACGGACACGCCGATGGGTAACGACGTCTCGATGTACCAGGTGTTCGCCGACCACCCGAACTACATCCACAGCTTCTCCCCCGGCGCGCTTCCGACCGAATCGCTCGCCGCTCCGGACCTGATCTCCGACATCGTGGTGTGGCTGGCCAGCGATGCGTCATCGCTGGTGACGGCGGCTCAGATCCCCGCCGACAAGGGGTATCTGAAGATCTAGCCGAGCTGCTCAGGAAAATCTAGATTGCTTCTAAGTAATTTGTTAGGTTGAACCGCGCCCACCCAAAGCCAACGCATGTCTTAGGAAGGGCCAAGATGGCTCGTCATCGCACCACCGAGGTAGCTCGTCAGCCGCGCAAGAAATCGGTGCGCGGGTGTGCGCTTGGTTTGGGGGCGAGCGCGGGAGCGTTCTTCGCCTTCGGCATGGCACCGTTGATGACCGCACCACCGGCCGGCGCCGACGAATTCGACGTGATCCTCGACCCCATCATCAATTCCCTCTCGGCGATCGACCCCACGCTGGGCGCGGATTTGGGCGCGCTGGCGACGAGCTTCGATCCGACCTTCGCCGCGGACAGCGCGACGTCTGCCGCGACCGCCGCCGCCACCCCCGATTTTTCCGACCTGTTCAACCAGTACGTCTACACACCCACTCACACCGCCCTCGAGGACTGGATCAACAGCAACCTCGGTCATCAGGTCGACGGCTTCATCAACTCGGTGGCAGGGTCCGATGTGATCGGCAACGGCGCACCCGGCACGGAGACTGACCCCGACGGTGGTGCTGGCGGGTGGTTATTCGGCGACGGCGGCCACGGCTGGAACAGCGACGACCCCGGCGTTGCCGGCGGTGAGGGCGGCGCGGCCGGGATCATCGGCAACGGCGGTGAGGGCGGCGACGGCGGCGCCGGCGCCGACGGTGGCGACGGCGGCGCGGGTGGATCGTTCATGGGCATCGGCGGCGACGGCGGTAATGCCGGCGACGGCACCGCGCCCGATGGCTTGCCCGCGCTTGGTGGAGCCGGCGGCGATTCCAGCGTGCTCGGCATCCACGGCATGGTCGGTGACTTCGGCACGACGACCGGCGACCCGTCGGTTGCCGACTCCCTCGGGACGACCGGAGGCTTCCTCACCAACAGTGACGGACAGGTCGTCATGCTGCACGGACTGAACGAGGTGTACAAGGTGGCGCCCGGTGACCCCTTGGCCAGCGGGTTCAGCAACGACGACGCAGCGTTCCTGGCCGCCAACGGCTTTAACGCCGTCCGGGTCGGCGTCATCTGGTCCGACCTCGAGCCGGAGCCCGGCGTTTTCAACGCCGCTTACCTCGCCTCGATAGAGAGCACCGTGCAGACCCTAGGCAACCACGGCATCTACAGCATCATCGACTTCCACCAGGACGCTTACAGCACCGCTTTCGGGGGCGAGGGGGCACCGGCTTGGGCGACCGAAACCAACGGGGCAACCAACGTTTCGTTGCCCTTCCCGTACAACGAATTCTTCGATCCCGCCGAGCAGCAGGCCTGGGATTCGTTCTGGTCGAACGCCGACGCCCCGAACGGCATTGGGCTAGAAGACAATTACAGCCAGATGTTGGAGTACGTCGCCAGCGCCTTCAACGGCAACCCCAACGTGGCCGGGTTCGAGCTGATGAATGAACCGTCGCCAGGCTCATCGACGTTCCTGTCGACCCTGTTGGGCGGCTCGTTCTTCGACAGTCAGCAGCTGACTCCGTTCTACGACCAGGGGGCCGATGCGATCCGGGCCGTCGATCCGACCACACCGATCTTCTTCGAGCCCAACGTCCTCTCCAACGCGGGCATACCCACCGATCTGGGCACGGTGGACGCCACGAACACCGTCTTGTCGTTCCACGATTACTGCGAGTTCGACCTAGGGTCGCTGGGTTGCATACCGGGCGTCAGCGCGGTCGTGGGCAATGCCGAGGCGTACGCGGAGGCACACGATATCCCGGCATTCATGACGGAGTTCGGAGCCACCAGCGACCAGACCGCGATCGCCGCTCCGATGCAAGGCGCCGACGGCAACCTGATTGGTTGGACCGAGTGGGCCTACAGCAGCCAAGGCGATATCACCACCAGCGCGTCGCCACCGAGCTCCGAATCGCTGGTGTTCAACCCCGAGATGCCACCGAGTGGCACCAACGTCAACACCGCCAACCTGGACACGCTCGCCGAGCCGTACCCGCAGCTGATTTCGGGCACCCCGACGTCGTACTCGTTTGACAACGGCACCTTCGACTTCACCTACTCCACCCAGGAGGCCGACGGCCTGGGCAGCTTCCCCGGCGGCTCACAGACCACCATTTCCGTTCCGGCCGTGGAGTTTCCGAATGGCTACGAGGTGAGCGTCACCGGGGGAACGGTTGTCTCGGCGCCCGACGCTCCCGAACTGGTCATCGAGTCGAACGCCGGCGCAAGCACCGTCACCGTCGTGGTGACCGCCACCGCGGACGGCGGCGCCGGAGCGGGGTAAGAGTGACCTGACGTCTCTGGCGGTACGACGCCGACGCGCCAAGAATTTAACCGGCTGCGGGGTTGGGCCGATCTTGAACTACCGGTGCCGCGGCGGACAGGATGGCGTCGCGATTGCCGTTGAGCGGCGGATAAATTCGCTGGGTGTTGATGATGCGTTTGGTCGCCTTGGCTTGCTGGCCTCGGGCAACGAGGCGGCGGTCCCATCCTTCGGTGTACACCGCGCCCGCCGACCCGAGGTCGAGAATCGTGACGTACCACGGGATCTGAAGCGACAGCATCGGCTCACCCAATAGATCGCTGACCACGTTATGGCCGGCGTAGCGGCCCATGGGCCTGGCGTGCTGACATGACATCACAGACATGTGGTCATCGTCGACCTGCAGCGCTGCGACATCACCGGCTGCGAATACCCCCGGCATCCCGACCACCCGCAAGTACTCGTCGACCGGCAGCCGACCGAGATGATCACATTCAATGCCAAATTGCGCGGTCAGCGGATTGGCCTGCATGCCCGCACACCAGATCACCGTGCGGGTAGCTATTGTTTCGCCGCTGCTCAGTCTGACCCCCCCGGTACCGACCTCGGCTACGTCCACCGCGGTGCGAGTCTCGACGCCGATGTCGGCCATGGCCTGCTCGATCACCGGACGCGCGAACTCTCCGATGTCGGACCCGACGAACGAATGGCGGTCGATGAGCACCACGCGCGCCGCGCGCCGCGATGCGTGCGGGAGGCGGGCGGGCATTTCGCACGCGGTCTCGATACCGGTAAGACCCGCGCCGACGACGATCACGGTGTCGGTAGCCGAGTCGGCAGGACCGTCCGCCAGCCCGGCAAGGTGACGGCTCAGCTTCGTCGCGCTGTCGAAGGTGTCGACGTCGTAACCGAATTCGGCCAAGCCTGAGACGTTGGGCTTGACCACCTCGCTGCCCAGAGCGATGACCAGCCGATCGTAGGTGTGTGACCCGCCCGAGTAGGTCACGGTACGGGTGGCCGGGTTGATTGCCGTGACGTCTGCTGCGATATGACCGACACCGACGGGCCCGAGGATGTTGCCCAACGGGATACGGCTCGGCGTTAGATCGGCCTCGTAGTTGCGTACTCGGATGTCATGGAATGGCCGCGAGCTAATCACGGTCACCCCGATTGCGCTTGGGACGATACCGAGTTCGTCGAGGCGCCGCGCGGCACCCAGGGCCGCCCATAGCCCCGCGAATCCCGAACCGAGCACCACGATCTCCTTCGCGCGGTCCGCCGCAGGTTTGTTGGATCCTTCGGCCCAATCGGGCTCAGACTGCATCGCGGCAAACCTCCCAAGATGCGGGCGTAGAACCCATCCAATCCGGCTTCTCCGAAGGCCGCCACCTTCGCGCACACCTGTTCTGTGATTCCGATGAGGCGATGCGCCATATCCATGAGCGGCGTTGCGCCCCGTCACGACGCCGACCTGGTGGTAACGTCATTACCGTTTCAGGCCAGTGTGACTCTCCGGAGACGTTATATGCATTCACGCAAGCTGCGGTCATGACCGAGACAGCATCGGCGCACGCAGGCGAATCGGTGGAGGCGTTCGCCGAGCGGGCCCGCACGTGGTTCGCCGACACCATGCCGCGCATCGACGACCCGAGTAATCCGCCCTACGCCGATCGCGGCGACGAGGCGTCGTGGCAGCACGTCCGCGAATTGCAGCGCCGGCTCTACGACGGCGGGTTCGCCGGAATTTGCTTCCCCACCGAGTACGGCGGGCTCGGGCTGGATATCGAGTATCAGAAGGCGTTCGACGCCGAAAGCGCGTTCTACGAAATGCCCCTGATTCTGAATGTCCCGACCTTCACCATCTGTTGTGCGACGATCCTCGACACCGGCAGCGAAGAGCAGAAACGGCAACACATTTCGGCGGCACTGCGCGGTGATGAGGTGCTCGTCCAGTTGCTTTCCGAGCCCAGCGGCGGCTCCGATTTGGCGGGGGTGATCACGCGCGCCGAGCGGCGCGGCGACAAGTGGGTGGTCAACGGCGCCAAGACGTGGAGCACCGGAGCATTTGCCGCCGACTATGGACTTTTGCTGGCCAGAACGAACTGGGACGTGCCTAAACACGAAGGCCTGACAATGTTTCTGGTGCGCATGGACAGCCCAGGCATCACGTTGCGCCGGGTCAAGCAGGTCAACGGCTCCACTGAGTTCTGCGAGGAATTCTTCGACGACTTGGAGCTCAGCGACGACGCGGTGGTCGGCGAAATCGGTAAGGGCTGGGAGGTGGCCTCGCGCCAGCTGTATCACGAGCGGCGCGCGGTCGGCGGCGGCTCGGAATTCGCCAGCGGCAGCGGCAGCGAGAACAACCAGGAACAGCCACCCGACTACACCACGCTGCTGCGAGCTGCCGGGCTGGCTGACAACGAGCGTGTGCGTGAAACCGCCGGCCGCGCACTGACGCACCGCGCCGTGTGGGAGCAGTTGATCGACCACGTCTACCGAGGCGTGCTGGACGGCTCACTCCCCCCGACGGCCGGTTCGATCATCCGGCTTTTCCAGGCCGAGGAAGTTTCGCTCGAGGTCGACACCGCACTGGCGATCGCCGGCAGCGCCGGCGTCGTCAGCGTCGTTAAAGGGCCCGCCGACTTGCTCTTCGCCGGCGAACGCTACTTGTCCCGGCAAACCGCGGCGCTCGGCGGCGGCACAACGGAGATGGCGCGCAACGTGATCGGCGAACGTGTGCTGGGCTTTCCGCGCGAATACGCCGCCGATCGCGGAGTGCCGTTCAACCAGGTCAAGCACAACCGGGCCTGATCGGCTACCAACCCGTTGAGGAGGCGACGCCATGCTGAGCGCCAAACCGTATGGACAGCTGCGGTATCGGGAGATCGCGGGGAACCGCATGGCCTATGTCGACGAGGGCCGCGGTCCCGGCGGCACGACGATCGTCTTCCAGCACGGCAACCCCACCTCGTCGTATCTGTGGCGGAACGTGATGCCGCATCTGGAAGGTCTGGGCCGACTGGTCGCGTGCGACCTGATCGGGATGGGCGGCTCGGACAAGCTCAGCCCGTCTGGCCCTGACCGCTATCACTACGCCGAACAGCGTGACTACCTTTTCGGGCTTTGGGAGGCCCTCGATCTCGGTGACCGGGTGGTGTTGGTGCTGCACGACTGGGGATCGGCACTGGGCTTCGACTGGGCTAACCGGCACCGCGACCGAGTGGCCGGCATCGCATTTATGGAGGCGATCGTCACCCCGATGACGTGGCCGGATTTCCACGATAGCGTGCGAAGCGTGTTCCAGGGCTTCCGATCTCCCAACGGTGAGTCAATGGTTCTGGAGCAGAACATCTTTGTCGAGGCGGTGTTGCCGGGAGCCATCCGGCGACGGCTGTCCGATGAGGAGATGGGCAACTACCGCCGGCCGTTCGCCAAAGCGGGAGAGGACCGGCGGCCAACCTTGTCGTGGCCGCGGAACATACCGATCGACGGTGAGCCCCCAGAGGTCGTCGCCGTGGTCAATGACTATCGGGACTGGCTCGCGGAAAGCGACGTGCCAAAGCTCTTCATCAATGCCGACCCTGGAGCGATCGTTACCGGCCGGATCCGCGACTACGTCCGCAGTTGGCCGAATCTGACTGAAGTCACCGTTCCCGGCGTGCACTTCATTCAGGAGGACAGCCCGGACGAAATCGGCACGGCGTTAGCGCAATTCGTCCGGCAGCTGCCTGGCTAGACGTCCTTACGGTTCGTCGTCCTCTTCGTCGTCGCGCAGGAGTTTTTCGGGTGGTGGAAGGTGTTGGTTCGGGGTTGGCCGTGGTCGAGGTGTGGTGGGGGGATCCATTCGGTGTCGCCGTGCTGGTTTTTGCGGGTGGTCCAGCCTTGTTCGGCGAGCGGGTGGTGGGCGCCGCAGCCGAGTGTTAGGTCGTTGATGTCGGTGGTGTGGGTTTTCGCCCAGGGGGTGAGGTGGTGGACTTCGGTGAAATAGCCCGGGATGTCGCAGCCGGGTGCGGTGCAGCCGCGGTCTTTGGCGTAGAGCACGATTCGTTGGGCCGGTGAGGCGAGGCGTTTGGTGTGGTAGAGCGTCAGCGCTTTGCCGTTGTCGAAGATCGCCAAGTAGTGGTGGGCGTGGGAGGCCAGCCGGATCACGTCGCTCATCGGTAGCAGGGTGCCGCCGCCGGTGAGGCCCCGGCCGGCGGCGGCCTCCAATTCTTTGAGCGTGGTGGTGACGATGATCGATGCGGGCAGGCCGTTGTGTTGGCCCAGGTCGCCGGAGGCCAGCAGGGCACGTCCGGCGGCGGTGAGCGCGTCGTGGTTG
>Ga0209656_10002337_pt1 | contig 12284 bp, 8 predicted proteins | sample BogFormECP12_OM2_FD_188239 | JGI IMG/M metagenome (GOLD analysis project Ga0209656, IMG submission 188239) | Bog forest soil microbial communities from Calvert Island, British Columbia, Canada - ECP12_OM2 (SPAdes) (version 2) | ecosystem: Environmental > Aquatic > Freshwater > Wetlands > Bog ... | reverse complement strand
GCACGCCGCCCGCTTTGCGCTGCGCAGCAAGCCCGACGGGGGCGTCGTGCCGCAGCTGCTGGTCACCGTACTTCAGGCCGACAACCTTCCCGCCGATGCCAGCGATCCCAACGGTCCGTCCATGATTTTCGAAGGCGGCTCAAGCCTTGTCGCCGATTTGCGCCGCAGGGTCGTCAAGTACTGCATTCGCAAGAACCTGAGGAGCAAAAACCGTCTGGTGCAGCAGCAAGGGTTCTGCCTGGCCCAGATGACCAATGCCCGTTCCACCTATGTCAATACCAGTCCCGATCGCGCCGAGCGCGAACCGTTTGCGCTGCTGCATCGGGGATTGTGAGCGAGGTCAACCATGCCAACGATTCCAGACAAGGCCAACAAAAAGTCGAAACCGGGCGCCCGCCGCGTCAGCCGGACACGTCCCGCCCCGAGGGTCGCCACAGCGCGCAAGAAGAAGCCCGCCGTGACCCAACCGCAGGCCCCGGTTGCTGTCAGTCTCCCCAGACTCCGCATCCGCATGTACCGCCAGGGGCTTGGTGACTGTTTCCTCCTCACGTTTAATCCCGGCGGCGACGAAAAGCACATTCTCATCGACTGCGGCACCCTGGGCTCGAAGACTACTGACGTCAAGTTGCCCGACGTAATCGCCGACATCGACAAGACGACGAACGGTCATCTTCATCTTGTGGTCGGTACCCACCAGCACCAGGATCACCTATCGGGGTTTCCGAGACTGAGCGATCAATTTAGCCCGACCAAGAACAAGCAGGTCGATCACGTCTGGCTGGCTTGGACGGAGGATCCCAAAGACAAACTGGCCAACCAGCTCGGCAAGGCGCGCGACGACATGGCGCTTGCCGTCAAGTCGGCCGCGCAGGCCCTGCGCGCGACTGGCGGCGATTCTGATACCGCCAATGCAATTGACTCGTTGCTCGGCTTCTTCGGCGAGACTTCTGTGACTCTCGGTGCCACAGGACAGGCCGATGGCGCTACCTTCGCCGCTGCCGCCAAGAATTCCATGGACACCGTCCGCGGATTGGCGAAGCAGGCTGAGTATCACAGTCCCGGCGAGCCGGTGATCGAGCTCGACTGGCTGCCCGGTTTCCGTTTCTATGTTCTTGGTCCGCCGCGCGACCTCGACGCCATCCACGATACCGGCGAGCACGGCAGCTCCGAGCTCTACGCCCTGACGGCCCTCACCCGCGCCGCCTTGCAGCAATCAGGCACCGACAAAGCTGTGGCAGGCGACGATTCCACCGCCCAAGCACCATTTGATGAGCGTTTTCAGTTGCCCCGCACCGATCCGTCGGTTGTGTCGGCATTTCGCACGTCATACTTCAATCCCTCCGAGTCCTGGCGTACGGTGGACACCGACTGGCTCAACGGCGCTTCGACCCTGGCTATCCAGCTCGACAAGTTCACCAACAATACCAGCCTCGCGATTGCGATTGAGCGCATCGCCGACGGCAAGGTCCTCCTGTTTCCCGGCGACGCGCAGGAAGGCAACTGGTTGTCCTGGCAGGGACCAAACATTCAGTGGCAGGTGAAGACACCCGACGGCAAGACCGCCACCGTTACCGCGAAAGAGCTGCTTGCCCGCACCGTGTTCTACAAAGTCGGACACCACTCCAGCCACAACGCGACCGCCAAGGCCAAGGGGCTGGAGATGATGAACAGCGAGTCGGAACTCACCGCATTTATCCCCGTCGATCGCCAGGTCGCTCTCGGCCGCAGCCCGGCGGGCACGTGGAAGATGCCGGCACGCCAGCTCTATCGCCGCCTGCTCGACAAGTGCCAGGGACGCGTGATGCGTTCCGACATCGGCTGGGCCGCCAACGTCAAGCAGGGAACTAAAGGCACCGAGGCGGAGTTCATCGCGTTGGGAACCGACGCCGAATGGGCCGCCTGGACCAAATCGCAACAGGCGGCGACACGGGTGCAGATCGAAGCCAACTACATCGACTTCGTGCTGGACTAGTCTGCGAGAAGGACCAGGGGACGGGAGCGGTGCCATCAAAACCACGCAAGCCCAAGCCCTTTAATGCCGCGTCTGCGGTCAAGGCCGCAGCGCGGGAGAAGATCGGCACGCCACCGCCCACGCGCGCCGAGCCTTCGACCAAAAAGCACAAGGCAAAATCGCCCAAACACAAACCAACGCTGGGAAACCTGCTGGGTGAAGAGTAGGGCTGCGCCTAGACTGGTGCAGATTAGGATTTTGTGTAACCGGACCTATCTGACATCGAGAGCCGATCGCCCAACAGAATTCATCAGTGCGCCGGAGACATGGAGATCACAGTGAGGCCGAAAGCAATAAAATCTCCGTGTCTCCGTGTCCTCCGTGGTGACTCCTCCCGTACGGATACAGGAATTTCTAAGATCGCCCTAGCCTGCCTGTGCCGTCAACGGGCGCACCTGCACGCCTGCCTTCTTAAGCGCCTCGTTCACCGCTCGCGCAATCAGCGCACTGCCCGGCGTGTCGGAATGAATGCAGATTGTATTAGCCGAAATCTTCAGCTCCGAACCATCGGTAGCCACGGCGATATGCCGAGTGGCGATGTCGAACGCTTGCTGTGCAGCCTTTGCGGGATCTTCCAGCAGCGCGTCAGGGAGCGTACGCTTGCGCAGGATGCCGTCCGGCTCGTAGGCGCGGTCGGCAAACGCCTCGGCGGCGCAGGACAGCCCCATCGATTTCCACAATGTCAGAGTCGACGAGCCGGCCTGGCCCACCATAATCAGTTGCTCATCGCTTTCCAGCACCGCGCGCCCGATCGCCGCCGCAACCTCAATGCTCTTGTTGGCTGCGTGATACAGCGCTCCGTGCGGCTTGCAGTGCACCAGCCGGACTCCCATCGGCTCCGCAACCGCAGCCAGCGCGGCAATCTGGTCCCGCACTGTGGCCTCAATTTCCGCCGCAGCCATGGGTGACTCGATCCGGCCAAAGTTGACGCGATCGGGATATCCGGGATGCGCTCCGACCGCGACGTTGAGTTGCTTCGCGTGGCCGACCGTTTCACGCATGACGCGCTCGTCGCCTGCATGCCCGCCGCAGGCAACGTTGGCCGAAGAGATGTAGCGCATCAGTTCAAAGTCGGTGCCGTTGGCTAGCGATTCCTCTGACTCGCCCAAGTCAGCGTTAATGTCGATCCATAACTCAGTCATCTGCTTTACCTCATTTGGCCAGAGCGCACTTCATGCGGCGATGAAAATGTCTTTCAACCAGCGCTCCTGTGCGCGCACTGCTTCGATCGCGTCGGCCATCGAAACCTTGTTGAATCGCACCTCGTCGCGCGGTCGCAATTGCCCGATACGGTGCATGTCGGCGGCGATGACGTTAGCGATCTTGGGATAGCCGCCGGTGGTTTGCTGATCGACAAATAGAATAATCGGCTGCCCGCCCTGGGGCACCTGGATGGCGCCGAGAGGGATGCCGTCGGTCAGCAGTTGTTTCGCATCGCGCGTAGAAATGGCCTCTCCCTTCAGCCGCAGCCCGGCGCGGTCGGATTGTTCACTGACGGTGTAGGTCGAGGTGAGGAATCTAGCGAACGCGTCTGCTGTGAACCAATCATTCTGCGCGCCGCGGGTCACGCGAATCGGGCCCGTGCGCTGCAATACGTCAAACGCGTCTGCGCGCAGTCGGCGAGTTCGAGTCTGGTTCGCTTTTCTAACGCGCAGAACATCTCCAGTTTGCAGCCTGCGCCCCTCATGCCCACCGAAACGCCCACGGATATCCGTAGAAGCGCTGCCCATGACCACCGGAACATCGAACCCACCCTGAACCGCCAAATAGCAGCGGGCCCTGTCGGTTGTACTCCCACATCGTAAGACATTGCCTGCGCGTGCTTCGACCGGGGTATTATTGCCGATTGCTGCACCGTTCATCATCCCTTCGCAGTTAGCGCCGCAAACGGCAATGATCGCCGGTTCATCGAACTCCAGGGTCGCGCCCAGCAGCGTCATCTCCAGCGCCGGAGCACTTTCGGCATTACCCACCAGCAGGTTGGCGATGCGCAGAGACAAGCCATCAGCAGCCCCCGCAGGCGAAATACCGAGATGCGCGTAACCATAACGGCCGCGATCCTGCACCGTAGTCAAGAGGCCCGGTTTGACGACCCGAATCGTCATGAATGCCCCTGAACCAGCTTCTCAAACGTGATGCGGTCAATGGACGAGAATCGCACCCGGTCGCCGGCCTGCACGCGAGTAGGAGGATCCGCCTGCGGATCGAACATGCGCAGAGGCGTGCGCCCGATTAGCCTCCAGCCGCCTGGCGTCTCGGTGGGGTAGATTCCAGTCTGGCCGCCTGCGATACCCACGCTGCCCGCTGCCACCGCGCGCCGTGGCGTGGCCAGCCGGGGAGTATGCAGCGCTTCCGGCATGCCGCCGAGGTATGCGAAGCCCGCGGTGAACCCGAGAAAGCACACCCTATACGTGGCGCTCGAATGCATGCGGATGACTTCGTCGGTGGATCGCCCGGTATGCGCAGCTACATCTGCTAAGTCGGGTCCGAACTCTGCGTCGTAGCAAACTGGGATCGCTACAACCTCCGGGTCGATTGAAGCCGCAGACTGTCCTGTTTGCACGGCTGACTCGATGATCGTCCCGACTTCCTGATGCGTCACCGCCAGCGGATCGAAGTCAACCAGTAACGACACATATCCCGGATGCAAATTGCGGATGCGGTCATCTTGCCGCGCCTGAAGCGCGTGAAAGAGAGCGATGACTCGACCCTCCGTCTCCTTCGTGATGGCCTCGCCGAAGACTACCAGCAACGATGAGTCACTGGCCGGAATGATCTTCATGAAAAATTCCCCGGCACCGCAGACAAAGCGCGTTACCACATCCCCCGATGAATAGTGCAACTAGGCTAGAGTGTCAAACAGGTACTGGCGAATCCAGCAAAATTCATAAGCTCCTCGAGCACGAAGTTCATGTGTGCCCCAAAGGCGCCCGTACGGTAAGATGCGCAATCGGCACACTAAACCGTATGCACTCGACCCAGCCCGTTCAAGCCGCCACGCGGCCTTGGATCGTTGATCTCACGCGTGACGAGCGCGCCACGCTCATCGCCACCTTTGGCGGTTGGGCGCTCGACGGCATGGACGTGATGATCTATAGCTTCGTGATCCCCACGCTCATTGCGGTTTGGCACATCAGCAAGGGACAGGCGGGCCTGCTCAGCACGGTAGCACTGCTGATTTCTGCCGTCGGTGGATGGTTGGCTGGGCTGCTGGCCGACCGCTTCGGCCGCGCCCGCATTCTCCAGCTCACCATCCTGTGGTTTGCGGTATTCACCTTCCTCAGCGGTTTCACCAATTCCTTCTGGCAACTGCTCATCATCCGCGGCCTGCAGGGTCTCGGCTTTGGTGGTGAGTGGGCGGTCGGTTCGGTGCTGATGGGTGAAGCCATTCGGGCCCAGTACCGGGGGAAGGCTGTCGGCACGGTGCAGGGAGGATGGGCGGTTGGATGGGGCGTTACCGCTATTTCCTACACTGTGCTTTTTTCCCTGCTACCCGCCGCCACCGCATGGCGGGCCATGTTTTGGATCGGCATCCTGCCGGCGTTGCTGGTGTTCTACATCCGGCGGCATGTTCCTGAGCCCGAGGTCTTTCAGCGGACGCGCGCCCGCGAGGCCACTCTTGGCGAAGGCAGCAATTTCCTGAGGATCTTCAATCCAGCCTTGTTGCGGACCACTCTATTGACCGCCTTTTTAGCGGTCGGCGCGCAGGGAGGCTACTACGCCATCACCACGTGGCTGCCGACGTATCTGAAGACGACACGCGGGCTCTCAGTGCTCAACACCGGGGCGTATCTGTTCGTGGTGATCGTAGGCTCGTTCATTGGATACATGGTGAGCGCGTGGCTGGCCGACCGCCTGGGCCGCAAGCGCACGCTGGTGCTGTTCGCTATCTGCTCGTTTTTGGCAGTGCTTGCCTATACCTACTTGCCACTCAGTAACTCGGTGATGCTGGTGCTGGGCTTTCCCCTGGGATTCTTCGCCTCCGGCTCGTTCAGCCCCATCGGGGCATTCTTCACAGAACTGTTCCCCAGCCGGCTACGTGGCTCCGGACAGGGGTTCTCCTACAATGTAGGACGTGGAATCGGGGCCCTGTTTCCAACTATGGTAGGTTACCTGAGCGCTCGCATGGGACTGGGGCATGCCATCTCGGCATTCGCCGTAACCGCCTACCTGACCATGGTGTTCGCCACGCTTTTGCTGCCGGAAACCCGAGGCCGAGAACTGCATGTTTACGAGTAATGCCCCACATTGCGGTAGTCATTGTAGTTACCAGGCCGCGCGGGAGACAAGGATTGTCCCACGCATGATAGTCTAGCTTTCGGCGATTTTTACAGGAGCCGGGGCAAGCGCGCCGCAGGTTTCTCAAAATCACGCTGCGCAACAAAGATTGCAAGGAGCGCAGGAACTCCCATTCCCGCAAAAGTATGGCAACCTCAGCAAAAGCCGCACCTTCGAAAACGCGCAGACCACCCGGTCGGCCCGCTGGAGCTTCTCAGCAGAGCACCGCGCAGCGCGGTATCTCGCTGGATGATCCAAGCCTGTTCATCAATCGCGAGCTCAGCCTTCTGGATTTTCAGCGCCGTGTGCTGGAAGAGGCGCAAGACGCCACTAACCCGTTGCTGGAACGTGTAATGTTCTTGTCGTTCGTGGGCTCGAACGTCGACGAGTTCTTCATGGTCCGAGTGGCGGGGCTGAAGCGGCAGATCGAAAAGGGCGTGGTGGAGAGTGGCCCCGACGCCATGACTCCCGCCGAGCAGTTGCGTGCAATTCGTGCTTCCGTCATCCGCTTGAACCGCGCGGCGCACGAATGCTGGGCGAAGGAGCTGGTGCCTGCATTGCGCAAGGCTGGGCTGCGGATCGAGAATTTCGCCGACCTGACGGGAGAACAGCGGGCTCTCGTCAACACCTATTTTCAGGACACGATCTTTCCCACGCTGACGCCGCTGGCCTTTGATCCGGGGCGGCCTTTTCCGCATATCTCCAATCTCAGCCTTAATCTCGCCGTGGTGTTGCGCGATGCTGCGGGTGTCGAGCACTTCGCGCGCGTGAAGATTCCCGACACGCTGCCGCAATTGGTGCCGGTAACCGTCACCCCCAAGCCGAAGAGCCGCACAAAGATGGTTGTCAAGGAACAGGTGTTCGTGTGGCTCGAACAATTGGTGACCGCTAATCTGGGAGCGCTCTTTCCCGGCATGGAGATCGTTGAAGCGCATCCTTTCCACGTGACTCGCGATGCCGACTCCGCCATCCAGGACCTGGAAGCTGGCGACCTGATGGAGTCCGTTGAGGAGGGTGTGTGGCAGCGGCGCTTCGCTGATGTGGTTCGCGTGGAGATCAACGAGGCCATGTCTGCTTCGGTGCTCGAAATTCTGGTCACCAATCTCGAGCTCGACCGCGATGATATCTACAAGATCGCGGGTCCGTTGTCGCTGGTGCGGGTACGCAGCCTCGCCAAGTTCGATCGTCCCGACCTGAAATTCCCCACCTTTGTGCCAGCCCTGCCCGCTCCCCTGCTTAAGGACGAGGATGAGGACATCTTTGCCACCATTCGTCGCGGCGATGTGCTCTTCCATCATCCCTTCGACTCGTTCCAGCCCATCGTTGGTCTGATACAGAAAGCGGCCAATGACCCAAACGTGCTGGCCATCAAGATCACGCTCTACCGCGTGGGCCGCAACGCTCCGGTGGTGGACGCGCTGCTCGCGGCAGCGGAAAACGGCAAGCAGGTGGCGGTGGTGCTGGAGCTGAAGGCGCGCTTCGACGAAGAGAGCAATATCGGCTGGGCGCGCAAGCTGGAAGAATACGGCGTCCACGTGGTGTACGGCCTGCTCGGCCTGAAGGTGCATTGCAAGGCGGCGCTCATCGTGCGTAAGGAAGGCGACGTGATCCGCCGCTACGCGCACCTTTCCACCGGCAACTACAACAGCGTGACCGCGCAGCTCTACACCGATGTAGGCATGCTCACCTGCGATCCCGACATCGGCGCCGACGGTAGCGACCTGTTCAACTTCCTCACCGGCTACTCGGCGAAGTCCAAGTACCGTAAGCTTTTGGTGGCCCCCAGTTCGCTGCGTGAGCGCTTCCAGGAGCTGCTACAGCGCGAGATTGACCACCAAAAGGCGGGACGCCCAGCGCACCTGATCCTGAAGATGAACTCGCTGGTTGACAGGAGAATGATCCAGTTGCTCTACCAGGCTTCGCAGGCGGGCGTGAAGGTGGACCTGCTGGTGCGCGGCATCTGCTGCCTTCGCCCGGGAGTGCCGGGAGTTAGCGACAATATCAAGGTCACCAGCATCGTGGGCCGCTTTCTCGAGCACAGCCGCATCTTTTACTTCTGCAACGGCGGCGACGAGGAGATTTATCTGGGCAGCGCCGATCTGATGCCTCGCAACCTCAACCGACGCGTCGAAGTGCTGTTCCCCGTCGAGGACAAGGGCCTCGTCCGCGTGCTGAAAGACGACATTCTTGGTACTTACTTGAAGGAACAAGCCAAGGCGCGCCACATGCAACCCGATGGCAAATATGTACGTGACGCGAATGCCGGAAAGAAAAACGCGCTTAACAGTCAGGAAATCTTCATCGCCCGCGCCATCAAACGCTCGGGGAATTGAAGCGCTGGAGACGCAACTCCACGCCTTGTAATGGTGTCTATAGTGACTGGCAGGGTGATGGCCCTTTAATCTTCTTCATGCCCATGCGGCACCCCATTGAGCTCTGTGAATTCCCACTGTTGACGCGCATCGATTGGCGTCGGTTCGCGCGAATTATCGCTACGCTTCTGCTGAGCGGATCATGTTGCCTGCATCCCCTGCTCATGTTTGCGCAAGCTGCCGAGACCATTCAGGCGTATCCTGCTCAGGCCGCTCAGGCCAAACAAGCTCCCACCCCGAAATATTCCGTCACGGGAACCGTGGTCGATGCAGTCACGGGTGAACCGGTCCGCAAAGCGCTGGTGCAATTGAACGGACAGCAGCGGCGTACCACGTTCAGCGACGGCGATGGCCGCTTCCAGTTCGACGGCATTCTTCCCGATCAGGTGTCGGTAACTGCGCAAAAGCCGGGCTACTTCAGCGAGCAGGAATTGACGCGTGGCGGCGGATTACCTCCGGTGGAAGTCGGTCCCAATGCAGCCCCCGCGGTGGTAAAGCTCACGCCCGAAGCCGTCATAACCGGAAGAGTTACGACCGCCGCAGGCGTTCCGCTCGAACACCTCTCGATGAGCCTGAATTACATCGACGTTCGCGAAGGCCGCAGGCGTTGGCAATTCAACGGATCCGCTATCACCGACGAAGATGGACGCTTCCGCTTTGCCAACCTTCGTCCGGGAACTTACTACGTCGGCGCCGCACCGTACACGCCGCTGGCAGAAACCATGCTGGAAGCCAACCAGCCCCCAAGCGCTGGATATCCCGGCACATACTATCCCGGAGTTCCTGATCTCGCCTCTGCGTCGCCCATTCAACTCACAGCCGGCCAGCAGGCTGAGGCGAACTTCACTCTGAACGAAGTGCCGGTGTATACCATCTCTGGGGTTATCAGCGGCTACGCACCTAATCAGGGCGTGTCGGTGCAGGTGGTCGACCAGTCCGGCGTTCCGGTCCCAACCGGCGTTCAGTTCAGCTCAGAGAATGGCCGCTTCGACGTACATGCGGTGGCTGCCGGAAGCTACGTACTCAAAGTGACTTCGTCGATGGGACCGAACCAGTCGGTCCGCGCCGAACTCCGCTTGAACCTCACGTCCAATGTTTACAACCTGCATCTGGCACTCGCTCCCGAGCCGTCGATTCCCGTCGTGGTGCAAATGGAGTCGCAGCCCCAGACCGGCAGGAAACTGCTGTTTGGCGGCGCAGGACCGGTTGCGGTCCGCCTCGTCGGTGTTGGTCCGGGGACGAACGAAGCCTACGCCAGCTACGATGGGCCCGAGAATCAGCGAAGCCTCACCCTGCACAATGTCGAACCCGGTCGCTATTCGGCAGTTATTGATGCGCGCGAGTCCTGGTATGTCGCGTCGGCTGACTACGGCCAAACCAATCTGCTCACCGACGACCTCGTGGTCACACCCGGCGCTCCGGCGTTGCCTCTCAACATTGTGTTGCGCAATGACAGCGCGAGGCTGTCAGGAACAGTGAATGTGCCAGACGGAATGATTGCTCCGGTAAGTGTCGTCGCCATTCCCGAGGGCCTCGCCAAAGCTTCGCCGCACACTGTCTACTACAACCCGCCGCGAGAGCAAAACCTTGGGAATTCGGAGTTCGTTCTTGAGTCTCTCGCGCCGGGCGACTACCTGGTCTTCGCGTTTGATCACGCCGACGGCCTCGAATACTCGAATCCGGACGTGTTGCAAAACTATATTTCCCAGGCGGCGCACGTCACTCTCTCGGCCAACCAGAATGCCAAGGTCACATTGCAGATGATTCGCACGGAGGAGGGAGCGAATTGATTGCACGTCTCCTGTGCGCGTTGTTACTGTCAGTCGGATTGGCGGCGCAATCTACGCCCGCGCGACACGCCGCCAGCTACCGCATCGCAGGCACAGTCGTCAGCTCGATGACTGGCGAGCCGCTAGGAGCTGTCAAGGTGTCCATCGTCGCGACGGAAAACGAGGAGTTCCAGCGACATGTCATGACGTCCCCGGACGGGAGGTTCGCTTTTGCGGACTTGCCTGTGGGGAAGTACTCGCTTACGGCGAGCGCATACGGATACCGACCGCAGGGTTTCAATCAGCACGGCGACTTCTACACAGGCATCGCAGTTGGCCCCGATCTCGACGCAGGCAACCTCACGTTTCGTCTAGTGCCGGACGCGAGCATCGAAGGGACAGTCACCGACGAAGACGGCGAGCCGGTGCGCAATGCCAACGTCGCGCTGTTTCAGCGCACCAACGACACCGGCCAGCAGCGCACGCAGCAAGTGTCCGGTGCCGTCACCGATGATCGCGGACATTATCGGTTCAGCCACCGTCCACCGGGCACCTATTTTGTCGCAGTGTCGGCGCGGCCCTGGTACGCGCAGTATCCGATCCAGGGTCAGTTGCCCGGCGATCCCGCCGACGCGGCCCATTTGGCCGAAGAGAAAGCGCAACTCGACGTTGCTTATCCGATGACGTTCTATCCGTCGGCCGAAGACTCCTCCGGCGCGAGTGCCATCACGCTGCATCCCGGAGAGCGAGTAACCGCAGATGTCGCGGTCCGCGCCATGCCGGCCGTGCATCTGCGGATCAAGTACGGTGATGACAAAAATCCCGGCGCCAATGCGGGGAACGGCTTTCCGCGCGTTTCGCAGCGCATCTTCGAGGGAACCCTTGTACCGGTGATGTCGGCCCAAGGACAAAACACCGCCGCCGGCACCACCTACGAATACACCGGTATTGCGCCCGGGCATTACGTCATCGAGATGCCCGACCCCGGCTTAAAACGCAACGGCGGCGGCTGGTACAAGGAGATGGACCTTTCCGGCACCGTCGAGCTCGACGCCCGCGAGAACCCGCCGCTGGCCACGGTCACGGGAGCATTGATGCTGGAAGGCGCCCCGCGGCCGAGCGGAAAGACTTTCGTGGTACTTGTCAATCGCACCTCGGGCGAAAACTTCTCAGCCGAGGTAACGGCGAAGGGCACCTTCGATTTTGGGGACTCGGAAATTCGTCCCGGCACCTACGAGGTGGTGCTGAACAACGCGCCCGGCTTCCAGGTGAAAGGACCTTTGGCCAAAGGAGCACGAGTCGTCGGAAAGACCCTCGAGATCAGCGGCGGCAGCGTGGAATTTGTGTGTACAGCCACCCACGCTGTTGCCCGCATCGACGGTGTTGTGCAGCGCGACGACAAACCGTTCGCCGGCGCGATGGTAGTGCTCGTCCCCCGCAATCCCGCCAGTAACTGGACCCTCTTCCGCCGCGACCAGAGCGATAGCGACGGTACGTTTTCTCTTCATGAAGTGCTGCCCGGACCCTACACCGTGATCGCGCTGGAAAATGCCTGGGACCTCGACTGGGCCAGCCCCGCCGCGCTTCAGCCCTACCTGAAAAACGGCACGCCGGTTGATGTTGCCGGCGAGGGCAAGCTCAGCGTGAAGGTGCCATTGCAGTAAGACGAGCGGCTAGAGCAGAATTACTTTTGATATGGCGATATTTCCACAAACGTTGGGGCTCTTGGCATCACAGCACTTGAAGATGTGACCCTTTTCACTGACATTACGCACTTATTCGTCTGATAATAAACCTCAGAAAGAGACGGCCATGCCGGAAGATGGTGCGAAGCATGGGGCTGCCGAAGTCATG
>Ga0209656_10002336_pt1 | contig 12288 bp, 12 predicted proteins | sample BogFormECP12_OM2_FD_188239 | JGI IMG/M metagenome (GOLD analysis project Ga0209656, IMG submission 188239) | Bog forest soil microbial communities from Calvert Island, British Columbia, Canada - ECP12_OM2 (SPAdes) (version 2) | ecosystem: Environmental > Aquatic > Freshwater > Wetlands > Bog ... | reverse complement strand
GCGCTGCGGAGCGGACCGTTGGCCCGGCGCGACGTGCCGGTGGCGGCCGGGTGGGCGGGCGACCCGGCACGGGCCCGACGGGTGGCGAAGTCCCTGGTCGCCGACGGCGTGGCCAGCGTGGCCCCCGACGGGTCGCTCGTCCTCGGCTGAGCCCGTTGCGTGCCCGACGAGCGGGCGTGATCGCCGTGGGCGGGGCCCGGCGGGCTCGCCACGCACCGGTGGCGGTACGCTGAACGCCGTGGACATCACCTTCTACGGCGTGCGCGGCTCGTGCCCGTGCGCCGGTGAGTCCTATCGCCACTACGGGGGCAATACGTCGTGCATGCTCGTCGAGGTGGCGGGCGACCGGCCGCTCGTCATCGACTGCGGGACCGGGCTGCGCCCCCTCGGTGAGGCGATGAACGCCACCCTGGCCGCCGAGGGCCGGCCGATGACGGCGAATGCCCTCCTGAGCCACCTGCACTACGACCACGTCCTCGGGCTTCCGTTCTTCAGCCCGCTGACCCACCCCGGGGCCGAGTTCGACATCTACGGTCCGGCCCAGGCCGAAGGTCCGCTGGCCGAGGTCCTGCCGCGCGTCGTCGCTCCGCCGTTCTTCCCGGTGCACATGAAGGAGTTCGGCGGCACCGTGCGGATGATCGACATCGGCAACGAGGACTTCGCCATCGGGAGCGTCAAGGTGCGGTCCCGGTCGATCCCCCATGTCGGCCACACCCTCGGGTTCCGGATCGAGTCCGCGGGCGTGACACTGGCCTACGTCTCGGACCACCAGGCGCCGGTCGACGGCTCCGGTGTTCCCGAGGCGGTCCTCGAGCTGTGCGACGGGGTCGACCTCCTCGTGCACGACGCCCAGTACACCGAGGCCGAGTTCGCCGACAAGGCCACTTGGGGGCACTCCACCGTCGGCTATGCGGTGCGGGTGGCGGCCGAGTCCGGCGCCCGCCGGCTGATGATGTACCACCACGATCCGGCCCACGACGACCGGGCCATCGACAAGATGCTCGGCTCGGCCCGCTGCCAGCGCGGGGCCGACCGCCTCGAGGACATCTCGGCGGCCAGTGACGGCTCGGTCGTCCGCCTCGGCGCCTGAGCGCTCCCGCCGGCCCGGGCCCGCGACGAAACGTGGCTGACGACGGCGGGAGGCTGCGGGCCCGCCCCTTCGACCAGGCCCGGTTCAAAGAGGTGCTGGGGCACTTCCCCACCGGGGTGACGGTGGTGACGGCCATGGAGGAGGGGGCGCCGGTCGGGTTCACCTGCCAGTCGTTCACCTCGCTGTCCCTCGACCCGCCGATGGTGGCCCTGGCGCCGGCCAAGAGCTCGACCAGCTGGCCGCGCATCGCCCGGGCCGGCGCCTTCTGCGTCAACGTCCTGTCCAGCCACCAAGAGGCCCTGTGCCGGAACTTCGCCGTGTCGGGCGGGGACAAGTTCGAGGGGGTGGCCTGGCACCCCGGCCCGTCGGGCGCCCCGGTCCTCGAGGGGTGTCTGGCCTGGGTGGACTGCGCCCTCGGGATCATCCACGATGCCGGCGACCACGAGCTGGTCACCGGTCAGGTGCTGGGCCTCGGGGTCGGCGAGGGCCTCCCGCTTGTCTTCTACCGGGGCGGTTTCGGCAGCTTCTCAGCGTGAACCGGGTGGTCCGCCACCCCGGGAGGTAGCCTCCCCGGCCGTGCCGACCGTCGCCCCCTCGCAGGTCATCTCGGACGTGATCGTGGTCGAGCCCGACGTCCACGGGGACGCCCGGGGCCGGTTCGTCGAGACCTACCGCCGCCAGTGGTTCCCCCTCGGGCGCGAGATGGTCCAGGCCAACCGGTCGGAGAAGGGGGCCGGCGCGCTGGTCGGTCTGCACTACCACCTCCACCAGGCCGACTACTGGTACGTGCTGCGGGGCCGCGCCCGGGTGGTGCTGCACGACCTGCGGCGTGAGTCGCTCACCGAGGGGGCGACACTGGTCCTCGAGCTCGAGGGCGACGAGGACCGGGGCCTGTTCATCCCGCCCGGCGTGGCGCACGGGTTCGCCGCGCTGAGCGACCTCGTCCTGTGGTACCTGGTCGACAGCTACTACAACCCGGCCGACGAGCTCGGCCTGGCCTGGGACGACCCCGAGGTCGGGGCCGACTGGGGTCTGGCCGACCCCGTCGTCTCGCCCCGGGACCGAGCCAACCCGCGCCGCTCGGCCATCCCCGTCGAGCTGCTCCCGGGGCCGGGCCTGCGGACCTGAGGGGTCAGGCCGTCACCTTCTGCGCCCCGGCCAGGACGGCGGTGATGCCGGTGCGCATCACCAGCCGGGCCATGCGGACGCTCGAGCCGCCGTTGCGCATGTGGTCCCACGACGACCAGGTGGTGAGGACGTCGAGCGAGGCGAGGACGGCCGACCGCTCGGCCCCCCCGAGCTGCTCGAGCTCGGTGGCGAAGACCCGCGACAGCTCCTCGCGGCCCTGCTTCTCCATCAGCATCCGGTTCTCCCGGAGGGCCACCGACGTCGGCTCGATCAGGCGCGAGGCCCGGCTGAACGGCGTCAGTGCCTCGAGGATCGAGCTCCGCTCGGCCACGAAGGCCTCGATGCGCCGGTCGAGCGACCACGAGGGGTCGATGTCGACCGTCATCCCCATGACCCACTCGTATGTCCGCGTCGAGGTGGCCTGAAACAAGCCCTCGACGTCGCTGAAGTGCTGATAGACCGACCGGACCGAGACTCCGGCCCGGTCGGCGATGCGCTGGGCCGTGGGTGCGAGGTCCCCGTCGGCCACGAGCTCCATGAGCGCCGCTACGATCGCGTCACGGGTTCGCAGTCCGCGCGCCCGCCGGCCGTCGACTTTCAGAGCTGGTTCCACTCCGCCCCTCCTCCGGTTCCCGCTGATGACGATACCGTTGCCAGCGGCCTGTCTGCAGGAAAAACCATTGGCTAGCGTGTCCGGGGCAACGCCGGCCCTCCGCCACGCCCGGCGGGAGCGTCCGCCCGCCGCCGGGCGGCCGGGCGGACGGTGACCCGGGCACGGCGAGGAACGGGGGTCCCCGGTGCGGTTCGGCATCTTCTACGAGCATCAGCTCCCCCGGCCCTGGGGCCCCGACGACGAGCACCGCCTGCTGAAGGACGCCCTCGACCAGGTCGAGCTGGCCGACCGGGTCGGCTTCGACTACGTGTGGGAGGTCGAGCACCACTTCTTGGAGGAGTACTCGCACTCCTCGGCGCCCGAGGTCTTCCTGGCCGCCGCCAGCCAGCGGACGTCGCGCATCCGCCTCGGGCACGGGATCGTCCAGCTCCCGGTCGGCTTCAACCAGCCGGCCCGGGTGGCCGAGCGCATCGCCACCTTGGACCTCGTCTCGGACGGGCGGGTCGAGTTCGGGACGGGCGAGTCGACCTCGGAGATGGAGCTTCTCGGGTTCGGCGTCGACCGGGCGACCAAGCACGAACAATGGGCCGAGGCGATCGACGTCATCACGCGCATGCTGGTCGAAGAGCCCTTCACCGGCCACGACGGCCCGTACATCTCCGTCCCGCCGCGCAATGTGGTCCCCAAGCCCCTCCAGCGCCCGCACCCTCCGCTGTGGATGGCCTGCAGCCGGCGCGAGGCGATCCACACGGCGGCGCGCCACGGCATCGGCGCCCTGTCCTTCGCCTTCGTCGAGCCCGAGGAGGCCCGGGCGTGGGTGGACGCCTACTACGAGACGATCGCCTCGGACGAGTGCCGGCCGGCCGGCTTCTCGCTCAACGCCAACGTGGCCTGCGTGCTCCCGCTGATGTGCCACCGCGACGAGGGGACGGCCATCGAGCGGGGCCTCGACGGGGCCCACTTCTTCGGGTACTCGCTGGCCCACTACTACGTGTTCGGCGACCACCGTCCGGGGCGAACCGACCTGTGGGAGGACTTCACCAAGAACCGCTCGGCCTTCGGCTTCGACCGGGCCATCGCGGCGCGCACCGGCGAGCCGCTGGCCGCCCAGATGCTCGAGGGCGGCCTCGGGTCGCTGCGCGGCGCCATCGGGACGCCCGAGCAGATCCGCTCGCTCGTCGCCGGGTACGAGCGGGCCGGGGTGGACCAGCTGATCTTCGTCAGTCAGGCCGGGCGGAACCGCCACGAGGACATCTGCGAGTCCCTCGAGCTGTTCGGGGCCGAGGTCCTCCCCGAGTTCGCCGAGCGCGAGCCGGCGCACCAGCGGTCCAAGGCCGACCGTCTGGCCGGGGCGGCGGCGGCCGCCCTCGAGCGGAGACCGGCGGCGCCCCCGCTGCCCGAGGACTTCACCGTCCCCGCCCCGCTGCGCACGCCCTGATCGCGTCGGGTCCGGCGCGCCGGGCGAGCGGCGCGCGGCCCGGACCCGCCCGGTCCTGTTGAATGTGGGACGTGGAGCTGGCGGTAGCCGTAGGGGTGGTGGTGATCATCGCCCTGGTCGCCGTGTGGGCCCTGCGCCGGCGCGGCGGCGACGACGTGCACTCGGTCGAGCGGCACCGCCACACCATCGACACGCTCCAGGGCATCCGCACGAGGACTCCGGGCGCCTCGGTCCGGGTGATCGACGGCGGGTCGTCGGCCCCACCGGCCGACGACGAGGGTCCCCGGTCCCCGGCCGCCCTGCCCGGCGTCCTCCCGGTCCGCCACGAGGTGGCCAGCGGGGCCGGACCGCTCCACGTCGACGATGCGGCCGGCGCCAACGGCGAAGGCCGCGAACCCACCCGGCGCACCGAACGCAAGGCCATATCGGCGATGAACCGCCGGCCGAGGCGGGTGGCGGCGCCCCTGGCGTCGGCCATCGTGGTGGTGGCGGTGGTGGCCGCCCTGATCGCGGTCGGAGCCCGCCAGCGCCACCCGGCCGCCTCGCACGCCACCACCACGGCGCCCACCCACTCGACGGCGCCGACCACCACCCCGACGACCGGGGTGCACACGACGGTCTCGAGCACCCACACCACCGCCCGGCCGCCGCACACGTCGACCCACCACAAGACGACGGTCACCACCACGACGCTGCCGGCCGCCTTCGCCCCGACCGGCACCACGGCCACCACGGCCACCTACGCGGCCCCGGCGCCGACGTTCTCCCTCACCGTCGGGGCGACGACCGGGAGCTGCTGGGTGCTCGTCTCCGACGTCAGCTCCGGCAAGACCCTCTTCACCGGGACCCTCACCCCCGGCCAGCAGCAGAGCGTCCAGGCCACCGGGACCACGACCATCGAGATCGGCGCCCCGAGCGTGGTGGCGGTCACCCTCGACCACACGCCGGTGACCATCCCCGCCCTCTACCAGACCCCCTTCACGATGACGCTGGCCGCCCCGGCGCCGGCGCCGACGACGACGGTCCCGCCGGCCACCGCCCCGACCACCGGGTGAGCCCGGGCGCTCAGCTCCCGGGCTCCCCGGCCAGGCCGAGGGCGTCGAGCACGAAGGCCAGCGTCATGGCCTCCTCCCGCCAGGCGTCGTAGCGCCCGGACGGCCCGCCGTGGCCGGCACCCAGCTCGGTGCGCAAGAAGGCCACGTTGTCCGGGTTGGCGTGGCGCAGCTTGGCCACCCACTTGGCCGGCTCCCAGTAGCCCACCCGGGGGTCGTGGAGCCCGGCGGTGGCCAGGATCCGCGGGTAGGTCACCGCCGGCCCGCCGTCGGCCGGGCCGGTCACGTTGTCGTAGGGCGAGTAGGACTTCATGACGGCGTAGATCTCGGGGTCGGCGGCCGGGTTGCCCCACTCCTCCCACTCGCCGACGGTCAGCGGCAGCGAGTCGTCGAGCATCGTGGTCAGGCAGTCGACGAAGGGCACCTCGGCCACCAGGGCGCAGAACAGCTCGGGGGCCTGGTTGGCCACGGCCCCGATGAGGAGGCCCCCGGCCGAGCCGCCCCGGCCGACCAGACGTTCGGGGACGGTGAACCCGGCGCCGACGAGGTGCCGGGCGCACGCCACGAAGTCCCCGAAGGTGTGGGGCTTCTTGGCCAGCCGGCCGTCCTCGTACCAGCGCCGCCCGAGCTCGCCGCCGCCCCGGACGTGGGCGATGGCGAAGACGAAGCCCCGGTCGAGGAGCGAGAGGCGCAGCGAGGAGAAGACCGGGTCGATCGAGATCTCGTAGGCGCCGTAGCCGTAGAGGAGGCACGGCGCCGGGACGGCGGGGGCGGTGCCGGGAGGCGCCGCCGGGTCGGCCAGCAGGTCCCCCCGGTGGGCGACCGAGATCGGGACCGCGGTGCCGTCGTCGGCGGTGGCCCACAGGCGGAACGTCCGGTACTGCGCCGGGTCGTAGCCGCCGAGGACGGGCTGGCGCTTGCGCAGGACCGTCCGCCGGTCGTCGACGTCGACGTCGAGGACCGAGCGCGGGGTCACGAGCGACGTCTCCTCGTAGCGCAGCGACCGGGCGTCGAACTCGGGGTTGGGCCCGTCGTAGGTGGTCGCCGGGTGCTCGTCGCTCGGGACGAGCCAGCTCCCGTCGAGGAGCCCGGGGGACGGGGGACCGGGCGGCGGCCCGAGCGGCGCCACCCGCACCCGGTGCTCACCGTCGAGGCGCTCGCTGACGGCCAGCCACCCGGCGAAGGCCTGCACCCCGTCGAGGCGCGTCCCGGGCCGGTGGGGGATGAGCTCCACCGCCCCGGCGGCGTCCCCGCCCGAGTCGGGCAGGGCCAGGAGCCGGAAGTCCTCGGCCCCGTCGTTGGTGGTGACGAGCCACCAGCCGGCGTCCCCGTCCGGCAGGTGGTCGACGTCGTACTCGATCCCGGCCCGGCGGCCCCAGATCACGACCGGGTCGTCCCCGGGGCGCTCGGCCCGGACCGCCCACACCTCGCTCGTCGTCGTGCTCTGCAGGCTGGCCAGCACGTAGGCCTCGTCGCTGGTCGTCCCGACCGACAGGGCGAACCGCCGGTCGGGCTCCTCGAGGACCAGGCGGTCGCCGTCCGGGTCGGACCCGACCTCGTGGCGCCACAGCTGGTAGGGGCGCATGGCCTCGTCCACCCGGGTGTAGAAGACGGTCCGGCTGTCGGCCGCCCAGGCCACCCCGTGGTAGGTGCCGGTCACCACCTCGGGCGACTCGGTCACCTGCGGTCCGCCCAGCTGGCGGAACGCCAGGTCGAAGAGCTCGGCCCCGGTCCGGTCGACGGCGTACGCCAGGCGGGTGTGGTCCGGGCTCACCGCCAGGTTGGCCACGTCGAGGTAGTCGTGCCCCTCGGCCAGGAGGTTCTCGTCGAGGAGCACCTCTTCGACCCCGGGCGGCGCCGCCTCGAGGGGCGGGTCGTCGCCGGTGGCCGGGCGGCGGCAGTGGATCGGGTAGTCCCGCCCCTCCTCGGTGCGCCGGTAGTACCACCAGGGGCCCTTGCGGGCCGGGACCGAGAGGTCGGTCTCCTCGATCCGGGCCACCATCTCGTCGTAGAGGGCGGCCCGCAGGGGGGCCAGGTGCGCCGTCGCCGCCTCGGTGTAGGCGTTCTCGGCCGCCAGGTGCTCGACGACCGCCGGGTCGTCCCGGTCGGCCAGCCAGTACCAGTCGTCGACCCGCTCGTCGCCGTGGGCCACCAGGACCGTACGGCGGCGCTCGGGCATCGGCGGGGAGGGCCCGGGCCCTCCCCCGGCGCTGGTGGCACCTGGCGACATCGGGTCAGCCTGCCACGCCGGGCCGCCGGGCCGGCCGGCTCGCGTCAGGGCCGGTGCCGAGTTGTTACTATCGGCGTAGGGATAATTCCGACGGACCCGGCAGCGCTTGGGGTCCCGCAGCGAGCCAGGAGGCCCGATGGCGTCCACCGATCTCGACCTCGGTCGTTACCAGCTGGGCTGGAGCGACGAGGAAGATTACGTCTTCAAGCCCAAGAAGGGCCTGAACGAGGACATCGTGCGCGAGATGTCGGCCATGAAGAAGGAGCCGGAGTGGATGCGTGACTTCCGGCTCCGGGCCTTGACGCGCTTCGAGCGCAAGCCGATGGCCGCCTGGTTCGCCGTCAACATGCCCGATCTCGACTTCGACGACATCTACTACTACATCAAGCCGACCGAGAACCAGGTCAAGGAGTGGAGTGACCTGCCCGACTCGATCAAGTCCACCTACGAGAAGCTGGGCATCCCCGAGGCCGAGCGCAAGTACCTGGCCGGGGTGACCGCCCAGTACGAGAGCGAAGTCGTCTTCCACCGCAACCGCGAGGACCTCGAGTCCCTGGGCGTGCTGTTCTGCGACATGGACACGGCGGTGCGCGAGTACCCCGAGATGGTCCAGAAGTGGTTCGGGACGATCATCCCCCCCAACGACAACAAGTTCGCCGCCCTCAACTCGGCCGTGTGGTCCGGTGGCTCGTTCATCTACGTCCCGCCCGGGGTGAAGGTGGACATGCCGCTGCAGGCGTACTTCCGGATCAACGCCGAGAACATGGGCCAATTCGAGCGGACGCTGATCATCGCCGACGAGGGCTCCCAGGTGCACTACGTCGAAGGGTGCTCGGCCCCGGTGTACTCGACCGACTCGCTCCACTCGGCGGTGGTCGAGCTGGTGGCGCTGCCCGGGAGCCGCATCACGTACACGACCATCCAGAACTGGTCGAACAACGTCTACAACCTGGTCACCAAGCGGGCCCGGTGCGAGGCCGAGGCCAGGGTCGAGTGGATCGACGGGAACATCGGGTCGCGGCTGACCATGAAGTACCCGTCGGTCTACCTGGTCGGCCCGAAGGCCTCCGGCGAGGTCCTCTCGGTGGCCTACGCCGGGCCGGGCCAGCACCAGGACGCTGGGGCCAAGATGGTCCACGCCGCCCCCGAGACGACGTCGACCATCGTGTCCAAGTCGATCTCCAAGGACGGCGGGATGACCACCTACCGGGGGCTCGTCCACGTCGACGAGGGGGCCAAGGGGGCCAAGTCCTTCGTCCGCTGCGACGCCCTGCTGCTCGACGAGCAGTCGGTCTCCGAGACCAAGCCGTACATGGAGGTCGGTGAGCGCGACGCCCGCATCGGCCACGAGGCGACGGTCTCCAAGGTGGGCGACGACCAGCTCTTCTACCTCATGAGCCGCGGCCTCTCGGAGAGCCAGGCGATGGGGATGATCGTGAACGGCTTCATCGAGCCGATCACCCGGACGCTGCCGATGGAGTACGCCGTCGAGTGGAGCCGCCTCATCGAGCTCCAGATGGAAGGCGCCGTCGGCTGAGCCGGCCCCCCGGGGCCGCCCCGGGTTCTCGGGCCGCCTCCCGGGGTGGCACGATGAGGTGGTGCCGATGCGTGAAGAGTGCAAGCACTTCCAGAGCCGGACCTATGCCTCCGGCGAGGTGGCCCGGTTCTGCGTCCTCGACCTCGCCCCCGAGGCCCCGTGGCGCTGCCCGGCCGACTGCCCGTCCTACGAGCGGCGGCTGGCCGACGCCGGGTGGGTCCACGGCACGCTGGTCGAGCCGCCCATCGAGGAGGAGCCCGCCGTCCCGGGCGGCGACGTGGCGGCCGTCCTCGACTCGGCCGAGGACATCGTGAACGAGGTGGCCCCCGACGTCCTGGCCGAGGTCCGGGCCGAGGACGCCAAGCGGGAGGACCGCCAGTCGCGCCGTTGGTGGCGCCGCCGCCGCTGAGTCAGGTGCCGGTGAAGGTGGGCGGCCGCTTCTCGGCGAACGCCGTCATCGCCTCGACCAGGTCGTTGGACCCGAGCATCGCCGCGTTCCAGGTGGCCACGTAGTCGAGCCCCTCGGCCACCGTGGCCCCGTCCCCGGCGGCCAGGACGGCCTTGGTCCCGCCCACCGCCAGGGGCGAGTTGGCGGCGATCTCGTCGGCCAGGGCCCGGGCGCCGACCCGCAGGGCGTCGGCGTCGGGGAAGACCTCGTTGACCAGGCCGATCTGCGCCGCCCGGGCGGCCGTGACGTCCTTGCCGGTGTAGGCGAGCTCGGACACGTGCCCGAACCCGATGATCCGGGGCAGCCGCTGGAGGCTGCCCAGGTCGGCCACGATCGCCACCTTGGCCTCGCGGACCGAGAACACGGCGTCGGCCGAGGCGAGCCGGATGTCGCAGGCACTGATGAGGTCGACACCCCCACCGATGCAGTATCCGTGGACGGCGGCGATGACCGGCTTGGGGCAGTCGGCCACCGACGTGACCGCCGCCTGGAGGCGCGTGACCTCCCGGCGGGCGCCGGCGGCCCGGGCGGCGGCCGAGGACGGCCCGGTCCCCCCGCCGGCCGGTCCGGTGAGGACCCCGGCCATCGCCTTGAGGTCGAGGCCCACCGAGAAGTGCGGGCCGGTGGCCCCCACCACGACGGCGCGCACCGACGGGTCGCCGGCGAGCTCGACCATGGCCCGCGGCAGATCGGTCCAGAAGGCCGGGCCCATGGCGTTGCGGGCCTCGGGGCGGTCCAGCCACAGGGTGGCCACGGCGTTGCGGCGCTCGATGGTGAGCACCTCGGACGTGAAGGCGGGGCGGTCGGACATGGGCCTCCTCGGGTGGCCGGTGCGGTCGCACCCGAGCGTACGGGAGTCTGCGACCAGGTCGGGGAGTGCCGCCCCCCAGGTAGGCTGGGACGACGACCCGCCGGACCGAGTCCCTCCGTCCGCTGAGGGGGCCGCCGCCCCGACCCGAGAAAGGCCCGAGTCCCTGACGACCTTCACCGCCGACGCCGCCGCTGAGCTGGCCGGGCCCGCGTGGCTCCGCCAGCGCCGGGCGGCGTCGTTCGAGGTGCTCGAGGCGATGCCGCTGCCCACCGAGAAAGAGGAGGTCTGGCGGTACTCGCCGATCGACGAGCTGGCCCTCGACCGCTTCACCCCGGCCGGCCCGATCGCCGCCGCCGACCGGGCGGCGTCGGCGTTGGTGGCCGACCTCGGCCGTGACCTGGGCGACCACGGACCGGTGGTCACGGTGGTGGGCGGTCAGGTGGCCGTGAGCGGCCCGATGCCGGCCGGCCTGACCGTGCAGCGGGCGGCCGACGAGTCCGACCGTCGTGCTCAGGACGTCGTCGGGTCGGTGCTCGTCGGGGGCGACGCCCTGGTCCGCCTCAACGACGCCTTCTGCCCCGACGTGGTGGTGGTCGAGGTCGCCCCGGGGGCGGCCGTCGAGCGCCCCCTGGTCATCGTCCACTGGTGCCCGACCGGGAGCGCCGGCGGCGGCCCGGCGCCGGCCGCCTTTCCCCGGACGGCGCTGCGGGTGGGACGGGGGGCCCACCTCCAGGTGGTCGAGGTGGTGGCGGGACCGGCGGCGGGCGACTCGCTCGTCGTCCCCGTCGTCGAGTGCGCGGTCGACGACGGCGCGATGCTGGCCTACGTCTCCCTGCAGGTGCTCGGGGCGTCCGCCTGGCACATCGGGCGCCTGTCGGCCGAGGTGGGCCGGGACGCCTCGCTGCGGGTCTTCACGGCCGGCCTGGGCGGCCACTACGACCGCCTGCGGACCGATGTCGCCGTGGTCGGCCAGGGTGGGTCGAGCGAGTTGCGCTCGGCGTACCTTGGCACCGGGAGCCAGATCCACGACGTCCGTACCCAGCAGGACCACGCCGCCCCCCGGACGACCAGCGACCTGCTCTGCAAGGGCGCCGTGGCCGGCGCCTCGCGTTCGGTCTACAGCGGACTGATCCGCATCCGCCACGGCGCCGTGCGGGCCGAAGCCAGGCAGACCAACCACAACCTCGTGCTCGACGAGTCGGCGCACGCCGACTCGGTCCCCAACCTCGACATCGAGGAGAACGACGTCCGCTGCAGCCACGCCTCGACCGTCGGGCCGGTCGACGAGGACCAGCGCTACTACCTCGAGTCACGGGGGATCCCGCCCGACCGGGCCGAGCAGCTGATCGTGCTCGGGTTCTTCGACGACATCGTGGACCAGGTCCCGGTGCCGGCGGCGGCCGGTCGGCTGCGGGCGGCCGTCGGCCACCGCCTGTCCGAGGCGCTGGGCATCTCGCCGGCCGCGGCCGATGGACCGACGGCGGCGAGCGGTGGCTGAGCGGGTGGTGCTCTGCCGACGCGAGGACCTGGCTCCGGGTCAGGCCCGGCGATTCGACGTGGGCGGGACGCGGGTCGCCCTCGTCCGGGTGGGCGACGAGTTCTTCGCCCTGTCGGACCGGTGCAGCCACGAGGACTATTCGCTGTCCGACGGCGAGGTCTGGCCCGACGAGCTCGAGATCGAGTGCCCGCGCCACGGGAGCAGCTTCGACCTGCGGACCGGTGAGCCCAACTCCCTCCCCGCCACCAAGCCCGTCCCGGTGTACAAGGTCGACGTGGTCGGCGACGACGTGACCGTGGAGCTCTCGTGAGCGAGGGGGCAATGCCCCACGTGCTGGTGGTCTCTGGTCTGGTCGCCGAGGCCGGCGGCCGCGAGGTGCTGCACGGCGTCGACCTCGAGGTGGCCTCGGGTGAGGTGCACGCCGTCATGGGACCCAACGGCTC
>Ga0209656_10002335_pt1 | contig 12289 bp, 10 predicted proteins | sample BogFormECP12_OM2_FD_188239 | JGI IMG/M metagenome (GOLD analysis project Ga0209656, IMG submission 188239) | Bog forest soil microbial communities from Calvert Island, British Columbia, Canada - ECP12_OM2 (SPAdes) (version 2) | ecosystem: Environmental > Aquatic > Freshwater > Wetlands > Bog ... | reverse complement strand
GCTCACGCTGCTCGGCCGGCTCCGCGCGGTCGCCCGCCGCCGCCGCGCGCTGCGCGCGCGCTGCGGCCCGGTGCGCGTCGCCGAGCTGCAGGCGCGCTGGCAGGCGCGGCCCGCCGAGCCCCTCACCCCGCCGCGGCCTGCGGCGGAGGGGGACGCCGCGGGCTCGACGCGACCGCCACGACGGTGAGCTGCTGGCGCAGGAAGTCGTTGGCCAGCTGCTCGCTGACCCTGGCCAGCAGGCGCCCCTTGAGCGACGCCGAGCTCACCCATCGCTGCGGCTCCCAGCCGGTCGCAGCGAGGCTGCGCGCGAGGCTGCGGCGCGTGAACCAGCGCAGGTGCGTCCAGTCGCGCACGCCGTAGGGCTCGTACTCGAACTCGGCCCGCAGCACGAGGTTGCCGAGCAGGCGGTAGAAGCGCAGGTTGGGCACCGAGACCGCCAGCAGCGCGCCCGGTGCGGCCCACATGCGCAGCCGCTGCAGCGCCTTCCACGGGTCGACCAGGTGCTCGAGCACGTCCGCCACGATGATCACGTCGAAGCGCTCGCCGCCGAGATCCTCCAGCGCGGTCTCCTCGACCGTGCCCACCACGGCGTGGTCGTAGCGCTCGCCCGCGATCGCGATCGCATCCGCGGAGGGGTCCAGCGCGACGAGCTCGCGTGCCCCCGCCGCGCGCAGTCGCGGCGCCCACGAGCCGGCGCCGCTGCCCACGTCGAGCAGCCGCCCCGAGATCGCGCCGAGCCCGCGCAGCACGTCCTCGTTGTCGGTGCCGCCGTAGAGGAAGGTCTGCTGGAGGGCGGGTCGGGACACGTCGCGATCGGTGGAGCTGTCCACCGGCTAGGACGACACCACGCTGGGCAGGGCCTTCTCGTTGCATTCGCGTCCTGGCGGTGGCGCGCCCCGACCCTCGATGACGAGTGGCGCCCGAACCGTCGCCACGCCGATTTCGCGCAGTTCGACCGGGCTGTCATAGACCGTTTGGCAGGACTCCCCGCCAGGGTTTTCGTGTACCACGACGTGCGAGCTCTGCTGGGCCCAGGCGAGGCGGTCGTCGCCCAGGCCCACGCCGAGCACGTGTGCCGTGCCCGGGAACCTGACGATCGTCCGCACCCTGTTCCTAGCCAGGTCACGCAGATCCATCTCGACGGTGCCCCCGTGGGGGCCTTCTTCGTTCACAGTCGTGTCATATCCGATCCGCCCGTCCGACAGCGCTACGTTGCTGATGTCGCCGAGCGGGTGCGCGCCGTGCGATGCGCCGTTGCCCCACCAGACGTTGGGGCGGCGCCTACAACACGGCTGGGCTGCCACGGCATCAAAGGGATCGAAGCCTTCGGCTTCTTCCGAAACCACGACATCCCCCGCCGCGTCGAGCTGCGTCTCATCGTTGTACTCGTAGCGTGCATGCCGGCCAGTTTCCCCGGCGGGGGCGGGTTCGCTAAAGCTGTAGAGCCCCTTCGCGGTGGCGGCACTCACTACGTCGACCCGCAGGGGGCCGGCCTTGTCCTCGTAGACAAGCGCGATGCGGCCGCCCGCGGCGGCGAGCGCGAGCGCTTGGCTTGGCACCGCCCCGACCGGTTCGACCGTGCCCGTTCCCTGGCGAATGCGCACGAGGAACTGCCGTTCGCCTGAGCGCCCGAGGCAGTCGCCGCGCACGATCGTGTAGATGTAGCCGCCCGCCGTCGCGGCCAGCCAGCGCGCCCGTCCGCCCGGGCCGCAGTGTGCGAGCCCGCTGATGAAGTGGAGCGGCCGGCCCGTGCGGCCGACCCGCAGCGACGCCGCCGCGACGACCGTCCAGCCGTCTTCGACGTGCACCGCCGAGAGCGCCAAGTCCGAGGCGGCCACTTCGCTGACGCGTGCGATCAGCCGCGAGCGATGGGCGGAGCTCAGCGTGACGCCGTGCGTGCCCGACCACAGCAGACCGCCTGCGACGACGCTCGGCCCGGCCACGAAGTCGCGCACATCGATCGCGGCGCCTGCCGCGGTTGCGCTCGACAGCGCCGCCAGCCCGGCGAGTGCGGCGATTCCCAGGCGCGCCCTGCGGAGCAGCCGGGGGTGAGGAGTGGGACCGGGATCTGGCGGGCACGGGCGCATCGACCGACGAAGTGTTGCAGCCCCGGGCGAGCCGGCCGGCCGCTGCGGGTGCCCGCGATAGTGTGCGCGGCCGTGCCCTCCGTCCTCGTCGTGCGCGGCCACCTGGCCACCCCGTGGGAGCTGCGGCCGTGGCTGGAGCTGCCGGAGCGCTTCGACGTGTCGTACCTGCTCAGCCGCTCCAACCGCTACGTGCCGCCGGCGGGCCTGCGCGCGCAGCGCGCACGCGCGCTGCGTGATCTGATGCCGCCGGGGCCGCTCGGCGAGGTGGGTGCGGGTGTGATCGGCGACCGCTACATGTTCAGCGAGGACGCCTTCGCCGGCGCCGACATCGTGCACGGCGCCGAGCTCAGCTTCTGGTTCGCCGCCGAGGCCGCCAAGCGCCGGCGCCGCCACGGCTTCCGCCTCGTGCAGACGGTGTGGGAGACGCTGCCGCACATGGTCACCTTCCGCAACCGCCACGCGCGCATCAACCGCGAGCTCGTGCTCGCCGAGACCGACCTCTTTCTTCCGGCGACCGAGCGCGCGGCGCAGGCGCTGCGCCTGGAGGGGGTCGAGGAGGAGCGCATGCTCGTCTGTGCGCCCGGCATCGACGTCGGGCGCTTCGCGCTCGCGCCGCCCGATCCGCCGCCCGCGCAGCACACGATCGTCTCGCCCGGGCGCCTGGTGTGGGAGAAGGGCCACCACGATGTCCTGCGCGCCGTCGCGGCGCTGCACCGGGGCATCGTCACGCTCCCCGGCGGCGGCGTGGCCACGCCGCGCGTCTTGCTGATCGGCGCGGGCCCCGAGGAGGACAGGCTGCGCGAGCACGCCGCCGAGCTCGGCCTCGCGGGCGCGGTTGAGATCCGCAGCGTGCCCTACGAGGAGATGCCCGCGGTGTTCGCGAGCGCGTCTGCGATGGTGCTCGCCAGCCTGTCCTCGGCGGGCGCCTTCTATCACCCCTTCGACGTGCCGCACGCCTTCTGGGAGGAGCAGTTCGGGCTCGTGCTCGCCGAGGCGATGGCGGCCGGGCTGGCGATCGTCACGACGACCAGCGGCGCGATCCCGGAGGTCGTCGCGGGCGCCCCCGTCGACCTCGTGGCCCCCGGCGACTGGATGGGGATCGCGCGGGCGCTCGCCGCGGGCCCGCTCAGCCGGGCGCCGGCGGCGCGGGTCGCGCATCCGCCGGAGCTCGTCGAGCGCTATTCGACGGCAGCGGCCGCCGAGCGGCTGGCCGCTGTCTATGATCGCGTGCTTGCCACGTGAACCAGTCGCAGGATTCGGCCCTTTCGCGGGCCTCGTAGACCCTCACCGCTTCGATCTGCTCGCCACCGGCGCGGGCACCGTGCTCGACATCGGCTGCGGCTCGGCCAAGACGCCCGGGGCGGTCGGTCTCGACGTCTCCGCGGACACCGAAGCGGACATCGTCCACGACCTCGACGCGTTCCCCTATCCGATCGAGGACGACAGCTTCGATCAGATCCTCCTGCAGGACGTCATCGAGCACGTCCGCGAACCGATCGCGCTGTTTGAGGAACTGCACCGCATCGCGCGCCCGCGTGCTCGCATACAGCTGCGGACACCTCACTTCTCATCCGTGCTCGCCTACGGCGATCCGACCCACCGCCACTACTTCTCAACGCTCGCGATCCGCTCGCTGGCCGAGCCGCGCTTCGCCCACTACACCCAGGTGCGCTTCCGCGTGGTCCACGTCACGCTCGATCTGTGGCTGCCGTTTCGCGCGCTCGGTATCGGGCTGCTCGCCAATCGCCTGCCCGAGGCCTATGAGAAGTACCTCGCCTTCCGCTTCCCCGCGATGAACATCCGCGCCGAGTTCGAGGTCCTCAAGTGAGCCGCCGCGCGACTACCAGCCGCCGGCGCCCGGGCGCGCGACGCGGTCGAGCGTCTGCAGCGTGATCTGCGCGAAGCGCTCCCACGTGAACTCGCGGGCGCGGGCCTGCGCCCGCCGGCCGAGCTCGCGGCGCGCCGGCTCGTCGCCCAGCAGGCGCGCGAGCCCCGCGGCGATGCTCGCGACGGCGATCGGATCGGCGTAGGCGACTGCGTCGCCGCCCACCTCGGGCAGCGAGGAGACGTTCGAGGTGAGCACCGCCGCGCCGGCCGCCATCGCCTCGAGCACCGGCAGGCCGAAGCCCTCGCCGAGCGACGGGAAGCAGAACAGCGCGCAGCGGCGATACAGCTCCGCGAGGGCCGCGTCGGAGACGTGGCCGAGCATCGTGGCGCGCTCGCCGAGGGCGCGCAGCGCGCCCAGTGTCTCCCCCGTCTCCCAGCCGCGCGCGCCCACGACGACCAGCGGGTGCTCGCGCTGCACGCGCTCCTCGAGGCCGGCGTATGCGGCCACCAGCCGCGGCAGGTTCTTGCGCGGCTCGAGCGTCCCCACGGCCAGCACGAAGCCCGGCGCGGGCAGGCTCGCGGCCTCCGCCGCCGTGAGCTCGCCGGCGGGGGCGAGCGTGACCCCCAGGGGGGCCACGACGGTGCGGCCCGCCGCAGCCGGGAAGCGCTGCACGAGCGCGTCGGCGGTGGCCTGGGAGATCGCCAGCAGCGCCGCCGCGCGACGCACGGCGGGGGCGAGCGTCAGGTGCTCGATCACGGTCGAGCGGCGGTTTGGGCGCATCGCGGGCTCGAACGTGATCAGGTCGTAGACGATCGGCACCGCGGGGATGCTCAGGAACAGGGTGGTCAGGTAGGAGTTCGAGGAGAGGAAGACCGAGCACTCGCGGTTGGCCGCCCGGGCGGCGCGGACGTGCCACCAGGGGTCCCGCGCGGGGATGATGCGCCAGCGGAAGCGCGCATCGAGCGCCGGCTCCTGCCACGCGGCGCGCGCGTAGAGCACGTAGCGGTGCCCGTCATCCGCACGCGCCGCGAGCCCGCGCAGCAGCTCGCGCACGACGCGCCCGCGGCCCGCGGGCACCTCCACGGCGGCGCGGGCGTCGATGCCGATGGTGGGGGCTGTGGGGATCGCCGTCGTGCTCATGGGCGCCTGGGAGGCTAGCCTCACGCGCGATGCACGTGGCCCTCAACCTGATCTTCCTCGTCCCCGGCGAGACCGGCGGCATGGAGGTGGCCGCGCGCGAGCTGATCCCGGCGCTGCTCGAGGAGGCGCCGCCGGGCACGCGCTTCACCGCGTTCATCAATCGCGAGGCCGCCGCCGCGGACGGGCCCTGGGGGGAGCTGCTGCCGGCCGTGACCGTCCCCGTGAGCGCGCGCAACCGCGTGCAGTGGGTGCTGGGCGAGCAGACGCTCCTGCCGGTGCTCGCCGCGCGCGCCGGCGTGGACCTCGTGCACAGCCTCGCCTCCACCGCGCCGCTGTGGGGCCGCGGCCGGCGCGTGGTGACCGTCCACGACCTCATCTACGCGCGCTATCCCGACGCGCACTCGGGCATCCGCGAGCACGGCATGAGGGTGCTCGTGCCGTGGGCAGTGCGCCGCTCGGACCGCGTGATCGCCGACTCGCAGAGCACGCGCGAGGATCTCATCGAGCTGCTGGGCGTGCGCGCGGAGCGCATCGACGTGGTGCCGCTGGGCCTCGGCGCGGCGCGCCGCGAGGAGCCCCTGGAGGAGCGCGAGCTGCGCGAGCGCTTCGGGCTCGGCGCCCGCCCGGTGCTCCTCAGCCTGTCCGCCAAGCGCCCGCACAAGAACCTCTCCGCGCTGATCGGGGCGCTCGCGCAGATTCCCGCCGAGGAGCGCCCGCTGCTCGTGCTGCCGGGCTATCCCACCTGGCACGAGCACGAGCTGCGCGAACGCGCCGCCGCGGCCGGGGTGCAGGACGATGTGCGCTTCCTCGGCTGGGCCTCCGCGAGGGAGATCGAGGGGCTGTGGCAGCTCGCGGTGGCATTCGTGTTCCCCTCTCTGTATGAGGGATTCGGCCTGCCCGTGCTCGAGGCGATGGCGCGCGGCGTGCCCGTCGCCTGCTCCAACGCCTCCTCGCTGCCCGAGGTGGCGGGCGATGCGGCGCTGCTGTTCGACCCCCGCGACGAGCGCGCGATCGCGCAGGCGCTGCTCCGTCTGCTCGAGGACCGCGAGCTGCGTGAGCGCCTCACGGCGCGCGGGCTCGAGCGGGCGCGCGAGTTCACCTGGGCGCGCACCGCGCGCCTCACGCTCGCCAGCTACGCGCGCGCGCTGGCGTAGCTGGCGAGCACGATCTCCAGCGAGGACTCGAGCGACAGGCGCGCAGCGTTCTCGGCGAACCACGCGGCCGTGCTCCGGCGCAGCGCGAGCCCCCGCTCGTGCACTGCGACGATCGCCTCGGCGATCACCTGGGGATCGGAGCGCGGCGCGATCACCCCGTTGCGACCCTCCGCGATCAGCTCGGTTGCGGCGTTGTCCTCGCCGGCGACGACCACGCTGGGGGTCGCGTGCGCGGCTGCCTCGACGACGACCATGCCGTAGCCCTCGCGGCGCGAAGTCAGCAGCATGCACATCGCCCGGCCCATCTCGTGCTCGACCGTCGCCGAGGACGTGAAGCCGGGCGCCGAGATGGCGTCCCCCATCCCGTGCTCGGCGATCGCGGCGTCGAGCGCTGCGCGCTCGGGGCCTTCGCCGAGGATCTCGCCGCGCAGGCCCTCGATGCGCTCGGCGGCGAGCGCGATCGCGGCAACCGCAAGCGTAACCTGCTTCTCCGGGATCAGGCGCCCGGCGAACAGCACCACCGGGTCGGCCGGCGCTGCGAGCGGCGGCTCGCTGCTGCCCGCGTAGAGGCCGCGCAGAACGGTCATCGGGCCGCGCAGCCCCTCGCTGCGCAGGCGCCGGGCGTGCAGCTCGGAGAAGCAGAACGCCCGCTGGGGCACGCGCGCGCAGGCGCGCTGCACGAGCTCGCCCACGCGACCGCCGGCCGCACCCAGGTATTCGCGCCAGTAGGCGCGGCTCCAGACCTCGAACCAGTCGACCACGAGCTCGAAGCCCGCCAGCGGGCGCACGGCCGCGGCGGCGAGCAGCGAGAAGTAGGGGAAGGCGCAGGTGTCGACGATGTCGTAGCGGCGGCCGTTGCGCAGCAGGTGCACGAGCACCCCGACGCCAAACACCAGCGGTGGGATTATGCGCCGGCGCCCGCCGGCGGTGTACAGGGCCATGCGGGGGCCCGCCGTGACGACCCGCACACGGGCGTCGATGTCCGCCTGCACACCGCGCTCCCACTGGCGCAGAGTGAGGTAGGTGACGTCGTGGCCCTCCTGCGCGAGGCGCTCGGCGACGTTGCGATACCAGCGCTCGGCCCCGCCGACCGTGTGGGGGAAGAGGCAGTCATAAACGATGCAGATGTGCATGCCGCTAGCATGTCATCTCGCTGAGAGGCCGAGATTTCAGCGTTACTTTCCGCCCTCTGAGGCGTTATAAACGATGCTTCGCCGCCCGGCTGTGCAAGCGCGGGTCGTGTGAGGACCTCACTCGATGAGCACACTGGCCCAGATACGGACAACCTCCCCGCCCGAGGACCTGGAGGCGGACACGCCGCTGGTCTCGGTCGTGATCCCGTGCCTGAACGAGGCCGAGAACATCGAGGCGTGCGTGGCGGCCGCCCTGGCGGCCGTGGCTGGCATGGGGGTGGCAGGCGAGGTCGTCGTCGCCGACAACAACTCAGAGGATGACTCCGCGCGGCTGGCCGAGCGGGCGGGCGCGCGCGTGATCGTCGAACGCCGTCGCGGCTACGGCAGCGCCTACCTGGCAGGCTTCGCCGCGTCGCGGGGCCGCTACATCGTGATGGCCGATGCCGACCTCACGTACGACTTCAACGAGATCCCCCGCTTCGTGGCCGCCCTCGAGGACGGTGCGGAGATGGTGATCGGCGATCGCATGGACAACATCCAGCCGGGCGCCATGCCGTGGCTGCACCGCTACATCGGCAACCCGATCCTCAGCGGTCTGCTCAACCTCTTCTTCCGCACCGGCGTCAGCGACGCCCACTGCGGCATGCGCGCGGTGCGCCGCGATGTCCTGCCCCGGCTGGACCTGCGCACGACGGGCATGGAGTTCGCCTCCGAGATGGTCATCAGGGCCTCCAAGGAGAACCTCAAGATCGCCGAGTTCCCGATCGAATATCACCCGCGCGGCGGCGAGAGCAAGCTGTCGAGCTTTCGCGACGGCTGGCGGCACCTGCGCTTCCTGCTCGTGCACAGCCCCAACCACCTGTTCATCGTCCCCGGCGCGCTGCTCGCCGGCGCGGGCACGGCGATCGTCGTGCTCGTCGGCGCCGGCCTTGAACTGTTCGGACGGGCGTGGGGACTGCACGCGCTGATCGGCGGCGCCCTGCTGATGATCGTCGGCACGCAGGTGCTCGCGCTCGGCCTCTGCGCACACGCCTACGGCACCTACTTCATGAGCGAGAAGGACCCCTGGTTCGATCGCATGCGCGCCCGCTTCCGCCTCGAGCACGGCCTGCTGCTGGGCGGCGCCTTCGTGCTCGTGGGCGTGGTCATGGGCGCGATCATCCTCGCCACCTGGATCTCGCACGGCTTCGGCTCGCTCGCAGACGAACACGCCGCCGTGATCGCCGCGTCGCTGCTGATCGTCGGTATCCAGATCTTCTTCTCCTCGTTCCTGCTGAGCATCCTCGGGCTGCGCCGGGGCTCCTGAGCGAGCGGGGCGCCGCCCCGCCGAGCGGCGCCGGAGCCGCTCGCGCCCGCCGGCCTCAAACGGCGCCCGTCGCTTCATCCTCGCGCAGCGCCCAGTAGAAGGCGGCAATGATGCCGAACGGCACGCCGAAGCCGACCAGGACGGCGAGGATCCAGACCAGCCACACGGGGATCAGGTTGTCGGTGAGGTTGGAGACGTGGGCGAAGATCGTGGGGGCGCGTCCCAGCAGCGAGTGCGGGTGGGTGTCCAGGAAGCTCAGCGCGATGTCGCCGACGACCGCGGTGCCGGCCAGGGTCGTGGACGATTGGGTGACGGTGCGTGCTTCGGCGCTGCCGATCAGGACCACGTTCGTGTGTCCGCGGTCGATGAAGCAGGCGTTTCCGATGAGCGAGTGCCGGGGCGGCGTGATCGCGATCGTTGCCAGGCCGCCGGGGTAGCCGCCGGCGAGCTCGCTCACGCTGCGATATCCCGCTCCGACGAGTTCGAGCTCCACAGGTGGGCCTCCCCGCGCACCGGCGCCCACGGGGTGCACCTGGAACTGCGCCGCCCGGCTGGTGGGTTCGACCGAGATCGCCGTCATGCACGCCTGCTGGCCGGGCGCGAGCTCGTACTGGTTCGCCGTCGTGAGCGCGGTCGGCGTCGGTACGGCGGAGTAGGAGACGTGCGGGTGCGTCAGGTACGGGCGAAACCACAGGAGCGCGCCGATCAGCATCGCGGCGGCGGCGAGCGCCGTGGCCAGCGCCGCCGGTCGTCGCAGTGCGCGCGCGGAGAGGCGACTAGGCATAGAACCTCACGATCGTGATGCCGATGCCGCCGAGCGACAGCAGCACGCCGAGCGCGAGCACGAGCGCTCCGAGCAGCGGCCCGAGGCGCCGCGGCAGCGCCCCCAGCGTGAAGGCGATCGCCAGGCCGAACAGCGAGATCATCGGCAGCAGGTAGCGCCCCACGATCAGCGGGTCGCTGCCGTTGTCGCTGAGCAGCGCCCGGTAGGAGACGTAGTGCAGGAAGACGAGGTTGGTCACCAGCAGCGTCAGCAGGACCGCCACCACGGGCCAGGCGGCCCACAGCCGGCGCCAGCGCACCACCACGGCCGTATAAAGGCCCACCAGCCCGAGCGCCGAGAGGACCTGCAGCACGTCGTAGATGCGTTCCTTGAACGTCACGTCGAGCGAGCCGAACGTGCCGTAGAAGGTGTCGATGAAGACCTGTTTGTAGCCGTATTCGGGGCCCAGGCGCGGCCGCATGGACCCGAGTCGCGGGAAGTAGAACTGATAGATCGAGGAGAGGAACTGGCGCAGATTGAAGTGGGTCTGCGTGTTCAGCTGCGTGATCTGCCCGCCGTACAGCGAGCCGCCGCTGCGACCGAACGCGACGTATGCGAGGAAGGCCACAAAGATCGTGGCCGCTGCGGCGGCGCCCCGCCTGAGCGAATCGATCGCCGTCGGGCGGTGCGTGTGCCAGGCGACGAGCAGCGCGACGCCCAGCACGGGGATCGTGACGAGGCCGCGGCCGTGGGCGAGCACGGCCGCGGCGGTCAGGCCGCTCGCGATCAGCACCCTCTTCATCGAGGGCCCGCGCGTTACCAGCCTGACCGACGCCAGCAACACCGCGGTGCAGAGCGCGGCCAGCAGGTTGTCCGCGTTGATGACCGCGCTCATGAAGGACAGCTGCGGCTCCAGCGCAACCGTGCCCGCCGCGAGCGTCTGCTTCCAGCGCACGCTGCCGAACAGCTCGCCGGCGAGCAGCCACGTCATCGCGATCGTGGCCAGGTAGCACAGCGCGTTGAACAGGCGCAGCACGAACAGGCGCTTGAGCAGCGGCAGCCACACCAGCAGCCGGTAGGGGATCGACATCAGCGCGTAGTAGAGCGGTGGGTTCTTCGCGATCGGGTTGGGCCCGGCGCCGTTCTCGCGGGCAGGTCGATCGTGCGGTACCACCACGCGCCAGGCCTTCAGGTCGGCTTCGCTCCATGCGGGCCGGCCGCTGGCGTCGCCGATCAGCGGCAGCAGGTTGAGCGTCACCAGCGTCTCCTCCTCCTCGCTGGAGTAGGCCGAGCCGCCGCTCGTGGGGCTGGGCAGTTTGCCGGTTTCGGCCAGGTGCTGGACGTAGGCGAAGTGCGTGTCTTCGTCCGGTCCCTGGAATGCGGGCAGGGCGAGGTCCCAGGCGATCGACTGCAGCGCCCCCACCACGAGCAGCAGCGCGAGCGGGCGCGGCGTGGCCCGCGCGCGCGCGAGCAGCCGTCGTCCCCGAGCGCGTCCCGCCGAGGTTCGCACGGTTGTGGCTGTGGGAGCGGCTGCCGAGGTGGTGCTGGTCGCCATGTGCGCTCGGGGTCTGCCCGGCGACACCGACCGCCTACCGATGCCGATCGAGGATTAACACGCAGCGCAATGATAGGCGCAGGCTCAGCGTCGCAGAGCCGCTCTGAGCCCATCCTCCAGCTGGCCGGCGGCGCGCGTCCATGTGCGCCCGCCCATCAGCGCGAGCCCGGCGCGCGAGACGCGCTTCCGGCGCTCGGCGTCATCCAGCAGCGTCTCGATCGCGCTGCACAGCGCGAGCGGATCTGGCGCGGCGAGCGCCAGCGGCCCGTCGCGCCCGAAGCTCGCGAGCATCGGCTCGCTCGCCAGCTCAACACAGGGCAGTCCGCAGGCCATCATCTCCAGGCCCACGAGGGAGGGGTTGGTCAGCGACAGCACCATGCCGACGGTCGCCTCGCCGTAGAGCGCGGCGAGGCGGCTGCCCTCCAGGACCCCGATGTTGCGGTGCCTGAAGGGCGCCGTCAGCGGGCGGTCTTCGCCGTAGAGGACGAGCTCCAGGTGGGGGCGTCGCCGCGAGAGCTCATCCAGCGCGAGCAGGCCGAGCGGCACGGCCCGCCTGGGTGTCACCGCGCGCGCGTAGAAGACCACCACATCCTCGCGCCGCCTGGCGGACGGGCGGTACACGGCGTGGTCCACAGCGAGGTCGAAGTGGCCGGCGCTCGCGCCGTAGCGACTGCGCAGCAGCTCTGCCAGCCACGGGCTGGCCGCTATGCAGTGCAGGCCCTGGCGATAGCTGTCCTGCGCCCACATCGCCTCCGCCGAGACTCCGTAGAAGTCCGGCTCGTGGTCCTGGACGAGGTAGGCGCGCGCCCCGCAGCCGGGCAGCAGCAGCGTGCGCGCAACCGTCTGCCAGCCCGTCGCCAGCACCACGTCGGCGCCCTGCCAGTCGTGTAGATCGGCGTGCACCTCGATGGCACCCGCGCCGAAGAACTCCGCGAAGCTCCGCCTGGTGAGCGCCGCCGGCTCGCGCGCGTGGCGGCCCTCGTTGTCCTCCACCCATACGGACACCGTGTGTCCGAGCCCCCGCAGCTCGAGCAGCAGGCGCACGATCGTGTTGTGCCCGCCGCTGCCCCTCCGGAAGGACGGGATCACGGCGGCTACGTTCAGCGGAGCCTCGGCGGCGGCCCGCTCCGCCCGCAGCGGCGCCGGTCCCGAGCGGGCTAGCTCGGCCAGCGCGACGGGAAGCGGGTTGACGGGCGACGGAGTCAGCGCGCGCGACGGCGGAAGAATCGCGACCGGCTGCGCGATTGGATGATCGATCGAGAGCGGCGCGCGCAGATTGGCGGCCATGCGGGCGGGCGCGAGGCGCAGCACGATTTCGCGCTG
>Ga0209656_10002334_pt1 | contig 12293 bp, 9 predicted proteins | sample BogFormECP12_OM2_FD_188239 | JGI IMG/M metagenome (GOLD analysis project Ga0209656, IMG submission 188239) | Bog forest soil microbial communities from Calvert Island, British Columbia, Canada - ECP12_OM2 (SPAdes) (version 2) | ecosystem: Environmental > Aquatic > Freshwater > Wetlands > Bog ... | reverse complement strand
GGGGGGGGTGGGGGGGGGATCGTCCCCCCGGGCAGGCAGAGCCGCGAGGGCGGTCAGCGCGGCGGCCTCGTCCCCGGGCAGGGTGCCCAGCAGCTCACCGGACAGCTTGACCAGCCCCGGGCTGGCCAGCGCCGCGACCGAGAACACCCGCAGGTGATGGCGCCGAACGGCCTTGCGCAGCCGCAGGAAGATGATGGGCGACTCGTCCTCCGGCTCAAATCCGGCCAGCAAGACGGCGGACGCCTGCTCCAGGTCGGCGTAGCTGACGCCGATACCGCGCCCGGCCACGCAGGCGGCCAGGAACTGTTCCTCCTCGGCCGAGTGCGCCCGCGCCCGCATGTCGACGTCGTTGGTGTCCAGGGCTATCCGCGCGAACTTCGCGTAGGCGTAGGAGTCCTCCAAGGTCAGCCGCCCGCCGACCAGGACGCCGACGCCGCGCGGCCCCTCATACGGCGCGCCTTGCGATGCCGGGTACGGGGCGCCACGGGCCGCTTCCAGCCCGGCGGCGGCCACCGCCAGCGCGTGCGGCCAGGACGCCGGGACGAGCACTCCGGCCTCGTCCCGGACCAGCGGAGAGGTCAGCCGGTCGGGCTCGGTCGCGTAGGTGAACGCCCACCGGCCCTTGTCGCAGTTCCACTCCTCGTTGACGGCCGGATCCTCGCCGGCCAGCCGCCGCGTGACCCGGCCGCGCCGGACGTCGGTGCGCTGCCGACAGCCGGAGGCGCAGTGCTCGCACACGCTCGGCACCGACACCAGGTCGAAGGGCCTGGACCGGAACCGGTAAGCGGCGCCGGTGAGCGCGCCGACCGGGCACACCTGCACGGTGTTGCCGGAGAAGTAGGAGTTGAACGGCTTGCCTTCGGCGGTGCCGATCATCTGGCTGGGGCCGCGCTCCATGAAATCGATGAACACGTCCCCGGCGATCTCCTCGGAGGTCCTCGTGCACCGGGTGCACGAGATGCACCGCTCGCGGTCCAGCAGCACCTCGGTGGAGATGGCGACCGGCTTGGAGAAGGTCCGCTTGTCGTAGCTGAACCGGGTCTCGCCCTGGCCGTTGGACATGGCCTGGTTCTGCAGCGGGCACTCGCCGCCCTTGTCGCACATCGGGCAGTCCAGCGGGTGGTTGATGAGCAGGAACTCCATCACGCCACGCTGCGCCTTCTCCGCCACCGGCGAGGTGAGCTGGGTGTGCACCACCATGCCCTCGGAGCACGCGGTGATGCAGGAGGCCATCGGCTTGTGCTGGCCCTCGACCTCGACCAGGCACTGGCGGCAGGCGCCGATCGGATCGAGCAGCGGGTGATCGCAGAACCGCGGGATCGCGATGCCGAGCAGTTCCGCGGCCCGGATGATCAGCATGCCCTTGGGCACCACGATCTCGAACCCGTCGATGGTGACGGTCACCGTGTCCTGCGCGGTCTGCACCGTCATGTTGTGCTCCAGGCAGTTGACAGCGCCGGGTCGAAGCGGCAGCCGCCCTCCTTGTGGTGCTGCATGAACTCGTCCCTGAAGTACCGGACGGCGGAGGTGATCGGGGGCGTCGCGCTGTCGCCGAGCGCGCAGAACGCGCGGCCGGTGATGTTGTCGCAGATGTCCAGGAGTTTCTCGAGATCCTCCTCGCTGCCCTGGCCGTGTTCCAGCTGCTCCAGGAGGCGGACCAGCCAGAACGTGCCCTCCCGGCACGGCGTGCATTTCCCGCACGACTCGTGCTGGTAGAACTCGGTCCAGCGCAGGACCGCGCCGACGACGCAGGTGGTCTCGTCGAAGATCTGCACCGACCTGGTGCCGAGCTGGGACCCTGCGGCGGCGACCGACTCGAAGTCCAGCGGAACGTCCAGGTGCTGGTCGGTGAGTATCCCCGCCGACGAGCCGCCGGCGGTCCAGAACTTGATCCGGTGGCCGCCCCGCATGCCACCGGACAGCTCGAGCAGCTCGCGCAGCGTGATGCCGAGCGGAGCCTCGTACGTGCCCGGTGTCGTCACGTGGCCCGAGAGGTTGAAGATCCCGAATCCCTTGGACTTCTCCGTGCCGACGCTGGCGAACCAGTCGCCGCCGTTGACCACGATCGACGGCACGCTGGCGATCGACTCCACGTTGTTCACGTTGGTCGGGAGGGCGTACACGCCGGCCACGGCCGGGAACGGCGGCTTGTTCCTCGGTAGTCCGCGGCGCCCCTCCAGCGAGTCCAGCAGCGCGGTCTCCTCGCCGCAGATGTAGGCGCCGGCTCCGGCGTGGATGATGACGTCCAGGTCGAACCCCGAGCCGCGGATGTTCCGGCCGAGGTAGCCGGCCGCGTACGCCTCCTGCACCGCGTGCCGCAGCCGGCGGATCACGTGCAGCACCTCGCCCCGGACGTAGATGAACGCGTGGCTGGCCCTGATCGCGTACGAGGCGATGGCCGCGCCCTCGATGAGCGTGTGCGGGGTGGCCATCATCAGCGGGACATCCTTGCAGGCGCCCGGTTCTGATTCGTCCGCGTTGACCACCAGGTAGTGCGGCTTGTTGTCGTTCTGCGGCAGGAAGCTCCACTTCACGCCGGTCGGGAAGCCGGCCCCGCCGCGGCCCCGCAGTCCGGAGCTCTTCACGATCGCGACGACCTCGTCCGGCGTCATGCCGAGCGCCTTCGGCAGCGCCTGCCAGCCGCCGGCCCGCCGGTACCCGTCGATGGTGAAGATATCGGGCTGGTCCCAGTACGCGGTCAGTACCGGGGTCAGGGTGTCGGTCACCGCGGCTCCTTGCTAGCCCGGGGGGACGACCCCCCGGAACCCCCCGCTGCGCTTCGCGCCCCGCTGCGGTACCCGCCGTAGTATCGCCCGGCCGGAGGGGCCGCAGGCCCCTCGCGGACCGCGCGATCGCAGGGCCTTGCCCCGCGCGACTCGCCGTAACGCATGCCGGTCACTGTCCTCTCCTTGCCCTGGCTCCGGTGCGGTCCAGCCGTGCTCCTTGGCGATCTTGAGGCCAACCAGGTCGGCCGGGCCCGCGGCCGGGCCCTCGGTGGCCAGGTCGTCGTTGAAGCCGGCCAGGATCCGGGCCGCCTCGCGCCAGGTGACCAGCCGCCCCGGACCGCGAGTCGGGGCCACATTGTGGTCGGCGCGCAGGTCGTCGGCGAGCTGGCGCGCCGACTGCGGGGTCATGTTGTCGAAGAATTCCCAGTTCACCATCATCACCGGCGCGTACTCGCAGGCCGCGTTGCACTCGAGGTGCTCAAGGCTCACCTGACCGTCCGGCGTGACCTCGTCGTCGCCCACGGCGAGGTGCTCGCGGAGTTCGGCGAGTAGCTGGTTGCCGCCCATGACCCCGCACACCGTGTTCGTGCACACGCCGACGTGGTACTTGCCGACCGGGCGGCGCTTGTACATGGTGTAGAAGCTCACCACTGCGGTCACGTCGGTCTCGGTCAGCCCGAGCTTGCCCGCGCAGTACTCGATGCCGCCGGCGGAGACATAGCCTTCCTCCGACTGGACGAGATGGAGCAGCGGCAGCAGCGCCGATCTCGGCCCTGGGTACTTGCCGATGATCTGTGCCGCGTCCGCGTCCAGGCGGGAGCGCACATCGTCGCTGAACGGCATTACCTGTCCACGCCTCCCATCACCGGATCGAGGCTCGCGATCGCCGGGATCAGGTCGGCGACCTGGCCGCCCTCGCACATCGCGGCGACGGACTGCAGGTGCGTGAACGACGGGTCGCGGAGGTGCACGCGGTACGGCCGGGTTCCGCCGTCGCTCACCACGTGCGCGCCGAGTTCGCCGCGGGGGGATTCGACCGCGGCGTACACCTGGCCGGCCGGCACCCGGAAACCCTCGGTGATCAGCTTGAAGTGGTGAATGAGGGCCTCCATGGACTGGCCCATGATGTGCTTGATGTGCGCCGGCGAGGGACCGAGGCCGTCCGGGCCGAGCGACAGCTGGGCCGGCCAGCCGATCTTGGCGTCCCGGATCATGACCGGATCCTTCTCCGGGCCGGGCGAACCGCGGGCCGCCAGCCGGTCGACGCACTGCCTGATGATCCGCATCGACTGCTCGATCTCATCCATCCTGATCAGGTACCGGCCGTACGCGTCGCACATGTCGTTGACCGGCACGTCGAACTCGTAGCTCTCGTAGCCGCAGTACGGCTGGGACTTGCGCAGGTCCCAGGGCAGCCCGGTCGACCTCAGGATGGGACCGGTGACCCCCAGGGCCATGCAGCTCGCCAGGTCGAGGTAGGCGATGCCCTTGTTCCGGCCGATGAAGATCGGGTTGGCGTCGATCAGCGTGCGCAACTGGTGGACGAGTTCCGGCGCGCTGTCGAGGAACGCGCGGATCGCCTCGAGCGCGCCCGGAGGCAGGTCCTGCGCCACTCCGCCCGGCCGGATGTAGGCGTGGTTCATCCGCAGGCCGGTGATCAGCTCCAGCAGGTCCAGGTTGCGTTCCCGCAGCCGCGCACCCTGCGTGTAGATCGTGGTCGCGCCCAGTTCCAAGCCCATCGGGGCGATCCCGCCCAGATGCGAGGAGATCCGGTTGAGCTCCAGCATCAGGACCCTGATGATCTGGGCGCGCTCGGGGATCTTGTCCTCGATGCCGAGCAGCCGCTCCACCCCGAGGCAGTACGCGGCCTCGTTGAAGAGCGGCATCAGGTAATCCGCCCTGGTGCAGAACGTGACGCCCTGGGTCCAGGTGCGGTACTCCATGTTCTTCTCGATGCCGGTGTGCAGGTACCCGATGGACGGCCGCACCTCGACGACCGTCTCGCCTTCCAGCGTCAGGACCAGCCGGAGTACCCCGTGGGTGGACGGGTGCTGCGGGCCCATGTTGATGACGATCCGCTCACCGCTCTCGAAGTCCCCGCCCTCGTTGGCGGCGGCGATGATCTGGTCCCAGTCCTCGCCGGAGACCGTGTAGACGCGGCCCTCGGCGGCCTCGGCGTCGCTCGCGCCGGCCGGCGCCTGCGGCATGCCGCTGGTCATGCTCTGCTTCCTTCTCGCCTGCGGGGCGCTTCGAGGCCCCGCCTTGCTGGCCTGGCCGCCTGTGGCGGCGGGCCCTCGTCGCTCGTCCCTCGCTCCCGGGGTGGGTTCGGGGGGAAGAACGGAGTCCAGGCGGCGCCGCGCCCCTTCGGCTCGCTCATGCGTAGTGCCTCCGCTCGTCCGGCGCGGGGATCTTCGCGCCGCGGTATTCGACCGGGATCCCGCCGAGCGGGTAGTCCTTGCGCTGCGGGTGGCCCTTCCAGTCGTCCGGCATCTGGATCCTGGTGAGCGCCGGATGGCCGTCGAAGATGATCCCGAAGAAGTCCCAGGTCTCCCGCTCATGCCAGTTGTTGGTCGGGTACACGCCGACGAGCGAGGGAATGTGCGGGTCCGCATCGGGCGCGGTCACCTCGAGCCGGACCCGGCGGTTGTGGGTGATCGACAGCAGGTGGTACACCGCGTGCAGCTCGCGGCCGGTGTCCTCGAGGTAGTGCACGCCGGATACCCCAGTGCACAACTCGAAGCGCAGCGCCGGGTCGTCGCGGAACTTCGCCGCGACCTCGGGCAGCCGCTCCCGGCGGACGTAGAAGGTGAGCTCGCCCCGGTCGGCGACCACCCGCTCGATCGCGTCGCGGAAGCCGGTCCCGGCCGCCTCGAGCGCGCTGGCCAGGGTGTCGGCCACCTCGTCGAAGTAGGAGCCGTACGGCCGCGGGGTCTCGATCGGAGGCACCTGGTGCACCCGGAGCAGGCCGTACCCGGAGGTGTCTGGAGTGTCCTGCACGCCGAACATCCCGGTGCGGATGACCGGCTCGGCCAGCCGCTCCTCACCTAGTCGCGCCGGGAGGTTGCCGTCGGCCTCGCTGGCGTTGCCGACGCTGGCGGGCGGCACCGGCCCCTGCGGCGCCTGCGAGCCGTGGGTCTCCTCGGATCCGGCCTTGGGGGTCTCCTCCGGCCCGCTCACAGCTCAGTTCCCTCGGGTACGGTCAGGTGCAGCGGCCGCAGGCTGAGCCGCGCGTTGTCCAGCTCGGTGATCTCCCGCTCACGGTCCTTGCCGAGCTTCATGTTCATGATCTTGTCGTGCAGCTTGAGGATCGCGTCGAGCAGCATCTCCGGCCGCGGCGGGCAGCCGGGCAGGTAGATATCTACCGGGAGGACGTGGTCACAGCCCTGCACGATCGCGTAGTTGTTGAACATGCCGCCGCTCGAGGCGCACACGCCCATCGAGATGACCCACTTAGGGTCGGACATCTGGTCGTAGATCTGCCTCGTCACCGGCGCCATCTTCTGGCTGAGCCGGCCCGCCACGATCATCAGGTCGGCCTGGCGCGGGGTATTGGAGGCTCGTTCCATGCCGAACCTGGCCAGGTCATGCTTCGGCCCACCGGTCTGGAACAGCTCGATGGCGCAGCAGGCCAGGCCGAACGTGGCCGGCCATACCGAGCGGGCTCGCGCCCAGCCCGCCGCCTTCTCCACCGAGGTCAGCAGGATGCCGCTCGGCAGCTTTTCTTCAATACCCATGGCTAATCCCATTCCAGGCCGCCGCGCCGCCAGATGTACGCGTACGCGACCAGCACAGTGATGACGAAGAACACCATCTCGACCAGGCCGAAGGCGCCGAGCTTGTTAAAGGTGACCGCCCAGGGATACAGGAAAATGATCTCGATGTCGAACAAGATGAACAACATCGCGGTCAGGTAGTACTTGACCGGGATCCGCCCCCCGTGCGGCGGCGTCGGCGTCGGCTCGATGCCGCACTCGTAGCTTTCCAGCTTGGCCCGGTTCCACCGCTTCGGCCCGGCGAAGGCCCCGAAGGTGACGGAGAAAGCCGCGAAGCCGAGCGCGAGCAGAGCGAGTACGAAGATCGGAATGTACAGCCTCATCGATGTTCGCTCCCTCCGCGGGCCGGATGCCAAAGCCTTATCCTAGGGACTACCTGCATAGCTACTCACTCAGGGTTAGGTGCGAGTTTGGACAGGCCGTTGACCAGCCGGTCTGCCGCGTCACCGCGGGTATCGGTCAGGTTGGCGAGCAGCTTGAGCGCGAACCCCATCAGGGCGGGACGCGACATGCCGTGCCTGGTCGCGAAGCGCATCAGCCCCGGCCGGCCGATCGCCTTGACGAAGACGCGGCCGAGCGCGTAGTAGCCGCCGTAGGCCTGGCTGAGCGCGTGCGGGTATTCGGCGAGCACCCGCTCGGTCTCCGTGCGCCGGGCTCGGGCCAGCGCCTGCGTGATCGTGCGGGCCAGGATCTCGGCCGACTCCATCGCATACGCGATCCCCTCGCCGTTGAACGGGTTCACCATGCCGCCGGCGTCGCCGACCAGCAGCAGGCCCTGGTAGTAATGGGGGGTCCGGTTGAAGCCCATCGGCAGCGCCGCGCCGCGTATCGGCTCGGTGCGGTTCTCTTCGGTGAAGCCCCACTCGGCCGGCATCCCCTTCAGCCACTGGCGCAGCAGGGCATGGTAGTCCGTGTTGCCGAACGCGGCACTGGTGTTCAGCAACCCCAGGCCGACGTTGGACGTCCCGTCGCCCATGCCGAAGATCCAGCCGTACCCGGGCAGCAGCCGGTCGCCGTCCCACAGGTCGAGCCACGACTCCATGTAGTCGTCGTCGTGCCGCGGGGTCTTGTAATAGGTCCGGACCGCGACGCCGAGCGGCCGGTCGTCGCGCTTGCGCAGGCCCATCGCCACGGAAAGCCGCGACGAGTTGCCGTCCGCCGCGACGACAACGCGCGCGGCATAGGAGCGCTCGCCGTCCTCCCCGTCGGTCGGCCGCGCCGTCACGCCGGTGATCCGGCCGGTGCGGTCGTCGAGGACGGGACCGGTCACGGTGACGCCCTCGAGCAGCCTCGCGCCGGCCTTCTGCGCGCGGCGGGCCAGCGTCTCGTCCAGGTCGTGCCGGGTCCGGACCAGGCCGTAACCGGGATAGCTGGCCAGCTCGGGCCACGGCAGTTCCATCCGCTTGCCCGCGCCGATGACCCGCAGGCCCTTGTTCCGCACCCAGCCGTCCTGCTCGGTGACGCTGATGCCCATGCCGACGAGGGCCTTGACCGCCCGCGGGGTCAGGCCGTCGCCGCAGACCTTCTCCCGCGGGAACCTGGCCTTCTCGAGCAGCAGCACATCGAGGCCGGATTGTGCCAGGTAGAAGGCGGTCGTGGCGCCTGCAGGCCCGGCGCCGACGACGATAACATCGGCCTCGTCGGCGGCCGGGCGCCGACCGGGAAGAGGCCCAGGAGTAGGCAGAGCAGCATCAAGCCCGTTGCTCGGGCGGGTTTCGTGGGGAGCGTGTTCGGTCACTTGATCAGATCCTGGTGTTCTTGTGAACCGCTTCACAAATTCTTTGCCATTAGTTTAGACCCAGCGGGGCGCGGCTTTCCTTCGGGTCAGCTGCGACGGGCCACGTGCACGGCCACCGCGCCCACGCTCAGGTCGCGCCACCGCACCGCCGACCAGCCTGCCGTTTCGATCAGGCCGGCCAGCTCGCGCTGGGCCGGCCAGTCCACGATCGACTCGGCCAGGTACTCGTACGCTTCCGGGTTGCGGGCCGCCCGCCGGGCGATCGCGGGCAGGACATTGATCAGATAACGCCGGTAAAGCATGTCGACCGGGGCAATCGTGATCGTGCTGAACTCGCACACCACGAGGCGCCCACCCGGCCGGGTCACCCGGCGCATCTCGGCCAGGGCCGCACCCGGGTCAGCCACGTTCCGCAGTCCGAACGAGATCGTCACCACGTCGAACGCCCCGTCGCGGAACGGCAGTCGCAGCGCGTCGCCGCCCACGAAGGCTGTTTTGCCTCGGGGGGAGCGATCCCCCTCAGACCCCCCCTGCTCTTGGGGGGAAACCGTTCCCCCCAAACCCCCTCGGCCCCCCCGTCCCCCCCTCGCATGGCCTGCCTGGAGCATGCCGAGGGAGAAGTCACACGCCACGCAGTCCGCGCCGGCGGCGGTGAAGGTCAGCGAGGAGGTCCCGGTGCCTGCCGCCAGGTCGAGCACCCGCTCGCCGGGACCGACGCCAGCGATCCGCGTCACGGCGCGGCGCCAGAGCCTGACCTGTCCCGCGGAGAGGATGTCGTTCAACAGGTCGTAACGCCCGGCGATGGCGTCGAACATCGCCGCGACGTCACCGGGTTGCTTGTCAAGGTCGGCTCTGTTTTTCCCGCTCGCCTCCGGGGCGCCTTTGAGGCGCCGCCTTCCCTCCTCGCTCGTTCCTCGCTCGTCAGTCCAGGCGGCGCCGCGCCCCTTTGGCTCGCTCATGGGGCCAACCCTACGGGGCTAGAGCAATGCGGGGCGCTCCCAGGGCTGGCCTAGGACGTGCTCGGCCAGGAACGCGAAGATCGTCTCGTACCAGATCCGCGCGTTACCCGGGGTGAGGATCCAGTGGTTCTCGTCAGGGAAGTAGAGGAACTTGGCCTCTGCCGCGTGCCGCGACAGGTCCCACCACAGCCGCAGCGCCTCGCCGACCGGCACCCGGTAGTCCTTGTTCCCGTGGATGACCAGCATCGGCGTGCGGACCTGGGCGATATGCCGGTGCGGCGAGTTCGCCTCATACATCGCGGGGCTGGTCAGCGGGTCCCCGAACTGCGGCCGCCAGAACATCGGGTGGTCCGTGGTGCCGAACATCGCCTCGAGCGTCCACAGCCCGGCGTGGCTCACGATCGCCTTGAAGCGGTCGGTATGGCCGGCCATCCAGTTCGCCATGTAGCCGCCGTAGGACCCGCCCATCATGCCGACCCGGTCCGCGTCGATGTCCGGGCGGGCCAGGGTGGCGTCGGTGACGGCCATGATGTCGGCGGACGGCCTGGCGCCCCAGTCGCGGTGCCCGCGGGCGATGAAGGCCAGGCCGTATCCCGTGGACAACGCCGGGTCGGGCAGCAGCACGGCGTAGCCGCGGGCGGCCATCAGATGCGGATTCCACCGCCACGACCAGGAATTCCAGCTGCTCATCGGCCCGCCGTGCACCCAGAGCAGCAGGGGCGCCGGGCGGTCCGCCGACGCCGAGGGCGGCAGCACGAGCCAGGCCCGGATCGGCTGACCGTCATCCGCGGTCGCCTGCACCTCCTCCAGCCGCCCGGGCACCGCGAGCGGGACACCCGGGCATTCCAGCGCGGCCGGCTCGGCCCCCGTCATCAGGTCAATGCGGACCGGAGTGGGCGGCGAGTCCACCGTCGCCCGCAGCGCGTACAGGTACCGGCCGTCCGGCCCGGGGTTCAGGTCGGTGTACGCGCCATCGTCGTTGGTCACGCGGGTGACCTCGCCGGTTTCTGTGTCCACGCGGAACACCGGCCGCCTGCCCCCGTCGTCGGCGGCGAAGTACAGCGTGCGGGAATCGTGCGACCAGGCCGGTTCGGTCGGCCACCGGTCGTAGCCGGGCAGCAGGTCCCGCCCCGCCTCGCCGGCCGCGTCCCAGCCGCCAGTAACTGAACCGCTAGTAACTGAGCCGCCAGGGACTGAGCCGCCAGGGACTGAGCCGCCAGTAACTGAGCCGCCAGTAACTGAGCCGCCAGCGTCCGAGCCGTCAGCGTCCAGCACGACCAGGGTCATATCGATGGGCCGCTCGGCGGTGGCGTGCCTCTCGCGCTGGCAGACGATGAACCGCCCGTCGGGCGAGACCCGCGGGCCGGAGAAGTCGAACCCGGGCACGGACAGCAGCACCCGCCGCTTGCCGCTGGCCACGTCGATCATGACCAGTTCGCAATGCGACTCGCCCGCGGGGTCCCACTGCCACCACCCGGTGACGACCGAGGTGCCGTCCGGTGTCAGCTCGAATGCCTCCCCGTCCAGCGCCCGCCCCGGCTCGGGCGTCAGGTCGCGGAGCCGCGCGGGTTTCGCCGCCCGTTCGGTCCCTTCATGCCCTTGATCTTCTCCGCCCTCGTCAGCTACTACTACCGAAAGCTCTTTGTCCCCGCCGGCCCACCCGATGTCGGTTTCCTGTACCTGGTCAGGGTCGACGGCGAACAGCCTGGGCTGGTCCGGCCCCAGGTCGTGGTCCCAGTACCTGACCGGCGCCGACTCGTGCAAGATGGCGGTAATCCCGGCGTCCTTGCGCTCCTGGCGCAGCCGCGCGTCGTCCTCCGCGCTGCTCCCGTTGCCCGCTGTGCTGGCCACGGGGGGGCGACCCCCCTCGCGACCCCCCGCTGTGCTGGCCACGGGGGGGCGACCCCCCTCGCGACCCCCCGCTGTGCCCGCGGCGGGCAGCACCGGCGAACTGACCACGATCCCGCCGGCGTCCTTGGCCACCTCGGCGGCCGTGACGCCGCCGGGCAGGGCCGCCACCGTCCGGGCCTCGCCGCCGGCCGCGGGGAGCAGCCACAGCGCGGGGACATCATCCCCGGAGCGGGAGTCGCCGTCCGGGCCGGTCTTCTTCCGGCCGGGATCAGGGCGCTTGGAGGTAAACAGCAGCGACCCATCGGGCAGGAAACGCGGGCTGCCCTCGCCCTCGGCGGACCGGGTCAGCCGCCGGGCCGGGCCGCCCTGGGTGTCGATCCGCCAGATGCTGGTCAGGTACTTCTTCTTGTCGGCGCTCAGCGTCTGCACGGCCGCCGCCAGCCAGGTTCCGTCCGGAGCCAGCCGCAGCGCCGCCACCCGCGGTATCGCCACGAAGTCGCTCAGGTCATGGAAGGGCGTAGCACCAGCACTCACGTTAGCTCCCGGTCTAAAGTCGATATGCCGCAATTCGGGTCATACCCCAGCCGTGCCCTTCGCATGATCGTGTACATCTACCCCCCGCGATCAGGGGGTAGATGTACACGATCCTTGGTGGGGGCCCTAGCTGGCCTCGGTGATCATGGCGGCGCCGATCGTGGCGTTGGTGGACTCGTCGATGAGGATGAGGCCGCCGGTGGTGCGGTTCCTGGCGTACGGGTCGCAGAAGATCGGCTGGGTGAGCCGGAGCCTGACCCGGCCGATCTCGTTCAGGCCCAGCTGGGTCGCGGACTCGTCGCGGTGCAGGGTGTTCACGTCGATCCGGTAGTGCAGGTCGGTGACGATCGCCTTCACCGTGCGCGAGGTGTGCTTGACGACCAGCCGGCTGCGCCGCGCCAGCACGGCCTCGGACGACATCCAGCAGATCATCGCCTCGATGTCCTGGGCCGCGGCCGGCCGGTTGTTCGGGCGGCAGATCATGTCGCCGCGGGAGATGTCCACGTCGTCGTCCAGCAGCAGCGTCACCGACATCGGCGCGAACGCCTCGGGCACCGGCGTTCCCGCCGCCTCGATGCGCCGCACGTGAGTGGAGAAACCGGAAGGCAGGTGCAGCACCTCGTCGCCCGGCTTGAGCACGCCGCCGGCCACCTGGCCGGCGTAGCCGCGGTAGTCGTGCAGTTCGGCGTCGGTGGCGGCGTGCGGCCGGATG
>Ga0209656_10002332_pt1 | contig 12296 bp, 11 predicted proteins | sample BogFormECP12_OM2_FD_188239 | JGI IMG/M metagenome (GOLD analysis project Ga0209656, IMG submission 188239) | Bog forest soil microbial communities from Calvert Island, British Columbia, Canada - ECP12_OM2 (SPAdes) (version 2) | ecosystem: Environmental > Aquatic > Freshwater > Wetlands > Bog ... | reverse complement strand
CGGCCATCCGCCTCATGCTCAAACGGCTCGCCCCGAGGTAAAACTTCTCAAACACCCTCTCATAGGCTTCTTCCTCCGGAGTCATAAGTATGGAATGGACTCTTTTTTACAGTGATGGCTCAAGGCTTTCGAATGTAAAAATCCTTGTAACTCTGCCCGACGGACAGGGATACATTAGGTCCGAGGAGTTTATGTCCCAGGATCTGTGCCAGGAAGATATCGTCGGTCATGTTCTTGGGCTTGAACCTGTGGCAGCAGATAGCTCCGTAGGAAGCGTCCACAGCAATTGGGCATAAAGCATTGAGTACTCATCCATGTCCCGAGAGCATCTGGCGGATTCCTGCGAAATCGTTCTTCACAATCTCGTCGAAGCTGTGCGGGCATAAAACATCGTTTATATAACAGAGCATTTCTCCGATATCTAAACACCATTTCTGCATTGCCTTATAGAGACGGAAATCTTCGACCGAAAGATGTTCGAGGTCGGATTTCAGTTTCAGGTATCGCGCTTGCCAATGCTTGGCGTACTGCACCCGTTCTTCTGGAGTGCCGAACCGCGCGTCATCCAGCACCAACGGAATGATGCGACGCAGAAAGTCCTCTTTTTCTCCAACTGATCGTTGGTAGACGGAGTAGAGCTCGGTCATGCAGTAGGGAGAGCGAAGGTACTTGTCGCTAAGTACGACGATCACGCGATCGGCAAGCCCAATGAGCTTCATGAAGCCCGAGATAAGATCGCCAGATCGCATAGCGTTCTTGTCACGAATGATATTCCACCCCTCTTTGCGGAGCGTGTCGTAGAGCTGCTCGACGACTTCCCCGCGCTTGCGAGCGTCTTCAGAACAATCATCGCCCCAGGCGTAGGAAATAAAGATTTCCGGCGTGCCCTTGGCAGGGAGATCCTCTGGACGGTCTGTGATTTGCAATCGTTGCAGACTGCGCTCTTCAGGTTCGCTGATTTCAGGTACTTCACTGAGATCAGGAATGGGCGTCAAACCGGGCACAATGGATGCAGACGAAGTAGCCAATGCGTGAAAGCCTGGCCTGATGTAGCCCGTAATTGTCGGGGATTGTCCAATGGGGAGTCTTTGGAGTTCCTGGAGCAGGATTGTTACGATATTGTTAGCTCCTTGGCCCCACGCTTTAAGCCGGATAGCGCCCGCGCCAGTCTCGCTTGCCGGATCATCCCAGTTGCTTTCGATCAACGCCTGACTGCGGGTCTTTTGCTCGTAGAACCAGCAACCGTACTTCCAGTAAATCGCGGCGTCCTTGGCGTGCTCGCCGAGCTTGGATAGATAGTTGCGCAGGATGCCGTCGTGGAGAAAAGCATAACCTGCGCTCGCCTCAGCGCCCGGAGGATCATCGCGCAACCGGCCTAACAACTGCTCCTGTGCGTCCGACCATTCGGGCAGGAGTTCTGGAGCGATGTATTCCCATTCGTCGTTCGATAGCCACCGTACTTTGAAGCAAATGCCGCAGCTCTCCATCATGCTGAGGAAGACGTTCTGTTCCTCGGGCGTGTAGTCCGACCAGATGAGCCTTTCGAGATCGGCCCGATTAAAGCGACCGTAGCCCCGGAGCAGCGGCAGGGTCTTATTTCGGTCGAAGAGTGCGTAGATCGCTTCCAGGGCCCAATTCTGATCGAGAATGATCTGGTTTTTGAACAACCCGGAGCGGTAAAACACGACGCCATTGTGATGAAGGAACCGGAGCAAAGCTTCTGTGTCGGTGATTCCGCCAATTTCGGCGCATAGCTGATCGAACGCTTGCCGCTCGAGGAGGCGATGCCGCCGTTGGGCGGGCGGCAGTTGTTGATCATTTGAGAGCATCTCCCGGAGCCGGTCGCGCACCTTTAAGCGGCCTTTACCGATAGGTGGCGGTGGCCGCTTATGGAGGCAGGCCGACGCGGCGTCTTGCAGAGTTGCTTTGAGCCGGCTCAGTCCGAAATCAGTCTTGGCGCTTGCTTCCACAGTCCAGGAGTAGCCCGCCCAATCGGGAATCCTGACGGGGAGCGGCGCGCGCATCTCCGGGGTATCACATTGGCTCTGGCAGACGATTAACGGGTTATCTGGCCCTGTCACCGCGCACAAATAGTCTAGCCAATAGGTAAGGGGCCGATGTTGTGAGCCCGCCTGCCGGTTCTCGCCTGCCTCTTCCTGTTTCCAGAGGAGAAGGAAAATTGCCTGGCCATGTAGAAAGAGGGTATGGGAGCCGTGATAGATGTCCTGGCCGCCAAAGTCCCACAGATTGAGGCGTACCTGTCCTTTGAAATGCTCAAGATTAACATCGGTCAGGATGAAGTTAAGTTCGATTCCGTGGGTTGTCGGGATCCTTTCGTCGAAATTCAGCCCCCGGAGCCGGCGGGCGAGCTGCGTTTTCCCAGTGCCGCCGTTACCCAGGATGAAAACTTTCAATTCAGCGTCCAGTTTCGGCCCGGCTTTCAGATCGTCGAAGTGAGCGCGAACTTCGCGAATGACGTTTTGCTGCGGCTGTCCGCAAATCTCGGATGGAAGGTCGTCGAACCGGCAATCGTATAGATGGAGCGTTTCTAGTCGAGTCAGGAGTGGTTCGAGGGAGGTGAACTGTCGAAAGCCAGTGCACCCGGAGAGGTTGAGTGTTTGAAGCGAGGTGAGTGCTGCCAGCGGGCTCAAGTCGCTGAGCTGCTCGCACCAGGGGAGGTAGAGGAATTGGAGCGAGGTGAGGCTAGTCAGCTCTCGTGGGAAGCAAGTCAGGTGTGAAAGCCCGCCAAGATCTAACGCAACACTTTTGTTCTCTTCGGCTCGCTTAATCCGCCTAAGTGCTTCCTGATAGTCGCGTTCTTCTTCCGGAGTCATGAAACTGTGCGGTTTCTTTTATCAGAAAGCTTCAGTCTCCCTCGAGGAGCTGGCGTGCCAGTGGAACCAGGGCGAGCGGGGAGGTGGCGCTAGCCTCCAGAATCTTAAGCTGGCTTTGAAGCGATTGCACGCTCGCGCTCAAGGCGTCCCGTTCCTCGGTAAGCTGATTGTTGGAAGTCCTAAGTTGCCTTTCTTTGGATTTCTCGTAGTCGATCTGGGCCGAAAGGGATTCTAATCGCTCGGCTAAAGCGCCTGCGAGCGATTCTGGAGCGTTTGAATCGAATGGCAGGTTGGAATGTACCGGCGAGCGCTTTAACCGCCGCGGCGAAGGCCAGAACGCGCTCAAAGACTTCGCTTAAATGTTCGGAATCGGACATTCGCCACTCTTTGATGGCGCGGCTGTAGGTAGAGTCCGGAATCTTCCATGTATGCTTCTGTTCAGGCTGCCGTTTGGCCGGTTTGGGTTTGGGCTTGGGCGGCGGCGCTGCCTTTTTGACGGGTTTTGCTTCGCAGTACGACCAGTCTTCCCAGGTCTGGTCCGAGTCGGTATCGTCAAGCGTGCCATCGGCTGTCAGCCGGACACGCATAGTTGCATCAATCTCGATGTGCTCATCGCTGCCGCACTTAGGTGGAAGCCTAAAAGCGCGAAATATCCAACCCCTAAACGGGGAGCTGAAGGCGAGCCCTCCTAAGATCCATGGCGAAGACACCGAAGGTGCAAAACCCCTTATTCCGGCCCAGCGTGGTTCAGAGCCGTTTTGCTGGCCAGCGACGACACTGCCCGCTCCCTCATCTTCTCCAAAATCAATTGTTCAAGTTCTTCAACTCTTGCCCTTTTCGTTGCCTTCTCTTCTTCCGTGGCATTGGGGTCTTTGCAAGCCTCTTTATATCTCTTCTTGGCTAAATCGAAAACCTTGTTCAGGGGACGCATTTCAATGTGCGGTTCGATGAATACCCGCAAAATAAATAACGATAATCTGCTCAACAGCACCGTGATGCTTGGAATCGCCAATTGAAGGCTTTTTTTCAACTCACTGAAACCAGATTCTGGAATAAGCGCAATAAGAACAGCAATGAGCGATCCGAACCGGGTGCCGGCTAAATCTGCTCCCGCCCTTGCTGAAATGCCGTGCGACGTTTTGGTGAGTAGGCTTTTTGTCGCAACTTCGGCTGAATTTTCCGGTTCAGTGGCTGCTTGTTTACCTCCCTGGGCGACCTCCAGGGTTTGCGTACCAGCCAAGCTCGCGAAGCGGCGGCTGTGAGTTAACTGTTTCATCGTGGGACTAACATCCCACCATGCAACTCACCTAACTATGCCATTCTTCCTGGGCGATTTGTCCATAGTTTTCCGCCCAGACCGCCCGGCCTTGAGGTGACTCAGTCCGGCCCGCTGCCATAGTCGTTGCCACTTCTGCCTGGGAAGCCGTTTAATCTCAGCGTCGATCTTCACCTCAACTTCAGGCGACTGCTGTTCGGTCGGGGAACAGGGGTCAATGCATTTTAGCCTCACAAGCCTGTTAATGGCCCACAATCGTTGGGTAAGCTCACGCATTTGCTGTTTGGTAGGCTCGAGGCCGCTCAAAGCAAAAGGCTCGTAGCCCGGGAGGGTCCAAATGGCAAACCATTCCTTCTTTGGAAAATGCCACATCCACTGCTGATAAACCGTGTGGACAAATTGCATTGGATCGTCCGCCGGGAAGAAGGCAAATCCAGAAGGCATCAATTGTTCTAGCCCATTTGCGATCTGCCGGAAAAACTGAGCATCCCGGCGCTCGAGCGCTGTGGCAATCTTGGTGATCTGCCGAAAAAACTCAGAGTCACAACTCTCCAAGGCTTTCAGCATATCCTGCCTGGATATTTCCCTCATCTCAGACTCCAGGCCCTCCGACAGCCGACTCGGCCACTCGGCAAAGTCAGTTAACGCGGTCCGCATTTCGTGGGCAAGGTGTTTCGCCGAGCCCGGGTTGCCAGAGAAATACTGCATCTGCCGGGCCGTGGCCTCGGGATGTTTGCGCTCTACTTCCTGTTGCTCATCCGGGTTCTCAGCCAAATACTGTTGCTGCCGTGCGGTGGCCTCCGCAACTTTGCGTGCTAACTCCCAGTCCTTATCATCCATGTTGTCGTTTTCAGTTAAATCGTAGAGCAGGCTGAGATTTTCCTCCTTGGTCTATCCGATTAAATGAAAAAAGATTTTGCACTTAAATCGGATAATTTGCATTTAAATCGTAGAGCAGCTACGCCCGCATTTGCTCTACGATTTAATTGCAAAGACTCTCCCCAGCTGGCAGGTGCTGGGGTTAGAGGCCGCCTTGTTGGGGCCGTGCAGGGGGGAGCAAGCAGGCCCACGCGCCCCTGACCCACGCTGGGCAGGGGTGGTGAAGCCCGCGGACTTCGTGCGCTTGGTCGGGGAATTGCTGGAGATGTTAGGTTGGCCGGACGCGCGCCGGGCTCTTTGCTGACGGAAGCGGAAGCCTTCGGAAGCCTAGGCCGCCGGGAGCAATTCGAGCGGCTGGCCGGCGTCGTGGACTTGCTCGGGGCCGCCTCCTGGCCAGAAGGGCAGGCCCGGTCTGATGCTAACCCGTTCTGTCGCGTCTCGGTCCGATGTCGGCCGCGGGGCGAAAGGAGTTCTTAAGGCGCCTGCAAAGCTGGCCTCCACGGGTACGGCTTAAGGCGCTCGCGGCGGCGAGGCGCTTTAGTACTGAGTTCTAATAGGCGCGGACAATGGTCACGGATCACCGACCGTGGTATATTCGAGTGCATCCCAGAGCGATGAACAGATTCAGTTCAATAAATGCGCGGCACCGTCCAATCCCAGAACGGATCCTTGACTGCATCAAAAAAATTGATGAAGCCAAAGTCCGCAATCACGTTGAGTCATTCTGCGAAATCGGGCCACGCTGCGATGAGCTTCCCTCTTCAATTCATAGCACGTTAGCTTACCTGAAAGAAGCGCTGGATGAGTACAGGTATCACGTGCAGGAGGAGCAATCCGATTCCGAATATCAGACAAATGTGATAGCCGAGCTTCCCGGAACAATGTCTAAGAATTGCGTTTTTGAGATCGGTGCGCATTATGACACAAAGCCGAATACTCCCGGAGCCGATGACAACGCTAGTGGACTGGCCGGTCTCTTGGAGATTGCGCGGGCTATGGCTGGCATCAAATGTCGCAGAACCATTCGATTCTGTTTTTTTGGAATGGAAGAGACAACTCGAGGCGGGAGTCGAAGTCACGTGGCGCGAATAATCTCCCGTGGCAATGAACGCCTTGCCGGCGTCCTCGTATTTGAAATGATTGGGTATCGCACCTATGAATCGAACTCGCAGCGTACGCCGTTCCGGATCCCGCTGGTACTCTGGCCACCGCGCATAGGCAACTTCATAGCGGTGGTTTCTAACTTCCGGTCAAGTTCGATCGCTACCCGTTTTCAGAAAGCCGCGAGAAAATATGTTCCGACGCTTCGGGTCTATCCGGTGAAGCGAATTGGAAGATTATTGAAAGACGGTATCCGAAGCGACCACAGTATGTACTGGCAGGCTGGCCGAAAGGGAGTGATGATTACTGATACTGCAAATTTTAGAAATCCGAATTACCATCTCCCGTCCGATACCCCAGATACCTTAGATTTTAACTTTGTTGTTCAAGTCGCCCAGGTGGCTGCGGCGACCGCTCTCGAATGGGCCGATATTGTTAAATAACACGACTCGCAGGGATTCCTAGGAGAGAAACCGCATCTCACAGCAAAGATCAGCAACAGCCGACGGGCTATCGATCTTGAGTTGTGCTCTTTCTTAACGTAAGGCAACGGCGCCTGTGTCGTTTTCAGTTAAATCGTAGAGCAGGCTGAGATTTTCCTCCTTGGGCTATTCAATTAAATGAAAAAAGGTTTTTTCATTTAAATCGGATAATTTGCATTTAAATCGTAGAGCAATCACGCCCGCATTTGCTCTACGATTGAAATGCAAAGGCTTTCCCCTAGCTGGCAAGACTTGGCTTCCTAAAAACCCCTTTAAGGGCAGGAAAGCGTTCTGCATTTGCTCTACGACTTAAATGAAAAAATGGGCGTGTGCTCTACGATTTAAATGAAAAATCGGTTTCTAAACGCCTTGCTATCCGATTTAACTGAAAACGACAACGGGATCTTCCGGCTCACATTAGAATGAGAATGGGCCCGCATTATTTGAGAACAGCTCGAAAACATCCGCCCGGGTCCACATTCGGTGAGAATAACGAGCCTAGCCTGCTAAAGTGGAATTCCTGCCGCCAGCAGTTCATTCTGCAATTCCTGAGTTCGGCCGGGTGGAAGCTGGCCTCGAAAGGAAGGAGCGGATCTCACCCGGCTTTGCGTTGAGCAACTCGGCTGCCGGATTTAAGTGCAGCCCGACATAGTGCGTGAATCTCCCCTCAAGGCAATGTGTTTCCCATCGGCCTGCCTGCTGGAAATCTCTGCAAATGCATTCCTGTCGAAGGGCCCGTGAGGGGCCGGGCCTTAACTAATGCACGATGCTCTTAGCCACCCCTTCAACCTGGTCGACGGCGTCTTTCCCGGACTCCGCGCCGGTCAGGACCTTATTTACGTTTTGGAAAAAGGCCGTCGACAGCTGGTTGTAATCGGCCCCGGTGACGGTTGAAGGCCGGGCCACGGCGTTGTTGAAAACGTCCAGCATGGTCTTAAAGAAAGGGTATTTCGCGAGCACGTCCGGGTCGCTGTACAGGGCCGGCCGGGTGGGAAGGACGCTCCAATCGATAGCCCGTTTCTTCTGGACCTCTGCCGAGGAGAGGTATCGAACCAGATCCGCAGCGGCGTCAGGCACCTTCGAGTAGGCCGAAATCATTAACTGCCAGCCACCCAGGCACGCAGCGTTATTACCGTTGTCGCCGCCTTTCGGTAACACGGTGACATCAAACTTCCCGGAAACGGCGCTCTTGGGATCAGCGCCTAAGGCGTAGGCGTAGGGCCAATTGCGCATAAAGGCGGCGTTACCGGCTTGCCAAATTTTTCGCGCTTCTTCTTCGTCGTAGGTGGTGACTTGTGCCGGTGAAATGGTGCCGATCCAGCTGTGGGCAGTATCGAGCGCCTTGATCGCGTTCGGGTTATTGATAGTCACTTTCTTGTCTGGTTCGATCACGGAGCCACCCCCGTAGCTGTAAATCCATTCTAGCGCGTTGCAGGTGACGCTCTCACTGGCCCTGCCTTCAAACACGAAACCTTGAAAATCGGGCTTGCCGGCCGCGCGTTCGCCGTCCTGGATCTTCTTTGCCATCGCCGCGAGTTCTTCCCAGGTCTTGGGCGGCTCTTTGTATCCATATTTCTCCAGGAGGTCCGTGCGATAATAGAGAATGCCGGCGTCGGTATACAGGGGTATCGAAACGAGCTTGCCGCCAACCGTATTGTTCTCAATGATGCGCGGGAAGTAGGCTTTGAGCTCGTCCTCGTTGTAGTACTTCTTTAGATCAACCGCATGCGGGGCCGCGATCCCCTGCCAAACCACGTCGATCTGGTAGATATCCACATCAGGACTTTTCGCGGCCCAATTTTGATGAAACAACGCCAAAGTCGCCGAAGAGTCATTGGGCCGGCCGATATATTCGAGCCTGTTGCCCGTTTTTTTGGCCCATTCTTCGGACACGGCCTGGTACCAAGGTCCGACCGCACTACTGGCCTCCGGCTCGCCCACAAACCGAACGGTGATGCCCGCGCCGAAAGCGGGTGGACTGAGAAGGGAGGCTAAAAAGGCAAAGCCAAGCATTCGAACGACGCTTATTCTGAAGGGAGGTTTCATAGGGGAGGATAGTTAGTTAGCTAGCGCTACGACCGGCCGACACACTGGATCGAGCGACGCCCTAGAATAGCTGCGTTGTGGGATGAGGAAACCGGACGACGTCCTAGCAGAAAAACAATAATATCTTATATCGCAAAATCCTTGCAGAGTGCAAGATCAATTAGGTGCTGCTAATGTCGAACGCAACGCGGAATAGGATGAGGCCGCGCCCCCGGTCCAAAAAAACGATCGTTTTTCCGAACTCTCGACAGACGACTTTTTTCCGTGGTGAGACGGCTCTTCGGTGTCCAGAATGATATGACTTCCTTCCTGGTGGACAACGCGATAAGCCCAATCGCGACAAAGGATCTTGACGAGCGCACGACCAGCGAGGTCCCGCGGAAGTTTCATGCGTATGCAAGAACCTCGTCTTTCACTAAGTGCAAGCGAATGTGGTGGGAAGCTTGTCCAGTTGATCGAAATAAAACGCACGGACCACTTCTTTTACGTTGTGCCGAAGCTCATCCCAGGTATCAGCTTCGGTGACGATGCTCTCGGTCAGACATTCCGCAAAAAAGCCACCGTCGGCTTCCTGAGTGACTTCGAAAATGAGTTCAAGCATCGCCGAAAATTAAAGTGCAGACTGTAAATTTGCTAATTATTTGGCATTTGAGTTCAGTCGCGCGAGGAGGCAGTGTTCGGTACGAGGCGCTGCCGCTAGCCGGAAGTAGCATTGCTCTAGAAACCGCTAACTCTAGAAAAGCCGACCTCCTGTCTTGGAAAGGCTCAGGCTCGGAAATTCAAATCTCGTGTTTATTCCCGATCTGCACTCTCTCAATTTCTTCAAGGGTCAGCTGATCCCCAGATCGATCATAAATCCTGGTGGTCGACGGACTGGTATGTCCGGCGATCCGCTGCGCGATCTCGATTGTGCCGCCCGAATTCATGTATTCGGTAACGCCCGTCGCACGGAAGCTGTGACAACAAACTCGTTTCAGGATCCCGCTTGCCTTCGCCCGCTTCTCAACCAGCTTCAAGACACTCCGACGATCCAGGCGTCTCCAGTTCAATGTTTCACGATTCTTGCCGAAGGAAGGAAAAAGTGGGGCACTCGTTTTTGAAGCTAAGTAAGAGCGTTCAAGCCAAAGATCGACCGCTTCTTTCGCCTTTGAGTGCACCGGAACCTCGTGTTCTTTCCCTCGTTTTTCTTGGAACCGTAACCAGCGCGTGCCACCACGTTCGTAATAATCTGCAACACTAAGGTTGATGAGGGCAGACACCCGGCACCAGGAATAGAGCAGAACACAGAAGATCGCCTTATCCCGAATGTCTTTTAACGATTCCAAGCTGATCGAGTCCAAGAACGCTACGATTTCGGCCTCTTCAAAGACCGGAGTTTGGGAGGATTCTCGAACCAGCCTCGGCGGCCTGGCGCGGGCGGCTGGATTATACTCAACTACCCCTCGCATCATCAGCGAATCGAAGAGCAACCGGACGGCCGCCAAGTGTTGCCTCTGCGTCGACTTGCTTCCCGGATGCTGATCCAACCATGCCCCCACGTGATAGGCCTTTACACTCTCAAGTTCGAGCTGACGTGCCGAACAAAAAGCCAAAAATGAGCGCCAAGCCACCCGATAAGCGCTTCGCGTATTTGGATTGCGCACACGCGCTCCCAAGAGCTCAAGGAAGGTCTCCGCGGTTCTGGCTCGCGCCGATTCTGAAGTTCCCTCTAATAGATCAAAGGGAACCAGAAACAGCTTCTCGGTCTCTGTCTGCGAATCCTCTTGCGTCATAGGCGCTTCATGGGACTCTTGCGCGGACTCCCCTCCCCTCGCCGCCCCCGCTTCTCTTCCCTCAGTAGAGACTTCATTTTCGGCTTGGATTACTCAAAAAGTGATGTTTTTACGTGATAGAGACTGGGCGCAAGTTGTAAAGACAAACCATTTTTCCCGTCACTATCTTATTCTGGGGGACCCTCGAAAAAGAGAGAGAAGCGTGTGAGCGCGCAAGCCAAGCCAATCAGCCAAGTCGTTAAGGATTTCGAGCAATCTCTCGCAGGCCTGCGGCCTTCCACAAGACGGGTCTACATGGCGGGCACCAGAGCGGCCATCAGAGCCGCTAGCTTGGAGCTCTGGCAGAGCCCTTCTGCTAACGAATTATTGGCATCAATCGGAAAATCCCCCATCGAAAAGAGGGCACGAATCTCGCCATTCTTGGGCTTTTTAGGCGGCGGACGGCACAAACAATCGGTGTCGGATGAGGTCTCAGCGGCTCTGCAGAACTGGGTGATTCAAACGATCGAAAAGCAGATGCGTTTCGTGAAAAACCCCTCCATCGCAATCCGGCGAGACATGGCCTTGATCGTCGCGATATGCGCCGCGCCTGCTAGAGGAACTCCGCGAAAATGGCCCGAAAGCTGCCTCAAAATCACGGAAAGCGAAGTGCTTCTTTGGGACGTGGCAATCAAGGAACCATGCTTCGCTATCTCCTTGCGCTTCTGGCATACATGGAGAGAGCGGCTGGCCCGGCCAGACCAACGGCGGCTCTACCGCAAATCTCTCCAATGGAGCCAATCAAGACTCCTGTTCCCCGGACCCAATGGCGCTCCCTTGGGCCGAGCAGCCCTGCACAACGCTCTGCGGCGACTGGGCGCGGTAGGAGAGTGCAGCAGCATCCAGCCCATCACTCCGGAAAAGATCAGAATCGCTTTCCTCTGTCGGGACCCTCTTAAGTGAGGGATTCGGCTCTAGGCCAAAGAACTCCCCGAGGGTTCCGCGCCGCTCTAATTCGCGTTTAAGGCGCCTGGAAGCGAGCTTGCTTGTTCTCTCAAAAAAAGAATCCAGTTTCGCTGTAGCTCGAAATTCTTTCTGTGTGTCGAACCATTCTTCGAGTTCTTTGAGCGCTGGGATGTCGGTGTAGGACCGAAAACCCAGAGCAAGCAAAGCCTCCGGCGCCGGCCGCCAAAAATTCAACTCCCTGGACGGATCGGCATAGATCAACCCCTGGCTCAGGAGATCGTCCAGGTACGAAGAGGCCTCCAGCCCGAGAATCTCCCCCACTCTTGCTTTGGAGACTCCCCCTTTTCGGCGGTGGCCCATAACGACCAGAAGCACGGCCTTATGCTCCTCTGAAAGTGTCTCTTTAGAGGGGAGTCCTCTGACGCCAGAAAGAAGCTCCAAGAGCTCTGATTTGGGCGCCAGGATCCATTCGGTCCCTCGTTCGAGCAGGCGCCAGGGGGCCCAGCCCGAGAGCTCAAGCTCCAAGCCCAATTCGGCGAGCGCCGCCGTCACGTTCGCGCGTGAGGCGCAAACGCCCAAGTTCTTAAGCCGCTCGACCAGTTCCGCAATAGTCCAGCGGCGGGACTCTCGGCCACAGAGGCAAGCCATGACCGCCTCCCTCAAGTCGACGCTAAGGGCTTGGAGTTGAACGAGTTCTTCCAGGGATTCCTGGCCGGCTTCTCTAGTTCCCAAAGTGTCGCTCACGCTGCGCTCTTTGATATCTGCCTTTAGAAAAATTTGCAAAATTAAAACACTGTAACATGGCGATTTTTGCCCATTTGGACAGGGCCCATAATAGGAATTATGCGCCCTGTGGGCTCAAGAAGCATGCGGCATGGCAGAATTGCGGCTACGTACGGTTTGCCGAATCAAAAATGTGTCCGCGAACCATCCCGCCCTTGAACTTCTTCTGACCAAACCC
>Ga0209656_10002331_pt1 | contig 12296 bp, 13 predicted proteins | sample BogFormECP12_OM2_FD_188239 | JGI IMG/M metagenome (GOLD analysis project Ga0209656, IMG submission 188239) | Bog forest soil microbial communities from Calvert Island, British Columbia, Canada - ECP12_OM2 (SPAdes) (version 2) | ecosystem: Environmental > Aquatic > Freshwater > Wetlands > Bog ... | reverse complement strand
CTATATTGCCAGCGTCAAGCTGATGTCGCGCCGTCTGGCTGCCGCATGATCGATGCGAGCGGAATTTTCCACGCACAATCAGACCTCTGCCATTACAAAGCCGATTCGAGTCAGACTCTTACCTCCGCGGCGGCGCGAGAAAATCCCTGGAATCGAGGGTCAGTAGCGAAAGTCGGGCTAGCAACCCCGTGCGACCCCGATCCGCTCGAACAACGGCTCTCGGGCTGATGCCGGCATTCCGCACCGCAGCAAACGAGTCACGGCCCGTCATGGGCCCCGGGGCCTCACTTCGCCATGGCGTGACCGAAATACGGGAACGCCAACGTCCCGTAACATCCGCCGGCCCCGATCATCGAAGCGTTAGGCCCGACCAGCCGGCGAACCGCGAGCGATTGCTTCTGACGTTCGCACGCCATGTGGATCGCCGAGTGGCGGGAGCGCACTGCGCGGGACTGAAACTCTCCGGTCCGATTCCCGTAGATGACGTGCCAGATTATTTAGACCCGCCGGGTATGCGGGTTGCGGTGTCCGCCGCAAAGTATTCCAGGAAACGGAACGGGGCGTTCGCACACATTCGAGTCCGGAACATCAATTGGCCCGAACGCCGATGTAGGACCCTGCCAAGGGGTTCACTCAGCGCGGGCAATCACGTCGGAAGCGAGTCAACGCCGGTCGCCGACACCTGCGTGGGAGGCTTGGTCAAGTATTGCCAAGATGCTTCGAGGCCACCTGTCCAGGCGCCATGTAAAGCCTACTTACAAAAGACCCTACTTACAAAAGACAGTGATACAGTGTTTGGGACGTGTCGACTCGACGCATCGCCCTCGCATGCGAATCGCCTGAGGTGATTCAATCAACCATCCAGATTAGGAGACTTTCAAGTGAATGATGAAGACCGCATGCGGCATGCGTTAGGCTTGGCTAAAACCTCCTCCGCCACACACTTTCCAAGCGGGCCAAGCCAAGCCCATCGGCCCCGTAAATTCGTCAGAGACGGGGAGATCCCCGAGGTCTTATTGAATGCTGGGCGAGATCGCAGCGCCGAAGCATCGGCGATGGCGAATCAATTGGCGGCGGCAGAGGGCGCCTTGAAGACCGAGCGGGGGGCTCGTGCGAGTGCCGAGCGAGCACTGGTGGACGCGCTCGCAACCATCCAGCGCCTGCGCACTCAGCTCGCACATGCCGAAATGTCACATGCGGAGGCTCTGGACGCCGAGCGGAAACATCGCGAGGACCTCGACCAGGCGCTTCGCGAAGCAGCCGATACCCGCGAGGGGCTTGAAAAGCAGCTTGCTAACGAGGCAGCTACACGGCGCCGACATGTCGAGGCGATGCCGACTGCCGCTCAACCACTACCTGTTCCCAAACGACATCAGCAGAAAGGAAAACGTCTTGATGCGGTCTGTGAGCCGGAACCGGTGAAGTGGTGGCTGCCGTCCTACAAAGCGCAATTCAGGAAGCGCGCAGCGAAATCCCGCCGTTGAAACCTGCTGGAATGGCTTGGATGTTGCGGATTAGCCGCCTGGCGCGACCCGGTGCTCGGTTAGCCATTCGCCCAATGCAGCGTTCACTCGGTCTGGCGCTTCCTGCTGAACCCAGTGCGACACACCGGACAGCCGCCGCAGCGTGAAGTCGGCGACATACGGCGCGTAGCCCTCGGTCAGCTCGACGCCCAACGCCGCATCTTCCTCGCCCCAGATCATCAACGTCGGCGTCTCGATGCGCGCCGGTTCGGACCGGCGCAGAAGGGCGGCGGCATTGGCGCGGTAGTAGTTGAGCATCGCCGTCATCGCACCTGGGCGCAGCGCGTTGGCCTGGTAATGCGCCAGGACGTCATCCGGGAAGGCGGTCTTGTCGACCGCCATGCCGCGGAACATCTGCCCGACCGCCCGCGCGCCGCGCGCCCGCAGCGCCTGTTCAGGCACGAACGGCAACTGAAAGAACGCCACATACCAAGACCGCGCCATCTGACGCGGCGAACGGCGCAGCACGCGCTGAAAGACCGCCGGATGCGGCACGTTCATGATCACCAGGCCGTCCAGCGGCTGCGTGCGGGCGATCGCGAACGCCCACGCGATTACAGCGCCCCAATCATGCCCGACCAGCAGCCGCCGTCGTGCCCCGAGCGCGTCGACATCGCGGCCGTATCGTCCACGAGGTGTTCGATGCGATACGCCGCGACCGGTGTCGGACGTTCTGTCTCGCCGTAGCCGCGCAGGTCGGGGGCAACGGCGTGCCATCCCCGGTCGGCGAGGAACGGGAGCTGGTGGCGCCAGGAGAAACGGCTTTCCGGGAAGCCGTGCAGGCAAAGTGCGACATCCTCGCCCGACCCGGCCTCGTCGATGGCGAAAGTAAGCGTGCGTGTTTGGAGTTTGCGGACGGTGATAGAAGGCAAGAACCGAGGCTCCCGGATGAAAGGCCAATCCCGACCGATCCAATAGCACACTGGGCGCTGATCCGAGGCAACTTGCTACGTTGAAATTGCTCGAAAGGCGGCTGGGTGAGTGACGTTGTGCGGCTGCCGCGGGGGTCGAGAATGGCGTCACCTCGATACCCAGGTTCTGCGCGTCGTTCAGTGTCAGCGACTCCCCCAAGATGAGCGAGAAATGCTGGAAGATCGCTGACTCGTTTTTGCTTCATTCGGCTAGCCCCGAAATCGTTGGCCATCAGACATAGCTCGAACGAAACGGATCGGCTAGCGTTCCCCGCATGAGAATCGTCCAGTGCTGCTTGGTGGCTGCGGGGCTGATGATCGGGTCCGCCGATGCGCAGGGGGGCGTGTCGGGCGCATCTGTGCGGCCTCTGCGACGCTCTGACGCTTCATGTGGGGGTGTTCGGCACCCGTTCCAGTGCGCACACGAAGCGTCCATGCGGCGGCCGTGAGGCGCGCGCCTCTCAATAGACCCTGCCCCTGAGCGCGGGAAGAATCGCATCTCACAAGGGTCCGCCGCGCTAATTTTTGAGAGGTTTTCGCACATAGTCCTAGAGTCAGTTGCGGAATGGAGGCGACAATGCTCGCCCACGTCCGCGATCATCCCGACGGAGCGTCGACGCGGTGTCTCTAAGCTGGAGTCCATTGGATTGGGACCCGGCATGGGCGCAACATACTGTTCGCCTGCTCAAAACTGGCTCCTCAGGAGGTGGCCATTCCTGCCCCGAACGCTATCGCCTGGTATGACGAACACTCGACTGCGCAATCGGAGCTTTACGAAGCAGTCGATCCGAGTCAGCTGCGCGCTTGGTTGATCGACCTACTACCCGAAGCGCCCGCCCTCTTACTCGACGTCGGCGCGGGTAGCGGGCGCGATGCGGCATGGCTCGCGAGCCTTGGCCACGACGTCGTTGCGGTTGAACCATCCGCGGCGATGCGAACGGAGGCGATGGAGCGCCATCGAGATGCTAACGTGTGGTGGCTCGATGATTCGCTGCCCGGTCTCTCCGATACTCTCAAGCAGGGTCTCGCCTTCGACGTAATCCTTCTCTGCGCCGTTTGGCAGCATGTTGCACCGACTGATCGCGCGCGCGCTATGCGTAAGCTCATATCTTTGCTTCGCCCCGGGGGCATGTTGGCGATCACCCTCCGGCACGGGCCCGCTGATAGTGAGCGAGGGATGCATCCTGTCTCCCTCGCAGAGGTGGAGCGCCTCGCACGTGGCTATGGCGGCTCCGTTGCGCTGACTGTGCCGATGGCTGATCAGCAAGGTCGCACCGATATAATTTGGACTGGTGTGGCGATCCGACTTCCGGATGACGGCACGGACGCCCTGCCCCTCCTTCGGCACATCATCCTCAACGACCAGAAGGCCAGCACTTACAAGCTCGGTCTCTTGCGCGCGCTCTGCCGTGCAGCCGATAGCCAATCAGGTTTGGCTCAGGACCGGGGAGAGGACGCCGTAGCTGTGCCCCTGGGGCTTGTCGCCCTTAATTGGTTGCGTCTGTATCTGCCGCTCATCGAAGCGAGGCTACCCCAAGCACCGCGTAACGAAGGCCCGGACGGCTTGTGGTTCGCCGGCCCAGGGTTCAGGGCACTCCTAGACGGAGCGGTAGCGCGGTTGGATATCCGGGTGGGCGCGCAGTTCGGTGCCCCCGCGGCGCCCATTGTGCGCGATGCGCTGCAAGAAGCCGCGGATTTGATCGCTCGGATGCCGGCGACCTACATCACTTACCCGAACGGTGGTCCGATCTTGCCTGCAATTCGTAAGCGGGCACCGACAAATCTGGCGTCTTTCAGCGTAGATGAAGCGTTCCTCGCCGGCTTCGGCTCGCTGGAAGTGCCCCGAACGCTGTGGCGGGCCCTCGAGCGGTTTGCCGTGTGGGTGGAGCCAGCGCTGATTGCCGAGTGGAGCCGGCTTATGCGCGCCTACGCTATGGCCCAGGGCCGAACGTTGGATGAAAGTAGGCTTGCAGCCGCCATGACCTGGTCTGACCCAACCAGGGACGTGACGCTGCCTCGTGAAAGAGCGCTCGAGTTGATGACAGAAGGGGTCAGCCTCCGTTGTGTATGGAGTGGTCGTCCGCTTGATGCTCAAACGCTAGACATCGATCACTGCTTTCCATGGTCGGCATGGCCCTGCGACGATCTCTGGAACCTGCTGCCCGCGCACCCGATAGTGAACCAGCGCTTGAAGAGGGATCGTCTCCCCTCGGACAGCCTGCTACGATCCGCCAGCGATGCAATCGGACGATGGTGGACGAGCGCGTATCTCAGCGATCCTATTCTGCGCGGACGCTTCGTGAACGAAGCACATGCGAGTCTTCCGGGGTTAGCGCGCGGCGCCGAGGCGCCCAGTGTCGACGAGCTGCTGGATGCAGTTCGAATACAGCGACTGCGCCTGCGTCATGATCAGCAGGTGACGGAATGGGCGCCGTAGTGAGAAAATGACGGACAACCGAGTAGTCTGATGGTGCCACCCGTCGGCGAGACTGTTACCTGGGCCGCTCAGCGGTCCACGCTCGTCCATCCTCGTTCGGCTGCGCTCGCCGCGGAACACATGCTCCCCAGTGATCGGCAACCAAATTTGCCACAGCAACGAGTGGCATTCAGCGCGGGCAACCGTGTTCGGAGTGGGTCGCGCCGTTCGAGACCAGCTGCGTGGCAGGATTAGTATTGCCAAGCTGCCTCGGGGACCACTTGCCGCCCTCGCATGGAAGGCCTATTTGCAAAAGATAGCGATGCTGTGTTCGGGGCATGTCTACTCGACGCAACGCCCTCGCATGCGAATCGCCTGGAGTGATTCAATCAAGCATCCATACCAGGAGACTTTCCAGTGAGTGATGAAGACCGAATGCGGCATGCGTTAGGCTTGGCCAATGCCTCATCCGGCACACGCTCTTCGAGCGGACCAAGCCAAGTCCATCGGCCGCGCAGGTTCATCAGAGACGGCGAGATCCCTGTGGTCGTATTGAATGCCGGGCGAGATCGCAGCGCCGAAACATCGGCGATGGCGGATCAGTTGGCGGCGGCAGAGGGCGCCTTGAGGACCGAGCGGGCGGCCCGTGCGACTGCTGAACGAACGTTGGCGGACGCGCTTGCAACCATCCAGCGGCTGCGCACGCAACTCGCGCATGCCGAGATGTCACATGCGGAGACGCTGGACGCCGAGCGGAAGCATCGGGAGACGCTCGATCAGGCGCTTCTCGAAGCAGCTGTGACCCGAGAGAGCCTCGAGAAGCAGCTTGCTCAACAAGCTGCCACGCGGCGCGAACGTGTCGAGGCGAAGCCAACGACAACCACTGAACCACTACCTGTTCCCGGACGACACGAGCAGAAAGGAAAGCGGCCAGCTGCGGTCCGTGAGCCGGAACCGGTGAAGTGGTGGCTGCCGTCCTACAAAGCGCAGTTCGGGAAACGGACGGCGAAGTCCCGCCGTTGAGCGTGCTTGACAATCGCCGGTCCTCAATTTGCGCGAGCTGCGTGCAGGCGGTCGCGTAGTTCGCCAACAGCTGAACCACTGCTCATTCCGGTCCATCGTCTCTATGCCCGACGCCGGCGGTCTGGTGGGAGTCAGCGCCGGGGTGAAAGCCCAATGGGAGCGGGCGGTCGGCTACCGACCAATGGCGACCTTTGTCGGCGCAGCGTCGGATGACCATGTTGGGCAGAAGCGGATCTTCCATGTAGTTAGGGTCCCTCGCGATTACACTCGATATGTTGGCCCTCTCGGATGGGCCGCAGCTGAACCTACAGACGTGTCGACTACAGGCGCCCTCATCGCGCCAACTCGTCGAGCAAAGCCTTGGCCTGCTTTAAGTCGATCGTATCGAAGCCTTCGGTGAACCAGCCATAGATCGGCGCGAGTAGATCGCGGGCCTGCTGCCGTTTCCCCTGACAGCGCCACAGTCGAGCCATGCTCGTCGCCGTGCGCAGCTCCCAGGACTTTGCCTGCTGCTCACGGGCAATGGCGATGGCACGCTCGAAATGCGCCTGCGCTTTCGCTGCGTCGGGTTCGGGCGACAGGAGCGTGAGTTCGCCCGCTGTTCGGTGGATCTCCGCCTCGCCCCATTTTTCCTTGGTTGTCTCCGCCGCAGCCATCGCTTCGCCGATGCAGCGCCAGGCCTGCTCAAATTGCCCAAGCTCCGCATGGGCGCGAGCCAAGTGCGTCAAGTAGATTGGCATATTAGTTGTCGCTCCCGTTGTCCGCAGCGCAGCAATCCCGGAAGACAACATTTCGATTGCGCTCAAAGCCCTGCCAGTCAGGGCCAATACGCTGCCTTGGTTTGTCATTCCGCGGGCCCTCCAAACCGGGGAACGTTTTTCTTCGGCAAGAGCGATAAGCTCTTGGGCGTGGGCGGCTGCCGCGGCATGATTGCCCCAGAGGGTATATGACATCCTAGCAAAGCCTAAAGCGTATAGCAGCGTGGCGGCTTGACCCATCTCTCGCGCATTCTTGAGCGCGTTATCAGCGTCTCTGGCCGCGGCCTCGGGATAGCCAAGCAACCACTGAGCCCACGACCGAAAGGATAAGGTCGTCACCCCAACGTTGCGGCCAAATCGCGTCGACAGCAGACGGTGCTCGGCAGGCTCGTAAAGCGCCATCACCTGATCAAAGTGCGCCCGGCCCTCCGCGATATGCCCCATCCGCACTAAGGAAACTCCCATGATGCGATGCCCAATCATGAGCGGGACTGTCGCATTTTGTTTCTGCGCGAGCGCCAGGAACTGCGCCGCGAGATCGCGCATAGCCTCGCCATTCGTATGGTTCACTACCCAGAAGGCGTGGAGGACGGAGAACAACAACAGCGGATCTTCGGGCGGCTCTCCCAGCGCTTCAGCTTGCTCGATCAGCAAGCGTGCCTGTTCCGTAGCCGCCTTGGTTTCGGCGGCGGCATAGCCTTTTATCTGACTCAGAGGGCTTATGAGCCCGACCTGTAGCTCGATCTGTTGGCGACGCCGCTCCGGCGTGCCGGGCAGGGTCGCGATCTGATCGAGGGCCCGGGTGAACTGGGCTACGGCTTCGGCCAGCGCCGAGCGCGTCAACGACTGCTGTCCCGCCTTGCCCCATAGACCCGCGGCCTTCTCGATCAACCCAGCCTCGGTGCAGTGATGTGCCAGTATCTCCGGCCGGCTGTCGGCAGTTTCGGCGAATTGGCTTTCGAGGGTTTCGGCGATACGGACATGCAGCGCGCGTCTCGGCTCGCGCAGCAGCGTGCCATAGGCCGCGTCCTGCACCAGGGCATGCTTGAACACGCAGCTCGCCTGCGGCGGCACGCCGTGCTGGAACAGCAGGCCAGCCTGAACGAGACGGTCGAGCGCCGATCCCAGCTCCGCCTCCGGCTTGTGCGCCACCAACGCCAGCAGCGCGTGCGAGAACTCCCGCCCGATCGCCGACGCGATCTGCGCCACCTCCTTGGCGGGGCCGAGCCGGTCGAGCCGCGCCATCAGCGACGCGTGCAGGCTTGCAGGGACCGCCAGGGCCGAAGACGGCACCGCCGCGACCGTGCGCCGGGCGGCGCCCTCGCCCTCCGCCTCCAGCACCGCCTTTGTCATCTCCTCCACGAACAGGGGAATGCCGTCGGTGCGCTCGACGATCTCCGCCACGACATCCGCCGGCAGCTCCCTCGTCCCGAGGAGGCGCGCGATCATGGTGGCGACGTCACGTTCCCCAAGTCGGTTGAGCGTCAGGCTCGTCACATGCGATTGGCCCCCCCACGGCGCGTTGAACTCCGGGCGGAAAGTCACGATGAACAGCACCGGAAGCGTCTTAATTCGATCCACCGTCCGGCCAAACAGTTCCAGGCTCGTCGGATCGACCCAATGCGCATCCTCCAAGACCACCAGGACCGGTTGCTGGCGTGCCAATCCAGCGAGTTGCGACATCAGCGCTTCCAGCGTTCTTTGCCTGCGCTGTCTCGGGGTCAACGCGAGCGCGGGATAGCGTCCGTCATTCGGCAGCGACAGCAGCTCGGCGAAGAGAGCGGCATCCTCGGGCGAGGTCGATGTCTGTGCGAGCACCGCATCGAGCTTGTCGAGCTGCGCTTGCGGTTTGTCGTCGTAGGCCAGCCCGGCGACGCGTTCCATCTGGCCGATGATCGGGTGAAGCGCGCTGTCCGCGCGCTGCGGCGAGCAGAAATAGCGCAGGCGCGTGTGCGGCTCGGCGGCGATGCGTTCCAGAAGCGCGGCCGTGAGCCGCGATTTGCCGATACCCGCCTCGCCGGAGAGCAGCACGACCTGGCCTTCACCCGTCTTTGCCCTGGACCAGCGCCGAAGCAGCAATTCGGATTCTTCTTCCCGCCCGACGAGGGCGGTCAGGCTGGTCGTGTGCAGGGCGTCAAAGCGGCTTTCCACGGAACTCGCCCGCAGCGCAGCCCAGACCCGCGCCGGGTCGGCGATGCCCTTGAGGTCCTGCGGTCCGAGGTCCTTCAGCTCGAAGAGATTACCGAGCAGCCGTCGCGTGCTGTCGGCGATGACCACGGCGTTCGGCTCGGCGAGCGCTTGCAGGCGTGCCGCGAGGTTCGGCGTCTCGCCGACGACGCCGCGTTCCTGGGTTTCGCCCGAGCCAATGAGATCGCCGACCACGACGAGCCCGGTCGCGATCCCGACACGCACCTGCAAGGGATCGCCGGCAGTGGTCGTGAGCTTCGGCACCGCATCGACGACGGCAAGCCCGGCCCGCACCGCGTGCTCGGCATCATGCTCGTGGGCTTGGGGATAGCCGAAATAGGCCAGCACCCCATCGCCCATGTATCTGGCGACGAACCCTCCGGCCTTCGTGATGAGATCGGCACAGCAGCCGCAGTATGCACCGATGATATCACGCATGTCCTCGGGGTCGAGACGAGCGGAAAGAGCGGTCGAGCCGACGAGATCGCAGAACACGACGGTGATCTGGCGACGCTCGCCCCCCGAGGGCGCCGCTGCAACAGCCGGACTTGCTTCCGGCGGCGGGCTTGTTGCCTCGACCGCCGACGGGGTTGGCGCCGGTGCGGGCACCCCGAGCGCGGCGATGGCGTCGAGAAGCTTGCGGCGGTGGCCGACCTGCGCGATGCCGATATCCTTCAGATCATCGGTCGTCAGCCGCGGCAGCACCGCTTCGTCGATCGCGTTGTCGCGAAAGGCTGGCGCGTATTGCTCCAACCCAAGGTCACGCAGCCAGGCCGCGATATCCATGCGGCGCCTCTGTTCCGTTCGGATGCACGATCGTCGGCGGGCGGTGGACTTATACGGCGCAAGAAGGCCGTCCTCAATGTCCGGATCGGATCAACAGCCGACCGCCGGCACGGCGGCGGGGAGGGTTCGCAGCCCACCCACAGCAGCGGTTCGTGATTGGGTTTTGACGCTGCGCGGCGAGGCGTTCGCGCGATGAGGCGAAGCTACTCGGCCGATCGACGAGTTCGATGGCGGCTTGCGATTGTCGGTCATGCGTCACATGGCGCGCTGGGATCCTTCGCGCCGCGTTCGTCTGGCGGCAAGCGTCTCCTCCGCAGCCAGATGCTCGTCGCCTTGGTGGGACGGGTCGGCGACGGATGTCGGGCCGCGTTCGGAACCGGTGCTGCGTAGGCTCATGCCCGGGCAAACACGGGGCGGCGAGCGGCGCAACGTGCCGTCGCATACACATGCAGGTCGGACTAGGCCGATTTGGAGGCGCGCACGACAGAACCAGCGCTCCGTCGAGCTGGGACGCTATCCATCCGGCAAGTCCCGCGGATCAGGTGGTGCGCTTGCGCGGCGCTGACGGTGTGCGCGTCTACTTCTTCGCCAGACGTTCCACAGCTCGAGTGAGACGCTCGACATCAGTATCGTTCGGATCGAAAGGACCGCCGACCCATTCGAGCTTGTCGGCATGGTCTTCGTGGTCCGGATCGGCAATCACATCGAGGAACTCTCGGTAGCCCCAGGGGCCGCCGACATCCTCCGGCGGGCAGCGCCCGACCGCTTCGACTAGGCGCGGATAGATCACCCCCGGCACCGCATCGGTGACGCGCTCGATGCGGACGGAGTGTTCCCAGCAGTCGCCGAAGTCGTAGAGGTATTTGAGCGACCGGACGCCGACATCCTCAAGGACGTCGATGAGGCGGGCCTTGCTGGCGTCGAGCGGCCCGTCGCCGAAGTCCGGATCGGGCATGCCCCAGCCGACGTCGCGGGCACGAATCTCGTAGAGATGGCTATTGCTCCAGCCCATTGCGGCCTGAAGCACCAGATGCAGGCGATCGAGGCGGATCGTTAGCGGCACCTCGAGGCGGCGCACGACCACGGGATCGACGTGGTCGAGCTTGATCCGCAGGTGCGCGATGCTGGCGGCGGTCATACCGCCAGGCTACGGGCCTCGCGCCGGGACGACCAGTGCCATGGCCGCAACTCCTGGAGGCGAGTAGCCGGGTGGTCGCCGATGCGCCCCGGCACGTCAGGGCATCTTGCCGATTCGGCGTCCGGGAAACCGGCCGTCGTCATAATATGCTTTCAGCTCAGCTCGTTCGATCGTCGCCCCGTTCGGCCCGACCGCCCTGCGAACCACGTGCGATTGTTCCAGAAGTTCGCACGCCATCCGGATCGCCGAGTCGCGGGAGCGCGCCGCGCGGGACTGAACCTGCCCGTTCCGATCCTCGTAAATGATGTGCCAGATCAGTTAGGGCCGCCGAGTGTGCGCGGGTTGCGGATCTCCGCCGCGAAGAGTTCCAGGAAACGGAGCGAGGCGGCTCGCCGGCGGCAGCGACCAACCGTGGCACGACAGGCGACACGCGCAAGGTGGTGGTTGGGCGGAGCCGCTCGATCATTGGCGTGGCCTCAGGATGCTTCCGGGCGGAACGCCAGCGACTTTATGGGCGCGTCGATAGTCAGCGACGAGCGCGTCACGATCCGAGCCCGTTGGTCCGCACTCAATCCGCCGCTCATTGTTGCGGGCGCTCATAGCCGCGTCCTTCCAAGGCCGGTCATCGATCATCGGACCTTCGACGGAAAAGACCCCCCGATCGTGATCGACGATGATGAGGAAGAAAGGTTGGGGCTGTGCCGTCATTAGGTCGGCTCAACGCTCGTCACACCGGCGCTTGCCGGTCCAGCGGTCCCGGCCTGCCCAGAACGGGCAAGCCGGACAGGTGGCACCCTCGTAGTCGATGCCTTCTTCGTGGGGGCAGCCGATAATCCGATCGGTCATGACGACCGACTTGGCTCCGGCCTCCTTGATGAACGCTAGCACTTCTTCCGTCACCCGGATATCGTCGCGGATGTCGGTTTGCTCCTTCGAGAACGAGCGTCGAAGGTCGGTCGCCTCGGCGTCCTCGGCCGGCACAATGCCAACCGTGAGCTTGGTCGCGATGCTATCGTCCGGGCCATAGAGCGCGACCGTTGCGAGCGGCCAGCCCCGGAATCCTCTCTTGGCCCTCTTGCTCAATCTCTTGCGCGCCCCGCTCAATCATTTCCGCCATCCGCTGCGGTGAAGATCGCGCACGGCATTTTCCCAAACCGGGCCGAGGCGTTCGAGAGCATCTAGCGGGTGCTTGTAGTCGTCGAGTAGATCGGGGCGGCCAAGCAACAGGGCAACCGCGCACGCTTCGCCTGTCGAAAGCACGCCAATGTTCGCGAGGTCGGCATCGACGCTGCGGACAAGTTCGATCACTCGCGCGCGCAATCTGAAAAACTCATCGACGCCCATGGAATCCCCCTCGAAATGCCGCCGCATTATGCATCAGAAATATGCATCAAAAAAGCCCAATCGCATCAGGGGTCTAGGTTTGATGTTCGCGGTAGGGACGGTCATTACTGACCGCCCCCCGCACAGATCCGGACGAGCCCAATTAAGGCATCCGGCTCCTACCAGGAGTATTTGGCGACAAGCCACACAACGTTGCGGCCTGTCGCACGC
>Ga0209656_10002330_pt1 | contig 12299 bp, 14 predicted proteins | sample BogFormECP12_OM2_FD_188239 | JGI IMG/M metagenome (GOLD analysis project Ga0209656, IMG submission 188239) | Bog forest soil microbial communities from Calvert Island, British Columbia, Canada - ECP12_OM2 (SPAdes) (version 2) | ecosystem: Environmental > Aquatic > Freshwater > Wetlands > Bog ... | reverse complement strand
GAAGAGGAGCGATTTCGTCTACGGCCAGTTCGGCGAGAACTTTACGATTGACGGGCTGGCGGATGATGACGTCTGCATCGGCGATCGATTTCAGATCGGCACGGCACTTTTCGAGGTCACGCAACCCCGCGTGACCTGCTTTCGCGTCGGCATTCGAATGGACGAACCCCGGATGGCGTCCTTGCTCACATCCAGCGGCCGGCCGGGCTTCTATTTCCGCGTTCTCCGTGAAGGTGAGGTGGCTGCCGGCGACGAAATCGCGAAGGTGGGAGAGGCGGGCGAGCGCATGACCGTCGCGGAGATCAACGCGCTGCTCTATTTGCCGGATCACCCACGCGATCGTCTGGAGCGCGCATTGCGGATCGAAGCGCTTGCGCAGGGATGGCGTGGCTCGTTTGAGGCGCTGCTCCAGAGTCAGCAGAATGGGGCGGAAACGGGCAACGCGGGGCTGGCGCCTGCCGTGGCGGCCCATCCGGCCGCGCCAGGATTTCAGTCGCTGGTGGTGAACTCAATTGATCGTGAGTCCGCGGACGTTCTCTCCTTTGCCATGCAGAGCGCTGACGGTTACCCGCTGGCCACGGCCTTACCGGGCCAGTACGTCGTTGCGCGTCTTAAGCCTACCGCCGGCGGCCCAGCGTTTTTTCGCAGCTACTCGCTCTCGGGTCCGCCCTCAAGGGAGCGGTATCGAATTAGCGTGAAGATCGAGCCGGATGGAGCGGCTGGAAGGTACCTGCGCGAACATCTCCATGTGGGCGACCGTCTCGACGTCAGCTCGCCGCGCGGAAGTTTTGTTCTGCAGCCGGGAGAGCGGCCCATCGTACTGCTCAGCGCCGGGATCGGCGCGACACCCGTTCTGGCCATGCTGCAGGCACTCGCGGCGGCACGCTCTAAACGTCAGGTCTTGTGGTTGCACGCAGCGCGCGATGGGCAGCATCATCCGTTTGCCGGCGAAGTGCGCCGCCTCCTCGGCGCGCTAACGAACGGGCGCAGCTACATCTGTTACAGCAAAGCGGACGCAAGCGACAAAACCGATGAGGATTTCAACGCCACGGGTCGCTTCTCGCAATCGGTTTTGCATGAACTCGGACTGCCACGCGACGCGGATATCTACCTTTGCGGGCCAACGCGATTCATGGCGGACATGAAAGAGGCGCTCACGGCCCTGGGTGTGGCACCCGAGCGCGTGCATGTCGAGATCTTCAACGGCGGAGAGTCCATGACCCCGGGCGTGGTCGGCGCATCGACGCGAGCTCCGCATGCGCCCAGCGACGAGGCCGACACCGGCTCGTTGGTATCCTTCGCGCGCAGCGGAATTTCCGCGCACTGGGACGCGTCGCGGTACGGGAGCATCCTGGAAATGGCCGAGGCGTGCGATGTCCCGGTGCGTTGGGCGTGTCGAACAGGTGTTTGTCACAACTGTGAGAGCGGTTTGGTTTCAGGGGCGGTCGTCTACAGCCCGGAGCCACTCGACCAGCCGGCCGAGGGGAACCTTCTCGTCTGCTGTTCACAGCCGACCAGCGAGGTCGTGATTGATTTGTGAGGCAGTGCAGCTGACGAAAAGCGCGCTCTGGGGGCTAAAGATGAACGATCAACAAAAGAAAGAGCAGATTTCTGGAGCGCGAGATCAAGAGATCCGTGCGGCACTGGACCAGCATTGGGCGGCGTCCGATGCCAACGATTTTGAAACCGAGCACCTTATCTATCACGAGGACGCGGTGCTGGAATACCCGCAGTCCGGCGAGCGAACCCGCGGGCGACGCAACATACAGGGCCAGCGCGCGAGTCAGCCGAACAAAAAGCGGTTTAGTATCCGGCGAATCATTGGCGGCGGCGATCTTTGGGTCACCGAGTTCGTCCTGACCTATGACGGCAAGCCGTCCTACACCGTGAGCATCATGGAGTTCAGGAGCGACAAGGTTGCGCGGGAAACCCAATACTTTGCGGATCCCTTCGTGGCTCCCGCCTCGCGCGCGCAATGGGTCGAACGGATGGACGCATAATCTCGGCACATTCTCCGATGGAGGGACAAGATGGATTGGAAATGGTTGGCCCAGTTTGCGCTGCAGGGGAACAGTGATTTGGAACAATATGCCATCGTGCTGGTGCGCGTTTCGATCGGGCTTTTCTTCGCCATCTCCGGGGCCAACAAATTGTTTGCAGCCGGTGGCACGAAACCTGTTTACGATACGCTCGTTGCAGCCAAAATCCCGTTTCCCCACCTGATGGCGTATTTCGTGTCGGGTGTCGAGTTCTTTGGCGGATCCTTGGTGACCGTGGGTTTTCTCTCGAGCCCGGCCAGCGCGGTTTTAATGATCGATATGATTGTCGCCACCGTGACCAGCGCGCTTCCAACCCTGCCTAAAGAACTCTCGCCTCTTAGCTGGCTCGACGATTTGCTGTACCTTCCGGAAGTTCTGTACGTGCTCTTCTTTATCTGGCTGATCTGCTCCGGTCCGGGAAAGTTCAGTGTCGATTACTGGCTCGCCGGCGAGTTACTGAGGTGATCGATCGACGAAGCAGCTTGTTACTAGACAAGAGACGCTGAAGCAGATCGCGCATTTTTTGGAGATGTTCTCGGGTTCAAATCCGTGGATGCGGGTCATGGCTAACTGATTGAGCGGTTAGAAGTGAAGTCCTGGTACGAAGATGCCCGGCACGACTAATCGGGATTTTGCCGGTCGGGCCGTGATACTTTTTGTGCAAGATGCGCCAAAAGAATTCAGCGAAGTTGATGTTCTTCTGCGGGAAGATGGCGGCAGGCAAGTCCACTCTCGCAAGAGATTTGGCGGCTCGAGAAGATGCTGTTCTTCTTGTACAGGACGATTTCTTGAATGCCTTGTTTCCTGGCGAGATCAGCGACATCCCGGGATTCGTGAGGTGCTCGTCTCGATTGCAGAACGCGCTCGCGGCACACGTTTGCGCTCTTTTGTCGAAGGGTATTTCGGTGGTGCTCGATTTTCCCGGCAACACCAAGGCGCAGCGTACATGGTTTCGCGAGTTGATCGAGCGTGCGAATGTCGAGCATGAGTTGCACTTCGTAGACGCGTCCGACGCCTTGTGCAAGAGTCAGCTTCGTGAGCGAAGCAGGGCTTTAACTGCTGGCACTCCCTGGACCCGGGACACGGACTTTGAAGCCATTACCGCGTAATTTCAGCCTCCATCGGAGGATGAAAACTTCAATGTCGTCCGTCATGAGCGCGTTTAGCACATCGGAGACGTGGGGTACCAGGCTGGACTTTTCCGGTTAGGCGTGCGGGTTCAAGGGGTCGACGCAACACCACTCCCGATCGGTTGATCCCACAGCACTTCTACCGGAGAACCGGCTACAGTCCACCTTCGCGGCGGCGTTCCATGCGCTCTGGAGGTAGCTGGCTGGGGCGGTCTTCGTGGCCGGCTGCGGCGGCGTCAAAGTCTTCTTCTATGTCTGGTAGGGGATCCGCGCCGGCCACGGTGTCGGGCAAGATTCCGAGGTTGGCGGCGGCCACGCTGTCGCGGTTGGTATTCTTGACGAGGTACATGGCTTCATCGGCCAGATGGAGGAGGCCTTCTTTGGTGCGGGAGTCCGCCGGATAGGAGGCTACGCCCAGGCTGGGCGTGACGCGGACCTGTAAGCCTTCCGGGGTAAGCCAATTGGTGTTGCGGATCAAGCGATGCAAACGGCGCGCCACGTTTAGCGCGTTTTCCTTGGAGGTTTGAGGAAGCAAAATCACAAATTCGTCGCCGCCATAACGGAAGGCAAAGTCGATCAGCCGGCAGCGGGCTTTCAGGGCGTTGCCGATTTCCGCGAGAAGGCGTGAGCCCACGAGGTGTCCGTGGGTATCGTTGACTTGTTTAAAATGATCGAGGTCGATGAATACCAGAGAAAACTCGTAATTGTAGCGCTGCGAACGGTAAATCTCGGTCTCCAGAATAAAACTCATGTGCCGCGCATTATAGAGCGAGGTGCAGTCATCGGTGATGGTCAACTCATGAATGCGCTTCACGTGGCGAGCATTTTCCAGGGCAATGGCGGCGAAGTCCGAGAGCGCTTCGAGCAATTTCAAATCGCGGGGATCGAAGCCATCGGGGCCGATACAATTGATCAGTTCGATCACGCCCAGGCAGGTATCGCGAAACTTTACCGGCACGGCGACGATGGATTGCGTGTCGGTCTTGGTCTTTTCGTCGACCTTGGAGAAAAACCGCGTGTCCTTCGAGGTGTCGGGCACCACCACGGTCTCGCCGTGCTCCGCCACCCAGCCGGCAATTCCCTGCCCGACCTTGATGCGTACGTCTTTGAGGGCCTGCGAGGCCTTGCCTACAGCCAGTTCGAAATACAGTTCCTGTTTTTCCTGGTCGAGGAGCAGCAGCGACCAGTTGTCCGGGCGCAGAAACTCGTCGATCTTCTCCATGATGGTACGGAGAACCTGATCGAGCTGCAGCGAAGAGGTTAGGGCCTTCCCAAGTTCCTGGAAGACCGCGACTTCGCCCGCTTCGCGATCGAAAGGCACCGCCAAATTGCGGCGGCGCTCGACCGCGGGAAATTGCTTGGTTTCCTCCACGAGCGGTTGGCCCTGACCTTTTTTGAATTTGGTGCAAACACGTGGTCGCACACCGGTGCGCGCCACAAGCGCCCGGAGGAGCGATTACCCGCCAGTATAGGCGCCAGACAAAAAGGCATGCAACGGTGTCGTGGTACAGGGTTGGCCTTCTCGCCATCCTCTTCTACAAGGACTGCGAAAAAAGAGCTTGACGATTTTTAGTTTGTGATGCAAACTAGACTGCGATACGGAGGTCCCATGCCTACATCTCCTCTTCCCAACCCCAAACTACGCGCGCTGTCCTACTGGTTCGTCGATGGCTTGCCCATCCTGCTGCAAGGGGCGCTGTCTCTCTTGATTGCCGCGGAGATTCTGGGTAATGGCACTTTTACGCACACGACGCTCGGGCGCGCTGTATCGCTCGCCGCGGTGATCCTTTACTGCGTCGTGGCGGTGCGGCAACGAACGATTCTGGAATGGTTGAAAGAGAGAATTACGTATCCACGGACGGGCTACGTGACGCCGCCATTCCTGAACGAAGATGCCGCCACAGCGCTGAACCTCACGACCCTTTCGTTGAACGAAGATCCTTCCCTGGCGGCAGAGAAAGCGCGCATCCGTAGGCAAAACAGTACGCGGTTGTGGCTCTCCGCAGCCGGGGTGCTGGCGGCCTGCTTTGCAGTGCTGCTGATTTCCAACCCCTGGATTTGTACTGCGGCTGGCTTGGCGATGGGATTGGCGACGTGGTTGATTTGCCGTGAGACACGGCAACCCTTGTGGATCATCATCGCGGGTTATCCCGTGTTTGGTTTTTGTATGTCCACGTTTCTAGCGGGGAGCATCGCGCAGCACGATCGCGCAGCCTACTTTGTCGGTGCGGGCGGAGTGCTCTTCATCCTCGACGGCTTGGTGACCTTAGGACGGTACCTGCGGCAGAATCCGCTGCCCGGTGCTTCCGGGCAATGACTCCCGGGCTGCAGGAACTGGCTTCCCTGGACCGCGTCATTCACGAACCGGCGCGGTTGATGATCGTGACCATTCTCTCCGCCGTTCCGGAGGCCGATTTTCTGTACCTGCAGCGAGAATGCGGTCTGACGCAGGGAAATTTGTCCAGCCACCTGGCGAAACTCGAGGAAGCAAAATACGTGGTCATCACCAAGACATTCAAAGGCAAGTATCCACTGACGATTTGTTCCATCACCACTGCTGGGCGCCGAGCGTTTGGAGAGTATGTGCGCACCATGCGCCTGGTAACCCACGGCGATGCTGGTGCCGCAAAGTCCGGCGGCTAGGCGCATAAGAACCGTTCCCAGCCGGGAGCCATACCCACCGACATTCGTGCAATCTTGCTTTTTTTGCGGCCAGGGCATCCAATAGTGTTTAGCAATTCGCGCGGTGAGTTCACACACGAGTTTGGTATTCCTACGAGGTCATTTATGCCGGAAGCGGTGATTGTTTCAGCGGTACGTACGGCGGTAGGGCGCGGCTACAAGGGGACGCTGCGCACAACGCGGCCGGATGATTTGGCGGCGCTGGTGATTAAGGAAGCGCTGTTGCGCGCGCCGGGGCTGGACGCCAAGGATGTCGACGACGTGATTCTGGGCTGCGCCATGCCGGAAGGCGAACAGGGCATGAACGTGGCGCGTATTGCGGCGCTGCGCGCGGGCTTGCCGGTGGAAACCTCGGCGATGACCATCAACCGTTTCTGCTCATCTGGCTTGCAGGCTATCGCGTTGGCGGCGGAACGCATTCGCTCCGGGGGCGCGGAGATAATTGTGGCGGGGGGCACGGAGTCGATGTCCCTGGTGCCCATGGGTGGGAATAAGGTTTCGCCGAATCCTTGGCTCATCGACAACTATCCGGATGCGTATATTAATATGGGGCTGGGCACGGAGAATATCGCGAAAAAATTTGGTATCGGGCGCGAGCAAGCGGACCAGTTTGCGGCGGACTCGCATCGGAAAGCGATCGCGGCCATCGCCGAAGGAAAATTTAAGGACGAGATCGTGCCGGTGGAAGTGAAAATCACCACACTCGTGAACGGCGCCGCTGCGGGGAGCAAGAACGGGAGCAAGGCGGCGAAAGCCGTTACGCAGACGCTTACGTTTGACACCGACGAGTTGCCGCGCGCGGAAACTTCCGTGGAAGTGCTGGCCAAACTGAAGCCGGCGTTTCATGTGAAAGGGACAGTGACCGCGGGAAACAGTTCGCCGATGAGCGATGGAGCGGCGGCGGTGGTGGTGATGAGCGCCGAACGCGCGGCGGCGCTGGGGCTGAAGCCGCTGGCGCGCTTCGTGGCCTATGCCACCGCGGGATGCAAGCCCGAGGAGTTTGGCATTGGCCCGGTGTATGCCATTCCCAAGGCCCTGAAGCAGGCGGGATTGTCGCTGGCGGATATCGATGTGATTGAGTTGAACGAAGCGTTTGCGGCGCAGTCGCTGGCGGTAATTCAGCAGGCGGGACTCGATGCCTCGCGTGTGAATCCCAATGGCGGAGCGATTGCCCTCGGGCATCCGCTCGGTTGTACTGGAGCGAAATTGACGGCTACCATCATCCGCGATTTGCAGCGGAAAAATGGGCGCTTTGGCATGGTGACCATGTGCATCGGCGGCGGCATGGGCGCGGCGGGTATTTTTGAGCGCGTGGCATAGATGAATCGTCGCTTGTTAGCAGCGGCGCTTTTGTTTGGCGTGCCAGCGTTGGGGCAGGCGCCGACAGGCGTGAATATGGCCCCCGTGGACACGGCGAAAGAGCCGCATCATCACCTGATGGTCGACAATACCTATGTGCGCGCTTTCCGGTTCAGTTTGCCCGCAGGCGAAAGTACGCTGCTGCATGCGCACGATGAACCCTACCTGGCGGTCAGTCTGGGCGCGGCGGAATTTGCAAATGATGTAGCCGGCAAGCCGGAAGCGCGCGGCAAGACTGCCGATGGGCAGGTGAATTATTCGCGCGGCGGATTCGCGCATTTGGTTAAGGCGGATGCGGGCGTGCCGTTTAATAATGTCACGATCGAATTGCTGCATCCGCAGGGCGAGCCGCGCAATTTGTGCGACAAAATCGTGCCCGGCGATCTCGGCGCCTGCAATTTGAGCAGCGACGAGCCGAACGCCCCCATCGGCACGCGTCCCGTGTTGGAGACTGACGAGCTTCGCGTGGATTCCCTGGTTGTGCGCCGCGCCGGCGACGTTGTTGACAAACCGCATACTTTGCCGGGACTGCTCATCGCAGTCTCCGGGGCGCCCGTCAAGGTGGCGCGCGTTCCCGGCATGATGACTCAAATTCTGCATCCCGGCGAAATGATGTGGCTACAGCCGCAGGCTGAGCCCAAGTTCACCGTAGAGGATGGACCGGAAGCGCGCCTCGTCCTGATTTCCTTCAAAGATGGCGCGGGAAACCCATCGCAATAGTAAGTCTCGGCGCAACCATCCTTGCGGCGTCTAATGTAGGTGCGACTTCAGTCCGGCATCCCGCTCGCGCAGCCTCCGTCAGCTCGGCAATTTCCCCGAGCCCTACCTCTTCACCGCATCGACCGTAACCATCAGCTCCTCCGGAGCCCCATTCACGGCGGCATAGGTCGCACTGCTAATCTTCCCGGGTGCCACCAGCTTGGTGGTATTTCGCAGCGCCATGCTCATCCGGTCGCCCATCGAAACCGAGCCGCGGAACACCAGTTCGTCACCCTCAAATTGACCGGTCGCCACATAGCATCTCGGAAAATCGCTCGCAAACAGATATTCCTTGTAAGCCTTCTCGTAGGGATCCCAGGTAATCACCAGAAGTCCCTCGAAATCCCCCACCGGCCCTTGCGAATGAAAGGTTTGCACCACAGAATTCCCCCCTGGGCCCACCTTGCTGGTATACAAACCCGTATTCTTTGCGGCGTTTGCATGCATGGAGTTCTTCACGTACGTCTCGGTGTAGTCCCATTCACCGATATAGAATTTCAGGCGGTCCATTTCTGGCGAACCTTTCGCTGGCTGCGCTGCAGGCGCAGCGGATTCCTTCTGTTGGTCGCTGGCCGAGATAGACGCCGTTGCGGCCAACATCAGAACCAATAGAGTTGCCAGGGTCAACTTGCAATGTTTGTCGCGCATTAACGATTCCTCCGCATGAGTTCACATTCTTCCTAGGGCCCAAACAATTCCGAACAACTTACTTCTTGGCCTTCCACAGACCCACGGTGTTGCCTTCGGGATCCTGCATCCAGGCAAAGGTGCCGGTGGGCAGCTCGATCGGCGGCACCAGCATCTTGCCTCCCAGAGTTTTTGCTTTCTCCAGCGCCTCAGCAACATCCTCCACATCCACGTAAAAGGTGGTGTAGTGCTGCGGCTCGTGGCCCAGCGAGGTGAAATGCCCCGGGATGCCACCCGTTTCCGCGGCAATCATCGCCGCCGGACCTTGTTGCTCAATTTTCCAATCGAACATGGCGCGGTAGAAATCTTGCGTCTTCTTGCTGTCCTGGCAACCGATTTCAAAGTGCACTACGGGGCGTCCCATGGCGAGCTCCTTGCTTGAGAATGGTCAGCGAAAGACTGAGCCGGAAAAAATTTGTTCGAGTTTTTGCCGCCAGCGATTTTCCCAACTGCCAACGACTGCGGGCGTCAATCCGAAGGCGGAGAGCCACAGCTGCACTTCGAGCTCGCCGGAAGTGCCCTCGATACTAGCCCAAAGCAAAGCGTCATTCCATTGCGAGACGCGCAGGCAGAATCCGCGCGGAGGACGCACGAATTCCACCTCTCCGCTGATATTTTCCCCGGTTTCCGTGGTCAGTGCGTACTCGGCTCCGTCGCGGTATTCGCCGCCTGGGTCGCCAAAGCCTTGCGTAAAGAGCGCCCCTGCGGCGGCTAATTTTCGATAGGCTTCCTCGCGTGAAAGAGTGGTTTTCACCTTGGGCCAGGCCACCAGGCGCGTTTGGCCGCGATGACGTTCCAGCGCGTGGCGCAAGCTGACCAGCATAAAGCCCCAGCCAAAGGTGGTGGAGTCAAACCATTCGTCTTCCCACGCCGCGCCACTGGAAAAACCGCTCTGCACCAGACGCAAGATGGTCTTGCCACCGCGCGCTTCCAGCGTCCACTCAATCAGCGCCAGCTTGTCCTGACATGCAAAGCGCTTGCCCGGCTCCCACCCCACGATCTGCGTCTCGCCTTCCCACGCTGGCCCCCAGGAGAGAAACAGGCTGCCGCCCACGCCCGGGGTAATGCGCGCTTCGAGCGGAAACCATTTGGTCAGTTCTTGCGGATCGGTCAGCGCCTTCCAGACTTCCTCGACCGGCGCGGCGATCTCGATTTCCCTCCGCAAGGCTTTCTTAACCGGCTCCGCAGGGGTTGTTTTTTCTTCGCTCATGATTCTCCATTCAGTTCGCTCGAGGGGGCTCGGGAACTCGAGCCGAATTCCCGGTGTCCTTGGAACCCGCTGGCGGCAGGGGGTAGCAGCCCAGCACCAGGCGGTATGCGCGGCCCGCCGCAGCCGCGCCTCCAGAGCCAGCCTCGGCGGTTTCAGGCGGCGCCACAAACGGCGCGCTGTGCTTTTGTACCGCGTGCAGAATCGCGGATTGCAGTTCGGCGGTGAACGCCGCGCGCTGTTCGGCGGAGACGAAGCGCAACTCCGTGCTGATGGACAGCGTGGCAAGACGCTTGCCCGCCTGCGCGGCGCGTTCCGAGACGTCGGCAAGTTCACTTTGCATGCGCGACGCCAGGCTCTGCAGATAGGCGGCGGAGAGGGCGTCTTGTACACGCGCGGGGTCGGCGGCGAGATTGCCGAGCAGCTCAGGCGACAGCACATAACCCTGAGCGGTAGCCACATAGCACTGTTCCACCATGCGGCGGCGCATGCGGCGCCCGGCGCGGGAGAGGAGCCGCGCGCGGGCGAGCTGGCGCACGTGATAGTTAACCGTCTGGCGTGGCAGGTTCATGCGCCGGGCTACGCCGGTCGCGGAGTCTGGCTCTTGCAGCGCGGAGAGGATACGCAGACGGAGAGGATGATGGAGCAGCGCGGCAGCCTGTTGCGCCAACCGGAGGGTCGCAACACCAACGCTGTGCTGAACGCCCGGAAGGTGCGGCTGAGGAGCCGTTTGACGCGTGGTTTTAGCGGCGCGGGAGGGTCGCGGAAGCGCACGGAGGAGCGGAGGGTTCATAGTTGGCATGCGGATCTTTAAATAGACCATTTTATTTGTCAAGACCTATTTTGTATTCTTTCTAAAAAAGGTAAGAGTTGCCAGTTCTAGACCGCGTTATTCGCGCTTAACTGCCCCCGCAGGGCTCCGCAGACTCCAACCTGCGTCACATCGGATCGCCATGACCGGTGAATAAAATTCGGGCACACGGCTGCCTTACGGCATCGAAACGTTGCTGAACCAAAAGTTTATGGGCGCGAGACTCCTGGCGAAGTAGACTGCGGATGCGAGGTGCGGCCATAAACGTCACCTCAAACTGACGTTCTCGCGAAGCGCTCAGACTAAACCGCGCTTGAACAGGTGGACGCCTTGACGGCACTGGAATTTACCGCGTTGATCGCCTTTGGCTCGCTGCTGGCGGGATTTCTGGGGGCGCTCACCGGACTAGGCGGCGGCGTTGTAATTGTGCCCATGCTGACGCTGCTGTTTGGCGTGGACATTCGTTACGCCATCGGGGCCGCGCTGGTATCGGTGATTGCCACATCTTCAGGAGCGGCGGCGGCGTATGTGCGCGACGGGTATTCGAATATCCGAGTGGGTATGTTTCTGGAGATAGCTACCACGATTGGCGCGCTTTCCGGGGCCGCGCTGGCTCTATATTTGCGGGCCTCGATCATCGCCATCATCTTTGGCGTGGTGCTCTTGTATTCGGCGTACGTCTCGTACCGGCAAAAAGAGCATGCGGTGAAGGACGAAGGCCCGGATCGCATCGCCACCTGGCTGCAGATGGATAGCTCCTTTCCCACTGCAAATGGCCTGGAAACCTACCATGTGCGCCGCGTGCCCTTGGGCTTTGTGATTATGTACATAGCCGGGGTACTGTCCGGATTATTGGGCATCGGCTCCGGCGCGGTGAAGGTGCTGGCCATGGACCAGGCCATGAAGTTGCCCTTCAAGGTGTCCACCACCACCAGCAATTTCATGATCGGCGTCACCGCTGCGGCCAGCGCGGGAATTTATCTTAGCCGTGGGTACATCGATCCAGGGCTGGCTATGCCGGTAATGCTGGGCGTTTTGGCGGGCTCGCTGCTCGGCGCGCGGGTGCTGGCTAGCGCTAAGGTGAAGACGCTGCGCATTGTGTTTAGCGCGGTGATTGGCATATTGGCCATCGAGATGATTTACAACGGGTTTGCGGGGAAATTTTAAGATGAACGAGCAAGGATCACCTCCCGACGCGGCACAGAGCACGGCGCTTGCCAACCTCCAGAAAGATAAGCGCATTGATTTGCTCATGGGCATATTGCTGCGCACGGGCGTGTTACTTTCCGCCGCGATCGTGTTGCTTGGCGGCCTGCTGTTTGTGACGCGGCACCCCGGACCGGTGGCGAATTACCGAGTGTTCCGGGGTGAGCCTCCCGAGTTTCGGACGCTGCGCGGGATTCTTGGCGAAGCTCGAGCCTGGCATGGGCGCGGCTTGATTCAGCTGGGGCTGTTGCTCTTGATCGCGACGCCGGTGGCGAGGGTGGTGTTCTCCGTCGGGGCGTTTTTGTACGAGCGCGATTGGAAATATGTGGCGGTGAGCCTGCTGGTGCTGGCGCTGTTGTTTTATAGCCTCTTCGGCGGTCACGGCTAGAAACCGTTGATGACGAGAGCAGCCGGAGGCC
>Ga0209656_10002328_pt1 | contig 12305 bp, 10 predicted proteins | sample BogFormECP12_OM2_FD_188239 | JGI IMG/M metagenome (GOLD analysis project Ga0209656, IMG submission 188239) | Bog forest soil microbial communities from Calvert Island, British Columbia, Canada - ECP12_OM2 (SPAdes) (version 2) | ecosystem: Environmental > Aquatic > Freshwater > Wetlands > Bog ... | reverse complement strand
ACAGAAACATCCGCTGCTGAGCCGGGTCGCCCGTCTTCGGCGTTATGCTCATCTGCCAGAGTTGTGTTCCAGCCATCACGAGGGGGAGAATATTAATCGGAATATTGGCGATATGGAAAACTGTATCCGGTTGCGATAGATCACGCACCCAGAGAAACGAGCTGTTCCGGAGTTCGATTGCCTTGTCGAGCATCCCGTAAAATCCGAAGAAGATCGGGATCTGAACCAACATTGGGAGACAACCGCCAAACGGATTGACGCCGTAATCCTTGTAAAGCTTCATCGTCTCCTGGTTCATGCGCTGCGGGTCGTCTTTGTACTTCTCGCGCAGCTCGTTCATGATCGGCGAAAGCTTGGACATCTTTCGCATCGACTTGGTAGCTGCATTCTGGAGCGGCCAGAGCAGCGACCGGATAATGATCGTCATGATAATGATCGCCAGCGCATAACTATGCACCCAAGCGTGCAGCGTGTTCATGACGGTCAAGAGCAGTTCGCTGACCCATTTTGCCCAACCGAAATTCATGATGTCGGCCAGATCATTTGGGAGCTTCGAGAGGCGATTGAATTCCTTTGGACCGGCGTATATATGGAACGTCACGCTTCGCGTCTCGCCGGGCTGCAGGCTGAACCCTGGAATTTCGATCGCGCCGAGAATGCCCTTGATCGGGACCTGGCCATCCTCGCTCGGGATATTGAGTGGTACCGCCCAAACCTGCTGGCCGGTTGTATCCTGCGGAGAAAGGATCGTCGCGAAATACTGATTGCTGACGCCGGCCCACAAAATTTTTTCCGCTGTGACGATATAGGAGTCTTTGGCGGTGCTCGTCTGGAATAGACCGAATAACTTCCCCGGATCAAAGTAGTTCACTGCGATCGAATTGAATTTACCATCCCGGTACCAGTCGAACTGCGTTGCAAAGATTCGGTCGGTCCGATGGATCGGCTCCATCGCTCCGGTACTCACGAAAAACCCGGTCGTATCGAATGGGGCGGTACCGGTATTTTTGAAACTGATCGCCAGTTTGATCTGGTAGTCGTCTTTTAGTTCCGCCGGCTTAGCGAGTGTGTAGACTTTTGTGATCTCGAGTCCGTTTGGATCGGTTTTCTTAAAGGTCGCAGTGCCGGCAGCCGAGTCGGTCGAAAGGGTGTATCCTCCGTCGTGCCAGCTGTTCGGGTTCTGCGAGACGGCTCCGATCGCGGGAGCAATGTCGGTGTTGAGCAGAACCGGTTTGCCTTGTTCCCCGAGATGTTTCAAGAGGCTAACGGTGGCGAGGCCTCCCTTGTTATTTGAAAAGTTCAGGGTTGCGAGATCGCTCTGCAGCGTTTCGTTCTGTTCAGGCTGCGTTTCGGGCTGCGGTTGTTGCTGCTGCTGCGCGAGGGAGGGCTGAATTGCACCAATCGGCGAAGTTCCGGATTCGGGTGTCTGAGATGCGGTAGGCGCCGGCGTGGCCTGAGCGGCCGGCAGTGCCTGCTGTTGCAGGAACCTGGCTCGGGCTTCGGCCGCTTGGTGTTGCTCCCAGATGAGCGACGCGACGAGGCCGATCGCGGCGAGTGTGATGGCTATCCAAGCTGTACGATCCATAGTTCGTTTAGAAAAAGAGCTTCATTTGTAGTTGCGCTTCGTCCCCCTGGCTGGAACCGGGTCGTATCCAGAGCTGCCCCAGGGATGGCAGCGCAAAATCCGTTTCAAACCAAGCCATGTCCCGACCATTAGACCATGGACCTCGACCGCTTCGACAAAATATTCGGAACAGGTGGGCGCGAACCGGCACCCGGTCCCGGGGCCCCCTGTCAACAACGCCAGGAACGGTGATAACGTCGCTTTGTACACTTTAAGGAAGATCCGCAGAATGCGAGCCATCTTGAGCAGGCGCTAAAATAGAGGCGCGCTCAATCAGTCGCAACCAGTCTCGTTCGAGCTCGGCAAATGTGGCTCTCGTCGAGGAGGTCCGCGCGATTGTGACCAGCCAGCACCCCGTTCGGATGCGGTGCTGATTCAACCTGAATATTTCCCGGATTCTCCTTCTGACCCGGTTTCGGCAGACCGCGTTGCCGATCCGCTTTGTGGTAATAATCCCAATTCTGGAGGTGGCTTTGCTTCCTTGCGTTAAGATCGCTAATACCAAGTGCTTGCCGGTCCAGGATTTGCCTGATGCCCTGACCAAACGGAACTCAGAGGCGCGACTTAACCGGGACGCCCTCGAGAACTTAAACCGCGTCCCGCGGCGCGGGATCATAATCGTCTAAGCCTCTGTATGCCGCGCGAAATGTAGTTCGACGCCGCCAGGGACGAGTCGTTTCCGGCCGCGCTGACGCCGCCGGGCCAAGGTTGCTCTTCCGCCTTTGGTTTTCATGCGTGCACGAAATCCGAACTGGCGCTTCCGGGTACGTTTTGAAGGTTGATAGGTTCTTTTCATGGCAGTAAATCCTGGAGCATCAAGGGTCGGGAAGGTTAATCAGGGGCCGAAGATTGTCAACCGCGGAGAGCGCACGCTCGAAATGCGCCCAACAGTTCCTTGCCAAAGCTACTCTGGACAGGCTGGAAGGCTGTCCTACGTTGACTTCCCTAAGATGGAATCAAGCGAACGGACTTTACAGCTCCTGAAGCGGGGAGGCTCGCAGCTAATCAACGAAACGGAACTAAAGAAAAAGCTTGAAGAAAAGCGCCCGTTGCGAGTCAAGTTCGGTGTCGATCCGACTTCTCCGGATTTGCACCTTGGGCACTCCGTTAATCTCTTCAAACTGCGCCAGTTTCAGAACCTTGGACACACGGCGATTCTGATCATCGGCGATTTTACTTCAATGGTGGGCGACCCGAGCGGACGATCGACGACGCGGCCAATGCTGACCCGCGAACAGGTGATGGCCAATGCCGAGACGTACAAGACCCAGGCATTCAAGATTCTCGATCCTGACCGAACGGACACGGTCTTCAATAGCGAGTGGTTCGGAAAAATGCGTTACCTGGAGGTGGTTCGGTTGAACAACCGGGTGACACTTCAGCAAATGCTGCAGCGCGAAGATTTCAGGGGACGGATGGAAGCCGGGCACCCGGTATTTCTCCATGAATTGCAGTACCCGATCATGCAGGGGTGGGATTCAGTCATGATCAACGCCGATGTCGAGCTCGGCGGAACGGACCAGCTTTTCAATATCATGGTCGGCCGCAGCCTCCAGAAAGAAGAGGGCCAGGCACAACAAATCGCCTGTATTCAGCCGATTCTGGAAGGGCTCGATGGCGTCCAGAAAATGAGTAAGAGTCTGAATAACTACGTCGGGATTTGCGAGCCGGCAGGAGAGATGTTCGGAAAGCTGATGAGCATCTCGGATGTTTTGATGGCCCGGTACTACGAAGTTCTTTTCGGCGAGACTTTGCCGGCGATTCATCCGATGGAGGCCAAAAAGCAACTCGCGTCCAGAGTCGTTGAACAGTTCCACGACCGAACCGCCGCCGAGACCGCACTCAAAGAGTTTAATCTCCGATTCGAGAAACGGGACCTGGATTCAGTTGATCTCCCGGAAGTCAGTGCCGCCAAGCTGGGTGGGGATATTGTTTCCATCGTCGTTAAGGCTTATGCGGAGGCGTTTAGCGTCACTCGGTCACGGAGCGACGCGCGCCGGCTCGTCGAGCAGGGGAGCGTTCAATGGCGCGGCGAAAAGGTTACCGACCCGAAAGCAGAAGTCCGGTTCGCCGAAGGGGGGATCCTGAGGCTCGATAAGACACGCGCGGTGCGGGTAAAGTAAAAAGGCAAAAGTAAAAAGGCAAAAGGCAAAATCCCTCAACGGAATAGACAGCGTTTGGGTGCCGCTTTGGTGATTCCGCGACGCTCGGTAGCGGTGTCACTTCTGCCTTCTGCCTTTTTACTTTTGCCTTTCCTCGCCCTCGTCGGAAAGCATTTGCTTGATCGATTTCCGTTTACGGAGGCGTAGCCAGTTGTTCCAGGTCTTCCGCAGGCTGTCTTTCACGGAGATGTATTCCTGGTTGAGGTCATTCTGTTTTGGGATCTGATCCAGAATGCCGCGAACGGAAAAGTCTTCGGTCTTCAGGATTGTGTACGCGCGACCGATGGCGGCGTGATGATGAGCGTCGCTCGCCGCGGTCATGGCGAGCCCGCGCTTGAGGGCATAATTGAATGCGGACTGGTTGTACCGTTTCAGTGTGCTAGCGGCGTTGAAGACTTCGATCGCATCAATCGGGAGCTTGTTCAGAACGTTTTCCCGGATGCCGGCGCGGAAAAGGTCGTACGGGTGGGGCGGAATTGCGAGCCCGCCCGCTTCATGAATCAACTTACAGACCTCCAGCGCGCGTCTTCCTTTCAAATTCGGGAGCACAGCGCCGATGCAGAGAAGATGCCCTTCGGCAGTTGTTATTTCGACGCCCGGAACAATCAGAAGACCGTTCACCGGCAGCCCGTCTTCCCGCATTAGACCTTTGTCGAGCATGTAGGTCACGGCATCGCACGTGTTATGATCGGTCATCGCAAACGCGTTGAGCCCTTTCTTGCGAGCGGCCTGGATCAGTTGTTCCGGACTACTGACCCCGTCACCAGAAAAATAAGAGTGGCAATGGAGGTCAATCTTCACTGACATGGTGTGCGGACGATGATTCTGGAAATGAAACGCGCAACTAATATCGCTTTGTGGGTACCGGCGCAAGACCTACAGGATCAACATTTGCAGGGCCAAATGTTGATTAAATCGTCCCGGAGGGAGGATTGAACACCGGTACGGCATCGGAGCACATTGACCCACCAAGACGGAGTTTAATTTTCCTCAGTACAAGCGTCTCTTCTTGTGTTAGACAAATTCTCCATGGCAGAATCGGCAACCAAGACGACTTTCGATTTATCGGATAAATCGGGGACCGAACGTCCGGGCGGCGTCCCGGCTTTCAAGGAATGGGCGATCGTGTGCGCTTCGATTGAGCGGGGAGAAACAAGCGTGATCTTCCGGAAAGGGGGGATCGCTGAAGGCCGGAACGGGTTTGAATTCAAGCACCGCCGCTTCTTTCTTTTTCCAACCTTTTTCCACGAACAGATCGAGCGGACCCGCCTGGGTCGTGACCGGGATCTGGCGCCGCGGATCGACCCGGTTACGATTTCCGTGTTTGTGGAAGTCGAGTTCGCGACACTCGTGCGAGACTTGAGCCTCATACAATCTCTGGCGGCGTTCCACGTGTTGCAGCCCTCGGTGCTCAAAGAACGGTTTCATTACGATGACCAGGATGGTTTATACGTCGCTTTCCTGCGCGCGTTCCGTGTCGCTCCTGTTTGGGAGCTGCCGTATCTCCCGGCCTTCAGAGGGTGCCGCTCCTGGATCACGTTGCCAGCGGCGCCGGACGGCGTAAGGATGGAGCCAGTGGTCGGCGACGAGGAACAGGCGCGACGCCGTTCGATTTGCGCCGGCGGGCTCGGCCTAGCCTGACCTTCTCACAAGTTTTTCAACTTGTGAGAAGGTCACCCGTTGTAAGCTGCTTGGAAAGCAGCTTGCCGGGGCGAAAGCCTTCGCGGCTAGCCCCGATCCGCCAATGGCGGATCGGCACTCCGTGCGCATTTCTCACGGGGCCGTGAGAAATGCGGGCTAGCTGTAAATTAACTGCAGGCGCTGGAACGTGGCTGCCACGCGATCACGGACGCGATTAAACTCGGTCGAATTTGTATCCCGATTCAGCGCCTTGATCAACTGGTCAAAGACGGGCCGCGCATCTTCGAGCTTGGATTTCAACGACTCCAGATAGTCGTCCATCGCTTTTTTGGCGTCCGCATCGTCGTCCATGGATTTCACCACCGGCGAGTTCTCGAACAGCTCCTTGTTCGCGTTGAAGTCGTCGACAAATTTGTTCGCCTCGTCACAGAACTTGTCCGCCGCTTTGATGACGTCCGCGTCTGTTTTCGCCGAGCCCAGTGCCGTACCTAGTTCGTCGATCGCAGCCAGATAGATGGTGAAAGGTTCCTTGTATCGATCGATAGCGGCTTGTTTTTCCGGATCGAGGGCGAAGGTTGAAACGCTAAGAACAAGAAGGGTCGTTCCGAGGCAGACTGCAAACTTCAGATTCATAGTAAAAGACGTACTGCGAACGCCGGACATTCTTTGAGTGTCGATCCGGAATCAATTAAAAAATGGATCGGCGCAGGGCGTCCTCGAAATAGCAAGGCTACTCTTTTGGCTTTGCAATCAGGTAGTTGCTTACGATCGGTCTGCCTTCGGAGAAGATCGTTCCATTTTCGGTCTTCACGTAAAATGTCGTCGAGGATCCACCATCGAAGTTGAGCGCGCTACTGATTGGATGGCCCGGAATAAGTGGCACTTCAGCCAGGATCCGGCCCATTTCCTCCAAAGTGACCGACCGGCAGATGCCGAATCCCCAGAGAGCGGAACTAGAAGAGAATATGAACGTTCTGGCCGCAACGCGCCCGTTGTCGAGGCCCGGAACGGCACGGCCGCCATCAACCAGAAACGGGCCGCACTGTATCGCTTGCTGGACTCCCTTAACCCCCGGAAACTCCCGTGTTCTAACCAGCGCCGGAAGCCCGCGTTTCACGTAAAATATGCCGGAAAGTATTTTTGCTTTCTGCAAAACGTGGACCTGACGGTCATTGCTGATCAACAACCCGATGGGCGTAAGCCCTTCGTCGAAGTATCCGCCATTGATTCCGGCGATTGCCCCTTTGGACTCTACAATGTCCATCAGTCCGGCAATTTGACTATCGAGATTTGGAACCGTTTCGAGAACAACGTCGCCGGAGGTAAAATAGACAAAACTGATATTCGCGTCACTGTCGCCATCCGTAATCCGCAGCTCTGATGCTTGGAGCTTTGCGCCTTGGACCGGCGAGTCCCGTCGTTCGACGGTCTTCCACTCGGCATCGGCGTATAGCCGAAACGGGATGAATAGTAGGAAAAGGAGCCTTTTCACGCGGATGATCTAATCCATTCCGGCAGGCAGGCGCCAGTCTCTGCTTTTCCACTTTCCGACCGATGCAGGGGTGCGGGTCGACTTCAGCAGTTTTGTTTACTTTACCCCGGTGGCCAAGACCGTTTGAAAGTGCGGACTATTTATTTCTTTCGAAACAACCTGTACCTCGATCTCTCGAAATCCGGCCTGCTCCAGCAAATGGACCAGTTCCACTTCACTGAATCCGAGCCAAAGATCCGCGTACAGGTCTCGCGCTTGTTCGAACCCGTGTGCGAGAAGATCGAGAATCACAACCTGACCCCCAGGACGCAAAATCTTCCCAGCCGCAGCCATTGCCTTTTGCGGACTGTTCGCGTGATGGAGCGCCTGACTGAAGATCGCAAGGTCGATTGAGTTTTCCGCGATTGGCGGTTCTTCGAGGTCGCCGAGACGAAATTCCAGATTGCTGAATCCATGTTCCCTGGCGAGTTGCGCGCCGACTTCGACCATGCGCTCCGACAAGTCGACGGCGATGACCTTCCGAGCGCGTTTGGCGAGAATTTGTGAAAGCGTGCCTTCGCCGGCACCCAGATCTGCGACATCAATCGGAGGCATCGTCGAAAGGAAAAAATAGGCGAGCGCCTGCCATGAGCGGCCTGGGCAATAACTTCGCCCGAATTTGCCGGCGAGCTTATTGAAATATTCGCGGGTCCGATTCTTTCGCTTTGCGATGACGTGCTTAAGGCTTGACTGATCCGAAGTCGCTTCCGGCAAATCCGCGATGGCGAGCCCGATCAGGCTTCGGAGTTCGGGCTCTTTGATCGGGCCGGCCGGGGACCAGCTGTAATAGTTGTTCTTGCCGACTCGTCGATCCTGGACGAGCCCTGCACGTTTCAATTGCGCAAGGTGGGTTGAGATTCGAGATTGGCCCATGCCGAGGATCTCCTGGATTTCCGCGACTGACAACTCTTCGGATTGAAGGAGGTTCATCAACCGTGCCCGAGTCGGATCGGAAAGAGTGCGCAATAAATTCAGAGTTGACTGCATCGAGATATTATCTATATATCAGGATATCATGATTGGTCAATTTTATAGTTCCCTGTTTCCTCTCCCGTACCGCGGATAAGCTTAACCTGGCCAATCTCTTTCCTCATTTATGGCGCGTAGTTACATCTTTTCCTCCGAATCTGTGGCCGAAGGGCATCCAGACAAAGTCTGCGATACAATTTCTGATTACATCCTTGATGCTTGCTTGGATCAGGATCCGAAGAGTCGCGTGGCGTGCGAAACTCTCGCCAAAGGGAATCTTGTGGTCATCGCGGGTGAAATCACCACCAACGCTCAATTCGATTACCTGGCTCAGGTGCGAGCGGCGATTCGCGAAATCGGGTACATCCATGAAGATTCGCAGTTTCACGCCGATACCTGCCTGATCGTGCAGGCGCTCAGCCGCCAATCGCGCGACATTGCACAGGGTGTCGACGCCAAGGCCGCCGAAGGGAAGGATACCGCCGAACAGGGAGCCGGCGATCAGGGGTTGATGTTTGGATTTGCCGTTCGTGAAACGCCGGAACTGATGCCTGCTCCGATTCAATTCAGCCATAAGCTCGGTCGCGAGTTGACCCGTTTGCGCAAATCCGGCGAACTTCCCTGGCTTCGTCCCGACGCGAAGACACAGGTATCAATCCAATACGAAGGATATCGTCCGATCCGTGTCGATACGGTCGTTATCTCGACGCAGCACGCAGCCGACGTGAAGCATAAAGAGATTCGCGAGAGCCTGATTGAGCGAGTTATCAAGCGGGCGATTCCGGCGGATTGGATTGATTCTTCAACCCAGTACCTGATCAACCCAACCGGTCGTTTTGTGATCGGCGGCCCTGAAGGGGACTCCGGTCTGACCGGCCGCAAAATTATCGTCGACACCTACGGTGGAATGGGCCGGCACGGCGGTGGAGCATTTTCAGGGAAAGATCCAACGAAAGTGGATCGGTCAGCCGCCTACATGGGCAGATACGTCGCCAAGAACGTTGTTGCGGCGGGATTGGCGGACCGATGCGAAGTCCAGTTCGCCTATGCCATCGGGCATCCGGACCCGGTCAGTATTTCCGTCGACACATTCGGAACGTCAAAAGTGGACGAAGCCAGGATCGAAAAAGCGATCCAGGAGGTATTCAACTTCAAACCGGCGGCCATTATCGAACAGCTAAAACTGCTTCGCCCGATTTACCGGAAAACAACCAACTACGGCCATTTCGGCCGTGAAGACGATCTGGACGCTCTGACCTGGGAGCGCACCGACAAGGCGGATGCACTCAAGCAATTTGTTTCCTGACCGTTACACCTACTAAAGACACTCACCTCTGCCAACCGCATAGTTAGTCCAAAAAGAATCCATGAGCACCGTTGTCACAACATCAGAAGCCGATTACAAAGTCGCCGACCTTGGGTTGGCAGAGTTCGGAAGAAAAGAGATCGAGATCGCCGAAACCGAGATGCCCGGGCTAATGGCCTTGCGTGCGGAGTATGGCACTTCTCGGCCGTTAGCTGGAGCCCGGATCGCCGGGTGCCTGCACATGACGATTCAAACGGCGGTTTTGATTGAGACGCTAATTGAATTGGGAGCGTCCATTCGCTGGTCGAGTTGCAATATTTTCTCGACCCAGGACCACGCGGCGGCGGCGCTTGCCGCCCAGGGTGTCCCGGTGTTCGCATGGAAAGGCGAGACACTGGAAGAATACGACTGGTGTATCGAGCAAACGATCTTGTGGCCGGACGGGCAGCCTCTCAACATGATCCTCGATGACGGCGGCGATCTCACTTCGATCGTGCACCAGAAATACCCGCATCTGTTGAAGGGGATTCGAGGGTTGTCCGAGGAGACCACGACCGGTGTACATCGGCTCTACCAGATGATGGAACGCGGCGAACTCGGCTGCCCAGCGTTTAACGTCAATGATTCGTGCACCAAATCGAAATTCGACAACTTGTACGGTTGTCGTGAATCGTTGCTCGACGGACTGAAGCGAGCAACGGACGTTATGGTTGCGGGCAAGATCGCGGTTGTCTGCGGGTATGGCGATGTTGGAAAAGGGTGTGCGCAATCGCTGAAAGGCCAGGGAGCACGCGTCATTATCACCGAGATCGATCCTATCTGCGCTCTGCAGGCGGCGATGGAAGGTTACCAGGTTGCGACTCTCGAAGAGGTCGTTAACGAAGCCGATATTTTTGTCACCGCAACCGGGTGCAGAGACATCATCCGGCGCGAACATCTGGACTCGATGAAGCACCAGGCAATAGTGTCGAACATCGGGCATTTTGATCTTGAGATCGATGTTGCCAGTGTGTTCGGAGACAAGAACCTGAAACGGATCAATATCAAACCGCAGGTTGACCAGGTAGAGTGGCCGGACGGAAAGCGTGTCACGATTCTTGCCGAAGGCCGTCTGATGAACCTCGGCTGCGGGACCGGGCATCCTTCGTTCGTGATGAGCGCGTCGTTCACGAACCAGGTAATGGCTCAGATCGAATTGTTCACCAACAATCGCCAGTACGAGAACAAGGTTTACGTTTTGCCGAAAAAGCTGGATGAAAAGGTTGCGCGGCTGCACCTCGCCAAGCTCGGTGTGAAGCTGACCGAACTGACCGAAAAACAAGCGAGCTATCTTGGCATTCAGGTTGGAGGTCCTTACAAACCGGAGTTCTATCGGTACTAGCCCGCAGCGAGTGCGTAGCACGCGAAGCGACGAGCTTGAGGGCTCGCTCGACATGCAGGATTTCCGCGGACAGATTCGTGCGAAAATGGAAGTGGCGGGACTCAGTTCCGCCGCGATCAGGGCATTCCTGTTTCAATACGACAAGCTTGCTGCCAACGAGGCCGGGTTAATCGACGAGAATGCAATCTCTGCGATTCAAAGCTTGCCTTCGATTGATCGTGAGCCGGTTCCGACTGACGGGTCTGACCTCGTGGCCAAAACCGTCGTCCTCAAACTGAACGGCGGTCTTGGCACTGGCATGGGCCTTGAGAAGGCCAAGAGCCTGTTGCGCGTGCGGCGCGAACTCACTTTTCTGGACATTATTGCCCGGCAATTCATGCACCTCCGCGACAGGGGTGTGCCAGGACTCCGGTTGCTGTTCATGAACAGCTTCAGTACCAGCGCGGACACCGCAGAGGCCCTCGCTGCATACCCAGCGCTCGGGGTTCCCGGCAAAATGGAACTGATGCAGAACAAGGTGCCGAAGATTGAGGTGAAATCGTTGGCACCGGTCAGGTGGCCGGACAATCCAACGCTTGAATGGTGTCCGCCGGGCCACGGTGACATCTATCCATCGTTGCTTGGCTCCGGACTGCTGGATAGCCTGCTGAACGACGGCAAGGAATTTTTGTTCGTATCGAATTCCGATAACCTTGGTGCCACGCTGGACCTTCGGTTGCTGGGCTTCTTTGCAAAATCTGAGGCGCCGTTCCTGATGGAAGTCGTTGGGCGGACGCCAGCGGATCGAAAAGGGGGACACCTGGCGCGCAGGAACACCGATCAACGCCTGCTTCTTCGGGAGTCTGCCCAATGTCCAGAACAGGATTTGGTCATGTTTCAGGATATCGACCGGCACCGCTATTTCAATACGAACAATCTCTGGATCCGTTTGAGTGCGTTACGTCGCGAGCTGGATCGAGGCGATGGATTGCTTCCGCTTCCGTTAATTCGGAACGAAAAGACCGTCGATCCTCGCGATAGATCGACGCCGAAGGTCTATCAACTCGAGACCGCGATGGGGGCAGCAATCGAATGCTTTGAAGGAGCCGTTGCAATCCAGGTCGGTCGCAATCGGTTTTCGCCCGTCAAAACGACATCCGATCTCCTGGCGGTACGGTCCGACGCGTACGAGCTCGATTCGGATTTTCGGCTGGAGTTGCGCGCCGAACGGAATGGCGTGCCGCCGATCGTGAAATTGAGCGACGATTATAAATTGGTAGATCAATTTGAACCGCTCATCGCTGGGGGCATTCCGTCGCTGGTCGGTTGCAAAAGTTTAACGGTCGAAGGAAAGCTGGCATTCGACCCGGGTGTTGAAATCGTTGGAGATGTGAAGTTTGCCGGGCAGGGCCCGGAAACGAAAAGAATCCGATCCGGATATTATAAGGACACCGTTGTTGTCCTGTGAGGACGGAGGTCATTAAGTCACCAAGTCACGCGTCAGTCCACCATGTTCCTTACGAGAGCGCAATCCAGGGGGGCTCAGGGCCGTTGCCCCTCCGGGGCAAATTAAAGCGCATTTTTCCGTGAATAATGCGCTCCGAACTAAAGTCTCACAAAATCCCAGAGGAACCTAAACCAGAGATAGAACATTCCCCGCCAGGTGTAACGCACGCTTTGCGCATCGACGCGCGCCAACAAGCCGGCTCGAA
>Ga0209656_10002326_pt1 | contig 12311 bp, 10 predicted proteins | sample BogFormECP12_OM2_FD_188239 | JGI IMG/M metagenome (GOLD analysis project Ga0209656, IMG submission 188239) | Bog forest soil microbial communities from Calvert Island, British Columbia, Canada - ECP12_OM2 (SPAdes) (version 2) | ecosystem: Environmental > Aquatic > Freshwater > Wetlands > Bog ... | reverse complement strand
CGCCGGCCTGGATGACGACGACGAGGAAGACGACGACGACGAGGACGCGGACGACGAGTACGAGACCTTCGACTCGGCGGACTTCGAGGACGACGATTTCGACGAGCTCAGCATCGAGGGCCTGTTCCTGCACGTGACCGCCATGTGGAGCGTCCTCGGCGCGATCGACGAGGACGACCGGCTCACCGCCCTGGGCTGGTGGGGCCTGCCAACGGCGATGCAGCGCGCCTGGACCGAGTAAGGCTCACGCCTCCGGATCGGCGGCTAGCCGCTCGTAGGCGGGTGCCAGAACGTCGCGAAGCGGAGGAACGAGCAGCGACAGATGAGGACAAGTAACGCGAGGATCAGCCCCGAATGAGTGCCTGGCTCCGCCCCTTCAGCGACCATAACAAGGTCGGTCCTAGGTGATCGTAGGCGGGGGCCAGCAACTCCTTCAGGTCGGTGCCGCGGACCTGGACGTCTAGCCGATCCGATATGCGAAGCAGCAGGTCAGGCGGGGTAGCGGGGCTGGGCGGCAGGACGCGCAGCCGGGCCTGGCTGAGGCCGGGAGACCAGAAGCCGGCGAGCGTCTTTTCCAGCGGCGGCGCGGTGACGTCAGCCAGCACCGCCAGGGCGGGACTGCCGGGCGCAGCCGGCCGTTCCGCGGCGGCGCCGCGCGCCCCGGCCGCCGTCTTGCCGCGCAGCGCGGCAAGCAGGTCGTCGCGGGCCTTGCCGCGCCAGGCGAGCATCGCGAACGGGTCGGCGTCGAACGCCTCGGCCAGCACGTAGCACACCGCCGCCAGGTGCTTGCACGGGACCTCCCAGTCCGGGCAGCTGCAGTTCATCGTCAGGTCGCGAGCCGACCGGGGGAACAGCGGCGTGCCGCAGTCGGCGAAGACCTGCTCGATCTCCTGCGGCATCTCGCCAGCAAGCAGCCGGGCGCGGAACAGCGCCTGGGCGGCCAGCCGCGACTCGACCGACCGCCACTGCGCGCTGGTGAGCGGCAGCACAGTGATCGTCACCTTGTAGGGCGCGGGCCGCGAGCCCTGTACCCGCGCGGTGACCTTGCCGGTGATCAGCGAGAACTCCATGACCTGGCCGCGCCGGGCGTAGCTCCGCCCGCGCTGCAGCCGGCCGCTCATGCCCCAGGACTCAAGGACCGCGATGAACCGCCTCGACCACCACTGCTCGCCGATCGACCCGCGCTTGCTCTTGGCCTTGATGCCGCCCTCTACGGCGATCGGTCCGGAGGACGGGTAATCCGACCACGGAACATACCGCCCGCTCATGCCGACACCGCGTCCGGGGAGAGCGCGAGCACCTCGCGCAGCGCGGCGGTGGACAGCTCGGTGAGCCAGTTCTCGCCGGTGCCGACGATCTGCTCGGCGAGCGCCTTCTTCTGCTCGATCATGGCGTCGATCCGCTCCTCCAGGGTGCCGACGCAGACGAACTTGCGCACCTGGACATCGCGCCGCTGGCCGATGCGGAAGGCGCGGTCGGTGGCCTGGTCTTCGACCGCCGGGTTCCACCAGCGGTCGACGTGGATGACGTGGTTGGCCGCGGTCAGGTTGAGCCCGGTACCGCCCGCCTTCAGCGACAACAGGAAGAGCACCGGCTCGTCCGCCTCCTGGAACTGGGCGACCATCGCATCCCGCTGCTTCTTCGTGGTACCACCGTGCAGGAAGAGCACCGGGCAGCCGGTCCGCGCAGCCAGATACGGCTGGAGCATGCGGCCGAACTCGGCGTACTGGGTGAAGCACAGCGCCTTATCTCCCTCGGCGGCGATCTCCTCGCAGAGCTCCTCGAGCCGGGCAAGCTTGCCGGATCGCCCGGGCAGCCGGGAGCCGTCGCCGAGCAGGTGCGCCGGATGGTTGCACACCTGCTTGAGCTTGGCCATGGTCGCAAGCACGAGGCCGCGCCGCTGGATGTCCTCCGACGCGTCCTCGATCCGAGACAGCATGTCGGCGACCGTCGCGGCATACAGGCTGGCCTGCTCCTGAGTCAGGTTGCACCAGACCTTCATCTCCTGCTTCTCCGGCAGATCGGAGATGATCGTCTTGTCGGTCTTGAGGCGGCGCAGCACGAACGGCTGGGTGATCCGCCGCAGCTCCTGCGCCGCCTCCTCCGAGCCGTGCCGCTCGATCGGCACCGCGTACCTCTCGCGGAACGCCTTCTCGGGTCCGAGCAGGCCGGGGTTCGCGAACTCCATGATCGACCAGAGTTCGGACAGCTGGTTCTCCACCGGCGTCCCGGTCAGCGCGATCCGCGACGCCGCCGGCAGCGACCTGACCGCCTTGGCCTGCCGGCTCAAGTGGTTTTTAAGCGCCTGAGCCTCATCACAGACCAATCGCGCCCAGCGCATCGCCGACAGCGCTTCGCGGTCCCGGACGGCGACCTGGTACGTGGTGATCACCAGGTCCGCAGTGGCGAGCGCGGCCGAGAGGTCGGCGCCGGACAGCCGGCCTGCCCCGTGGTGCACGTGCACGGCCAGCTGCGGAGTGAACCGCTCCGCCTCCCGCTGCCAGTTCCCTACTAGGGACATCGGACAGATCAGCAGGGTTGGGTAGTCGGATCCATCCAGAACGAATCCGGGCTTCGCATGCTCCGCCCATGTCTCGTCCTGGCGGGCGGCCCGGGGGGCCGTCCTCCCGGAAGACAACAGGGACAGCAGCTGGACGGTCTTCCCCAGGCCCATGTCGTCGGCGAGGATGGCGCCGACACCGAGCCGACCGAGGAACGACAGCCAGGACAGACCGCGCTGCTGGTACGGACGCAGCGTGCCGCCGAAGCCCTCCGGCGTCTCCATGGGCTCAAGACGCTGATCGGCCTGACCAGACAGCAGGTCTCCGAGCCAGCCGTCGGCGTCCACCTGGGTCAGCGCCAGCTCGTCGGCGTCGCCGCCACTGCCGATCGCCGCCCCGAGCACCTCCGCGGCCGTCATCGTACCGGACTGCTTGCGCTCAAGGAACTTCAGGGCGGCCTTCAGGTGCTGGTCGTCGAGTTCCACCCACTGCCCGCGGATGCGGACGAGCGGGACCTTTAGCCTGGCGAGCTCGGCGAACTCTTCCGCGGAGAGCACCTCGTCGCCGACTGCCAGGTCGTAGCGGAAGGACACGAGGTCTTCCATGCCGAACTGGCTCTGCCTGGCGGACGCGGACGAGCCGCCCGACGAGGACCGGGCGGTCAGCTTCAGGCCAAGCCGCGCCTTCCGCGCCCAGTCGGGCAGCAGGACGCCGAACCCGGCCCCCGACAGCAGCGGGCCTATATCGCGGAGAAACTCAAGCGCGCCCGTGGTGTCAAGCGCGATCCGCTCCGGTGCTGCCTCCCGCAGCGCCCCGTCGAGAGCCGGGAACAGCCGGGCGGCGGCGCCCAGGCCCGCCAGCAGTTCCTCCTCCGGGTGTGCGTCTCCGGCCAGCCAGCCGAACCCGGCGCCTTCCCACACGTGAGCGGCGGGCAGCATCAGGCTGGGGTCTTCCGCCGACTGGAGCGAGAACTCGACCTGCCAGGTGCCGGCGCCCGCAGCCGCATGCGCGTCGGCTGCCTCGTCCGGCTCGGCCGGCTCCATAAGGCGGAAGCAGGTGCGGACCGAGCCGCCCGGCAGTGCCGCGCTGGTCAGCCAGCCCGCGAACGCGTCCGTCAGTTCCCGTGCTTCGCGCTCGTCCTCGGGCGTCGCCACCTCGACCACAGCATCGGGCGTGGTGAGCGAAGCAACGGTACGTTCTGACACGGGGATACGGGAGGGACGGCGACCTTTGCGCGCGGGAAGAAGGGCACCAGGCAACCGGGTGCGCGCCATCGCGTCGGCGAGGGCGTCGAGCATGGCCGCGAGCAGCGGCCCCGGCGCGGTGTCCGCCGCGCCGTCTGCGGCGGCGCGGCAGGCGGCCGGCAGCGCGGCGGCCAGCTCGCGGGCGTAGTCGGCGTCGGCGCCAGAAAGCACCGGGCGCCAGCGGGCGGCGTAGCCGTCGTCTTCCGGGGTCAGTGCGGGCAGCACACGGCCGCGTGCGACCAGATCGCCGGCGAACCGGGCGACGGCGGCCAGGTAGCCGGCCGAGCCGCCCAGCACCACGTCACCAGGGGTAACGCTGTCGAGCGCGGCAAGCAGCGCGGTCGCGGCAGCGGGTTCGAAGACGAGCACGGAAACCCGCCAGGCGGCCAGCGTCGGCCGCTCCCCAGCCTTGGTGTTTGGGGTGGCAGGACCCGTGGTGGCACCGGCCGGCGGGCGGACCAGCTCCGGCGAGGCCAGCGGACCGTCGGCCACCGACGGGAGCCGGAGCGTGAACTCGTCATCGACCGCCTTGCGGGCCAGGTCCCCCGCTGCCGTGGCGGCTTCGGCCAGCGCGTCCGCGATCGCATCCGGCGAGGCGGCGAAGGGGTGCGGGCGCGGTGCCCGCGACGGGCGCCCGCTGCGGGGCGGTGCCTGCGCGGGCAGCGCGGAGTCTTCCGCCCAGACCTGCAGCGCCCCGTACGTCCAGATTCCGTGCACAACGAGCATGCCGCCCCCGCAGGCTAGCCGCGATTCGCGTCCTCAGCCTTCGCGTCGGGCGTGCTTGACGTCTCCTGCTCCTGCCCGGCCTCCTCGGGGGGCGGGGGGAGCTTGCGGAACTGCTTGTTCATCGAGAGCAGCAGGAAGACGAGCGCGACCCCGATCCCGGCCACGACGAGGAAGCCCAGCAGCCCCGGTTCCACGTTGCTCAGCGTGGAGTTACTGGAACTGCTGCCCAGCACAGCGGCGAGGATCGTCAAAGGGTCACACTCTCCCGGACACCCGCGAACAGGTCGTCTTCCGGCAGCTCGGTGTCAACGAGCGACCTAGCTAGATGATAGTCCTCGATCGGCCACGCGGCACGCTGGACGTCGAGCGGACACGCGAACCACGAGCTGTTCGGGTCGATCTGCGTGGCGTGCGCCAGCAGCGCGCGGTCACGGATCTCGAAGTAGTCGGCCACGTTGACCGCGGTGGTGATCTCAAGTTCCCTGATGCCCAGCTCGGCGCGCTTGCGGGCGCGCTCTTCCCACTCCTCGAAGATCTTCGTGTACGGCGACTCGAGGCCGCGCCTGATCAGCTCCTCGTGCAGCGCGACGTACTTGGCCTGGTGGAAGGAGACGAAGTAGTACAGCTTGAGCGGCTGCCAGGGCTCGCCGCCGGCTTCCGGGTACCTGTCGGGATCCGCCGCCGCCTCGAACGCCTCGACCGTGACCTGGTGGGTCTTGATGTGGTCGGGGTGGGGATAGCCGCCGTTCTCGTCGTAGGTCATGATCACGTGCGGGCGGAACTCGCGGACGGCCCTGACCAGCGGGCTCGCCGCCTGGGCCAGGGGCACCAGCGCGAAGCTGCCTTCGGGGAGCGGCGGCTTCGGGTCGCCCTCCGGGAGCCCGGAGTCGACGAAGCCGAGAAAGCGCTGCTCAACGCCGAGGATCTCGCGTGCCTTGGCCATCTCCTCCCGCCTGATGCGGGTCATGTCGGCCTTGACCTCGGGCCGGTCCATCGCCGGGTTGAGAACGTCACCGCGCTCGCCGCCGGTCATCGTGCAGACGAGGACCTCGATGCCCTCGCGCACGTACCGCGCCATCGTGGCGGCACCCTTGCTCGACTCGTCGTCCGGGTGCGCGTGCACGGCCATCAGCCGCAGCTTCCCGTGGTCCGCTCGCTCAGACCCTTGGGATGACAACGTGGTCTCCCTCCGTTTACGTTCGTTACCTTCACCGAAACATCAGCTCGGTTTAGCGACATTCCCCACGGGAAACGCTTGCCCGGAGGGTTACGGGGACGCCGAGCCGCCCACCAGCATCGCTTGACTAGTTCGCAGCAGTGGCCGACCCTTGTTAGCCTCAGAAGATTACCCCTGGAAACCAGTTGGTTCCGTGGCGGAGGGGCCGCAAGCCCTTACGTCCAGAATCGACGGCCCTAGCGGACGAAATAGTCCGGCAGTACGAGGAGTGCCCGTGACCGAGACGCGCGAAGACAGCGTCACCTGGCTGACCCAGGAGGCGTACGACCGGCTCAAGGCCGAGTTCGACCACCTCTCCGGACAGGGACGCATTGATATCGCCAAGAAGATCGAGGCGGCCCGCGAAGAGGGGGACCTGCGCGAGAACGGCGGTTATCACGCGGCTAAGGAAGAGCAGGGCAAGATCGAGGGGCGGATTCTCCAGCTCCAGCACATTCTGGAGAACGCGCGGGTGGGTGAGCCGCCGCGCACCGACGGCGTGGTCGGTCCCGGCATGACCGTCACCGTCCGGTTCGTCGGCGATGACGACGAGGTCACGTTCCTGCTGGCCTCGCGCGAGGAAAGCGGCTCTCCGATCGATGTGTACTCGCCGAAGTCCCCGCTTGGCTCTGCGATCACCGGAAAGAAGGTCGGCGAGAAGGCGACGTACTCGTTGCCGAACGGCCGGTCGACCACGGTCGAGATCCTGGAAGCCGTGCCCTACGCCGGAGCGTGAGATAACCGCGCCCCCGCGGCCCGCTGAGGGGCCGCGGGGGCGCGGTTTATTTAGCTGCCTGGCCCGGAGCTCAGGCGACGAGCTCCACCTCCTGGGCGGGCTTGTCGGCGCTGGGGGCACCGCTGCGCAGCGGCACCTCCTTGATGAACAGGGCGAGCACGAAGACCAGGACCGCCGCGGGCGTCACCCAGACGAAGACGCCCTGGACGGCGTGCGCGATCCCGGCGAACACCTCGTGCCGCACCGCCGACGGCAGGCTGCTGACCGTCGCCGGGTCCAGCGACCCGCCAGTGACGTGGAACTTGCCGCCCGCGGCGTGCATCGCGCTGTTGAGCCGGCTCGCGAACAGCGCGCCGAACGCGGCGACGCCCAGCGACCCGCCCATCTGCTGGAAGAACATCCGGGCGCTGCTGGCCACGCCCATGTCCCGCAGCTCGACGCTGTTCTGCGCGATCAGCGAGACCATCTGCATGAGGAAGCCCATGCCGAGGCCGAGGACCACGTAGTCGAGGCTGGTCTCCAGCCGGGTCGTGCTCACGCCGAGCCTGCTCAGCAGCAGCATGCCGACCGCCATGACCAGCCCGCCGATGACCGGGAACATCTTGTACTTGCCGGTCCTTGTCACCGCCTGGCCCGCGATGACCGACGTGACCGCCGAGCCGACCATCAGCGGGGTCAGCAGCAGTCCGCTGACCGTCGGCGACGCGCCCTGGACCGTCTGCTGGTACAGCGGCAGGAACGTCATCGCGCCGAACAGCCCGAGGCCCACGAAGAACGTCATGATCATGGTGAGCGAGAAGTTCCGGTTCTTGAACACGTGCAGCGGCAGCATCGGCTCGGCGGCCCGGCGCTCGACCGCGATGAACGCGACCAGGGCGACGACGGCGAGGGCGACGAGCAGGAGCACCGGGGCCGAGGCCCAGCGGTATTCCGTCCCGCCCCAGGTGGCGACCAGGATGATGGCGGTCGCGACGATGCCGAGCAGCGCGCCGCCGAGGTAGTCGATCCGGTGCTCGACCCGGCGGGCCGGCAGCTTCAGCGTGGCGATTATGTAGACCAGCCCGGCGCCGCCGATCGGCAGGTTGATGTAGAAGATCCACCGCCAGGAGAACGCGGTGGTGATCCAGCCGCCGACCAGCGGGCCGGCGACCGTTGCGAGCATCATCACGACGATGAAGTAGCTCATGTACTTGCCGCGCTGGCGGGGCGGCACGATCTCGCCGAGCGTCGCCATCGCGCCGACCATCAGCCCGCCCGCGCCCAGACCCTGGATGGCACGGAAGGTGATCAGCTCCGTCATCGACGTCGACAGGCCGGACAATGCCGAGCCGACCAGGAAGATGACGATCGCGAAGATGAAGAACCTCTTCCGCCCGTACATGTCGCCGAGCTTGCCGTAGAACGGCGTGGTGATCGTGGACGCCAGCACGTAGGCGGTGACCACCCACGACAGGTGCGCGACGCCGCCAAGGTCACCGACGATCCGCGGCAGCGCCGTGCCCACGATGAGCTGGTCGAGCATGGCCAGCATCATCGCGATCAGCAGGCCCGGCAGGATGACCATGATCTGCTTGTGGCTCAGCGTGAAAGCGCCGGCCCCGTCGTCCGCTACGGCCGCCGCACCGCCAGCGGTTCCGTCACCTGTTGCCTCAGACACGCTTTACTCCTCGACCCCGTCGACCCGCGGGCGGTAGCGGAGACTCCGCTCAAACCGAAACTTACTTGTCGCCCGGCTAGTTTATCGCTGACAGAAACGCTATAGTCCTTACTAACCGGCCGTCAAGTAAATTCGCGGCAGTCACGGAAGTGAAGCAGAGAGCAGGATGGACGCGGTACCACCCGACCAGGGACCCGAGGAGTTCGGGCCCGCGCACGCCGACTCCGTGCACGCCGACTCTGCGGCCGGTGGCCGGCGCGGCGACACGCGCGCGCGTATCCAGCAGGTGGCGCTGGAACTTTTCGCGGAGCATGGTTACGAGCGGACCTCGCTGCGCGAGATCGCCGAGCGCCTCGGCGTCACCAAGGCCGCGCTTTACTACCACTTCAAGTCCAAGGAAGACATCGTCCGCAGCTTCACCGAGGACTACTTCACCCGGCTTGACGGGCTCATCGCGTGGGGCCGGGAGCAGCCGCCGACCGCGCACACGGCGCACGAGATCCTCGACCGTTACATCACGATCGTCATGGAGGGCAGCGAGGTCTTCCGGTTCCTGGAGCGCAACCAGGCGTCGCTGCGCGGCTCCGAGGACGGGAAGCACCGCTTCGAACAGTTCCGCCCCCGGCTGAACGCCCTCATCGAGATCATCACCGGCCCGGACGCGCCGCCGCGCTCACGAGTCCGGGTAGCCGCGGCGCTCTTCGCCGCCAGCACGTCCTGCATGTTCTTCACGAGGGACACATCGGACGAAGGGGAGCCCTCGACCGCGATCGACCGGGACGAGCTCCGCAAAATCGTCCTAGAGCTAGCGGACGACCTCACCGGTTAGGCCGGTGTTCAGCAGCCGCGCTGAAAGACCTCCGCCTTGACGGTCCCCGCCCACTGATAGGCGATCGCATAGGGCCACCTGTACCAGGTGATAGGGGACGCGACGCTGTAAATCCTGCCCGTGTAGCAGCGCTGAAACCGAAGGTGCGCGCGCCACACCTGGTCCTGCGTGGTCACCAGTAGCAGCGACCGCCATCCATAACGCTTGGCGAGCCGGCTGGCACCCTCGGCTTCCCCTTGCGTGGTGTCAGGATGGGGCTGGAAGCAGATCACCTTGGCGGGCCCCACGTGCTGCGTGCATATGCCGGGCGGGATCCACGGCAGGCCCCTCGAGAGGACGAGGTAAGCTGCCCGGCCGTCGCTCGCCAGCTGCAGGCCGAAGTCGAGGCGGTCGCCATCCCCGCCGAGCACGACGATGGCATCGGCGCGCGCTGGCATGCCCGTGGCCGGAAAGACGAACAGCCGCGCGCTGAGCACACAGAAAACGATGAACAGCACGAGAATCGTCACGGCAAGCACGCGCCAGCCTCGGCCGCTGAACCGGCTCGGCAACTTCCCCACTAGCTGAACATCAGCGCATAACCCGCGGCCAGCAGCTTGGCCTTGACGTCGGCGCAGTGCTCCGGGCCGCGGGTCTCGACGTGCAGGATCACCTCGACCTCGTCCACCCGCAGGCCGGGGCCCAGCCGCTCGTGGCTGACCTCGAGCACGTTGGCGCCGAGGCCGGCGATGTCACCGAGCAGGCCGGCCAGCGATCCGGGATAGTCGGGCAGCCGGCAGCGCAGGCCGAGGAACCGTCCCGCGGCGGACAGCCCGTGCCGGAGCAGCTTGGACAGCAGCAGCGGGTCGATGTTGCCCCCGGACAGGACAGCGACGACCGGCGGCTCGAACTCCCCGTTGTAGGAGAGCAGGGCGGCGACCCCCGCCGCGCCGGCCGGCTCGACCACCTGCTTGGCACGCTCGAGGCACAGCAGCAGGGCACGCGACAGCGCCGCCTCGGACACGGTGACGATCCGGTCGGCCTGCGCGGACAGGATGCCGAAGGGGATGTCACCGGGCTTGCCGATGGCTATGCCGTCGGCCATCGTGGGCAGGGGCTGCACCGCCACCGGATGCCCCGCCGCGAGCGAGGCCGGGTAGGCCGCGACCGACTCGGCCTGCACGCCCACGATCTTCACGGCGGGATCGAGGCTCTTCACCGCCACGGCGATCCCCGCCGCCAGCCCCCCGCCGCCGACCGGGACCAGGATCGTCCGGACCTGCGGGCACTGCTCGATGATCTCGAAGCCGAGGGTTCCCTGGCCCGCCACGATGTCGGGATGGTCGAACGGGTGGATGAACACGCTCCCGGTCCGCGCGGCGATCTCTAGCGCCGCCGAGAGCGCTTCGTCCACCGACGAGCCATGGTGGATCACCGACGCGCCGTAGCCGCGGGTGGCTTCCACCTTCGGCAGCGCCGCCCGCTCCGGCATCACCACGGTGGCGGTGGTGCCGATTAGGCTCGCCGCGAACGCCACGCCCTGCGCGTGGTTGCCCGCGCTCGCCGCCACCACCCCGCGAGCCCGCTCGGCGTCGGCCAGCCGGGCGATCCGCACGTAGGCGCCGCGCACCTTGAACGACCCGGTGCGCTGGAGGTTCTCGCATTTCAGGTACACCGGTCCGCCGATCTGTTCGGACAGCACCCGCGAGTACAGCAGCGGCGTCAGCGAGATCACGTCGCTGAGCAGTTCGCGGGCGGCGACCACGTCATCGGCCTGGACCAGGGAAGGAACTGTAGTCACGTCAAAGCAGCCTAACGCCCGCGCTGACCTGCACAAGATGCGAACATGCACGTAGCCGACATACTGTCGAAGATGTGCAGCAGAACAGCCAGCAATCTCACGCAAGCGCTCGGCGCACCAGTCCACCCACGGCGACCACCCTCGGTGAGCTGCGTGCCAGCGGCCATGTCCATCGCACCGTCAAGCAAGAGATCAGAGAGAACCTGCTCGCCAGAATGCGGGCCGGCGAGGACCGGTTCCCTGGCATCGTCGGTTTCGACCAGACCGTGCTGCCGCACGTCGAGCGCGCGCTTGTAGCCGGGCACGACATCATCTTGCTCGGCGAGCGCGGCCAGGGAAAGACGCGGCTGATCCGGACGATGGCCGGCCTGCTCGACGAGTGGACGCCGACCGTAACCGGCTGCGAGATCAACGACCACCCGTACAGCCCGGTCTGCACGCGCTGCCAGCGGCTGGCCGCCGAACTGGGCGACGACCTGCCGGTGACGTGGCGCAACAGGGACGACCGCTACGGCGAGAAGCTGGCCACGCCCGACACCAGCGTCGGCGACCTGATCGGCGACATCGACCCGGTCAAGGTGGCCGAAGGCCGCACGCTCGGCGACCCGGAGACCATCCACTTCGGCATGGTGCCCCGCACCAACCGCGGCATCTTCAGCCTGAACGAGCTGCCCGACCTCGCCGAGCGCATCCAGGTCGCGCTGCTGAACGTGCTCGAGGAGCGCGACATCGGCGTCCGCGGCTACTCGCTGCGACTGCCGCTCGACGTCGTGCTGGTGGCCAGCGCGAACCCGGAGGACTACACCAACAGGGGCCGCATCATCACGCCGCTGAAGGACCGGTTCGGCGCGGAGGTCCGCACCCACTACCCGCTCTCGCTCGAGGACGAGCTCGCGCTGATCACCCAGGAAGCCGAGGTGTCCTGGGGCGGCAAGGACCCGGGCGCCGAGCTGCCCGAGCACCTGGTCGAGGTCATCGCCCGGTTCACCCGCCTGGTCAGGGAGTCCCCGGCGGCCGACGCGCGCTCGGGCGTGTCCGCGCGGTTCGCGATCGCGGCGGCGGAGGCCACCGCGGCGGCCGCGGTGCGCCGGGCCGCGCTGGTCGGCGAGGCAGCCGACGAGGTTCCGGTCGCCCGGGTCGGCGACCTGCCGCCCATCGTCAGCACGCTGCGCGGCAAGGTCGAGTTCGAGGTCAGCGAGGAGGGCCGCGAGGAGGAGATCCTCGGTCACCTGCTGCGCCGCGCCATCGCGGACACGTTCCGCACCCGGCTCGGCGGCGCGGACCTGGCCGGCCTGCTCGCGAAGTTCAACGACGGCGGCACGATCGAGTCCGGCGAGCTCGTCTCGGCGAGCGACCTGCTGTACCGGACGGGCGAGGTGCCCGGGCTCGCGAGGATCATGGCCCGCCTGGGCATGGAGGGCCGCGAGTCGTTCGGCGAGGCGGCGGCGGCCATCGAGTTCACGCTCGAGGGCCTCTACCTCCTGCGCCGTCTCTCCAAGGACACGGGCGACGGCACCGCCGTATACAGAACTTAAGTCATTATCCAGAACGGACGGTGGCGACTCGGGAGTAGGACATGGCGAACTACCGGTACGGGGAGTACGACGGAGGCCCGGATCCGC
>Ga0209656_10002325_pt1 | contig 12313 bp, 11 predicted proteins | sample BogFormECP12_OM2_FD_188239 | JGI IMG/M metagenome (GOLD analysis project Ga0209656, IMG submission 188239) | Bog forest soil microbial communities from Calvert Island, British Columbia, Canada - ECP12_OM2 (SPAdes) (version 2) | ecosystem: Environmental > Aquatic > Freshwater > Wetlands > Bog ... | reverse complement strand
CATTGTGGCGGAAGGTGGGCGCAAACCCCTTCGGAACAAAATCGAGGTTATCCGGCGGACCGCGCGAAAGATAAAGCCGCGCGTGGAGACGAATCGGGTGCTACTCAGTCCGCGGTTGTACGCGATCATCCGACCGCGACGCCGACCACACGTGGACGAGGCGATGCTGGTTTCGAAACTTGGTCAAGCTTTGGTGAATGCTGTCTTTATCGACGTCACGCATTTCAACGAGCTGGGCGGCGCCCGATTGTGGGTCGGTATACAAGGAGCGGCACCACACATTGAACTCCGAATTGAGGGACTCAAAAGGGTCCGAACGCTCCTCGAAGGGATACCGATGAGGGCTAACCGTCGGAATATCGTCAGATGTCCACCAGTCGAGTAGGCCCCTTCAGCGACAGGTGCTCGCTAATGACGCAGCCATTTCCGTTCTCAATATAGGAACGCGCCGCGGTCCAGGAAACCAATCTGTTCACGCTTTTCATCTCCGCCGCGAACTTCCGTTCCTGACGTCGTTTAAGGGCCTGCCAAATTCTAGTTACCGGGATAGAAAGCGGTGCGGCGATAAGAAAGGCGGCAACCGTCGGAATCCACAGAATGACCGACAACGGAAATGGCACCGCTTTCCCGCGTATGCTCATTAAGGGTGTCCGCTCTGATCGGGTCGTGCCGTCATTCGCGTCGCGATGATCGTCGTCCACGAACCAATACTAACGCAGGACGTCGACAATCAGATTCGCGTTTGCCGGACAGGGTCCGAGGACGGCCGTGGTGAAGTAAACTGAATTTATGACTCGCAAAGCCAGTGTGCTGATCGAGAAAGACGAGCACGGCTTTTACGCGTGGTGCCCTGAACTCAAAGGCTGCCAGTCGCAAGGAGCAACCGTCGAGGATGCGCTCGTCAATATTCGCGAAGCTATCGAACTCTATCTGGAAACGCTGCCAGAAGATGAGCGCGACGCATCGCTAAGCCGCGAGATCCTCACCACCACTGTTGAGGTGCATGCCTAAAATTCCTCGGTGGACTGCTCCCGAGACTGAAAAGGCGCTGTTAACTGCGGGCTTCTATCTGCTTCGATCGAAGGGTAGCCACCGAATCTACGCAAAGGGAACACGCCGAGTGGTTGTCCCCTTTCACCCGGGTGCGGTTCTTCATCCTAGAATTGTGAAGCAGGCGCTCGAAGCCATCGAGGAGACACAGGCTGAGTAGACCGTCCGACAACTCAAGAATTGTGGCACACAGGTCCCTCCTCAAAGATGTCCTTTGCTCACACATTGCTCACACCATTGGCCTCCGTAGGGGGCATCATGCGGAAAAGACCGACCTCCATCTACGCAGAATCAGCTAGATGCGGCCAGATCGGACCACATCGGACAGGGCGAATCGGTTTCGATTCCCGTTAGCGCTACCATGTTTTCATAGAGTTGTGACCCTTGCGCTGTGACGCGCGGGCACAAAAACAATGCCAGAGCAAGGTGGCCTTGTTTTCGGAGTCAGTGTTGCGGCCCAAACCAATTCCGGTTGTATTCACGCCTAGCGATGAGCCATACCTGGGGCGTACGCTGCTCTTCCACTTCGATCAACTTATTAGCTCCGCGATGGAGCAAAACGCCGCGGCTGCGCCGACGTCGCACGGTCGCGTCCTTTCGGACTACCAGGAAATGGCGTGCCAAGTCATCGCGCAGGCGCTCAGCATTACGCTTTCGATCCGCGAGTTGATTAGACAAGGCTACCTTTTCGGTGCGCACGTTCTACTTCGCGCTTTGGTGGAGAGGGCGGCTATCCTGCTTTACCTCCACCTCTATCCGAACGACATCGAACGCTGGAAACGCGGCTGGCACCAAGGTGATGCCCCTGGCCTAGCAAAGATGTTTGACGCGATTCAGGCGAAGCAGCAGCACAACCCGTCGATCCCTGGGCGGGACCTTACGGCAACAATGAACAGTCTGTTGCACTCTAAGCCTGACTCGGCTCCCTGGAACATGGTCCCGCTTGGAGAAACTGGTTTCGGCCATGCCGTTTCGAAGATCTTGAACCGACCGGACCTGTGCGACGACCTGTGTGCAAATGCAATTCCGTGGCTTGCTGTTGTTCAAGGCATGATGGCGGCGTATTTTCCTAACGAACCAGTTGGCGTTTCGGATCAAGTTCACTGAACACCGCCTCGCTTACATGGCCACGATTCACACCAGAGCCACGAATTCTTCCACCGACATCCCCGCCGCGCGGATCAACGCCCGTAGGGTTCCCGGAGCCATCTCCCGATGTTGGGCACTGATAAGCTCGCCGCATGTCCCGGCTTGATCAGTATGACGTGGCTTCCGCGCTGGCGGTCCTTGATCCATCCCGCCCTCTGAAAAACTCGCACCGCCCGCTCCCCTGAGACGGAGGGCAAAGCTGCCATCTACGCAGGAACCTCAATTTCCCGGACTTCAATTGTCAGAGGCATGCCATGAGCCGCGCGTGTTTCGAGACACCCAGCAATGGCCTCGCGGATGTTATCCAGGGCCTCGGCCTCCGTGCGTCCCTGGGAGATGCAGCCAGGAATGGAAGGGCACTCCGCAACGAGCATGCCGGTCTCGTCGGGCTCCAGCGTCACGAGCAGCTTCATACTTGAATTCTACTGCACCTTGCTCCCGGCGAGGGGTCCCAGACGTCAGCGCCGCGCTGGTTGCCCGCTCCCGTCTGTCCACGACCGCGCTGTGACTGCGCTGTGACGTCGGCGGTTCGTGGCGGTGTTCCGGTGCATCCTCGAATACCAACTGGATTGAAACACAACCACTTAGACCTATCTGGACTCGCCTGAACTGCCAGCCGTCGGGTTCGATTCCCGTTAGCGCTACCATATCTCCTCTAGTTTCAAATAGTTAGGTGCATGTCGATCACGTCTCGCTCACACCGTTGTGATTGTTTTTCAAGGGGTTGGGCGCTCTTAGAAATACGGGTTTTTTACCCGTTATTTAGATCGGGTTCCGGATAGCCAGCCATCCTGTACCGCGGGCACAACGATCGAACTGCGGCGGTTTCCGATTATTAGAAGATGAGCTTTAGCGCCAATTGCGCCGAGCGGGGGCCGCCGATCTGGTAGAGCGGATTCAGGCCGCCGGTCTGGCCGCCGGCGCCCAGCGAGGCGCCGAGCATCTGGGTTGCCTGGCCGAATAGGGGCGAGGTCATATAGTTGGTCGGCGGGCCGAAGTTGGGGTGGTTGAAGATATTGAACAAGTCGGCGCGGGCTTGTAGGGACAGGCGCTCGTAGATTTTGAACCGGCGCCGCAGGGTGAGGTCGACTTCGGTCGCGCCGAATCCGTTGAGGACGTTGCGGCCGAGGTTGCCTTGAATGACGCCGTTGGGGACGCTGAAGGCGGCTTTGTTGATCCGCTTGCCGCCGGCGACGTTCGGGTCGGAGATCCAGAGCGGCACGCCGGGCACGAGATTCGGGCGCTGGACGCTGGAACCGCCGGACAGGAACAGGCCGAATGTGTTCTGTCCGGTGACCACGTTCACCGGGGGCGCCGTCCGGGCGTAGATGATTGAATCCGTCGACCAGTTTCCGAAAATCGACTTCCAGACTCCGGAACGCGGAGCGGGGATGTCGTATGAAACTGCGCCGGAGAATGTCTGCCGGACATCGTATGTGGACGAACCACGATCCGAGGATGCGCCGGGTGGCACATTCGCGTAGTAAGCGTCGGAGGAGACATTGTCTATGGAGTGCGACCACGTGTAGGACAGCAGGGTCTGAAGTCCGTGCGTGAAGCGATGGCGGAATTGAGCTTGGAGTGCGTTGTAGTTCGCGCTCGCGCCATTTCTCATCACGTCGACCTCGCCGGTGAAGTTTGGGTTAGGAGCGAAATAATTGTCCTGACGCATCAACTTGCGGCCTGCGGCTCCGACGTACGTGGCTGCAACAATATCGGCCTTTCCGAAGCTTCTCTCCAAGCCTGCGTTCCACTCATAAGTCCTGGGCAAAACATGATTCGGATCAACTACCGCGATATACCCGGCCGGCAGTGACGTGGAAAACGTCGGCGGAGTAGCGACAGCAGGGCTTAGCGGGAACGATGTATTTGTAGTTAACTTTTGCTGAACATAGGGCCATGCCCCCGAACCGTTGGCCACTTCAGAATATCCGAGATCGTAAAAGACCCCGGCGCCAGCCCTGAAGATCAGATTCGGGTGCGCCTGCCATGCGATACCAAGGCGCGGGGCGATATCGTCTTTCTGCGGATGCCAGAGCGGCGTGCCCTGCGGCGCAACGGTCATCGTCGCCAGATTATTTGCCTGGGTCACAGTGAACGGAAGAGTGCCATTGGGGGATGAGGGCGCGGCATTATACTCCCACCGGAGGCCATACGTGACTGTCAGCTTGCGCGTAACCTTCCACGTGTCCTGGGCGAACAAGCTGAGGTTCGTAAAAACCAATTGCACATCGCTGTTCCTCAATATGACATACGCTTGCGGCATCGTGTTCGCGATGACATTCGACAGGGTCAAGAACACAGCTTGCGAAGTATACGCGACAAGTCCGGTCTTCGAATTGATCCGGCGATAGTCGATACCAAACTTCACATCGTGTGTGCCGACTACCCAGGAGACATCGTCAGTCACATTGATCTGTCGTTGCCAGTTGTCCCCCGACTTGCCGGCGGTGAATCTAAGTCCGTTGGGGGTGGTATCACCAACAAACAGGAAAGCGGCATCCTGCGGCGTGGCGAGCGAAGGATATAAAACAGAGTCAGACGGAGGGGTGGCGCCCCCGAAATTGTCAAGAGTAAGAAAGCCGTGGCCACTACTGCGGCCATAGTTGACCCGAACTTCGCTGATTAGGCGAGATCCAAACGCCAGATTTGTGCCCACGGTCAGAAACTGCGACCCATACTTGATATTCCTGATGTTGCTGTACTCGTTGCTGGCCCCCCCGCGCTGGTTGATTCGTGAGGGACTATAGCCGTATCTTCCGAAAACCGTTACCCGCTGCGCCGGTATATAGTCGAAACGGATGCTGGTGGAATCAAGCGTCGAAGGATCGGAGTATCCGGCCGCAAATGCGGCCGTTCCGTTGCCAAGGTCCCGACCGTTCGGCAACGGAAACGCATTGAGCAGCGGCTGCACCGCCGCTGGTGCGCTCTGGCGCGTGGCGAGAGACGGCACATATGTATTCGCGACATGAGGCTGCCGTACCCTCAGTCCTTCATACGAGCCGAAGAAGAAGAGCTTGTTCTTTCGGATGGGACCGCCCAGCACACCGCCGAAATCGTTCTGACGCAGCTCCGGCCGCGGTAGACCATTTGCATTTGCGAACCAGTCATTGGCGTTCAGCTTGTCGTTGCGCAGATATTCAAACGCTGTGCCGTGGAATGCGTTTGTACCTGACTTTGTTAGCACGGAGACTTGAGCACCCGGGGTGCGGCCGTATTCTGGTGCAAAAGTCGAGGTCTGGACGCGGAACTCTTCGAGGGCATCGAGCGAGACGAGGTTGCTGAGCCCTCCAAAGGCATTGGTGCTTGGAAGCTGACCGGCCCCGCCTTGGGCTAACAAAGTTCCGCTCCCGCCGTTTCCGAGATTGGCGCTGACGCCATCCACGATGAAGTAATTCGCATCGGGCCGTTGGCCATTGACGCTGAACTGGCCCTGGTCAAATCCGTTCGACGGTGTCAGAACAACTCCGGGGGTAAGATCGATGAGCGAACTGAAGCTGCGACCATTCAGCGGCATATTTTCGATGAAGCGGTTGCCGATGACGGTACTCACCGATGCATCGGAGGCATTGAGCAGCGGTGCGCCTCCTTCCACCGTGATGGTTTCCGACACAGCGCCGATGCTGAGGGCGAAATCGAGCCGGGCTCGCTGGTCCACTTGCAGGAGAATACCCGCCTGGTGAAGGGATTGGAATCCGGTTGCATCCAACGTGATGTCGTAGGAGCCCGGAGGGAGCGCGGGGATGCTGTACAAACCTTGCTGATTCGAGGTGAGTTCGCGGGTGGCCCCTGTTGCGCTGCCCTTTAGGGTGATCTTCGCGTTGGGCACGGCGAGACCCGAAGGATCGGAGACGAAGCCCGAAAGGTCTGCGGTTTGCGCGATCAGCCCTATCGGAACGAGAGCGAAGACGAACAGGTATCCGAGAATGGCGGACCTCATTTGCGGAGACTCCTTTCAAATAGTCCCAAAGTCGCCCGCCGCTGTAGACCACCGGCGGCGTTCAAACGCGATCCGACGCACGGATGGGTGCGTCCGAAGTTTTCTGGATCTACAATCATCATAAGCCCTTTACCTCTGTGCCGGATGGTTGGAAAATGCGTCGCGCGACGAAGAAAGCCGTGGTTGTCCTGTCGGTGTTGTCGGGGTTGTGCCCGAGCGCGCTTGCGTTGAATCCATCCCTCGACCTCAGTCAATACGGACACAATGCCTGGAGGATCCGTGAAGGTATTTTTCGTGGCGCCCCTATTTCGATCACTCAGACTCCGGATGGTTATTTGTGGCTTGGAACCGAGTTAGCGTTGGTTCGCTTCGATGGAGTCCGGGCTGCGGAATGGACACCGCCCGGCCGTGAAAGCCTTCCCAGCAACTGGATAAGAAGGCTGATTACCGGACGAGATGGCACGCTTTGGATTGGCACCAATGCAGGGCTTGCCGGTTGGAACGGCAGCAGGATCAGTCGCTATCCCGAGTTGGACGGTCACGCTGTGCTGTCGCTTCTGGAGGATCATGAGGGGACGATATGGGTCGGCACCGATGGTTTGCCCTCTGGCCGGCTATGCGCTCTCCGAGGCGGCACTACGCAGTGCTACGGGGAGGATGGGATACTCGGCCGCGGTGTGTTGTCTCTATCGGAGGATGCGGCAGGCAATCTCTGGGCCGGCGCGGAGTCTGGGCTCTGGCGCTGGAAACCCGGATCGCCGCACCCTTATAGCCTCGCCCATTCGAGCCCGGTTTTTGAAATCAGGGATCTCAGTTCAACGGCTGGCGGGCTGCTGATTGCCACGAACGATGGGATGATGCGGCTTGAAGGCGGCAAAGGCGAGCCGTATCCGACTCCGCGCTCTGCGCCGGCCTCCATCCCAACCCGGATGCTGTGGGACCGCGATGGCGGCCTGTGGATCGGAACCTCAGGACGAGGATTATTGCATGTTCACCAGGGCCGGACGGATGTGTTTTCGCGGGCCGACGGACTTTCAGGCGACAACATCTTCAGCCTCTTTGAAGATCGTGAGGGCAACATCTGGGTAGCCAGCTCTGGAGGCCTCGACCGCTTCCGGGAGTCCACGGTCGTCACGGTCTCGCTGAAGCAGGGGTTGACGAGCGACACCGTTTTTTCCGTGCTGGCGGCAAGAGACGGAAGCGTCTGGGCTGCCGGCCGCAATGGTCTGGACAGGTGGAAGAACGGGCAAGTCACAACCTTCAGAAAGAGAGACGGACTGCCCGGGGACATCGCGGTGTCACTGTTTGAGGATAGTGGCGGAAGGATTTGGGCGTTTACGCTTCAAGGGCCTGCCTACTTCGACAGCGGAAGATTCGTTGCCGTGAATGGCATTCCCGGCGGACAGGTGCACGCGATATGCGCAGAAACCGCGGGCGACCTCTGGTTGTCCGAAGATCACGGTCTGTTGCACTTCGCAGCCGGTCATCTAGCTGACGAGATCCCATGGTCTCGACTCGGGCGGTTGGGGAATGCAATGGCTCTAGCCGTGGATCGCCTCCGAGGTGGAGTTTGGCTTGGATTCGCAAAAGGCGGCGGTGTCGTGTATTTAAAAGACGGGCTGGTTCGGCAGTCGTATCAAGGCCCGCAGGGCCTGGTTGCTGGCATGGTATCAGGTCTTCAACTCGACCAGAAGGGGAGGCTCTGGGCGGCAACTGACGGCGGCTTGAGCGCCGTTAAGGACGGTCGCGTTGTTACGCTGAACAGCAAGAACGGTTTGCCCTGCGATACCGTTCTCTGGAGGATGGAAGCCAACGATGGATCGAATTGGCTCTACATGCCCTGCGGGCTAGTCCGCATTGGGCCCGGCGAGTTGGAGGCTTGGTCTGCCGACCCGAAGCGCCGCATCCCTATCAGCGCTTACGAAGCATCGGACGGAGTATTGTCCCGGGCCAGCCCCGGCAATTATAGCCCCCGCGTCGCAAAAGACACGGAGGGGAAGATCTGGTTCGTCGGTTTGGAGGGCGTGAGCGTCTTCGACCCAGCGCACCTTCCGGTCAACAAACTGCTGCCGCCGGTCCACATCGAGTCCGTCATCGCTGACGATAAAACATACGACCTAAAGCCCGGGATGCGCCTGCCTGCCAACGTCCGCAACCTCCGAATCGAGTACACGGCCCTGAGCCTGGTTGCGCCGGAAAAGACCCATTTCAAATACAGGCTGGACGGACAGAACCGGAACTGGCACGAAGTCATCAACGAGCGGCAGGTGCAGTTCACCAATCTCCCTCCGCGCAATTACCGCTTCCAGGTCATCGCCTCGAACAACAGCGGCGTGTGGAATGAAACCGGCGACACGCTGGAGTTCTCCATCGCACCGGCCTGGAATCAGACAACGTGGTTCTACGCGGCGTGCGTGGCGGCCTTTCTGGCCATGCTGTGGGGCCTGTACCGGTTGCGCCTGCTCCAGATCTCGCGCGAGTTCAATGCCCAGTTGGAAGGGCGGGTTGACGAGCGGCTGCGCGTCGCGCGCGAACTGCACGATACTCTTTTGCAGAGCTTTCAAGGGATGATGCCGTTCCTTCAAGTCGCCCGGAACAAGTTTGCGAAAGGCGGTGACGGATTGGAGACGCTCGACCAGGCGCTCGGTCTGGGCGCACAGGCGATCGCAGAGGGCCGTGAGGCGATCCAAGGAATGCGATCTTCAACCACCATCACCAACGATCTGGCGCGTGCGATTCAGGCCGTCGGCGACGAGCTGAAATCGGAGGGCTCGGCGGAATTCCGGGTGCTCGTGGAAGGATCGTCGCGAAACCTGCACCCGATTCTGCGTGATGAAGTTTACGGAATTGCACGGGAAGCGATCCGCAATGCGTTCCGTCACGCCGAAGCTAAGGCGATTGAAGTCGAGATCGCGTATCGGGACGACTTGAGAGTGCGCATCCGCGATGACGGCAAAGGCATCGATCCCGAGATCGCCAAGGAGGGGCGCTCAGGCCATTACGGCATACCCGGAATGCACGAGCGCGCGGGGCGCATCGGTGGGAAATTGACCGTGTGGAGCGCGCCCGGCGCGGGAACGGAGATCGAGCTGCGTGTCCCCGGCTCGAAGGCGTTTGGCAAATCGAGTACGAGGTCTCTGGCGGCGCTGTTCCGCCGCGGAAACGGGAAGGGAGAGTCGGCGGTAGCCGGCGATCGACATGGAGAATAACGGTCGAATTCGCGTCCTGGCGGTGGATGATCACGCCGTTTTCCGCAAAGGGGTTGTGTTGCTCGTTGCGAGTGAATCCGACATGCAAGTTATAGCGGAGGCGACGAACGGACGTGAGGCTGTGGAGCAGTATCGAAAGCACCGTCCCGACATCACGCTCATGGACCTGCAGATGGACAAGATGTGCGGCGCAGATGCCGTCGCGGCGATTCGCGGTGAATTCCCGGAAGCCCGGATCATAGTGTTGACCACCTATGAAGGCGATGCTCGCGTCGTTCGCGCTTATCAAGCAGGAGCAAGTGGCTACGTTTTGAAGGGGTCTGTGGCGAAGGATCTGCTGGAGACCATTCGTTCCGTGCATGCGGGCGAAAAACGGATACCGCCTGAATTGGCTGACTCTTTGGATCTTCCGTAGTGGCGCAGGTCACTCAGAGAACCGCGAAATAGGAGATTTTGAGGCGGTCTCGGCTCGTCGTGTTGCTCACGCAGATTGTACCGATTTTGTACCAGAACCCTGCTTTTGAGGCTTTTGACGACTTCAGCGACTTCTTAGAATCAATAAGTTGCGAGACTTCAAAAACTTGTCAAGTTCGTGGTTCGAATCCATGCCGGGGAGCCAAAATTCCAAACTCCAGGCTGGATTCGAACTCGTTCCGGCGCAGCACACTTCCGGCCATGGGAAAATCACGCCGCCCTGAGCCCAGCGCGCGAATGCGCAGTAGTCGGGTCTGGCGGGCGAGCCGGGTTCGGGCTGTCGGGCTTCATGTCGATCAAAAACGCCCAGATTTACCCCAGCCGCTTTGACACCCTTGACAGGTAGGCGATCGGCGGCGCAGCGGACTTTTGAATCTTTACTCGTTCAGATGCCCAGTCGAGACCCGCCGCTGCGGCACCAACTGCTAATCCTGCAATACCGCCAAGAATCACGGCGTGAGGACCAGGGATCAGAGAAAGTCCGACTGCGGCAAAGCTCCCAGCCGCCGCCGCGCTGGCGGTCGATTTCAGAATGCCTGGCCAAACTTTCATCCGGCCCGCCGCGAACTCGGCCTCGTATTTTCGGAACTCCGTCTCCAGACCAGCCAGAACCTGCCGAGCGCAGACCAGCCAGTCCTGAGCAGTTGGCACTGATCGCAATTGGCCCATCCGCGTCACGATGTCGGAAACAAAATGCTTACGGAGCGATTTTGTCTCCTCACGGAAGCTAACAATCTCCTCAAATGTCGCGTTGTGAAGTTGCTCCTCAGATAAAACCTGCGACAGCAGGGTTGAGGCCATCTCGACCGTGAGCGTACGCACGACATTGTCAGGAATTGGGGTCGCGGTACTGTTGTTCGGGTTGAGACCCCGCGCCATCTTCATCAACATCAGCCGATGATGCATTGGGCTGTCGGTAATCGGTGCGACTCCCAAGTCATCAGCTATGTCAAGGTGAACACCGATTCCAATTGCGGAGCCAGCCTCATACGAAAGGCTCCACGAACTCCAGTCATCACCTTCCTGCAGCAGATGGCGCTGCAGTTCTGTCCGAGTTTGTAACGCGTTCACAAAATCATCCGGCAGTTTGGGCCTGAATACCTGCCAAGAGCACTTCCCATTGATCTTGATGCTTGGCATCCCGTGGTTTTGCGGCGCGGACGCCTCCCGCAGCCAGCTCGGGTCGTCCAAGTCACTAATGGCGGAAACGGTAGCCAATCGACAATCATTGATGTGCGGTCCGGGATCAAAGCGTTTGATACAGCCCTGCTGTATCAGGTCGGGCAACGCGGCATCAACACTTTGATATCGCGCAAACTCAGCATCGTACGATTCCAGGTCCTCGAAGAGCTTGGCTCGCCACTGCGCGTCATCGACGGGGTCGACAAACGTGACCTCGTCGAACACCAGGAGCATCTGCTTTAGCGATGCCGGCTGGATGCAACGGGAAAATGGATAGTACAGGCCTGCCAGGGAGCTTTTCATCGGTGCGATTCCTCCGCCGAGCCTCATGTGAACGAAGAAGTTTAACTATAGTCGGATAGATAGTAGGTCGTGCGAAAGCCTTGGCCGGATCACGGCAATTGCGTGCGGCGAGGTCCGTACGGTTAACGTGTCTCCGCATGTCGAGGACACCACAACCGTCAAGTTCGAGACGTGTCCAGACTGGGCACCCGGTCTGGATGAGTGTGCCAGTTTTGTGCGGATGCCGTTGATCTGAAAGCAATTCGAGTGGTTCGAGCGGACTGCGTTTTAAGCCGCAAAAGTTCGAAACGTGTCCAGACTGGGGAGCCAGACTATCAAATCTCAGGTTGGATTCGAACTCGGGCCGACGCGCGAAGACGCACCTGAGGGAAAGCCCCGCCTCAGTGCAAAATTTGAGATCGCGGTGCGACTGCGGCGATGTTGGTCGCGCATGCTTCAATGGAATTAGAAGAACTCTGTGGGCACCGTCTACGTGATCGAAGCCGGCGCTCCGCATTCAAACTGATTTGCTTGGCGGTTCAGTAGTCTTCGGCAAGCTTCTCCCTAATCCAAGTCAGGTAGCCTTCCAGGGACTGCTCTCGTGATGCCTTGTCGCTGTCCCACTTGTCACCGACATACAGGTGGATAATGTGCCCCACTGGCCCGACATAGTGCACGTCTCCTTGGATACCTGTGCGACAATGAAGCCGCTTTGTTCGAGGAGCGCTTCCTCCTCTGGCGTTCCCTTGATACCCCAGCATCGACCCACGATGTGCCACAAGCACAGGTCAGACGTCCCGACTCATCCTCCTTCGGAACCTGTTTACAGGTTGCGCATTCACGGCCTGTTCATCTCATGATTGTCTCCCAAACGACAACCGTGCATCACTGGTACAAAGGCCGCTGGCCCGCTGATTGGCTCGTGCTGGCGGCTGGTGGACCGACGAGTTCTAGTCTTACCGACGATCTGCTCATTCAGCGTCGATCGAACTCATTGATGCGTCTGAGAGTGGCATGTCGGGCATGG
>Ga0209656_10002324_pt1 | contig 12319 bp, 5 predicted proteins | sample BogFormECP12_OM2_FD_188239 | JGI IMG/M metagenome (GOLD analysis project Ga0209656, IMG submission 188239) | Bog forest soil microbial communities from Calvert Island, British Columbia, Canada - ECP12_OM2 (SPAdes) (version 2) | ecosystem: Environmental > Aquatic > Freshwater > Wetlands > Bog ... | reverse complement strand
ACCTGGCCAAGGCCGGCTATCACCCGTTCCACGCGCCGTGCGGCATCTTGGTCAACGAGGCGAACATGCCGTACAGCGTCTGCGTGCGCTGCGCGGACTGCGATGGCTTCCCGTGCCCGCTGCACGCCAAGGCCGACGCCGAGGTGATCGGCGTCCGCCCCGCCCTGGAGCACACCAACGTTACCCTGGTCCGGAACGCGCAGGTGGTGAAGCTGGAGACCAACCCGGCCGGCACCGCGGTCACCGAGGTGGTGGTCGAGCACGACGGCGAGACCGAGCGGTACGAGGGCGACATCGTGGTCGTCTCCTGCGGTGCGGTCAACTCCGCCAAGCTGCTGCTGGCCTCCGCCAACGACAAGCACCCCAACGGGCTGGCTAACGGGTCCGACCAGGTCGGCCGCAACTTCATGTACCACGACAGCCAGGCCGTGCTCGCCCTGTCCAAGGACCCGAACCCGACCGTGTTCCAGAAGACCCTCGGCGTCAACGACTTCTACTTCCGCGGCCCGGACTTCGACTACCCGATGGGCAACATCCAGATGATCGGCAAGTCCCAGGCGGCAATGTTCCGCGGCGAGAAGCCGCTGGAGACCAAGTTCGCGCCGAGCTGGACCCTGCGCGATGTCGCGGAGCACGCCGTGGATTTCTGGCTGTCCACCGAGGACCTGCCCCGGGCCGACAACCGGGTCACCCTCGGCCCGGACGGCGCCGTCCACCTGGCGTACACGCCGAGCAACCCCACCGCCGCCAAGCAGCTGTACAACCAGCTCCATTCGATGCTCGGCTCGCTCCGCATGCAACCCGGCCACCTGGCGCACCGGTTCGCGTACATGAAAACCGACATCCCGGTGGCCGGCTGCGCGCACCAGGCCGGCACCGTGCGGTTCGGCTCGGACCCGGCCACATCGGTGCTCAACCCCGACTGCCGGGCCCACGAACTCGACAACCTCTACGTGGTCGACACCAGCTTCTACCCCAGCATCAGCGCGGTCAACCCGGCCCTCACCGCGATGGCCAACGCCGTCCGGGTCGGCGACCACCTGCTTCAACGACTCGGCTGAACGGCGGAGCTGACGGCTGGCCAGGGATGGCCAGCCGTCAGCTCTACAGCTGTGGTCGTGGTAAGGGAGTAGCCCGGAGGACGGCAACGGAACGGGGGCCGACCGTTACCTGGTCACCAGCGTGGCGCTTGGCCGCTCCGGCGGGTGCGGCGGGGTTGTAGCTGTCGATCTCGGCGTGCCATTCCGCGCCAGGCCGGGTGGGGGGCAGGGTGAAGCCGAGGGGTTCCCACCAGGAGTTGACCAGGACCAGGAAGTCGTCGTCGAGCAGGGGGGTGCCGTCTTCGGCCTGGTCGGGGTCGTCGGATCCGTCGAGGTAGATGGCGATGGTCCGGGCGTTCGGGTCGGCCCAGTCGCCGCCCGTCATCTCGGTGCCGGCGGGGGTGAACCACTGCAGCTCGGAGGCCTCGGTTCCGGCCAGGAAGCGGCGGCGGCGGAAGACCGGGTGGGCCCGCCGGAACGCGATCAGGTTCTTGGTGTAGTCCCGCAGCGCGGTGTCGGCGCTGGCCCAGTCGAAATAGGTGATCTCGTTGTCCTGGCAGTAGGCGTTGTTGTTGCCGCCCTGGGTCCGGCCCATCTCATCACCGCCGAGCAGCATCGGCACGCCGAAGGACAGCAGCAAGGTGGTGAGCATGGCCCGGGACTGGCGGGCGCGCAGCGCCAGGATGCCGGGGTCGCTGGTGGGGCCTTCGGCGCCGCAGTTCCAGGAGTTGTTGTCGCTGGTCCCGTCGCGGTTGTTCTCGCCGTTGGCCTCGTTGTGCTTGTCGTCGTAGGAGACGAGGTCGCGCAGGGTGAAGCCGTCGTGGACGGTGATCAGGTTGACCGAGGCGGTGGGTCGGCGGCCAGCCGTCCCGTACAGGTCGGCGGAGCCGGTGAACCGGTTGGCGAACTCGCCGATGCCGACCGGGTGGCTGCGCCAGAAGTCGCGCATGGTGTCCCGGTACTTGCCGTTCCATTCCCGCCACAGGGCCGGGAACCGGCCGAGATCGTAGCTGTCCATCTGGCCGACGTCCCACGGCTCGGCGACCAGCTTGGCCTGCGATACCACCGGGTCCTGGGCCACCATGTCCAGGAAGGCCGACACCTTGCTGTAGCCGCCCTCCTGGCGGGCCAGGGTCGGCGCCAGGTCGAACCGGAACCCGTCGGCGTGCATCTCGGTCAGCCAGTAGCGCAGCGAGTCCATCATCAGCTGCAGCGTGATCGGATCACCCGCGTTCAGCGAGTTGCCGCAGCCGGTCGTGTCGTAGTAGGTGCCGGGGTCGCCGGGCACGACCCGGTAGTAGGCCAGGTTGTCGATGCCGCGGAAGCACAGCGCCGGGCCGTCGGGGCCGGCTTCGGCGGTGTGGTTGAACACCACGTCGAGGATCACTTCCAGGCCGGCCCGGTGCAGCGCGTCCACCATCGCCTGGAACTCGGCGACCTGCCCGCCCGGGCGGCCGTCCCGGACGGCGGCGGAGTAGCCGTTGTGCGGGGCGAAGAAGCCGATCGTGTTGTAGCCCCAGTAGTTCGTCAGCCCCTCCTGGACTAGGAACGACTCGGGCACGTTCTGGTGTACCGGGAGCAGCTCGACGGTGGTGACGCCCAGGTCCTTCAGGTACGCGATGGCGGCCTGGTGGCCCAGCCCGGCGTAGGTCCCGCGCAGCTCGGGCGGGATGTCCGGGTGGCGCATGGTGAAGCCCTTGACGTGAACCTCGTACAGGACCGTGTCCGCGTAGCGGCGCCAGGGGCGTTTGTCGTCCTGCCAGGCGAATGCCGGGTCCTCGACCAGGCTCCGGGGCACGTGCCCGGCGGAGTCCAGGGTGCTCGGCGCGTCGGGGTGGGTTTCGTCCTGGCCGAGCACCTCGGGCCCGAAGGTGACCGTTCCGCTGATCGCCTTGGCGTAGGGGTCGAGCAGCAGTTTGGCCGGGTTGCAGCGCAGGCCCCGGGCCGGGTCCCAGGGCCCGTCGACCCGGTACCCGTAGGACTGGCCCGGGCCGGCTCCCGGCACGAACGCATGCCAGACGTCGGCGTCGTCATCGGCCAGCGGGATCTGGGTTTCGGTGCCCGCCGCGTCGAACAGGCACAAGGTGACGCTGTCGGCGACGCTGGAGGCGAGCGCGAAGTTGGTGCCCGCGAGGCCCAGGTGCTCGCCGGGCGTGGCGCCCAGCGGGAACGGCGTGCCGGGCAGCGCTACGGTGGTGCGGGCATCGGGGGCGAGGCGGGCGGCCGGGACCGCCCCGGCCGCCGCGGTGGTCTGGTTAGTGGTCATTGCTGTGCCCTTCCTGCCATGTCGCGCAGGACGTCTCCGAGGGACCGGACCGCGCCGTGCCGGCGCCGGATCAGGTCGGCGATCAGGCCGGTCCACCCGGTCTGGTGGAAGGCGCCGATCGCGGCGCCGTTGTCGCCGTGGAAGTACTCGCTGAAGATCAGGTTGTCCTTCCACGCCGGATCGGTCTGCATCTTCTCGGTCCCGCCGAAACAGGCCCGCCGCCCGTTTTCGTCCCGGGTGAATAGCGAGATCAGCCGGTCCTGCAGGTCCGCCATGATCAGGTCCAGGGTGAGCCGCTTGCCCGACCCGGTCGGGTACTCGATCTCAAAGTCAGCGCCGTAGAACCGGTGGTAGCGCTCGAGGGACTCGACCACCAGGTAGTTGACCGGCATCCAGATCGGGCCGCGCCAGTTGGAGTTGCCGCCGAACATGGACGTGGTCGACTCGGCCGGCTCATAGTCGATGGAGGACTGGTAGCCCTCGGCGTCGAACTGGTAGGGATGATCGCGGTGGTAGGCCGACAGCGCGCGCAGCCCGTGCGGGGAGAGGAACTCGCTCTCGTCGAACAGCTTGGCGAACAGCCGCTCCAGCTGGGCGGGCCGGGCTACCGACAGCAGCAGCCGCTGGGCGCCCGCCTCGCCGCGCAGCTGCGGGGTCTCGGCCAGCTTGTCGATGTCCCCGACGCCCTCATGGGCCAGGAACCGCTTGAACATCTTGTTCATGGTCAGCGCGTTGTGCAGCATGTTGCCGTCGAGGACCCCGGCGGCCAGCGCCGGGATGATCCCGACCATGGAGTGGGTCTTGACCGGGACACTGTAGCCCGAGGGGGTGACCAGCCGGTCATAGAACAGGCCGTCCGTGTCGTCCCACAGGCCCTGCTGGTCCAGGGCATTGCGGATGCCCGCGAAATGCTCCAGGAACTTCAGCACCAGGTCCTGGGCCTGGCGGTTGCCGGACCAGTTCAGTACGGCGGCGATGGTGCCCAGCGACAGCGCGTAGGAGCCCATCCAGCCGGTGGCGTCGGACTGCTCCAGGGTGTAGCCCGCGGGCAGGTGGGCGCGGTCGATCGGGCCGATGTTGTCCAGGCCGAGGAAGCCGCCCTCGAACACGTTGTTGCCGTTGGCGTCTTCGCGGTTGACCCACCAGGTGAAGTTGACCAGCAGCTTGTCGAAGACCCGGGACAGGAAGTCGAGGTCGCGGGCGCCGTCGATGGCGAAGACCTGCAGCGCCGCCCAGGCGTGCACCGGCGGGTTGACGTCACCGAAGTCCCATTCGTACGCCGGCAGCGCCCCCTGCGGGTGCTGGAACCACTCCCGGCAGATCAAGATCAGCTGGTACTTGGCGAACGCCGGGTCCAGGTGGGCCAGGGTGACCGTGTGGAAGGCCAGGTCCCAGGCCGCGAACCAGGGGTACTCCCACTTATCCGGCATCGAGATGATGTCGAACCCGTCGAAGTTGCGCCACCGGGAGTTCCGCCCGGTCTTGCGCACCTCGGGCGGCTGCGGCTGGGTCGGGTCGCCGTCCAGCCAGCGGGCCACGTCGTAGTAGAACAGCTGCTTGCTCCACAGCATCCCCGCGGACGCCTGCCGCAGCACCAGCGCCTCATCCGCGCTGGCGCTGGCCGGCGTCAGCTCGGCGTAGAACTCATCCGCCTCAGCCTTGCGCTGGGCCATCACCTGATCGAAGTCCGCGCCCAGCGCGTCCGCCGCGTTGGCCGCGGACCGGCCCGGCCCGTTAGCGGCCGGCCGCAGCCGCAGCCGCAGCTCGGCGGTCTGCCCCGGCGGCACGGTGACCTGGTACCAGAACGCGCATTTGGTCCCGGCGCCGACCGGGTTGACGGTGGCCGCGCCGTGGATCACGTGGTCGTTGATGCCGTCCTTGGGATAGGGCGTGACCGGGGCCGCCCCGTACAGCCGGGCCAGGTTGGTCTCGTTCTCGCAGAACAGCAGCTGCGGGCCGGTGCCGTCAGGGCCGGCCGCGGCGATAAGTTCCAGGGCGCCCGCGAACGGGTGATCGATGGTGACCGACCGGTCCCCGGAGGCCCGCAGGGCCGGCCGGGGCTCGGTCGCCTCAGCGTCCCAGGACCAGGTGTTGCGGAACCAGGCGGTGGGCAGCACGTGGATGGTTTCGGCCTCCGGGCCGGCGTTGGTGAGCTGGATGGCCATCAGCAGGTCGTCCGGGCCGGCCTTGGCGTAGTGCACCTCGGTGATCCAGTACCGGTCGTCGTTGAACGCGCCGGTGTCCAGCAGCTCGTACTCGGGCTGGTACCGGCTCCGGCCGGCGTTGGTGTCGATCAGGTCCTGGTAGGGGTACGCGGACTGGGGGTAGTGGTAGCGCCACCGGTTCCAGGCGTGGCTGGGGATCGCGTCCAGGTACCACCAGTACTCCTTGACGTCCTCGCCGTGGTTGCCCTGCGGGCCGGTCAGCCCGAACGCGCGCTCCTTCAGGATCGGGTCCCGGCCGTTCCACAGCGCCAGGCTCAGGCACAGCCGCTGCTCGATGTCGCAGAACCCGGCCAGGCCGTCCTCCCCCCACCGGTAGGCCTGAGACCGGGCGTGGTCGTGCGGCAGGTAATCCCACGCGTTCCCGTCGGCACTGTAGTCCTCGCGGACCGTGCCCCACTGCCGCTCGCTGACATACGGCCCCCACCGGTACCACTCGGTGCCCGGCTGCCGCAGCCCATCCTCCAGCCGCCCGAACCCGGCGACTCGTGCACTTTCCTCGCCCATCACTACTCCTTAGCTGTCATTAGTTGCACTGATACGGTGTCTCTGCATGCAGAAGTCACGCAACGCCCTAAACGGGTGATTCTGAGCCCTTCCTGACGGCCGTCGTCGGTCAGTGCCTTCGGCAACACGGATCCGCCGTCGGTGCTGATGGCCGCCGGCTCTCGGCTCCTGGATAACTCTGCAAAGGGTGATGACGCCGACCCGGCCACCAGACAGGCTGGTAACACGCATGAACCAGCGATTGAAGGGGCGTACCCCTGATGCGGTCCCAGATGCCCCGGCACACGCGAGCCGTCCGGCATGGCGCGGCGGCCTGCACTAGGCGGCACGCGGGTCCGGCCGCCGATCCGGTCCTGGCCTCGAAGATCACGGCGCCGGGTGTGCCGGACTGGGCCGTCCAGCGCCCGCGGATCACCGAGCTGATCGCCCAGGGCTCGCGGTGGTGCCCGCTGACCGTTCTGACCGGTCCACCTGGCGCCGGCAAGACGATGGCGCTGGCGTTGTGGGCGGCCGCCGAACCCGGGATGGTGGCCTGGGTCAGCCTGGATGAGTTCGATAACCGGCCGCGGGTGTTCTGGTCTAATGTGGTGGCGGCGTTGCGCCGGTCCGGCGTTATCGTTCCCAGGGTGGCCGGCGCGCGGGGGCAGGCAGGCGATGACGGGTTCGTGCCATGGCTTGCGGCCGCGCTGGCTGCTCAGGACCCGCCGGTGACGTTGGTCCTGGATAACCTGGACCTGCTGACGGAGCGGGCCGCGCTGAACTGGCTGGACTTCGTGCTGCGGAACGCAGGGGCCGGGCTGCGCCTGGTGGTCGCCTCGCGGATGGACCCGCTGCTGTCCCTGCACCGCTACCGGCTAGCCGGGCAGCTGACCGAGATCCGGGGCGGTGACCTGGCGTTCAGCGCCGCCGAAGCCGGCCTGCTGCTGGCCCGGCACGGCATCACGCTGACGGCGGAATTGCTGGAGTGCCTGACCCTGCAGACCGAGGGCTGGGTGGCCGGCCTGCGCCTGGCCGCGATCGGGCTGGACGCCCATCCCAGCCCCGGCCAGTTCGTCACCGGACTGGCCGCCGAGGGCAGCGTTCTGACCGACTACCTGGTGGCCGAGGTGCTCAACGCCGAGCCGCCGCAGGTCCGGGAGGTGCTGCTGTGCACGTCCATCCTGGAGCGGGTCAGCGCCGAGGCCGCCATCGAACTGGCCGGCACTGAGCAGGCCGCGGGGATCTTGGCGGCCTTGGCGCGCGCGAACGCGTTTGTCCAGCCGATCGGGTCCGGGTGGTACCGCTACCACACGTTGTTCGCCGAGGTGTTGCGCCTGAAGCTTAGGTGCGAGTACCCGGACCGGGTGGCCGCCTTGCACCGGCGGGCGGCCCGGTGGTACGCGCGGAACGGCCTGCTCACCGACGCGGTGCGGCACGCCGCCCGGGCCGGTGACTGGCCGCTGGCCGCCGGCCTGGTCATCGATGATCTGGCCATCGGCCAGATCATCGAGCCGGGAGAGGGCCGGCCCCTGGCCGGGGAGTTCGCGGCCATGCCGCCCGGCCAGGCCTGGACCGAGCCGCAGCCGCACCTGATCACTGCGGCGGTGGCGCTATCCGCTGGCTGGCCCGACTCGTGCGCCGCCGCGCTGGACGCCGCCGACGGCATCCTTGAGAGCCTTCCCGCCGGTCAGCAGGTCGCATGCCGGCTGTCCACCGCGCTGATCCGCCTGGCCGTCTGCCTCCGCACCGGGGACCTGATGGCGGCGGCAGCGGCCACTGCCCGCGCGGAGCTGCTGGTCAGCCAAGTCCCGGCCAGAAAGCTCGCCCGCCATCCCGATATCCGCAGCCGGTTGCTGTCCGGCCGCGGGGCTGTCGAGCTATGGTCAGGCCACCTGGATCAGGCGGCCCGTGTCCTCGAGGCCGTCGTGGAGGCCGCTTCCGGCAGCCAGGACGAACGAGCCGCCTGCGTGGGGCATCTGGCCCTGGCGGAGGCTTGGCGCGGACGGCTGCGCCGCGCGGCAGAGCTGGCTGGCCGGGCGGCCACGGTCGGCGAGCACCGCCTACCTGTCCAGAACCCGAACCCTGCGGCGCTGGTCGCGCTCGCCTGGGTGCACTTGGAACACTATGAGCTGCACGAGACACGCCTTTGCCTCAAGCAGGCGGCCACTGCCCTGGGTACCAGCCCGGACCAGCTGACCGAGGCCTTGGCCTACCTGGTCGCGGCAGGCGCTACCCTGGCCGAGGGACGCGCCGAAGCGGTCGCGCAGATCACCACCAGGGTGCGGTCCGGATGGCCCGTTCCGGCCTGGCTCGACCAGCAGCTGAGCCTAGTCGAGTCACGGGCGTACACGGCGGCCGGCGACATCCCGGCGGCACTGGCCGCCGTCGAGCGGGCCGGCGGCGGTGACTCGCTGGAGGGTGTGGTCGCCCTCGCGCATGCCTCGGCGGCCGCCGGAGATGGCGAGAGCGCAGGGCGCGCGCTGCCTCTCGCGCTCGCGGCCGGCAGCGGAGCGCCGGACCGGGTGCGTGTGTACGCATGGCTGGTGGACGCCCGGCTCGGCTACGCCAGCGGCGACCGGGCGCGGGGCCGCCGGGCACTGGCCGCCGCGCTGCGCCTGGCCGAACCCGAGCAGCTCAGGCTCCCATTCGTCCTGGAGGGCAGCTGGATCGGGTCGGCGCTGCGGCATGAGCCCGACCTGGCCGGCGCCCACCGGCGGCTGCTCGCACCGACCCTGCGCCACGATCAGCTTCCGGCTCCGCAGGATGTCTCAGAGCAGGCCACGATCCTGCCAGTCGAGCCGCTCACCGATCGCGAGCGGGAGGTGCTGCGCCACGTGTCAGGCTTGCTGACCACCGCTGAGGTCGCCAAGGAGATGCACATCTCCATCCACACCGTCAAGTCGCACCTCAAAAACATCCGCCGCAAGCTGGCGACGACTCGCCGCGGCGAGGCAGTCCGCCGGGCCCGCGAGCTCGAGCTGATCTGATGTTCGGGTGTATGGCGGCAGCGAACCCGCAGGCGGTCTACGCCGCCAGGGCAGACGTCGCCGGTCCGCACATCCTGGATGGGCAGATCCCGCAGCGGGATCGCCCAATGACCTGGCTCCCAGGCTGGCTCCGACAGTTTTCCAGCGAAGGATTACTAACTGCATCTCACCTGCAGTTTCTCGCTGGAGCCGAGGGGATTGAACTCCTGACCCCTAGGCCGGCCGGTCAGCTCAGCCGGACCAGGCCGCTGATGGCCAGGTAGGCGCCCAGAAGCAGGGCGATGGTGGCCATGAGCTGCAAGGCGTGACTCAGCAGCCAGTCCTGGCTGTGCTTGAGCCGCGCCTTGGTAGCCTCAGGCCTGAGCTCCAGGAACGCGAACGGGATGATGATCAGCAAGAAGTCGATGATGACGAAGATGACGACGGCGATGACCTGGGTCAGGGTCGAGGACTTCCCGGTGACCAGGTTGTGCAGCGCGGTGAGGTAGGTGGCACCCGGAATGCCGACCAGCGCGCCGACGAGCATGGCCAGTCCGAGCCGGGGTTCAGCCAGCACCCGCTGCGCCCAGCTGTCCTTCTTCTCCGGCTTCCCCGGCTGCCCGTCTCCGGCCGGGACTGGTACCTTGCGTCGGCCGTGCAGGCGGCCCGTTACCAGCAGCACGCCAGCGACGAGCAGCAGCAGGCCGAGGGCCAGGTCGACGCCCGCGCTCACCGAGGCCTGGTGCTTGATGGCATCGGCGTGGAAGACGAGCACGTCCAGCAGGCCGATCGTCAGGGCCACGGTCATGCCGCCGAGCAGGACGCACAAGAACATCGCCCGCGGCCGCCGGTTCTCGATCAGCAGCAGATCAAGGGCCAGCAGCTTGGGGTTCAGCGCCGAGAGGAACGCCAGGGCGAAGAACTCGGCATTCATCGCCGGTCAGCCAGCATCCGTCGTTGTCCGGTGCTGGCGGTACGCGCCGGTTTGGTTCGGCTGGCGGCGGAGAACCACCGTCCAGCCGTCCCCGGGCTGATCACCAGTCGCCATGCCTGCCTCCTTAGCGATGGCTCCGCTATACACTTCCCAGGCTGCGTACTCGCGGGCCTGGCGCTATGGCCGTTCATCCTCAGCTTCCGGGGATGCGGGGAGGGTGCGCGAACTTCCTGGTCAAGCCAAACACCAGCCTCCCGCACGTGGCATCACCTTGTCCGGATGAGGTTCCGGTCCCTCCGCCGTCTACTGCCTGCCCTCAGACCGGCTCGCCTGCTCCTAGGCCCCACTAGGTGCTCGTCCTGGAAGGGATACCTCAGTCATCATCCCGTTTGCTTGCCTTAATCGAGCCTGTGGCACTTGGGAGTCTCGGCGCGGGCGTCAGCCGACGGCGCCACGACGCTTACGTCGATCAGTTCAAGGCCGAAGTTGGCGATCCGCTGCAATAGTCCGTGGAGGGCGCCCTGATCTGGGAGCTCGAGATGAAGCGTGGTTGCGCCGGGGCCCACCTCTCCCAGGCGAGGTGGTGAGTGTCAGCGTTCTCCGAAGCGTGCTTCTGGATTTCGTCTTACACCACTGAGGCGGCGCCTTTCTCTTGCTCGGACTTGATGAGCAGCGATACGGCTTCGATCAGGGCCAGGTGGGTGAATGCCTGCGGGAAATTTCCGAGATGCTCGCCTGCTATGGTGTCGATCTCCTCGGCGTAAAGCTGCAGCGGTCCGGCGAACGACAGCAGCTTCTGGCACAGGCCGTGCGCGCGGTCGATCTCGCCGATCATGGCCAGCGCGGTCACCAGCCAGAACGAGCAGATGGTAAAGGTTCCCTCCTCGCCGGAGAACCCGGTGTCCGTCCCCTCGACCCGGTAGCGCAGGACCAGGCCGTCCTGCGTCAGCGCGTCGGCGATGGCCAGCACGGTCGATTGGACGCGCTTGTCGTCCGGAGGCAGGAATCCCATGATGGGCAGCAGCAGCAGCGATGCGTCCAGATCGTCGGTCTCGTAGTGCTGCCGGAAGACGCCCCGGTCGGAAACGCCCTTGTCCAGGACCTCGGCCTTGATCTCATCGGCGCCTGCCCGCCAGCGCTGGGCGCGTTCGTTGTCGCCCCGCTCCTCGGCGAGGTCGGCGCCGCGCGCGGCGGCCACCCAGCACATCACCTTGGATGCCGTGAAGTGCTTGGGGTCGCCGCGGACTTCCCAGATCCCCTGATCGGGCTCACGCCAGTGCTGCAGCGCGGCGTCCACGAATCCGGCGAGCCCTTCCCACACTGGCGCGACGATCGTGGCGGCTCCCTGGTGGAACTGGACATCGAGGGCGTCGAGGATCATTCCCCAGACGTCGTGCTGCTGCTGATTCCAGGCGCCGTTGCCGACCCGGACCGGGCGCGCCCCGCGGTACCCGGACAGGTGGTCCAGGGTCCGCTCGGTCAGATCGCGTTCCCCGCCAATGCCGTACATGATCTGCAGCTCGAACCGGTGGCTGAGATCACCCCCGCTGACCGCGTCGACGACGAAGCCCCAGTACTCGATCGCCTCCCAGTCGAAGCCCAGGCGATACAGCGAGCGGAGCATGAACGCCGAGTCCCTGATCCAGGTGAAGCGGTAGTCCCAGTTACGGGCCCCGCCGGGCGTTTCCGGCAGCGAGGTGGTCGAGGCGGCCATGATGGCGCCGGTCGGGGCGTAGCTGAGCCCTTTCAGGGTGAGGGCGCTGCGGTCGAGGTAGGGCTTCCACGGATGGTCGGGGATCTTGGCCGAGCTCAGCCAGTTGCGCCAGAAGTCGACTGTGGTGTTCAGCATGGCCAACGCCTCGTCCTGGTTGGCCGGGACCTTGGCGTCTCCCCAGGACAAGGCGACGAAGGCCGACTGGCCCTGGGTGAGCGTGGTGCGGCCGTAACAGCGGGCGCCCAGCACGCCGAGCGGGATGCTGCCCGCCAGCGCGAGCTGCACGTCCCCCTCCTCGGGGCGATCGTCATCGCGTCGTAGCCGTCGCCCTGGTAACTCCACGTGCCGCCGGTGGCCCCGTAGTCAAACTGCGGGCCGCAGTTCACCATGACCTCGACCCGGCCGCTGATGCACGTCGCGATCCGCAGGAGCACGCCGACCGCGCCGAAATCAGTCGGAGCCCGGTGATAATCGGCCCGTCGTCGCTGGTTCTGGATCGGGCCCACGGCCAGCAGGTCGTGAACGGTCATCCATCCCGTCGGGGTCTGCCAGGTCGTCTCCAGCACCATCGTCCCCACGGGATCGGCAAAGTCGTCGGCGGACTTGATGTTATCCGTATCTCATAGCGGCAGGTAGTTGAGGATGCGGTTCCGGTCACGGCAGATTGCCTGGAGGGTCCGGAGGATCTCGG
>Ga0209656_10002323_pt1 | contig 12321 bp, 13 predicted proteins | sample BogFormECP12_OM2_FD_188239 | JGI IMG/M metagenome (GOLD analysis project Ga0209656, IMG submission 188239) | Bog forest soil microbial communities from Calvert Island, British Columbia, Canada - ECP12_OM2 (SPAdes) (version 2) | ecosystem: Environmental > Aquatic > Freshwater > Wetlands > Bog ... | reverse complement strand
TAGAGCGTATTTCATAAACAGTGTCTCAGCGTAATCCAGAAGCAAGCCAGATAGAAGAAGGCACGATAGGTGGAGAGCAGATGCTCATGGCGCACCAGCAATCGGCGGAACTGGCCAAGCCAGGAGTTGGTTCGTTCGACGATCCAACGCCGCTTGTAGCGCCGCAGTTTTCGGCCATCCTCAAACCGTCTTTCCTTGCGATTCTCCCGGTAAGGCGCGATCAACTCGATGCCGCGTTTCTGCAATCGCTGGCGCAAGGGGTCCGAATCGTAGGCGGTGTCGGCGATCACCCGTTCCGGCTTTTGCCGCGGACGGCCCTTGGGTCGTGGCACGCGGACTTCGGCGAGCGTGGCTTCCGCAAGCGTAACTTCGTGCGGAGAGGCACTTTCCAGCCGAACTCCCAGCGGAAGACCTTGACCGTCGACCAGTACCATCCACTTCGTTCCCTTGCCCCGCTTGGTTTTTCCGACGGCAGGGCCCCTTTTTTTGCGGGAGCAAAGCTGCCATCGAGAAAGGTCTCGTCCCACTTCAGCAGACCTTCTTCATCCAGCGCCCCCAGTAGGGTGCGCCATGCATTCAGCCAAACACCTTCGTCCTCCCACTGTTGGAGCCGCCGCCAGCAGGTCGAGGGCGAAGGAAACTCGTCCGGCAAGAATCGCCACGCCGCGCCGGTTTGCAGAATCCACAGTATGCCTTCGAAACACGCCCGATTGGATGCCCAAGGTCGGCCCCGATTGTCGCGCCGTCGCCTAGGCGGGGGCAGCATGGGCTCCACCAGTTCCCACTGCGCGTCGGTCAACAACTTCTGCCGCTGCTTCATGGCAGAAGTTCATCAGCTAACCCGCCTCATCCGTAAGTATCTGGCGTGAGGCCGAACCTATTTATGAAACACGCTCTAGTTGCTAGAGCCATTACACCAAAACTGAAAATGCTCTAGTCGCTAGTTGCTAGCTGCTTCCTTCGCAACCACCGACACGAACTTGCCCATCTGTCCGCGGTCTTTGAACTCGACGACGCCAGTGATCCTGGCGAACAGCGTGTCGTCTTTGCCGCGGCCAACGTTAACGCCCGGCTTGATGCGCGTGCCGCGCTGCCGCACGATGATGGAGCCGCCTGAGACAAGCTGGCCTCCAAACGACTTTACGCCCAGCCGCTGCGCATTCGAATCGCGGCCGTTTCGTGAGCTGCCTAAACCTTTCTTGTGTGCCATAACAAATTCCTCGGGTAGAGCGGGCCTTAAGGCCCGCGTCTACGCCCCTTTTATTTTTGTCATCCCGAGCCGACTTCAGTCGGCGAGGGATCTGCTTTTTTCGCCTCTTTGGAAGCCGTCAGGTCCTTGCCATCCACATTGATGCCGGTGATCTTCACCGCGGTGTACGGCTGGCGATGCCCGTTCAGCTTCTTGTACTGCTTCTTGCGCTTGAAGTGGAAGACCAGAATCTTGTCGCCGCGGCCGTGCTCGACGACCTGTCCGGTGACAAACGCCTTCGACGGCTTGCCCAGCTCGCCCTCGGCGGCGCTGACGGCCAGCACTTCGTCGAACTGCACGTTCTCACCGCCGGCCTGCGGCAGCTTCTCAATCTCAATCACGTCTCCGGGCGCGACGCGATACTGCTTTCCCCCGGCGCGGATCACCGCGTACATGGCCATGCCTCCCAATGAACTTGCTTCGGCTTCGCGGCTTGCGCTGCTTCGCCCTCAACCGCGCGCTGCGGCGCGGCTTGCTTAAACTCTTTGTGCGCTTGCACTTACCCGAGCGTGGAAGGAAACCTTCGCAGGACCGCGTGGTCCGGCTACGGGACTGTCCCTGACGGGACCTGCTAGTACAGGCAAACTATAGAAGTGTAACGTGTTTGGGCGGGGAAGGTCAAACACGCTTGCTGATGGCAGTTCGGAGCGGTTCCCTGGCTGGCAGCAGGCTGCGAAAACTCATTTACCAGAGCGTGTTGCGTAATACGGTTTGTGTCAGAGCAAGGCTATATAAGCTGTTCTCTTGGGTTGACACGCCGCGGCGCGACCGGTAGGCCCGCCCAGGGCTTGTCGAAGGGTCGTGCCCTGACACAAATCCGTCTTTGAAACAAGCTCTAACCCTCAGTCGTGGGCGTGGCTCCACTGAGGGTCTTTCTCGGGCGGCACGATGGAACCATCGCGCATGTGAATGATACGGTCTCCATATTCGGCGGCTTCAGGATTGTGCGTGATCATCAGCACCGTCTGGCCTAATTCCCTATTGGATTGGCGCAGCATGTTCAACACGATTTCGGAATTTTGCGAGTCGAGATTGCCAGTAGGCTCGTCCGCCAGCACGATGGCAGGCTGGTTCACCAGCGCGCGGGCCAGCGCCACACGTTGCTGCTCGCCGCCGCTCAATTCCGAGGGACGGTGTGCGAGACGGTTGTCAATGCCCAGCAACCGCAGGATGCGCTCGATGTATTGGCGCTCTCCGGCGCCGTCGCTCTTGCCCGCAATATCGCGGGCAATGGCTATGTTCCCCTCGGCTGTCAAGGTCGGAAGGAGGTTGAATTTCTGGAAGATAAATCCGATCTTCGACTTGCGCATACGGGTGCGCGCCGAATCGGACAACGCACTGAAGTCAATGCCGTCGATGAGCACCCGTCCGGAGTCGGCGTGTGTCAGCCCGCCAAGAATGTAGAACAACGTGGATTTTCCGCTGCCGGATGGGCCAACGATAGTGACGAACTCGCCATGCTCCACGGCCAGCGAGACCCCGCGCAATGCCGGCACATCCACTTTCCCAATGCGGTAGGTCTTGCAAACGTTCTCAGCTTGAATCATCCACGCCATGCGGATTCTTGATCTTACACGAAGCCGCTGCGGGTCAGGCCGGGTCCGAATTCCCGCCCCCGGTCGCAGCCAGACACTGCGCTGATACTCCCCGCGTAGCCGGTTTCGCGCTACAACTTGAGACGACTTGCGGGCGTGAGCTTCACGGGAGCCCGCAGGCGAAATCCCGAAAGCAGTGAGGGAGAACAGCATGGCGATTTCGTCAGCAGAAAGAAAGCACGCGCACTTGGTCGCATGCGCCGTCGAGTGGCTGCGCCGCAAATACGGATGCGGCATCGTTCTTTCGGAACAGCATTGCGCCGGCGGCGAAGTTCCCGACGTGATCGGGTGGAAGGGCTCCTGCCAGTCGGTGTTGGTGGAGTGCAAAGTCTCGCGCAGCGATTTCTTGGCTGATGCGCACAAACCGTTCCGGGTGAGACCCGGGGAAGGTCTGGGCAGCCGGCGCTTCTACATGGCGCCCGCCGGGATGATTGCACGCGCGGAATTACCCCCGTCCTGGGGCCTGCTGGAGTGCAAAGGCCGCGAAGTGATGATGACAGTGAAACCGGGCCGGCAGGACTTGCGCACCACGGCTGGTCTGATGAAGGAGATGAACCTGCTCCTGGCGAGCCTGCGCCGGGTGGAAGTGCGAATCGAACCGCAAACCATTACGGATTTTCTGAAGTGGAAAAATCGCATGACCGAATATAACGGCGGCCAGTTGCCGGAAGCCATCGCGCCGAGAGAACTGGAGCGGAACATCTATCTCGCATAGCTTACTGCCCTTCGCGGGGTCTTCTTGCTAGAATCACAGCCATGATCAGCCCTGACCTGCTGGAGATACTCGCCTGTCCGGTATGCCGAAAACCCTTGGTAATGCGCGGCGAAGACGCTTTGAAATGCAACGAGTGCAGGCGCGTGTACCCCATTCGCAACGGGATTCCGATCCTGTTGGAGCCGGAAGCCACCATCGAGGAGCTCTGATTCGGCGGCAGTCTGGGATTTCCCATTCTGGTGCAAAACCCGCAGCTTCCCGAAAATTTGACGCATGCCCGTGGCGCGAAAAGACATTTCCCTCCCTATTTCTGCAAGTTATTGCAGATTCTCGAAGGTGGGCCCGCCTTGAATTCTATCCGCCAAAGCACGCAAAACTCGCGGTCTGACACGGCCGTCTGCAACTTGATGGGCACAAACGGGTTCGAATCATCACCGGATTTCGGGCGAGGAAAAATTGGGCACCAAGTTCGGCAATCAAATTGCCTGCAACCTTATAGGGTTTTCGGAGTCTAAATGAGCAAAGCCCTGAAAGGGTCGGAGGTGAGGCCGATGAGAGAAAAGTTTTCCGTCCCAGAATTGACGGCGCTGAAAAGCGAGCTGCTTCAGGGGTTTGACTCCAGGGACGCGACGGAGCTACTTCAGATGTTCTTGGCAGGACACGGCTATGGTGTTTCCGCTGAAGAGGCCCGCAATGCGGTGGCACGGGTTGGGCTTGCTGGATGCACTTTGGAAGCGTTCCAAAGAGAGCTGGAGAGCATCGCCCTCGTTATGTGAAAGACGGTGTGGAAGCACCCGGAGTTGGCAAGAGCGGTGACAAGATTCGCTTAACTGAATTACGGAGCGAGGCCGACGCCAGAACCTGGACGTGAGGCTCGCGAAAACAAAGCGAAAAGTGAGAAGCCCGGACAAAACGGTCCGGGCTTTCCTACTGGTTTCTGCATTGAATTTGTGGTCTTACTCGTACCGCAGGCTCTCGACCGGATCAAGATGCGCTGCTCGCGCCGCCGGCGCCGTGCCAAATAGCACTCCTACCAAGGTTGACACCGCCATCGCGATAACCACCGACCACCCCGAAATCGGAACGCGATAGTCGGTGATGAAGCGCACGGAGAAAGGCAGCGCTAGACCAAGAAAAATTCCGACGATGCCGCCGCAGAACGAGATGAGGATCGCCTCGGTCAGGAATTGCGCACGTATTTCGGCGTTGGTGGCTCCCACTGCTTTGCGCACTCCAATTTCACGGATGCGGGCGTTCACCGTAGCCAGCATAATGTTCATAATCCCCACTCCGCTTACCAGCAGCGTCAGCACAGAAATGAGCAGCAGCACCGTACTCAAGGTGTTCGCGGTGGTCGACGCCACAGCGAGGAGCTGGGTGAGGTTCGACACCTTATAGACCGATTCCGGCCGGTGGCGCGAGCGCAGAACTTCCTCGATATCATGTGTTGTGCGCGGAACTTCGCTGGAATCTGCGCCCGCGAAAAAGAGCTGAGTCACGTTGTTGCTGTTGGTAAAGAAACGCGCGACGGTGTAAGGAATGAGGATTGTATCCTCGGAGATCTCCGACTGCCCGAAGGTATTCACCCGTTCGCGAAAGGTGCCAATCACAGTAAACGGCAGGCCGCTCAGCTTGATCTGCTGGCCTATGGCAGCGCTCTGTGAGCCATAGAGCGTGTTGGCGAGTATCTGGGTAATGACGGCGACTTTGTCGCGCTCCCGCTCGTCGCGGTTGTCGAAGAAGCGGCCGGCAAGCACATCCAGATTTCGTACGTAAAGATACTGCCATGAGACGCCGATAACCAGTATGTCGCGTTCCTTGCCACCCGGCGCCGCAATGCGGTCATGGAGTTCGAGCAACGGGGACGACGCACTGATGCCTGGAACCCGCTGCCGCACAGCATCCAGGTCGTCGAGGTTCAGAAGATCGCTGCCGACCTCTTTGCCACTGGCGTCACTTTGCTGAACCTCAGCCACCATCATATTTGAGCCAACATTTTGAATCTGCTGCAGCAGGTACTGCTTGCCCGTCAGCCCAATGGTTACCACCAGGATGAGCGACGCCGTGCCAATAACCATTCCCAGCGAGGTCAGCAGGAACCGCGTTCGGTTGTTACGGAAGGTTTCGATCGCGACGCTCAGGGTCTCGCTGAGAACCAGCTTCGGATAAGGGCGCCTGCTGTTGCCGTTGATAGCCATGCCGTTACAGTAAGGTTAATCCCTGCAGTGCGCGGGTTCAAACGACGGACATGCAATTCGAGCGTCCCGGCCAACCAGCCGGGACGCATTTTGTTTGCCCTGGATTGTGAGCTGCGCTGAGTTTGCGTCAGGTTCCCTCGTGCCTCAGGCACTCCACCGGGTCTAACGCCGCGGCCCGCTTTGCCGGAAGAGTGCCGAACCCGATTCCCACAGAGCAGCAGACCAGGATGGCAATGAACGCGCTGAGAATAGGAATGGGAAGCTGGTAATCGGTAAAGAACCGCACCGAGAAAGGAAGTCCCAGCCCGATCAGGGTGCCAACTGCCCCGCCGGCGACGGAGATAAGAACCGCTTCGGTAAGGAATTGCAGGGTGATGTCCTGACGGGTCGCTCCCACCGCTTTGCGTATGCCAATCTCATGGAGGCGCGAGCTCACGGTGGCGAACATAATGTTCATGATGCCGACTCCGCCGACCATCAGGGTGATGGTCGCGAACAGACCGAGAACGAGGGTCAAGGTGTTGGCAGTTTTCTGCGCCACCGTAAGCACATCGGTGAGGTTCCCCATCTCATACTTTGATTTCGGACGATGCCGTGACTGGATGACCTTCAAAATTTCCTGTGTGGCGAGAGGCACACTATCGCTGTCAGCCATGGAGAAATAAATCTGGTTGACCTCCCTTTTTCCCGATAGACGGCGGGCGACGGAATAGGGAATGAGAATGGTATCGTCCTGTATCTCCGAGCGCCCGAAGGTGTCAACCCCCTCACGAAAGGTGCCGATGATGGTGAACGGCAACGCCTCTATCTTGATCTCTCGCCCCAAGGCCAGTTCGTTTCCGCCATACTGGCGCTGAGCAAAGGCTTCCGTAACCAGAGCCACCTTGTTGAAAGACTGCGAGTCGCGCTGATTGAAAAATATTCCGCAAAGGACGCGCAGACGCCGCACATCTACGTATTCTGGACTGACGCCAAGCACCAGGATGTAGCGCTCTTTGCCGCCGGGCCCGGTAATTCGATCCTGCAGATTCAGCACCGGCGACGCCGCCTGGATGCCGGGAACCTGGCGTTGCACGGCGTCCATGTCTTCGTCAGTCAAATAGTCCTGGATCGCGGCTGTGTTGGATTGGCCGGAATATTCGGCCCAGATGAGATTGGAGCCAACGTTGTTAATTTGGGTCAGCAGGAACTGCTTGCCGGTCAGCGAAATGGTCACAACCAGGATGAGAGACGCGGTGCCGATTACCATGCCCAGGGCGGTCATGGTGGCGCGCACTCTGTCGGCACGAAAGGATTGGGCAGCGAAGCCGCAGATGTCACGGAAGACGATCCGGCGCTGCTTGCTCGGGATCGCAAAAGCCGCCCTTCTCACCGTCCCTTGCGGCATGGTTCTCAGCCTTTTCCGATGACCACCAAGGTCACGCCGACGCAAACCAGGAGAATGCCGGCCCAACGCCGCCAGTTCACCCGTTCCCCGAGAAAGAACCTGCCCCCGAGCGCGCCCGCTACGTAGCCCAGGGCCGTTACGGGCACCACAAAGCTGACGTTTTCGAAGGACAAGATGGCCAACAGCGAGAAAAATCCAACGGTCATCAATCCAACACCAATCCACAGCCACTTGACGCGCAGGGCACGCAGAAACACCTTAATGAGCGCTGCCGGGTGAAAGTGGTGGACTTCTCCGAGTTGCTTCATGGCGCGCGAGACGCAAAGCTCGCCCCCTGTGCCGGCGACCACGATCAGCGAAAAGAACAGGACTTCCAACACTTATGGATTCTCCGTGGTGCGAGGACTGGTGTGCCCGACGACGAAAACCCCCAGGCAAATGACCGCAATCCCGGCCCAGCGAAGAGGCGAAACGACCTCTCCGAGCAACACTGTGGCCAGCAGGGCCACAACGGCGTAAGCCATCGCGGAGGCAGGCTGGACAAAACTGTAATCCGCCCACGAGAGCACCAGCATGTAGGCAACGAAAAAAGTGAGCAGCGATGCGATGCCAAGCCAGATCGTGCCCGAGGAAAGTACCCGGGCCAAAACGCTCCCGAGCTCGCTGGGCGACGAAATCTTCGTCGTGATCTTGCCAATGTTTTTCATGCCCTTGCTGAGCATGAGGTTACCCATCGGTCCGGCAACAATCATGACGAGGATCAGCAGGTATGTCTTAAATTGCAGTCTTTTGTGAGAAGTCATTGTGACGCTGGGCCCGCAGTCATCCCTCATGTCGAACGGGCTTTCTCTCATGGTATAACAAGAAATCAGTAGCCTGTAGCTCCTAGTCAATTGCCGGCTATCCAGCGATCACTTGCCAGTGCCCAAGCCAGGGCGTCCTTTCTTAGCTGACAACTGACTACTGGTAACTGCCTACTGAAGAAGGGTTTTAGCGTTTTGTGTGGCATCGTTGGTTTTACCCATAAGAGCTGGTCTCCCGATCCCGGCCGCATTCAGGCTGCCACCGAAACGCTGATCCATCGCGGTCCCGACGAGCAAGGCGTGTTCCGTTCCAGCATCTGCTCGCTGGGCGCAACCCGCCTGAAGATCATCGATCTATTGGGCGGCGATCAGCCAATCCAGAGCGACGACGGCGAAGCAGCTATTGTCTTCAATGGGGAGATCTACAACCATCTGGAACTTCGCCGTGAGTTGGAGAGCCTGGGCCATCATTTTCAGTCGCATTGCGACACAGAGACCGTCTTCCACGCTTTCCTCGAGTGGGACACCTACGCGTTCGCCCGATTGCGTGGCATGTTTGCGGTTGCACTCTGGATCACTTCGACCCGGCGACTTGTCCTGGCGCGCGACCGCGTGGGCATCAAGCCCTTGTACATCGCGCGGCAGGGAGAAGAACTCTTCTTCGGTTCGGAGCTCAAGGCAATCCTGGTACATCCCGAGATTGACCGCCGCCTGAGCTTGGCTGGCCTCGATTGCTACCTGTCTCTGAATTACGTACCCGCGCCGTGGACGCTGGTGGAAGGCATCGAGAAGGTCCTGCCGGGACACTGGGTCGAGTGGTGCGATGGCAAGCTCCGTTCCGAGGCGTACTGGCGTTTGCCGGAGGGCACACCCGGCCGCCACACGCTTGAGTCGGCGCGCGAGGAACTCGATTCACTCCTGCAGCAGTCGGTTCGCGAGCATCTTCTGTCCGACGTGCCGCTGGGCGTGTGGCTCAGCGGAGGCATTGATTCCTCAACCATCCTGCACTATGCCGCGAGCGCGACGAGCACGCGGCTAAAGACGTTTTCTATTTCCTTTCGTGGGCGCAGTTTCGACGAAACAGAGTATGTCGAGGAGGCGGCCAAACTATACGGAACCGACCACGAGCAATTGGACCTGAATCCCGAGCAGGATCTGCAAGGCGCGATCGAGGAATTCGCTTACTACTCGGACGAGCCGAGCGCGGACGCCGGAGCGTTGCCGGTGTGGTTCCTATCCAAACTCTGCAAAACCAGGACCACCGTCGCGCTCAGCGGCGAGGGCGCCGACGAATTGTTCGCCGGATATCTGACCTACCCGGCCAACCGGATCGCTCGTTATCTCCGGGCGCTTCCGTCAAGTTCGCTGCGGCTTGTGCTCGGCGCCTTGCGCCACTGGCCGGTTTCCGACGAGAAGATCAGCTTCGAGTATCAACTCAAGCGCTTGCTGACGGGCAGCCTGATGCCGCCTGAGCAGGCACACGTTTATTGGAACGGGACCTTCTCCGAGGCGGAGAAGCGCTCCCTGCTGCGGACGCAGCCCACCGGTGCATTCGACGCCATGCTGGCGGAGTTGCGGCTGGCGTTGCCCGGAAATGACGGCCTCGCTCCCTACCTGGCATTCGACCAGAAGTACTACCTTCCCGACGACATCCTGGTGAAGTCAGACCGCATGAGCATGGCCCATGCCGTGGAAGTGCGGCCGCCTTACCTCGATCACCGCATCGTCGAGTTCGCTGCCACGTTGCCGGCATCGCTGAAGATTCGCGGCCGGCGCCAGAAGTTCCTTCTGAAGGACATCATGAAGGACAAACTGCCGCCGTCCATTCTGCAGCGGAAGAAGATGGGCTTCGACATTCCGGCGCACGAGTGGCTTCGCGGCCCGCTGCGTTCGCTGCTTATTGATACATTAAATACCGGGCTTTCTGACTACCCGGATCTATTTAACGGGGAGGCAATCCAATCCTGTCTTCGCAGTCATTTGGAAAGGCGAGTCAACATCGGCTATCACCTATGGGGCTTGATGATTCTGTTCTTGTGGATGAAAAAGTGGCGCATTCAGGCGCCGACCTCCGCCACAGCGAGGCGCCAGTTGCAGCCCGAGGGGGTTGGCATCTCTACCTAGCGGTGGTGCTGATCGCCGCGGCTGTTTACCTGGGATGCATGGTGTCTCCACCGTCGCTGATGGACGATGTGGACGCGGTGCAGGCCCAGATCGCGCGCAACATGCTCGACTCCGGCGACTGGGTCACGGCGCGTCTGGATGGCGTCATCTATCTGGAGAAATCGCCGCTCATCTACTGGCTGATGGCGATTTCGTACAAGATCTTCGGCGTGCACGACTGGGCCGCCCGGATTCCGGTTGTCCTCTCCTGCATTGGATTGTGCTGGCTGACCGCCGCTTTCGGCAGGTGGGCGTTCGGCCATCGAGCCGGCTTTTACGCCGGCCTGTGCATGGCGACCTGCGTCGGTTTGTGGTTGTTCACCCGGATCCTCATCCCTGATGTCATGCTGACCTTCACCGTCGCTCTGGCGATGTGGGCCTTCCTGCGATGTCTTGAGGAAGACGAGCCTCATCCTCGCGCCTGGGCTGCGGTTTTTGCAGCGAATCTCGGCATCGGGCTGCTGCTGAAGAGCCTGATTGGAGTGCTCTTTCCGATCGCCGCCGGCGGCATCTACCTTCTCGTCACGCGACAACTGTTTTCGGCGAGAGCCTGGAAGCGGCTCCATCCTTTTACCGGCTTGGGAATCATGCTGCTCATTGCCGCGCCGTGGCACATTCTGGCGACTCTCCGGAATCCGCCATATTTCGACCTCACGCTTCGCAGCGTTCCCGGCGAATACCACGGCTTCCTGTGGTTTTACTTCATGAATGAGCAGGTGCTGCGGTTCCTGAATCTGCGCTATCCGCGCGATTACAACACCGTCCCGCGACTGTACTTCTGGCTATTTCATTTGATCTGGCTGTTTCCCTGGAGCGTGTATCTTCCCGCCGTCGCCAAGCTGTCTTACAAACCGATAGATCGTGCCGGACGGACACGTTTGCTCACACTTTGCTGGGTTGGATTTGTGCTGGTCTTCTTCACCTTCTCCACCACGCAGGAGTATTACTCCATGCCCTGCTATCCGGCGCTCGCGTTGCTGCTAGGTTCGGCAATGGTGAGCGAAGATAAGTGGATCAAACGGGGAACGCGCGTTCTCGCCGTTGTCGCGGGATGTGCGGCTGTCGCGGCCATCAGCATTCTGGTATTGGTTCGCAAGGTTCCGAACCCGGGCGACATCTCAGCCGCACTCGGTTACCATCCGGGAGCGTATTCGCTGTCGCTGGGACACATGGAAGACCTGACGCTGCAGTCTTTTGCCTACCTTCGCTTTCCCCTCGGCCTGGCCGCGCTGGCTTTCTGTATCGGCGCCCTCGGGACCCTGTTTCTGCGCGGCCGGCAGGCCTTCCTGGCGGCTGCTCTGATGATGGTGTTGTTTTTCCAGGCCGCCCGTATCGCAATGGTTGCCTTCGATCCTTATCTGTCATCCCGCCCGCTGGCAGAGTCCCTGCAGCGATCTCCCGAAGGCACTCTCATCGTTTATCGTCACTACTATCCGTTCTCGTCCGTGTTCTTTTATACCAACCGCCGTGCCTTGCTTTTGGATGGCAGATTCCAGAACCTGGTATACGGGTCTTACGCGCCCGGCGCGCCCGATGTTTTCATCGATGATGCACGCTTCCGGGGAATCTGGCTTGGTTCGCAGCGAAGTTACCTGGTTGCTCCTGACGAGTTGCTCCCTCATTTAAGGGAGCTAGTCGGCGAAGGGGCACTGAACGTCGTTCAAAAGAGCGGCGGTAAGGTCCTGCTAACAAACCAGTTGCTGCCTCTTCGAGAGTCCTCTTAAGGGTCGCGGAAGAGCAATCCCGGGGCATATATCGCCCCTCCCTCGTAATCGAAAGCCCTTCGTTTGTGAGAGAATAATCGCCAGATGTTTTTTCCCGCTTCTTACCTGACACGTGTTTGGTTGGGAACCAAAGTCTCAACCGGACTCTTGCCCTCAAACATCCGGCCGTTGTCCGCGCACGTCAAGCTGACGGAAAACTGCCAGGCTAAGTGCATCAGTTGCGACTACTGGAAGACCCGCTGGCAGGACGGTATCAGCACCGATCGCGCCATCGAACTGGTGAACGAGATTGATGCGGCCGGCATCCGCGTCCTCCGCCTCACCGGAGGCGAGCCACTACTGAGAAAAGACCTGTTCCGCGTCCTGGAGAAGGCGAACACCTCCCGCTTCAAGCGCATCACCGTGCAAACCAACGGTTTGCTGATTAAGAAGCTGCACAAGCAAATCAACGACTCCCCGATTACCAATGTTTCCGTTTCCATTGACG
>Ga0209656_10002322_pt1 | contig 12322 bp, 15 predicted proteins | sample BogFormECP12_OM2_FD_188239 | JGI IMG/M metagenome (GOLD analysis project Ga0209656, IMG submission 188239) | Bog forest soil microbial communities from Calvert Island, British Columbia, Canada - ECP12_OM2 (SPAdes) (version 2) | ecosystem: Environmental > Aquatic > Freshwater > Wetlands > Bog ... | reverse complement strand
TAGACCTGGCAAAGAGCTCTTGCCACTGAGAGACGGGCGCAGCAATGAGTTGCTTCACGATAGCTGGGTCAGCCAACGGATCGAAATGAATATCGGAGACAAGGAGGATATGCCCGGTTGCTCTCCCGGCTGAAAAGGCGCAGGAGGTCCGTGAGACAGCTAGGCAGAACAAAACAAATATTACCAGAATCAAAGTTGAGATAATAGTCTTCTTCATATTTCAACCGTTCAATTAACGCGATCCGGTTGGCTCTGAAAGGGATGCCCACACCGACACGATTAAGGGTGTTCGCATGACCGTTGTTGAGTCGACAATGTCGGTAAATAGCAGAGTCAGCAACCCAGTGCGATGTTTGATTTCCGCGATCGCGGCATCCAACGCTCTCTGGCGCAGGTTCGCCGAGACCGACAAAGGCGCTTCTTGGATGATGTTTCCAGCCGGTTGCCTCATCGACAGGCCGCGAGCATGGCGTAGACGATTACGCCGCTGACCGAGGCGTAGAGCCAAATCGGGAAAGTGAATCGGCCAGACGCCGGTGCGCGGAAAAGCGACCAGTGCATCTCAGCAGCTCACGGAGCGGGTGCCTCATACGGCCAGCACATTACTGTAAAGCCAAGATCGCTCGGGCTCGGAGATGCCGGAACGGTCTCGCCCCGATCTCCGAACCCATCGCCAGCGCCCAGATGCGCCCACATCCTGATCCAGCAATGCGCCTCGGAGGTCGCACAATCGGTGACGCCAATATCTCCGCCAGCGGCCTTCACGATCTCCTTGATGATATCGTAGCCGAGACTAATTTCTAAGCTTGCGGAGAAATACGCGGTGCCCATCAAGAGATTGCTCCCGGTCACGGAGCGGGTGAATAGGTAATGCTCCGCTGCAACGGTCACCGAGTCGTTGAGGCAACGCTTCTGCCGGTCCGCCTGAATCGCCCGGAAGGCGCTTTCAACTTTCGCGTTTGCGGTTGTACCGTTGGCATCTCTTAAATATCGATTTATTAGCGCAGCAACGCGATCATTAAAATTCGCCATAATTTACTCCCAACTCGCCGAGCCGAACTCGCGGTAAACGGCTCTTGATTTTATACGTCCAAATTCAGTTCCACATCCGGGCTGCGATGGCCCGCTCCTCATCCCCCGTGGCATCTGCATAAATCGCTGTGGTGGTCATCTGCGAGTGCCCCAACCATTTCTGGAGCATATCGAGCGCAACGCCTTGGCTGACAGCCGCGATCCCGAAGCCATGCCGTATTGAGACTATCCGGCAACTCCGATGGAACTGGAACTCGACGGCACATTAGGAGTATCTCTGCCATGTTACCTTCCTTTTGGGGATGAGATTTAGTGAGAGTCTGACTCTATCGCTTCAGCCCTCCATGTCCATTACCCAAACGGGTTATCCCTCCTTGCTAGGCTAGGCACCGGCGCACACTAATGGCTACGGATCAGTGGGTTTAAAAAGCGATTCTCCGTTCTTGTTTGCCGGTTTGTAGGAAGGCAGGGCTAATAGCCCGTTTCTATGCCGTCTGCCGTCCTCCAATCCGCCCAAGTTGCGCCCGATCCGGCCCAGATCTCGTCGTCGACGGCGTCAGCAACCATCTCAGCGGCTTTGGCTTGGAGCTTACACTGCCAGATACATTCAGCTTCGAATTGTGATCACTAACTTTGCACAGCACGTGCATTCCAGAGTTCCAGTGCTTTCAAGGTGGACCGACAATTTGATAGTGCCCAAAACCGCCTCTAGCGCCCGTTTGAGGCAAGCGATTGCCAGCCGATTTCTTCCATTGGCGGAGCGAGAGGTACCGCACCGAGATTAGTGCGCAACCTATCACTCTGGATTAAAAAGGCAAGCTCGGAAGGAAGTTCCCCCACGGGAGCATTTACGCAAAAGTCTTTAATTGATTCTTTATACACTTGGCTCATCAGTTAGTAGAGATTGTCGGCTTTCCGATGAAGCGCGCAGATATCAACGGCTTCACGACCATATTTTTTAAAAGCTTCTTTTGCCTCTTCTTGACTAACTTTTCGGATTGTAAATTCTTTTCTTTCGGTACCTTCTCCCACGCCAAAAGTGCTATTTGGAGTCCTAAGCGCTTCCACTGAGAGGGAAAATTTCTGTTCCCTAAGGAATCGCTCCCAGTCTCTTAATTTCGTGCAGCGTGACAGCAACCCGAAGACACTGCTTAAACGCTTCATATATTCCGATGTTCACGGCTCCAAGATGTTAAACACATCGAATTTCCGAAAATCCCTGCCGTGGATCGTGACCAAAGAAGTCACTCCGGCGGTTAAGTAGGTAGCGCCAAGCAATGTGTCCAAGACCCGCTTGCGCCCTAGACCGTGGTTCTTCATCCACGCCACAAAAGTTTTAACAGCGGCATCGGTCGGAAATACTTGAGTCACTTCGCTCGCGGTCCACCACATTTCCGCGCGCTCGAGGGCTGCAACCATCTGCAAGGCTGGGGAGAATCGGTTCTGATCGGTCAGAACATGAACGAATTCAGCCAGAACCTGGGGGGCCAAAGCGAAATCGTCACCTTTAGATCGACATTGATCAACCAAAGCTCTGGAGTCCGCGTGCTTCGGATGGTCAGCGGCTTCGAACGCTACGAGGAAGCAGGTATCAAGACCATGCCTCATTCAGCATCTCCCCAAGGAGATCGTCATCCGGGCTCAGCGGTCGCAGCATCTGTCCCAGGCTAAGGGGCGGAAAATCCAGGATAGACGTCCGTCTCGGCGCAGCGACGGTCATCGTTCCGGAGTTTTGCCCATGTGCATGCAGGCTCCTTCTCAAACGCACAGCCTCGGGGGAAGCGGATATGGATGAAAAATCGACGACCTTAATATTGTCCAGGAGTGGATCGCGAAGCTTGGGAGCGCCGCTTATGTCCAATTGAAACTCGCCCCCGATTGGCTGTTCTGGAGACCACGTCTGCAGACCAAATTGATCAGCCAGGCCTACGCCTCTTGACCCGAAGTGGTTTGCCCCGGCCAGAGAGGAATCAGAAATCTGATCAACAAAATCAGCTGATTGTAACATTGCAGGCATAGTCAAACTAGCGGTCGAAGTTTTAACCCGTACACGGCGGCGGCTTCCTCAAATACACTTACAATTTTATCCGCAATTCCAGATAATTCACCAGCAGGAAATCTCGTTGTCCAGGCGAGAAACAGGCCGTCGTCCGTCAATATAGACGGCTCAACCAGAAACCGGACGTCCGACGGCCACTCCCGCAACTGAAGGTACCCGACAGCGCCAAGCCTCGTGATCCTCTCATCAAAGCGGAAACGGTGCAGATATTCTACCTGAATGCCTTTGTTGTCAGGCTTCGCCTGAGTGTTTGCCGAGAAAACTATCGCAAATTTCTCCTGAGCAAAATGCCGCAAAAGCCGACCGACCATTTCGACCAACAATTGTCCGTCCGCCCTGCTTTTGGCGTTCTTCGCGCTGAAACTCGCCTTCTGAGCGTCCACTGAGAAATATCCATTGCCACCGAAGAGCTGGACATTTAGGTCGTATCCAAACAGCACATCAGATTGCCGCAGTCGCCCGGTTGGAATGATTAGACGGAAGTAAGATGCATGTCTTTACTGATAGCAAGGTTGCTCTGCGGGATGCCGTCACCAGGCCGAGCAAGCGGCTTTCTTCTTGGGAGATTCTCGACGCTACCGAGAAGCACAGAATTTTGAAGGCCGAGCTGGATAGGCGGCTGGACCGTCGTCATCGCAGGCCCGTTTGCGGAATAACGGCCCGCGCTGCGGGAACGAGGAACTTGGTGGCATATGGTATGCCCTTCGCGGATCTCTTCAGCTCGCTAAAAAGCGCTTCCTCAACCTCGTAAAATGTGAGGCTTGAGGTGATAGCGCTGTGCTGCACCTTCAACTTCATAAGGCATGTTTCGGCGTCAACTCGTAGGTCTTTGGGGGCTCGACCCCTCCGAGCCGCAGAATCTCGTTTTTGCCGATCACCCGGCGCACTTCAAGGCTACTCACCCCTCGGTTTGAGGTCTGTTCAAGTGGCGCCAATTTTAACCGAAGTTCATCCTGCTCTGGTCGTCGGCTGGGTATCGTGTTTTGGCCCGCTGTCGTCCTTTATTTGTTTCAGATTCTCAAAAATCACACGATCGGGTTATGTCCATTTTCTCAAGGAGTGTTAGATTAAGATGTTTGATTATATAGTCATAGTCGAAAATTCTGCCGCAGAAACGCTAATAATGGATACCGTAATGGCGCTACGAATCTTAGAGCGAGACCTTATACGGCAAGGATCCCAACAACAACGCCGGAACCTGGAATGTCACAATAAAACTAATCGTCTTTTACAACATCAATTTGTTGCTTTTGTGAGACGCGGAGCTGCGTAATGAACTACCATCGCCATTCGTACAAAAAGATCCTTTTACGGTCACTACTGACCTTAATCGTAGGCACCATTTGTCTATTTAACGTTTCCGCACAGGATATTCCAGGACTCGAAATCGCCCGCGATCAGGGCACTGCACAACGCCTTGTGCAAGTTCTTTGGGCTCATCTCACCTCTTCCCCCTGCTGGGCCGTGCCGAATTCAACACAACAATATGTATTTTTTGGACAGTTTCAGTATCGGTACGACGGGTTTGACACAACCATGTCTGGAACTATCCGGCTCGCCAACGTCTTTACATATTACGGAAAACCGGGCGCGATAGTTAAGACTTGGGATGATGATAATTGGATAGGTGTGGTTGCCGGGAATTCCGAAACCATCTCAATCATCGACTTCGACACAGGCAACAGCACCGATTATCAGCGGTGCACGCACTGTTATTAGCCACCGGAAGCATTTTACTGTCATCTTGTGCTGAGGAAACCGAGATGGATACATCTTTAGCTATTCGGATCGTTGAGAGAAATCTCATCGTGTCTGCTCTGGCGTTGCTGACCGGTGCACTCTCGCTCTATCTCGGGTATCGCCTTTTTCAGCTGACCACCATCCGCGGAGAGGGCGAGGCGAAAATCCGACTCCCCTCCTTCACGATTGTTCTGAGCAGGATCGGTCCCGGCGTTTTCTTCGCGCTCTTCGGAGCAGCGATTATTGCTTATACGCTCTTCCGGCAAATTCAGTACAGCGAGAAAGATGTGTTGGCCGCCACTCGGCCGAAATCCGGGAGCGCCGGGGACGTGGTGAGTACCCAGTCATCTGAAAGTAAAATAACCGGAATGGCGGCCACGGGACCGGACATGAGCACCGAAAGGAGACACGATGACCAGGTAAGCCTACGGGGCGAGTTTGCGGTACTCAACCGGATCGAGAAATCCCTCGATCCAACGCTCAGCCAGGATGACCACGCCCAGATCGTGGCTACAATCCGAACTATCAAGCTATCCCTCATGGAAAAGATGTGGACGCAAGACTGGGGAGACGACTCGGAATTCCGTAAATGGATCGAGAACGGTGCGAGTGCAGCCCTGCCCAGCTCATTGAATCTTGCAGCCCAATATTTCTATTACCCCCAGCCTCCGCCCCAACAATGAAAAAAGCATCTGCCTTGCTGCTGACCTGCTTCCTGTCGGTACTGCTCTCCGCTCGGGCGGATCTCTCCGATCTTTACGATGCGGCTACTCTAAAACAGTGGTGGGATCGGAACAGCTCTTTTGTCCAGAAGATCTTCGATCGGTTAGTTTATCCGGCGCTACTCGACGAGGAAAAGCAACGCCTAGGCAGCGCCCGCCCCGAACATCCTTTATTGCCTGACGAGCGCTATCGTGCTATTCCAATCGCCTTTTATAACCCGGTAGGGACCTCTGCGGTGGTAATGCCGGTTTCTTCGTTGAAGTTCCTAGACGACCTCTGCGTCGCTGACGCTTGGCTACACGTCAATGGGTACACCGAAGAGACGGTGTTCGATTACTCTGGGATGCTGGTTTATCGCGATTTCACCGGGCGCGCATTGCCGAGACCTTTGCCGACGCTGGGCATTCCGGCCGACGCTCTGGCCGATAGCCGAGTAAAAGACCTTGCCGACGCTAATTTTACTTCTGCCTACACGTTCATTCTTCTGCATGAGCTGGGCCACGTGTACTACCGTCATGCCGCGGACAATTACCAACAGTCGCAGGCGAATGAACGACAGGCGGATAGTTTCGCTCTCAAGGTGATCCTCCGGACGAAATTGCCTCCGCTTGGCATGCTCATCTTCTTTCTTGCAGACGCCTCGTGGACAAGTTACCCGGCAAAGGCGACGACCCACCCCCTAACCAGTGATCGGCTGATCGCATTGGCCGACGGTCTTGCTCGGGCCTACCCCTCCATCGCCCAAGGGATTCGTTCCATTGGTGAATCGCTGGCGGACCCTGACGTTGCCGCTGCCAACGCGCTAGTTCGGAAGACAGTCAACGAAAGCCAGCTTGGACCGCGTCGTCCTGGACAGAAACCGCTGCCAGAGGAGACCAAATCACCTCCTGCCGAATTTATTCCGTTTAACGGCATCTATCGGGGAACCTACACACAGCTGATTGACCCAGGTTACCCCGGGGACATCCGCGTTCAGTTGAATCGCCGCGGCACGGCTGTGATCGGGGTATACAACTTCGGTTCCGGACTAGGACGTATCGTCGACGGAAAAGTGACGGACGACACGCTGGTTTTCAGATGGATCTGGGGCCCCAGGCAAGGTCGTGGCCGGTTTCACGCCAGCGAAGACGGAGGGAACTTTACGGGCACGTGGGGCTGGGACGATTCATTCGATAACGCCGGCACCTGGAACGGAGAACTGGAAAGGTGACTGGCTGTTGGGGGACAGCATATTCTTGTATCCGGGCTGGGCTGGCCCCTCGGAATTCGTAAATGCGTTGATCAGGATCGGCCAATGCAATGATTGTGCTAGCTTGTCCAAGCAGCTGAACGATGGCCCACTCGTCAGCGTTGGTGTCCTGAAATTCATCAAGGATGATCAGCGAATAGGAGTCAGAGATTATAGCAGCGAGTGGCGGGCTGCGGCGCAAAGGGTCGGCGCATTGTCCGGCGAATAAATCTGCAAGAAGGCGCTCCTAGAGGGCATGGAGCAGATCCGCGAAGAGTTTCCAGTATCTTCCAGAACCTATCTTCGGTTTGCACTGCCGTTAAGGAGTTGAACAGGGCGACTGCGCGGGTGGAGGGATTTCTGCAATGATTTGCATGCACGCCCAGTCTCAGTCGGCGCATCCGGCCAATACGCCGAGACGCTCAAGAGCTCAAGGAACTCATGGTGATTACATTATTCTAAGTGAATTTGTCATCTCCCCAACCCCACAGCCCCCGCCTCGTCAGTCCGATAATCCGCATCACGTTAGCCACCGGGCAGTCAGCCAGTGGTTAAACGAGTTGATCTTCATTTTTAGTCCAAAGCATAAGCTGACGCGCCTGAAGCTACTGGAGAAGGCCGCCAATCAAGACGGCGGTGCGCACGTAGACGCGACGCTGGATCCCAACTACGAACGCTTACAAAGCCTGGGAGGGATTCCCATGTCGCTGATCCACCGGATAAAAGCGCAGAATCGATAGCATCCACACTAGAACGGCTTTTGCCATCCAAATTCCCGCCAGATCAGCTGCCCTCTACCGGATGGCCCACTATCGCTTGCGAGGGCCCAGCAATTTGCCTCTACGAACTCTTTCTTCGGGCGGTCGCCTTACTTTTGTCCCTAAACGCCTTCGTGACTCTAGCAGCCCTCCTAAGACGGTTGTATGTCGTACCAGCCAATGAACGGCATGAGTGGGGAAATGTTGCAAGGTTCACAATTTTCGCCGGTGACTCGAACATACTTGCTAATAAAAAGCGGCGAAAGCGGCTCAATAGATACGACCTGCTTGCAGATCTTATAAAAGATCGTTGTGGCCCTTCTTCCACTGTCTTCCAGACAGTCAAGGAAGCGGATCTCCTCTTGGCTTTGCGTTCGATCATTCACAAGCCGTCATACATTTGGTGGTACCCACGAACCCTCGTCTATTCGCCGCACCAAGTGCTGGCGTTATTCGCGCGAGCTGAGCAACATCAACATTTTAAGACTCTCTGCGACCTTATCGAAGTTACCGATAAAGGTTCGCTTGTGGACTCATTGACTGCTGCTGAAAAAGAGCGCGTTGGAAGCTTGTTTCAAGGCTCCCTGAATCCAACCTCCGTCAGGGCCCTAACAAACCTGGATAAACTGGATACGCTCGCGTAGCGTAAGTGACTGCTGAGCCCCATCAAGAAAGTTTTTGGCCGAGGTATGGGAAGTTCGTGGGGCAGGGTTTCTAGAAGCTTTCGTGGAAAGGCAGAACGCTGCTCGTTCAGCTTAGCCCGACTTTCTCAACTCGACGCAAAAATACGCTATTTTTCGGCATCAATCGTCCGCCGAGGCGCTTAAATAAAGGAACAGGTGCTCCAAAGTGCCTGTAGTGCAGACCCAGTCACTTCCCTGCGCGAGATTTATGGCTACAATCGTTGGTCGTGACCTTCCGCAGGTCCTCCTCCAACTCCTGCTGTGTCTCCTTTTGGTCGGGGGTTACCCCGGCCGCTTTCAGATCTTGTTTAACCTCGTCGTCTATCTCTTGGTCTGATAAATGTCGATCTTGCATTCCATTGGCAAGCTCCGATGCCCACGTCTCTTTGAAATTGCGATCTGGAGCATGGGTCCGTATATCTTCTCGGATTTTATTCTCGAGGGCAGCATGTTCGTAGCTCCGAATTGCCAGCCAGATTCCTAACCCCACAGCAAGCAAAACAATGATACCGCCTGCCAAATATAGCCCGCCGATCATGACGTTTGCAGCAGCCCGCCTCCCGAAGATTAGGGCAATCGTCAGCAGCAACACGCATCCAGCGATGATTTCCATAGGGCAATTTCAAGGGATAAAACGGTCAAATCCGGTCGGGCTTTAATGCGTTTCAGGTTCGAAGGTGTTCGAATCCCAGGATAAGCGAGCGCCAACGCTCGGCCCGGTTCTTGTTCCGGCCTCATGCGCAAGGTCTGGCAGGCTCACAATCAGGCGATCTTTTGGCGTCGAGGGCGGCTATGGACATTCATTATGCGCTAATGAGCATTGGTCCAAACCATCCCGAGGCAACGAAAGGGCGGGCAAACGATCTTCGGAGAAAATATGGTGTGTGTGTGGTTTTTTATGAGGATCTTGATGGCTCCCATGCGGGGCTCGAACATTTTATCTCGGACTCGCTAGCGTTCTGTCAGACCGCAGATGAGAGCGGATATCTGGAGAGTTTGAATCGCCGCACACGCCGCGTGATGGGATATAAAAATTGACCGATCATCATTGATTGAAGACTTGCGCAACTTTGCTCTTGCCGGCAATGGAGTGGTCATCGGATCGCCCGGTGTCGGCAAAACTTACACGCTATTAGAACTGGGAAAGCGACTCGCGGATGACGGGGGGCAGTACCTTTTTTTGCCTGTTGACCAGCTTGGCAGTGGTTCTGAGCAAGATCTCCGCGATTTCTTCCCAGGAGGGGGCGATTGGCTAGCGAGGTTGAGATACATCGACCGCGGTTCTAAGAGGCAACCCAGCGTTCTCATATTTGATGGTTTTGACTCTGCACGCAGCGTGGATCAGCGGGCGCAATTCTTGGCTCGCATTCAAAGAGCAGTTGTAGAACTACACAATATCTGGACGGTCATTGTCAGCGCTTGCACCCTTACGCTTCGCTTAACGCCGAGCGACTCCCTCCCGACGCCGCGCCTCGACCTCCCTACAAGGGAGGTTCGGAAGGTAACTGCGGATAAATGTTCAATGCGTTTCAACGTTGTTAGTCGGCTGACGTTTAGATCCGTTGAAAAGCGTTGAACTCCGAACAGAGGTAACGGTCGCTCCAGGGCCGCGACCGTTGCCTTTGTGAGCTATCAATTGCAGCCAAAATGTGTGAAATGGATGTCAAATGAAAATTCGTCAATTTAATTAAAAATCAGCCTATTTTCTGGGCAGAACTTGCGTTCTGCCGAAAATTGACCTTTTCGCGGCCACCCAGGGTATCCGCTGACATTTGCCAGGCTTGAACTTGCTGCCCAGGCATCGGAAGCTTAGACTTGGGCGCATGCGAGAACTCATCTTCGAAGTGACCCAAGAAGCCGACGGCGGCTATTGGGCCGAGTGTCTGACCGACACCATCGTGACTGAAGGTGATACGTGGGAAGAGCTTCGGCAAAACGTCAGGGAGGTGGTCAAAGCCTTCTATTTTGACCAGCCTGACAAACTTCCAACCACCCTGCGGCTGCACTTGGTTCGAGATGAGGTGCTAAGTTACGCATGAAACTACCGCGGACCAGGTCAGTAGGGACAGGTCTGCGAGGCGTTGACCGGTATACAAACCGAATCGAATCAGGCTCTGCCATTCCGGATCCGCAACGGCCATCACCGCCTGGAGTTCGCCAATGGTAAAGGGCCTGCGGGCTTCTTTTGAGCGGTCCCTGATGGCATCGACGTGTTCTGCCGGGTTCTCCAGGAGATATCCGTCGGTGCGCGCTCTTAAAGAACATTCGCACAATTTTGACGTATCGGTTTACGGTGTCGGCCCCGAGTCGCTTCGCCAGCTCATTACGAAACCGCGTGATGTCGCTTCGGGTCAAATCAGCCAAATCCCGGTCTGCCCGCTCAGCTAGGAAGTCCAGAAACACCGAGATGGTCTTCTTGTAGGCGACGTGGCTGGACTCCGCGGTCTCCGACCTTTTCTGTTCGAGCCACTGTTCAGAGTAGGCCCCAACAGTAGCGGAGGCATTCCCTCACCGTAAAACTCGCGGTAAATGTCTCCGAACACCTTGCGGATATGTTGCGCGCTCTTTCGCCGCTGAGCCGTTTGCTCCATTCAGGAGAGGTTTTGCGCTGCCGGAATCCTGGTTGCGCGAGGAAAACCAGCGCATGACCTAGCGGTCGCCAGAACAGACAAAATTGTCGAACCACAAGAATTGGGACCGGACGAATGACCGGTCTCCCACGCAGGGATGCACAACTAGGATCTTCGGTTTGTCGGCCCACTGTTCAGCCGTCGATACCAGCATGGCAAGACGCCCCAAAAAGGAGCGACGCCACTATGGTCTGTTTCCAAGTGCGCATAGATTCTATTTCAAATCGCGCTTTATCTTCGATTCCATCGTTTGGATTCCTTCGTCAACAGGTATCCCGCCACTGAGAATCAGATTCGTTGTTTGAAATACATCCGTAGACACTTTGTTGTAATTGGCGCCCGCCGCCGTCGAAGGACGCGCTGCTGCATTGTCGAAAACGGGCCGTAAGCGCGAAAACCAATGGCTGGGCAGCCAACACATCCTTGTCTTCATACACAGCCGGTCGTGTCGGCAGCCGTGAAAGCTTTATCGCGTGATCTTTTTGCGTCTCAAATGACACCATGTACTTAATAAGCTTGGCGGCCGCATCCTTATTCTTCGAATACGCCGAAAGCATTAGCTGCCATCCTCCAAGGGTCGCAGCATGGCTTGCATTCGGGCCGTCTCCTTGTGGCAGATAGGTTACATCAACGTGACCTTTCACCGGGCTATCCGCGGAGTTAGCAAGCGCGTATGTTCCTGGCAAACTCTTCAAATACCGGATGAAGTTTAGGCGAACCAAGGCAACCGATGTAACTCACCGGGATATCGAAGTGAGCCAGAGCATGCGCGAGAATTGGGCCATTACCTCCTATCTTCGTGAGGCGTGGTACCATCTCGATATTCAGGTTGCGGCCGGAGGCCGCAAGAATTCTTTCGGAAAACGCCTTGAGCGTTGTCAGCCTTGAGTATTCGGTCGAGGAGCGACGCTCTGAAACCGCATGCAGAATCGTATCAACAAACCCGTCGAAACCCGCCACGACTGGCGGGAATTGGCCATGCTTCGCGGCGCTCAAGAGCCTGAGAGACGAATCCCACGATTGTTCAGTTCCATTGGGAACGATGTTGTTTGTTGTTGTCATGCGCCGGCTTCTTCCAGTTTAACTTCGTGATCTCTACAAATGCGCCTCAAGTCTTCGTTGGCGGAATCCGTCACAATGATTCGAAAGCAAATGAAAAAGACCCCTGATCCTGTTAGAATCGGTGTTCTTGGCTGTGGGATGATCTCCCAAGCCGCCCATTTCGAGAGCTGCCAGAAAGCTCGAAATGCCCGCTTATATGCCATCTGCGATGCCGCGGACGATTTGCGAAATCGTATGACGCAAATTTGGGCACCCGAGGTAGCCTATGGCAAGTACGAGGAGATGCTTGCCGATCCAAAGGTTGAAGCGGTGATCATCGGAATCGCCGATCAGTTCCATGTTTCTGCCGCGGCTCAAGCACTCCAAGCCGGCAAGCACGTGCTCGTCGAAAAACCGCTGGGGGTAAG
>Ga0209656_10002321_pt1 | contig 12324 bp, 12 predicted proteins | sample BogFormECP12_OM2_FD_188239 | JGI IMG/M metagenome (GOLD analysis project Ga0209656, IMG submission 188239) | Bog forest soil microbial communities from Calvert Island, British Columbia, Canada - ECP12_OM2 (SPAdes) (version 2) | ecosystem: Environmental > Aquatic > Freshwater > Wetlands > Bog ... | reverse complement strand
GCCGAGGAACTCCTCCCATTCCTCTTCTGTCGGGGTGCGGTATTCCTCGCTGGGCCGCAGCGCCCGTCGGCGGGCGATGAACGCCCGGTGGCCATTGATGACTTCTTCGGGGTAGACGGCTTTGTAACCCATCGTGACGTTGATGTCGCGGTGGCCGGCGACGAGTTGGGCGATGTGGGGCGGCATGCCGTGCATGATCGCGTCGGTGATCAGGATTCGGCGGAAATCGTGAGGGGAGAACCGCAGCGGTTTGCCGCTGCCGTCGGTGATCCCGCTGCCGGTCAGGGCGTTGCTGATCAGCTCACGGACGGCGGGTCCGGCGATGGGGCGGTGCTCGCCGCCGAATTGGCGTTGGAACAGGAGCGGCATCGGCGGGTTCCAGACCCGTTCGTGGTAGTCGTAGGCCGCGACCAGCGGGACGGCGCCGTGTTCGTCGCGTACCCGGCAGATGATGGTGCTGAGCACGTCGGCCAGTTCGGGGCTGATCACCAGGAGCCGTTCGGTGTCGGTTTTGGACGGCGCGATCTGCAAAAGGGGGATGAGTTCGCCGGTGGCTGGCAGCCTGTAGTGGATGAGACTGTGGTGGGAAAGTTCGCCGAGTTCCTCTATTCGAATGCCGGTATGGCGCAGTACGTTCACCGCGGCCAATGTCCAGAACGCCTGGTGTTCCTCCAGGCTCAGGTCGCGTCTTTTGCCGGTGCCGGGGTCCTCGGCCCAGGTCTTGCCAACCGTGGCGTGTGTGGTGCGTGACCGGCGCAGGGTCTGCCCGCCGATGGTGAACGTGTCTCCTGGGGCAACGGCCTGCGCGGCCTGCATCCGGTCGGTGGCGGAGGTGAGGGCGGTGTTCAGGGTGGTGATGAGGACGGGCAGTATCGGCAGCCGTTCCCGGGTCCGCTGATCCATGCGTGATTTGCGGTGCGACCGTTTCTTGCGCTGCAGCGACGGTTCCGCCTCGCGAATCGGGCAGGGCGCGACCCAGGGGCCCCACCGGGACGGGTCCTCGGTCGCCCATTGGGTGATGTCGAGGTAAAAGGAGCGGACGGCGAGCAGGTGGTCCAGGGCGTTGATCCGCGGCGTGGGCACCTCGCTGATCCGCCCGTCGCGATCGGCGGACCGGGTGATCTTGGTGGTGATGCGCTCCTTCCACCCGGTCGCGACGTCGGCCGGCAAGCGGAGCGAGTCGATGCCAGGATGGTTGATTTCCAGGTCGCGCCAGAACAGCCGGCCGAGGCTGTAGGACAGCTTGTGCAGGGTCGCGTAGTCCACGCCGGGGCGGCGTTCGCGGAGGTAGTCCACGAGTAGGTCACGCAGCGGCCGGCACGCGATGCCGTAGCGGTCGATCAGCTGCTCGCAGCTCAGCTGGCCCTGCGTGCGCAGGCCGCGCACCGTCGGGGCGTCGGCAGAGAACACACCCGCGGTGTGCAGCAGCTGGTAGAAGTAGGGGCTGCGCACCCCGCGGCCGGCCTGGTGTTCCTCCAGCGTGTGTAGCAGTTGCACGCAATCGCCGACGGTGATGTCGTCGACCCGGCCACCTTTGGCGGCCAGGATGGCAGCGACCCGGCGTAACGCCAGCTGCGTGGTGTGCGTACTGGAGCCGTCCACTCGACAGACTTCGGCTAGGCGGGCGAATCCCTGCGGATCGCGGCCGCGGGTCAAGTCGGCGACCAGCCCAGCCGGGGTCGCCGGCGTCAGTAGCCAGCTCAGGCTCGGCCGGAGCACGTCCGCGCAGACAAGCACCGATATGGCGCGGGCAATGTTCAGCCCGATGTGCTCGGAATCCCCTGCCCCGTAAGTGATCCCCACTTGTTCGTGCATCGGTAGTCGCCGCCAAGCCTGGTTGCCGTGCGCGTCGGCAGCGCTGGCCAGCCACCGGTCCTGCCAGGTGTCGCCGGGTTGGCGCTCCAACCAGTCCAGGACCCGGATCAGACCGCGACGGCGGTTACGCAGCCCGGTGGCGGAACCGCTGAGAAACGGGTCGGCCATCAACCAGGTCATCACCTGTGCTCTCGGGGTCCCGGTCGCCGGCCAGTTAGCGGTGAGCGCACGGGGTGGGAACTGACGCAGCAACATCACCGACGGCGAAGGCCCGGGCCTGGCCCGTCCAGCCGGTCGGGCCCCCTGATACAGACCGCCACCAGCTTCAGCGGGCGCCTCGCCGCCGACCTGATCGGTGGTGCTCACGCGGGTCCCTGCCCAAACAGCACATCCAGGGACTGCTGGCGGTAACGCAACCGGTCGGCATCGGCGGGCGGTGACGCCCGCGGTTGCGCGCGGCGGGCGTGATGGGCCACCACCGCAGCGATCATGTCCTCGACCGGCGCCGTCAGATACACCTGCGTGGTCGACAAATGGGCGTGCCCGAGAACCCACTGCACATCCGTCAGCGTCATCTGCGGATCCCGCGCCATCCGGTAGGCCGCGGAATGCCGGAGATCATGCAGCGACCAGTTCGACCCCAGCAACGCGTTCGCGCGCCCGAACATCGCCCGCGCGGCGTGATAGGTCAACGCCCGCAACGGCTTCCGCAGCGTCCACCACAACGGCTGATCCGCCCCGGTCGGCGCCACGCCCTGCAGTTGCGCCTGATACAGCCGCAGCCACACAAACGCATCCGGTGACGCCGGCAGCTGCTGCAGACACCGGCTGCCCTTACGGATGACCGTGATCAGCTGCTGACCTGGGTCGGCATCGGCGCGGGTCGCCCCCAGCAGCTCCGCCGCCCGCGCCCCGGTCGACACCCAGAACGCGACCAGCGCCCGGTCCCGATGCGAACCCAGCGCCGCGAACAGCTCATCGAACTTCTCATCCGGAATCGCCCGCGGAATCCGCACCGCCACCCTCGGCCGGTACCGGCCCGACCGCTGCGCCCCGACCGGATCCATCAGGTTGCCGTGTGCGTTCGCCCGGCCGGCTCGTCGTCCGCGGACCAGCGGGAACGGATTCACGATCGGGCCGCTGCCCGCCTCCAGATGAAAGGCATAGAAGCTGCGCAACACCGTCTCACAGTGAGCCACCGTCGACGAGGCGTACTTCAGCCCAGGCGTTCGCTTGCCCGTCACCGCATTCGGAACACCGGCCCGTCGGACACCCTCCGGCGGCACCGACCGTGCAGTCCTTTTGATGCCGCTCGTCGGATCCTGACCGGCCTGCCGCCAATGTTGGCGAATGGCCTTGTCACTGGCCTGGATCCAGCAACAGAAATCCCGCGCCTCCACTTGAGTCGCTCGATCCCAACCGACCTCGGTCGCCCACAAGAACCGGAACCAGCGCAACAAATCCATTCCGTAGGAGCGCTGCGTGGCCGGCGAACGACCAGCCGCCTGCAGATCACGCAGATAACCCGCGACCGATCCGACCACCCCACCCGCAGCGTCCACCAGCCGATACGGCTCGAACAGATCCCCTGTGTTCTCAAGCGACCCGCGACAGGGCACCACCAACAACGACAGATCCCGCGGCATATCCATTGCTTCGACCATGGCACGGGACGCTAACCACACGCTGCGGAATCTCGCCGCAAGACACGGACACCCCTCCCGGTAGTTCAGTCAACAGGGCGTCTTCGAGGAGCTTCTCCAATCGCTGGATCTCGCGGGTGCGTTCGCGAGTCACGGCGGTGCGGGTGCGGGTCAGGTCGCGCAGCTGCCGGATCGGTTCCGGTGGAACGAACGATCCACGGACCAGACCGTGGGCGCCGAGCTGAGCAAGCCAGGTGGCGTCGGCGACGTCGGTTTTGCGGCCAGGCAGGTTCTTGACGTGTCGGGCATTGACCAGCATCACCTCCACCCCAGGCAGATCCTCCAATAGGTAGTAGAACGGCTTCCAGTAGTCGCCGGTGGCTTCCATGACGACGCACGTAACCTGCTGCGCGGCAAGATGATCCCGCATCGACATGATCTGGCGGGTGGTCGCTCCGAACGTGGTCACTGTTTCACTGGTCCTGCGACGGCCTGCGCCGTTGATGCGGACACAGACTTTGGCGTCCTTCTTTGAAATGTCCAGGCCCGCGCAGCGCGGATGAATGACGTCCACGGCGCCGCTCCCTTCTCTCGTAGCCCACTGTGAAGGTGTCCGTCGTGGGGAGAGCAGGAGAGTCGGAAGTCTGACGCACGGGCTCAAGGCACCAATCCACGGTTCCCGTGGAAGCCCTCCGCCGCCATGCTGACTTACAGGCTCAAAGCACCAAGGTCTTTCCGGGGACAACCACGACGAACAGAAATAATGATCCCGCCGCTGCTGAGGTGAGCACAACAGGTGACCACCGCCGAATCTTCGCGCACCACGGAGCGCCCACCGGGCGCCGGTTTGCTGAGTTGGGCCAAACTAGTGCACACCGGCGCTGCCGATCTTGGCCAGCGCGTCGCGGAGGTCGTCGGGTAGTGGGTCGGCGGCAGTGAGGGTCTGGCGGCCGGCTTTGATCGTTACGGTGCGGTAGCGGCGGGTGGTGCGCACGAATTTCTTGATGCTCCAGTCGGTTTGGTTCTCGATGTAGTGGCTTACGGCCATCGCGGCGAACACGATGGTCAGGTGGGCTTCGATGGATTCGCGGGTGTGGTGGTAGATGGGCCGGGCCTGTAGATCGTGCTTGGACATTCGGAAGGCCTTCTCGATGCGCCACAGCTGGTGATACGCGTCGATGACGAACTCCGCACCCACGGTGGTGAGGTTGGTGGTGTAGCCCTTCCACCCGGCCAGCGCCCGGGTCTTGGCCTCCAGCTGGCGATTCACTGACTTGGTGGCGCCGGACAGTTGGATATAGCGATTGCGTTTGACCGGGGCGTGCCCGTCGACGGCGCGTTCGGCCTTGGCGACTTGCTCATCGATGCCGCGCAGGGTGCGTCGGGCTCGATCGTGGCGGAACTGGTAATAGATGACGCGATCCGGGATGCCGCGGGCCTTCTCCGACGAGGTCGCCGGCCAGGGCTGGGTCAGCACCAACCCGTCAGGGATCTGCTCGTCGGGGTGCTTGTCACGCCATTCGCGCACCACATCGGGTAGGTACGGGATGCGGGCACCCAGGATGTAGGACAGCCCGGCGGCTTGCAGGGCGACCTGGTTGGCCTCAGAGATCATGCCGGCATCGGCGACCACAGTCACCTCGCGCAGTTGGTGAGCGGTCTTGAAGGCGTTGATGACCGGCACCATGGTGGCGGTCTCGGCTTTGTTGCCCTCAAACGCCGCCACCGTCAGGGGGAACCCGGTGGCGTCGGTCAGCAGCCCCACAGTGATCTGCGGCTCCAGGCGCCGTTCCTTGGAGAACCCGGGCTCACGAAAACCGTCACCGGCATCAGTTTCGAAGTACAGGGTGGACACATCGAAAAGCACCAGGCTGGCCGGGCCCAGCCCGGCGTGAGCAGCGCACGCCGCTGATAATGCTTGTCGGACAGTAGGTTTGGCGATCACAGGTAGGCGTCGTTTGACGGTGCGGTAGGACGCGGCGGCAACTCCAGTCTCGACCAGCACCCGCTCTGCGTCGATCTTGCTGGTCGGCTCGATGATGCGGGCCAACACCAGATCGCGCAGCACCTCATCACCGTCGAGCACCCGATCGAACCCGAGCACACCGTAGGCCCGGCACAGCCCATCCCACAGATGGCTGGCCCGGGAGCTGACGATCTCCAGCGGCGCGCCACCGGATCCGGTGTCAGCCAGACCCAGATCGAGCACCTGCTGGCCATCGGCCAGGCGCTGGGCAGCCGCGGCCTTCAACGCCTCCACTTCGGCGTCATCGTGGGCAGAACCGAGATGCTCGATACGGCGCGAACCACGCCGCGAGGACCACACGATCTGCACCGCTGTCGCCCCCGAGCTGGTCTTCACGGTGCGCACGTAGGCCACCACCGCACCCTAGGAGCCCACCGCTAGTGCACACTTTCCGGCCCATCCCAAAGAAAACAAGCAGGTCAACGCCCTGACTTCAAGCGAGTACCAACAACGTGGCCCAAGTCGGGTCGATCTGCGACGTGTGGGGCCTAGGCCATTTTGTGACGCTGTGCGAATGCAAGGAAGCGGTCGAGCGGTTCATCGCCGAGACCCTCTCCGACCGGCGCTGAGGCCGAACTGCACAACGCCCACTGCGTCTCGCATCCTCGAAACGGTCAAGGCGCTCACCGACCGGGGCGTCACTTTGGTATCGGTGACCGATGGCATCGACTCCTCAGGCCGAATGATGATCGGCGTGCTCGGGTCCTTGGCTGAGTATGAGCGCGAGCTGACCAAGGAGAGGACTGCGCTAAAGCGGGCCACCTCCCGGGCTCATGGGACCAAGTTCGGGCGGCCCCGCAAGGTCGACGACTCCACGCACATCGCCACGGCGAAGCGGATGAAGGCCGACGGGCACACCGGCAAGGACATCGCCAAGTTCCTCGGGGTCAGTCGTGCGACGTTGTATCGGTACTTTTCCGAAGGCAGCGCCGTGTGATCGACGATGGCTCATCGCATTTAACATCCTCAAGACAAAGTTGGCCTCAATGGTGTCCGGCCACAGGGAGCGGAATCAGTCGGCGTCGACGGCGTACATGTTCTGGATGTGGACCCCGCCCCAATGCTGTCCGGCCATAGGGACCGGAATCAGCACCCAGGAACTGACCAACAAGACCCTGACCAACCGTTGCCCTACCCGGAGCGGACCACGATCACCGGAACTTTTGCCGATTGTGCCACCGCGGCGCTGACCGAGCCCAGCGTCATGCCAGCGAATCCGCCGCGACCGTGACTGCCGACCACCAACAGCTGAGCATGATCGGATTCCTCGAGGAGCCAGCGGGCGGGCTGCTCACATTCGAGCCGTCGCCGCACGCGCACGTCGGGATACTCTTCCTGCCAACCAGCCAGGCGTTCGGCTAGGATTTCCTCTCCTTGGCTTTTGTACTTCCGCCAGTCCGTGCCGAGGATCGGGAAGACCCCGACGTCGCTCCACACATGCAACGCGACAAGGGGCACCCCTTGGCGCGATGCTTCGTCGAAGGCCCACGCGGTGGCCGCCTCCGACGCGGGCGAGCCGTCGATGCCCAGCAGGACCGGTGCATTCTGGTTGGCCGCCGATGCCTCCTCGGCGCGAATGACGGCGACCGGACAGTGCGCATAGTGAACAAGACCGGCACTGACCGAGCCCATCAGAAGACGGCCGACCGCGCCCATGCCGCGGCTGCCCGCCACAACCATCCGCGCCTGCTTGGATGCATCGATCAGCGCCGGCACAACGTGCGAATACTCCACCTCGGCGTGCACCTCGGGCGGCGCTTCGCCCACCTCAACGAAGAGAGTCTCGCGCGCCTGCTCGATGACATCCCGAGCGTTTTCCTTCTGCCACCCGGTGATGTTCGCTTGCACCCGGCTCATCGGCCAGCTGGCAACCACTGGGGCGACGACATGCATCAGAGTGATCAGCTCATCGCGCAATATGGCTTCGCGGGTGGCCCAGCGTACGGCGGCATCCGATTCTGCCGAGCCGTCAACCCCGACCAGAATTCCGTATTTCTCGGGCATTCCGCACTCCTTGAATTGTCACCGCGGCGGGAAGTGCTTTCCGGGGCCGATACCAAGTCACACTTCTATGGCCAGCCGGTGACCGGGGGAGCCCCGATGGGCTGAAGCAAAGCAGCCCAGGCACTGCGTCACTTGGACACACAGAGCCGGTCCGCATTGAGCCAGGGGCCCCGCAACCGAAAAGAGTCACCAGTTTTGGCCGCTTACTCCTTTGTGCCGCCCGGCTTGCCAGACAGCACCTCGCTCGCGCTGCGTCGATGATGGTCTTCCGCCGCGACGGGTCTGCGTGCTGGGCAGTCGCCTCCTCGATGGTGCTAGCGAACTTGCGCACGGCCTCGATCGCGGCTTTCCGTCCGGTATCGACCGTCGAGCATCTCGTCGCACGGGCCCTCCACCCGTTCCACCAGAGTCTGCTCCTCGGTGCTCTCCGTCATGATCGCGTCTCCTAAGGGGGTTGAATCCACGAAACGAGTCTTGAATGGCTCGCCATCAGAATGCGCTCCGACCCCGGCGTTTTGTAGGGCCGATGGTCCCCGCTCCGCCGATGCGGAAACGACCTCGGGGGAGAGAGACTGACGTGTGGCAGGGCCAGTCCTAATTTCAAAAACGGCGTCCAGTCTGAAGGATTTCTGATAACCAGATTGCAGCGTTGCAACCGCCGACGACCCCCCCTTCGGGCGGTGGTGCCGCGAGTGGCCGGGGTCCTGCGATGCCTGGGGGTCCCGGCCACGCCTTTTAGTTTTAGGGTCGCTCTACCGCCGCTGGGTGTGTGGCCGAGGTCGTTGATGGGTTTGCGTGAGCGGTTGAATCGGCGCGGGGCCGTCGCGGGGTGAGCCACCCGACGCCGAGTAACTCAGCAGCGACGGTTACTCCAGAACTCCATATCGTCGGCCAACCTTCAGCATCAACCTAGCCATATACAGCGCCTGCCGGGCGATGCCCCACGGCGAGATTCGCGCCATCGATCGGTCCTGTAAGTCGTACCGCCCGGGCCACCAAGTTCATTGGATACAGGCGAAGAAGTCGTTCGAGGAAGAGCAGCCGGTGATCGACGTGTCAATTGTGGTCCATGACGATGGGCAGGTCGAGATCGACGGCGAGAATCTGTCACTGGTGATGTGGAACCACGATCCGGCCCGACTGCGCGGTGCATTGGACTACTGGGGCCGCGCAGTATGGAAGCCCCGATACCACTGCCGAGCCTTCCCGGGCTGAGCGGCTTCATCTTCAACATGGCGAGGTTCGACAAGAGAACGCCATGCATGCCTGGCCCACCGAAGTGACTTCCGACTCGATATCGTTCTCCAAAGCCGGGGCAGACGGCCTGTCGGTTGTGCTGTGGAATCACGACCCAAAGCGATTGACCTCCGCGCTGGGCGGTCTTGGCCGAGCCCAATGGTGGCCAGAGTTCGACGTGCTGCGCGTGGTTGGTGGAGCTCTCTTCAACATGGCCGCCCTTGACCAGCGAAAGCCATGCACACCGGGGCGGATTCAGATCCGAACCGTGCTGCTGGACCAGTAGTGGAGGTCGAAAACTTCGGCTGACCCGGGTCGGCGCGCCGACGCCCCCACAGCAGTTGTGAAGTTTCAAGTCCGCTGCCTATGCCAGTCGGCTAGCCGAGGACACGCTTGCGTAGGCCCTCCGTCGCGGCGTCGAGCACGATCTTCTCGCCCCGCTTGATCAGGAATTCGAACAGAGGTGCGCTGGGCTCCAGCGTGATGTCGAAGCGCACGCGCGTCCCGCCGCCTTCGGGTTGAAGCGTGTACTCGACGTGCTGGCCGTGCTGCCGATCGGTGGGCTCGGCATCCCAGACCAGCCAATTGGGACCCCAGTGGTATTCGAGCACTTCCGTGTCGACGATCCCCATCAGCTTGGCGGTGACCTTCACGTGATGGGGCCGACCATCGGCATAGGTGTCGATCACTTCGGCGCGCTTGTGAACCGACGACCAGGACGGCACGGCTTTGATGTCGGCAAGCGCGTCCATGATCGCTTCCGGCGGGGCATCGATCACCACTTCACGTGAGGCTCTAACGGCCACATAACAAACGTAGAGGTCTGCCCGGGCCTCCCGGAAGCACCGGACTATTCCGGCTGAGCGGGCATCGGGTGGCCGAGCTGGCTGTAGCTGCCTAGGGTGACGCAAGTCCCGGATGCACGCCAATCTCTCCATTTTCGACGCTCTTTAGCCATCAAGTAGCGGATGATCAGGTCCGGCAGCCGTCAGACCGCACCGACACAAGGCGGGGCTCATGGCCGATAGGGAGATGTCGCTCTCGGAGGTTAATGGTGGAAGATTCCTCCGATGTCGATGGTGATGCCGCTGGAAAGCCAGGGCCATCCCCATGGGTGGTTGTTGTCGACCCCTGGCGAGGTGGTGATCTGAGCGTTGCCCGGACGCTCACATTGAATGGTCGTCGGACCTGTCTGGGTGCACTCCGGAATGGCCATGGCTGTGGGTGTGGAGGCTAGTGCGACGATGGCCCCCGCACCCAAAAGCGTTGCCAGACAATACAACCTTGCGCGCATCATGATCGCGTCCTAGCGGTCACCACGCCCACCGCCGACGCCGCCATGGTCGTCAACTCCGCCGACCTCGTCGTCGGCTACATACGCAATTCAGATTCCGCTTCTTGTAGAACCAGCTAATAGGGTCTTTCGGCCCCGGATGGAGCGCCCCCGGGAGCACAGCCCGCGACCGCCCGAGTTAGACCCCGGCCCGGTTCGCACAAGTGACGCGCGGGCGGCTTCGTGAACGTGAGGAGGATGTGTCGCGAAGCGGCCGGGGCCGGCCTTACACGGACTATTGATCCGCCCGGTGTACGACGGGATCGTCTACCGGGGCGGCTAGGTTGTCGATGTGCCGATGAGCATCGCCTAACCAGCGGGCCGCGTCGGGTTGGGCAACGATTGAGCAGGTCGAAGCGTGACCGCGTCAGACTTCGCTCCCCGCGCGATCCCGGCTAGCGCCTTTCGCCACCATTTCGATCCGTCTGGACAAGCGGGGCTGCGAGCAAACGCCGGGAATCAACGAATGGGCGCGCTGGCCGCCAACGAAGCATAGGGTTGTTGGGAGTCCGCGGCCGCCGAGATCGCGAGGTGTCCGATGAAGCTGTGGAGGCGTGCCGCCGAAGGGGTGATTGGCGCTGGCCTGAGCCTGATTGTTCTCGGCCTGGGGGCTGGGGTGGCGAGTGCGGCGCCTTTTCCCGCCCCGCCCGTTCCTCCACCGGTCATCCCGCCCTGGGGTGGATCCCTGGAACTGATTCCTGACCCGGGGTCAGTCGAGGAGGGCGGTAAGGTCGTCCTGCCCGACACTGTCGGTGAAGTGTGCAACGACTCATGGGTCATCTGTCGTCCGTGACAGTAGCGAGGTCAGGCCGCACCCCGGAGGAATCGTTCAGTGGAGGACTGGGCTGAGATCCGCCGGTCGCGCCGGGCGGAGAGAATGCTGATCAAAGGGATAGCCTAGGTGATGGGTATGGGCCGAAAATCGCTGCGACGTGCAGTGGAGTCTAGTGGGCCACTGGGGTTTTCATGGTCGGCCGCTACACCTTGGTCGATTCTCGGCGTTTGCTCGCGCTGCGCGTGCAGTGGTGCCCGTGAGGTGTTTCAGACGCTCTTCGTCACCCCCGCGTAGGACAGGACCGCATCGGATTCATCAGTATGGCGGGTCAGCGTCGCGTAGGACCGGATGAACGACTGTCCCACGCACCCGTCGATCCTGACGTGGAAGTTACTGACCAGCACCCACGGGTTAGGGCCTTTGAAGTCCAACTTGTCCACCGGGACGACGTTGACGATGCCGGGCTTAAGCGCGACGGTGATCGCCCCGCCTATCGGCACGGAGACTACCGGCAAGAGCGCCGTTGGCAAGGCACCGAACGGCCCGCTCGCACCAAGCGATCCTGTAATGCCGGCGGTACCCGTCAACGACACACCGGTCGAAGTGCTCATGTCGATACCGCAGCCGATCTCGTAACCCGCCACGAGGGTCCCTTGCGGCTCGCCAGGACCCTGAAGGGAACCGTTGAAGGTGCCGCCCACGAGGTACTCACGGGTCGACACCGCGGTCGTGAGCGGCGCGACTGGCAACTGAGTCTCGTCCTTCGAAGACACCGTGAGCGTCCAGCCGTCCGGGGTTTTGGTAGTCGCCGGCTCCGCCGATGGCACGCGGCCGTCATCCACCGGCGGCTGAGCCGCATCGGCTGCGTCGACGGGCGGGGGGTCTGGTTGGGGATCGGCCTGCGCCGGTGACGCGGTCGTCATCGACATGATCGTGAAGGCGGCGAGAACAACGACGCGGCGAAGCAACATGGGCGGAAGTTTGTCACGGATGGGTCACCTGATCGTCGCCGTTATTCGAAATCGCGCGCCGGGATCATCCTTTGGCACTGATCGTCGTCGCCCTGCTGTTGCACTTCATGTGGTGGCTGCTGGCCATCGCTGCCGCGATCGCGGCCCTGTCTCAGGCATTCAGGCCGCGGGCCCAAAGTCTCTATCGTCTGTGCGCTGATAAGAGCAAGGTAGACGCAGGCTTACGAGATGGACCGATTGTGATTTGCACCAGGAGGTGCGTGGTGAATCTCAAGAAAATTATGGCCGCTGCCGCGATCGCCGGCGCTTTTTGCTTCACCGCTCTAGGACTGGGCCCGGGTATGGCGAATGCCGTCCCACCTTCCCCCGTCACGCCAGGAACAACGTGGCCGCAAGACAACGACTGCTGGTGGGGCCAGTGCCACGGGCATGGACACGGACACGGGAGAGACGGCTGGGGCGGGCCCGGGTACGGCCCGGGGTACGGCTACGGCCCGGGGTACGGCTACGGCCCGGGGTAC
>Ga0209656_10002319_pt1 | contig 12332 bp, 15 predicted proteins | sample BogFormECP12_OM2_FD_188239 | JGI IMG/M metagenome (GOLD analysis project Ga0209656, IMG submission 188239) | Bog forest soil microbial communities from Calvert Island, British Columbia, Canada - ECP12_OM2 (SPAdes) (version 2) | ecosystem: Environmental > Aquatic > Freshwater > Wetlands > Bog ... | reverse complement strand
AGCTCTACGATTGCCAGCTGCACACCCATCTCTGCGAGACGGAAGACGAAGAGCAATTCTGCCTCAGGATGTATGGCCTGAGGCCAGTCGATCTCCTTGAGGAGACGGGCTGGATGTCGGGCCGCGTCTGGCTCGCGCACGGCATCCATTTCAACGCGGAGGAGATCGCGCGGCTCGGCAAGGCGGTCGTCGGAATATGCCATTGCGCGGCCTCGAACATGGTGCTGGCCTCCGGCATCTGCCGGACGTGCGAACTGGAGGCGGCGGGCTCGCCGGTGGGGCTCGGCGTCGACGGCTCCGCCTCCAACGATTCCTCGAACATGATGGAGGCCGCGCGCCACGCGCTGATGATCGGCCGCCTGCGCTACGGCGCGGACCGAGTGACGCATCTCGACGTCTTGCGCTGGGCGACCGAGGGATCGGCGCGCTGCTTGGGGCGCTCCGACATCGGCAAGATCGAAGCGGGCTGTGAGGCCGATCTGGCGCTCTTCACGCTGGATGAGGCGCGCTTTTCCGGCGCGCACGATCCCATCGCCGCGCTTGTGCTCTGCGGCGCCCATCGGGCCGACCGGGTCATGATCGCGGGCGAATGGCGGGTTGTCGACGGGGAGCCCGTCGGGCTCGACCTTCGCGCGCTGATCGCCGAGCATAAGGCCGCGGCGCGCGATTTTGCGTGACGCCGGCGGCCGTCGGTCGCCAAGCGGGCGGCTCTGCGGCACGATGCGGATCGACGGCGCGAGCCTCGCCGCCGTTCGAACCCGGGGGAGCAGATGACCGTCGACGAAGTTCTCAAGCGCGCCTACGCCATGCCTTTGACCAACCCGGCCTTTCCACCGGGTCCTTACCGGTTCTACAACCGCGAATTCTTCGTCGTGACCTATCGCACCGACATCGACGCGTTGCGCGCCGTCGTGCCGGAGCCGCTCGAGATCGTCGCGCCGATCGTCAAATACGAGTTCGGCACGGTGCTCTGCGCGACAATGACCATGGGATACAAACACCGCATCGCGCCGGTCGGGCCGGTCGAAGCCGCGCTCGCCCAGCCGAATTTTCTCATCAAGATCATCCCCCATGTCGATGCGAGTCCGCGCATCTGCGAGCTCGTGCGCTACCACATGCGGGATGTCGTGGTGAAAGGCGCCTGGACAAGTCCGGCTGCGCTCGACCTGCATCCCCATGCGCTCGCCGACGTCGCCCGCCTGCCTGTGCGCGAAATCGTCTCGGGCGCGCATTTCATCGCCGATCTCACGCTCGATCTGGGCGAGGTCGTTTTCGATTACCTCGCAAAGGGGAAGCCGTGACGCGAACGGTTCGTCGATGACGGCGCTGGCGATCCTGTTCGTCGCCTCGATCTGGGCCGGCGCACAGAACGCGCTGGCGGGCGGCGGGTCGTTCATCACCCTGCCCTCGCTGATGCTGACCGGCATGGACGCTCGCGCCGCGAACATCACTTCGACCGTCGCGCTGTTCCCTGCGCAGCTCGTGACGGGGTTCACCGGAAGGAGCCCGCCGGGCCTGCCGATGAGGCCGCTCTTCGTCATCAGCCTGATCGGCGGGGCGCTCGGGGCGCTTATCCTGCTCTTGACCCCGCCGACCGTCTTCGCCCGTCTCGTTCCGTGGTTGGTGCTGTTCGCGACCGCGCTCTTCGCCTGGGGCAGTTTTGTCCGGATGGCGCCGAAGCCGGGAGAGACGCATCTGCCGCCGTGGGGCGCGGCAGCGGTGCAATTCTTCATCGCCATCTACGGCGGCTATTTCGGCGGCGGCATCGGCCTCCTGATGATGGCGTCGCTGACGATGGCGGGACTCGCCGTGCGCAATGCCGGGGCGAGCAAGAACATTCTCGCGGGGGTCATGAACGCATCCGCCGTCGCGGTCTTCGCGCTGTCTAGCGACGTCCACTGGATCCAGGGCGCCGTCACCGCCATCGGCGCCTCGTTCGGCGGCTGGGCCGGCGCCCTGATGCTGAAGAGCGTCAACGAGAAGCTGTTGCGCGTCGTGGTGGTCGCGATCGGCGCAGCGCTGACGGTCGGGCTTTTCTGGAAGGCGGCTTAGCCGTAGACTGCTCGAGCGGAGATCGATGAGACATGAATCCTGAGCTATTCACCGCCTTTGTCCTGATCACGATAGTTCTGATCATCACCCCCGGGCCGATCGTCACGCTCATTATCGCGACTGGCGCCACCCAAGGTCCGCGTGCCGCGCTGACAACGGTCGCCGGCACGACCCTTGGCAACGCGCTCCTGCTCACAGCGATCGCCTTGGGGCTCAACTGGGTGCACGCGCATGCCGACCTCTTGTTCACAGCGCTGCGCTGGACCGGCGCGACCTACCTCGTCTGGCTTGGCGTGCAGGCGTGGCGGCATGCCGGGGAGGGCGGCCAGGAGCCTTCGGACACGGGACGGGCCCGGTTCGTAAAAGGCCTCCTAGTCGCGTTGTCGAACCCCAAGACGATCGTTTTCTTCACCGCCTTTCTGCCGCAGTTCGTCGACCCGCGCTTAGCGGCGGGGCCGCAGTTGGCCGCGATGTGCGTCGTCTCGGTGGTTCTCGCCGGGGTGTCGGATTCCGCCTGGGCGGTCGCGTCGGGCCTCGGACGCGCATGGTTCATGAAACCCGCCCGGGCGAAAATGCTCGGCCGACTGTCCGGAACCGTTCTGATCGGCGGCGGCTTGTGGCTCTCTTTGGCCAGACGCCAGAGCTGAGGGCGCGCGCCCGAGACCCTTAGCTTCCGCTCGACGTCCGCCACCTGAGCGCCCGCGCCTCGATCAGCGACAGCATCGCGTTGGCGACGACGCCGATCGCGCCGAGCAGGGCGACCCCGGCAAAGATGTCAGCGGACTTATAGGAGCGCGCGGCCAGCAGCACCCACTGGCCGAGGCCGTCGAGGCCCGCGATCATTTCGCACACGACCGCGAGGATCAGCGACACCGTGAGCCCGAGGCGCAGGCCTGCAAGAATGTCCGGCGTCGCGGACGGCAACGACACCTTGGCAATCGTCTGCCAGCGCGACATGCGGAGCGCCCGGGCGACCTCTCCCAGTCGCGGCTCGACCGCGGCGAAGCCGTGCATGGTGGCGAGCAGCACCGGCCAGATCGAGCCGAATCCGATCACGCCAAGCGCCATGCGCGGCGTGAGTCCGAACATGGCGATCGCCACGGGGATGACGGCGGAGGCGGGCAGGGGGCGTAAGAATTCGAGTGTCGGTCCGACATAGTCGCGCGCCGCCTTCGACGATCCGACCAGCGCGCCGAGCCCCACGCCCGCGACCGAGGCGACGGCCCACCCGCCCATCATATGTCCGACCGTGCCCAGCAGTTTCTCGGCCAGATCCGCGCGCCCGAAGCCGTTGACAAGCGCGAACCAGACGCGCGCGGGCGTTGGCAGGAAGACCGGCGACACTAGCTTCAGCGCGGCGATCTCCCCCCACAGCGCGATCAGCGCCGCCACGACGAGGACGCCGGCTATTCGCCACCAGACGGCGGTCATCGGGGCGCCTCGATTCGCCCGGCCTCGCCGAACAACCGGTTCTGCGCGAAAATGAGCGCCGCATTGAGCGCGAACCCGACGATGCCGATCCAGGCGAGATAGGCGAGCATCAACTCGGGCCGCAGCGCCTGCCCCGCGGTCATGACCTCGTAGCCGAGGCCCTGCGGGTTGACCGCAATCTCGACCGTCACCGCGACGATCAGCGAAATGCCGGCCGCGAGACGGAACGCGATGAAGATGCGTGGGAGCGCCGCCGGCGCGACGATCTTGATCGTACGCTGCAGCGGCGAAAGCCGCAGCGCGCGGGCGACCTCGATCAGTCGCGGCTCGACCCCGCCGACCGCTGCGCGGGCGAGGATCAGGAGCGGCCAGAAGCAGGCGACGGAGACGATGACAATCTCCAGCCTGTAGCCGAAACCGAGCGCCACCAGCGCGATCGGAATCACCGCCACCGACGGAATCGGCCGCAGCAATTCGAGTGCGAGCTCCATCAACCGGTCGAGCGCACGCAGCGATCCGAGGACAATTCCGAGAACAAGGCCAAGACTTGCGCCGATCGCCAGTCCGCCGAATGCGCTGGCCAGCGTGTCGCGGGTCGCCGCGATCAGCGAGCCGTCGGCAAGCGCGCCGACGAAGGCCGCCGCGACTTGCGTCGGAGGCGCAATCGAATCGCTCGGTCCGGCGGCGCGGGCGCCGATCTCGGCGAGCACGAGCAACGCGGCGGGAAGCGCGAGCGCCTTGGCGGCGTTCATGAGGCTCCTCCGGCTTTGGTCGCGTGGATGAATTCGTAGAGCGCGCGACGAAGGCGCAGGAATTCCGGGCTTTCGCGCGTCGCAACCTGATTGCGCGGCCGCGCCAGCCCGACCTTGAGCTCAAGGCCGACGCGGCCGGGATGCGGCTTGAGGCCAATCACGCGGTCGCCGAGATAGATCGCCTCCTCGAGATCGTGGGTGACGAAGAAAATGGTCGCCTTGGTCGCGCGGGCGATTTCGAGCATTTCGTCCTGAAGGCCCTGGCGGGTCATCGCGTCGAGGGCGCCAAACGGCTCGTCCATCATCAGCGCGGCAGGCTCCTGAGCGAGGCAGCGTGCGATTTGCAGTCGCTGCTGCATGCCGCCGGACATTTGCGACGGATATTTGCTGGCGAAGGGCAGGAGGCCGACGCGTTTCAGGAGCGCGGCGATCCGCTCGCGCCGCGCCCTGCGCGGCGTCCCCATCGCCTCGAGCGCCAGCGAGACGTTGCCCTCCGCCGTGCGCCAGGGCAGCAACGCCTTCGAATAGTCCTGGAAGACGATCGCGACGTCCCTGCGCGGAGCCTTGACCGGCGCTCCGGCGAAGGCGACCTCACCGCGGGTCGGGGGTATCAGTCCGGCGGCTACGCGCAGCGCCGTCGTCTTGCCGCAGCCGGACGGACCGACGATGCAGACGATCTCGCCCCGCCGGATATTGAACGAGAGCTGGCCAAGCACGAGATGATCGCCGAAGGCGAGATCGACCGAGCGGAACTCGATCAGCGGCGGCGCGATTGGGATCACGAGACGCGTCTCCTGTCGTCCGGATAGACGAGCGCGAGCGTCGAGGCGATATGCGCCTCGATGAGCGTTTCGGCCAGTTCGCCGGCTCGCTCGATCGCTGTTTCCGCGAGGATTTCGTGGGCGCGAACGAAGTCTTCGCCGCTCGTGAAGGTCGCCATCATCAGGCGCCGGTATCGATAGGCTTCGTCATAGAGATCGGAACAGCCGGCCAGCAACCTGGGCGAGCCGCAGGCTGCGATCAGCGACACATGGAATCGCTTGTGCAATTTGTCGAAAGCCGGGTCGCCTTCGCCGAACTCGCGCGGGTTGTCGAGGACGTAGCGCCTGAGCTGGTGGAGCGCGGCCACGATCTCGCCTTCCCACGCGCGGTCGCCGGCCGCCATGCTGAGTCGAAGGGCCTCGCGCTCGAGGAGGGTGCGGATGCGCACGATGTCGGCGAGGTCGTCGCGCGAGATCGACTTGACCCGGAAGCCCCGCTTGCCGATGGCGTTGACGAGGCCGCGCGCGGCCAGTCGCGACAGCGCTTCGCGCAGCGGCGTCGCGCCGACGCGGTAGCGGGCCGCTGTCTCCGTGATTCCGAGGCGATTGCCCGGCGCGAGCGCGCCCTTCAGGATATCCGCCTCGATCTGCGCCGCTGCGCGCTCCGTCAGCGTGTCCGCGTCTGCGCTCGTCACGGCAGGACCAGCTTATTGAGATCGACCGTCCCCTGCAGCATGTCCTGCTGCTTCATGGTCTCGACCCACCAGGCGAAATCCGAGCCTTTCAGTTCCGGCTTCGAGACGTTCGGTCGGGTCAGACGGACAAGGTCGATCGGCATCTTGGTGAACTTCGCAACTGCGGCAGTCGCCTTGTCGCGATCGGCATTGACGATCGGCGCCGCTTCCTCGATCGAGGCGCGGAACGCCTTGACGACGTCGGGGTGCTGCTCGGCGAAGGCGCGCGTTGCGACATAGGAGATGATAGGGTCGGCGCGGGCGAGATCGACGGCGTAACGGGCTGCGACCTCTCCGGCGCCCGCCGCTTTTATGCGGCTGATCAGCGGCTCGACGGTCAGAACCGCATCGACTGCGCCCGATTTGAGCGTGTCGCTCTGGTTTGGAAACGTCACCTCGACGAAGTTGACGCTCTTCGGATCGACGCCTTTCTCGATCAGCCATTTGCGAAAAGAGCACATGCAGGAGGCGCCGATGCCGGGGGCGCCGACTTTCTTCCCGACAAAGTCTTTCGCGTCCCCGATATTCGCGCCGTTGCGCGCGACGGCTGCGATGGACGCGTTGGAGACCGGGTCCATGACGGAAGCGCCGTCGACGGCGACCAGGTCGAGCCCCCCGTCAACCGCCTGCAGGAAGACCGTCGCGGTCGGGCCGCCGATCTGGATCGAGTCGGACACGATCGCTGGCGGAATGTTGGTGTTGATCGCGATCAGCGTGACGTCGGCGTCGATTCCGTGTTTGGCGAAAATGCCTTCGTCGCGCGCGACCATCGCCGAAGCGCAGTCGCTGGTCGCGGTGCATGCGATCTTCAGCTTGAACGGGTCGGCATGAGCCGTGGCGACGCCGAAGACCGCGAGCGCGGCGACTGCCGCAACGCAACGGCCCGTCCGCGCCGCCAACTGCCTGTTGAAGCCCATTGCGGTCTCCTCCCTGTATGCCGGGGTATGCCTGGCGCTGCCCACTTGATTATCGATAAAAAGTAGTTTCATATATAATTCGACGAGTGTCAAGGGAGAGCGGCAATGAAATTTGCGACCTATCGCCTGGCGGGCGCGGCCAGGATCGGCGTGGTCGACGTGGACAGCGACAGAATGCTCGACCTTGCCGCCGCGGCCCGGCGCGACGGGGTTCCTGACGCGCCCTTCGCGTCGATGCTCGATCTCATCGACGCCGACGATATAGGGCTCGATCGCGCGCGGTCCCTGCTAGCCAAACGGGGCGGCGAGGATGACCTGTGGCTTCCGCTCACGCTGGCGGAGTTGCTCGCGCCCGTGCCCGAACCGCGGCAGATGCGGGACGCGATGTCGTTTTCGCTGCACATCCGTCAGTCAGGTCGCGGCGCGCGGGCGGTTCAGGCGCTGCAGTCCGGCGGCCGCGAGGCGTTCAAAGCCGCGATGCAGGAGCCGCTCGAGGAGCTCCCGGCGGTCTATCGCGATCTGCCGATCTACTACATCACCAACCGGTTTACCGTGGTGGGGCCGGGCGCGACCGTGCAGTGGCCGCGCTACAGCAAGGTGATGGACTACGAGCTCGAGGTCGGCGTCGTGACGCGCCGCACCCGCTCGAACATTCCCGTTCATGAGGCGGGCGCGCACATTTTCGGCTACACGATCTTCAACGACTTTTCCGCGCGCGATCGCCAGGCGGTCGAAATGCAGGGCCGCCTCGGCCCCGCCAAGGGCAAGAGCTTCGACGGATCGAACGCGCTCGGGCCCTGGATCGTCACGCCCGACGAACTCGGAGATCCCCAGACGCTGAACGTCGAGGTTCGTGTCAACGGCGAGACGCGCGCTAAGGGCGACACGCGGGGCATGCTGTTTTCCTTCGAGGAGCTCATCGCCTATGCGTCGCAGGACGAGACGATCCACGCCGGCGAATTCTTCGGATCCGGGACGGTCGGCAATTGTTGCGGACTGGAGATCGGGCGCTTTCTCGACAATGGCGATACGATCGAGCTTCATGTCGATCGGATCGGGGTTCTGACCAACACGGTCGTGCGGCAAAGCGCGACGTGAACCGCGGCAATGAGTTCTCAGGAGGAAACAACGATGGTCCGTCGCCTGGTCGATATTTCCGTGCCCCTTCAGAATGACGTCGCCGCCGACCCGCCGGGATTCGGCCCCCAGATCGAATACACCGACCACCAGCAGAGTCTGCCGCAGATTCTCTCCTTCTTTCCCGGGCTCAAGAAGGAAGACCTTCCGGACGGGCAGGGCTGGGCGGTCGAGCGCGTGCAGCTTTCGACCCACAACGGCACGCATCTCGACGCGCCTTGGCACTATCACCCGACGATGAACGAGGGCGAGCGCGCCTGGACGATCGACGAGGTCCCGCTCGAATGGTGCTTCCAGCGCGGCGTCAAGCTCGACTTCCGCCATTTCGCCGACGGCTATGTCGCGACCGCTGCTGACGTCGAGGCCGAACTCAAGCGGATCGGACACACATTGCAACCCCTCGACATAGTCGTCGTCAACACCAGCGCTGGCGCCGCCTACGGTGAGCCCGACTATCTGGCCCGCGGCTGCGGCATGGGCGCCGAAGCGACGCTCTACCTGCTCGAGCGCGGCGTGCGCCTGACCGGCACCGACGGCTGGAGCTGGGACGCGCCGTTCGTCCATACCGCCAGGCGTTACGCGCAAACGCGCGACGCCTCGATCATCTGGGAAGGACACAAGGCCGGGCGCCACATCGGCTACTGCCATCTGGAGAAGCTGCACAATCTCGAGGCGCTTCCCTCGACAGGCTTCATGGTCTCGTGCTTCCCGATGAAGATCGAGCGCGCCTCGGCCGGCTGGACGCGGGCGGTCGCGATCATCGAAGCGTGATCGGCCGGAGTCCCGATCGGCCTTGAGATTGTCGCCTTTGCGCGCGACAGCGTGCAGACCGACATTCATGACGGCTCGCCCATGAAAGCCTTTCCTCCGCCCCGCGTCGTCCGAGTATACAACCCCGCCCTGCGCGCCGTGCACTGGCTGATGGCGCTCATGATCTTCATCGCGCTCCCGCTCGGCGTCTGGGCGTCGCAACTGCCGCGGGGCGACCTGCGCTCCGAAGTGCTGTTCGTCCATAAATCCTTCGGAGTCACGGTGCTGGCGCTTGTGGTCCTGCGCATTGTCATCCGGCTGATCGTCGGCGCTCCCCGATACGCCCGGCCTCTGGGAAGACTTGTGCAGGGCGCGGCGGGTGCGGGGCATTTCGCTCTCTACGCCCTGATGATCGCGATGCCGGTCAGCGGCTACCTGACGTCCGTCGCGGGTGGGCACGAAGTCTCGTTCTTCGGCCTTTTCGATTTGCCCAATCTCGTCCCGAAGAACAAGGCGGTCGACGAGGCGGCGAGCCAGGCCCACTTCGTGTTTGCATGGGCGCTCGGCGCGACGCTTGTCCTTCACCTCGCCGCGGTCGTGTGGCATGCGCGGGTGAAGCGGGACGAAGTGCTGACGCGGATGTGGCCGCGCTTTCAGCCCAGACCGGTCCAACACTGATTCCGAGCAGGCCGATCGCTCCTGCCCCCTCCACCACGCCATAGGGCGTCGATTGCGACGCCCGTCTCTCGACGGGCTCTGGCGTGGTCCCCCTCCCCCGCGCTTTGCAAGCGCAGGGGAGGATAACGCGGCGATGGGGGCGCTATCCTCACCCGCTAGGCGGGGGGGGACCAGGCGAAGCCTGGTGGAGGGGGCGCAGCGCGGACTCCGGGACGGGCCTCGCTAACCTGTGGCGATCGCCCTGAGAACCCGAGCGCCCCATGCTCGCAAAACGCGCCACAGGTGCTATATTGAGCCGACCGCGAGGGGGGATGAGGAGTTCATCATGGCGCAAGGTCTGACCGCCCGGATTGTCGGGCTTGCCGGCAGCGACCCGCTGTTTGCGCGTATTCGCCAGGAAGCGGACGAGGCGTTGCGGCGCGAGCCGGAGCTCGCCACCTTCCTGATGACGACGATCCTCAACCACGAGACGCTGGAAAGCGCCGTCGCCCACCGGGTCGCCGCGCGCCTCGACAGCAGAGACGTTTCCGCGGCGCTCATCCGTCAGACGTTCGCCGAGGCGATCGCCCGCGATCCGTCGATCGGGGACGCATTTCGCGCCGACATCATGGCTGTCGCCGACCGCGATCCGGCATGCCTGCGGATGATGGAGCCGCTGCTCTATTTCAAGGGCTTTCAGGCTCTCCAGGCCTATCGCCTGTCGCATTGGCTGTTGAAGGCCGGCCGGCGCGATTTCGCGCTGAGCCTGCAAAGCCTGGTTTCGGCGGCGTTCGGCGTGGACATCAACCCGGCCGCGCGCATCGGCAAGGGCGTGTTTCTTGATCATGCGAGCGGACTTGTGGTCGGCGAGACGACGGTGATCGAGGATAATGTTTCGATCCTGCAGGGCGTCACGCTGGGCGGCACCGGCAAGGAGACCGGCGACCGCCACCCCAAGATTCGGCATGGCGTTCTGATCGGCGCGGGAGCGAAGATTCTCGGCAATATCGAGATCGGCTATTGCGCGCGCGTCGCCGCGGGCTCGGTGGTGCTGGCGCCAGTGCCGCACAACAAGACTGTGGCCGGAGTGCCGGCGCGCATTGTCGGCGAGGCCGGCTGCGCGGAGCCGGCGCGTGACATGAACCAGATTCTGGCCGAGAAGGCGTACGAAGCCTAACCGCCAATATTTGGAGCGCCCCGGGCGCCTTGCAGAGCGCGGGCGCTTCGTGCCAAAGCCTGCCCGCGTGGGACAATAGAGCGAGGACCAGCCCCCGTGGACAAAGCCGAAATCGTCAAGCTGCGCGAATTCCTGCGTCGATCGTTCGGCGCGCCGGCGCTTCAGGTCGCGCCCAATTCGAAGTCGGCCGACGCCGCAGACGTCCGGCTCGGCGAGCGCACCATCGGCGCCATCACAGTGGACGACGAGGACGGCGACCGGTCGTTTTCCTTCGCAATGAACGTTCCGGTCGGACGGCCTGTCCTGCAGGACTACTTTCGCCGCCTGTTCGAGAACGACAAGCTCACCGTCGTATCGCGCGTCAATAAGACGGATTCGGTCGAGCTCAACAACGGCCCCGAATTCCTGGGCGTGGTTTCCGCCGACGATCCCAAGGGCTCGACCTTCACGCTGCAAATGGCGATCCTCGATATCGATCTCGACGACGAGTGAGGCTTCGGGCGCGCACCCGCGCGCTTGATGCAGCTTCGCCCCGCCATCCTGGAGGCGCCCGCTAATGCCGCTCTATTCGCTCGGCGATCGCCGTCCGACCCTGCCGCCGGACGGCCAATATTGGGTTGCGCCAAATGCGTCCCTGATCGGCGACGTCAGGCTCGGTCAGGACGCCGGCGTGTGGTTCGGCGCCGTCCTGCGCGGCGACAATGAGCCGATCGTCGTTGGGGCCCGCTCGAACATCCAGGAACTGTGCGTGCTGCATACCGATATGGGATATCCGCTCGAGGTCGGAGAGGATTGCACCGTCGGCCACAGCGCCGTGCTTCATGGCTGCACGGTGGGAGCGGGCTCGTTGATCGGCATGGGCGCGGTGGTGCTGAACGGCGCCAGAATCGGCCGCGGCTGTCTCATCGGCGCGCGGGCGCTGGTGACGGAAGGCAAGAGCTTTCCCGACCACACTCTTGTCGTTGGCTCTCCAGCCAAGGCGATCCGGACGCTCGACGCCGACGCGATTGCCGGCCTGCTCGATTCCGCCAGGCACTATGTCGGGAAATGGCGACAATATTTCGCGCGATTCAAGCGAATCGACGGCGAGTCCTGACGGCGTCAGGCTCCATGACCGTTGCGCCGGCCAAAAAGGAAATGTCCGGGCCACATTTGCGCCTTCGGGCCGGCAAAGCTGCGGTCCGCGCCCCGCGGGGTCCCATCTGCCACGGGCGGCTTGCCCGAATCCAGCGGGCTCGTGGATATGAGCCGGGCGGGGCCTGCGCCAATGAGGCCGAGCCACTGCGGCACCGCCTTGACGGCGATGCATCCGAGGACGCGGGAATGGGTCGAGCCGTGGTGCCGAAGCGGCAACAGCGTCGTCTCGATTTGAACCGACTCTAACCCTGACGGCTCGGCTTCCGCGCACAGGAGGGTGGGCCTGGATTCGTTCGCCACGGCTTGAATAACGGACTTGACTTTCTGCCGATCGGCCTCGCGCCAAAGCTGGAGAAACGAAAGTCCTCGAAGCTCAGTCAAGAAGAGAGCGTTGGCCCTCGATCCGGCGATACGGAACGGAAACCCCTTCTCCTTGTCGAAGTCGAGCACAAACGTATCGGCCAGGATGCCGCGGATGGCGCCTGGCTCGATGTCGTTGCGCTCCGGCGCGTTCCGCCCGGCTCTGAGCGCGTTCCAGTACGCGTAGAGTTCCATGGAGATCGCGAGTTGCATGCCTCTCTAACCCCTGCGACCCGGCGACGCCTGTTTCACAAAGGAACGTGACGAGGCGGCTGCGGCCGGCCGCCTCGAGCGTTGCAGGGAACATGCCGTCCCGACGCGGGACAAGCAGCATGTCGGGGCTTTCCCCAGGGAGATTGAGTTAACAATAACAACCCGCGTCGATTGCAGACGGGTCCGCGCTCGCGCGGCGCCCGCATTCGAAGCGCGGCGCCTGACTATCGCCGGTTCCCGCTTGCGATCGGCCG
>Ga0209656_10002316_pt1 | contig 12338 bp, 12 predicted proteins | sample BogFormECP12_OM2_FD_188239 | JGI IMG/M metagenome (GOLD analysis project Ga0209656, IMG submission 188239) | Bog forest soil microbial communities from Calvert Island, British Columbia, Canada - ECP12_OM2 (SPAdes) (version 2) | ecosystem: Environmental > Aquatic > Freshwater > Wetlands > Bog ... | reverse complement strand
TGGCCATGGCGCGCGCGGGCGCAGCCCGTGGCGGATGCGTCGGACGAAAGCACGCAGGCAGGGCGCCGTTGGTGCGCCGGGACTGCGCGCGGCGCACGAGCGGGTCGCCGGCCGAACCACCGACCTTTCCGCGCGACAGGCGCGGGCGGGACGACACGCGCACGCGGCCGCGCTGCGGCCATCGCCAACGGCGCGCCTTGAAAACCCCCAAACGTGAAGGAGCTACGACGTGAGCACTGAAGAGTCTTCGACCCCGCGCGCCAAGCCGATGGCGATGCGCGCATCCGGCCGGAAGACCGCCGGCCGCAAGGCCGCCGGAACCCGCAAGGCGGCCGCGAAGAAAGGCCGCCCGGCAGCGAAGAAGGCGACGACCCGCAAGACGGCCGCCAAGCGCGCGCCGGCGAAAAAGAAGGCGACGACGCGCAAGACCGCCGCCCGCAAGACCACCGCGCGCAAGACCACCGCACGCAAGACCGCCGGCCGCAAGGCCACCGGCACCCGCAAGGCGGCGGCCAAGAAGACCACGCGCAAGGTCGGCGCTCGCAAGACTGGCACCCGGGCTGCGGCCAAGTCGACGACCCGCAAGACCGGTGTGCGCCGGAAGAAGGCGGAGACCCATCCGGCCGAGCTGGAGCACCACGAAGACGAACACCACGACCTGGGCTGAGGCCCGGTCGCCAGCACCGTTCGACGGACGGCGCTAGAACGAAAGGGCGCTCCTCGGAGCGCCCTTTTCATTCGGGAACGAGTGTGGCGCGCCTACTCGCGCGCGCGCCCGGCCAGCTCCTCTCGCGCGGCCGTCGCCAGATCGTGGGCGCGTTCGTTCATAGCGTCACCCGCATGGCCGCGGATCCAGCGCCAGTCCACCTCGTGCTTGCCGCTCGCGTCCAGCAGGCGGCGCCAGAGATCCATGTTGGCAACCGGATCGCCCGCACTGTTGCGCCAGTTCCGGCGTACCCAGCCGGTGTGCCAGCGCGTGATGCCGTTGCGGACGTACTCGCTGTCGGTGTGCAGCACCACGCGGCACGGCCGCGTCAGCGCCTCCAGCGCCGAGGCCGCGGCGGTCAGCTCCATGCGGTTGTTGGTGGTCGCCGGATCGCTGCCCGAGAGTTCGCGTTCGCGGCCGCGAAAGCGCAGCACCGCACCCCAGCCGCCGGGGCCGGGGTTCGGCTTGCAGCCGCCGTCGGTCCAGATCTCGACCAGTTCGTCAGAAGCCATAGGCGGCGGAATCCTTCGCCTGCATGTGGAAGCGCAGGCGGCGCAAATACTCGATCGGGTCCTTGCGCACCACCAGCGCGCCGGGCGGCGTGTTGATCCAGTCGTAGAGCCGGGTGAGCAGGAAGCGGATCGCCGCACCCCGGCACAGCACCGGCAGGGCCGCGCGCTCGGCGTCCGACAGCGTACGGCGCGCCGCGTACGCGGTCAGCATGGCGCGCGCCTTGGTGACGTTGAACGACAGGTCGGGCTCGAAGCACCACGCGTTCAGGCAGACCGCGATGTCGTAGGCGAGGACGTCGGTGGCGGCGAAGTAGAAGTCGATCAGTCCCGACAGCTGGCCGTCGAGGAAGAAGACGTTGTCGGGGAACAGGTCGGCGTGGATGTGCCCGACCGGCAGCCCGTCCGGCCACTCCGCTAGGATCCCCGCGAGTGCGGCGTGCAGTTCGGCGAGCAGGCCGGGCTGCACCGCGTCGCCGCCTTCGCAGCGCGCGAGCAGCGGCGGCCAGCCTGGCGGACCGAGCGCGTTGGTTCGGGTGGGCGCGTAGTCGGAACCGGCGAGATGCAGAGCCGCCAGCGCGTGGCCGACCGGCGCGCAGTGCTCGGGCCGCACGCGGCGCGGCCAGACGCCAGGGAGGAAGGTGGTGATCGCCGACTGCCGTCCGCACAGCACGCGCAGCGCCGCGCCGTCCCGTCCGTGCACCGGCAGCGGACAGGTGATGCCGCGCCGCGCGAGGTGCTCCATCAGGCCGAGGAACCAGGGGAGTTCCGCCGGATCGACGCGCTTCTCGTAGAGCGTGAGGATGTAGTCGCCGGTCGTGGTGCGCAGCGCGTAGTTGCTGTTCTCCACGCCCTCGGCGATGCCGCGGAACGCAACGACGCTGCCGATGTCGTAGTCGCGCAGGAAGGCCGCGAGGGCTTCGTCGGTGACTTCGGTGTAAACGGCCATGCGGCTCCGGATCGCGCGTCTGGTGCCGGCCATCCACGACTTTGCCGGCCCATGCAAGACAATCGTGGCTGGCCGGGACAACCCCGACGATGACGAGGAGAGTGCGCCGGCCGCGCGAGCTGACGCTACCCGAGCGGGGCGGGCAGCTTGAAGATCACGTCCTCTTCGGTGACGCGCCGCTCCTCGACCGCGATCTCGTAGCGGGCGCGCAGCTCGTCCATCAGCTCGTCCATCAGGCTTTCGGGCGCCGACGCGCCGGCGGTCAGGCCGAGCGTGGTCACGCCGTCGAGCACCGACCAGTCGAGCGATGCGGCGGACGGCAGCAGGATCGCGCGCGGCGCGCCCGCGCGCTCGGCGACCTCGCGCAGGCGCTGGCTGTTGCTGCTGTTGGGACTGCCGATGACGATCAGCAGGTCGCAGTCCGACGCGATCGCCTTCACTGCGGACTGCCGGTTGGTGGTGGCGTAGCAGATGTCCTCGCGCTTGGGACCGACGATGCGGGGAAAGCGGGCGCGCAGAATCTCGACGATCTCGGCGGTGTCGTCCACGCTCAGCGTGGTCTGGGTGATGAACGCTAGGCACTCGGGATCGGGCGGTGCGACGCTGCGGGCCTCCGCGGCGTCCTGCACCAGCGTCATCGCGCCGGGCGGCAGCTGGCCCATCGTGCCTTCGACCTCGGGGTGGCCGGCATGGCCGATCATCAGGATGTGGCGCTGCTCCGGCCCGCCATCGGCGAAGTGGCGCTCCGCCTCGCGGTGGACCTTGCTGACCAGCGGGCAGGTGGCGTCGAGATAGACGAGCTTGCGGCGCTGCGCCTCGGCCGGCACCGATTTCGGCACGCCGTGCGCGCTGAACACGACGGGCGCGTCGGCCGGCACGTCCGACAGTTCGTCGACGAACACCGCGCCCTTGGCCTGCAGATCCTGGACGACACGGCCGTTGTGGACGATCTCGTGGCGAACATAGACCGGCGGCCCGTAGCGGCGCAGCGCCTCCTCGACCACGCGGATGGCGCGATCCACCCCGGCGCAGAAGCCGCGCGGGCCGGCGAGCACCACGCGCAGCGGCGGCCTGGCGTCAGGGGCGATCCCCCGTCCGGCCCCTGCATTGATCCCTGGGGCCGCGCGCCCTATGCCGCCGGGTTGTCGTCCGGAGTTTCCGATGCGTGTCCCGTTCATCGAATCCATCGCCATTTCCGTCGCGTCTCCCGTCCGGCGGCTCGGTGTCGCCCTCGCGGCGGTCGTCACCCTACTGAACCTGGGCGCCTGCTCGCAGCCCGGTGCCTATGAATTCGCCCCGCCCTGTCCGCGCACCGGCATTGTGGCGGACGCGGCCGATATCGTGAGTTTCCGCCCCACCGCATCCGGGCCGAGCCAGGACCTGACAGATATGATCGTCACCGGACGGATCACAGGGCTGCGCGGCGCCTGTTCGCGTGAGGACAACGGGCGCGAGCGCGTGAAGGTGACGGTCCTGGTGCAGCTGACGCGCGGGCCCGCGCTGGCGAGCCGCACCGTCAGCGTGCCGTATTTCCTGTCGGTCTCCAACGGCGACACCATCCTGGCGAAGGACCCGCAGACGGCCACCGTCGAGTTCCCGCCGAACGTCGACCGCGTGCAGTTCACCTCCGCCCCGATCACGCTCAGCTTGCCTACCACGAAGGACAAGTCGGGCGCGTCCTTCGACGTGCTCGCCGGTTTCCAGCTGACGCCGGACGAACTCGCCTATAATCGCAGCAAGGGTATGCACTGAGGGGACGAGCGGTATCGGGCCGCCCCCGCCCGATCGGATCATTCGGCGCTTGAATGACTTGGTCGGCTGACGCATGTTCCGCGCGTCCCAGCCACCCCCGGCGCGGGAGAGAGCAGGCGGCCGAGCGCACAAGCGGGTGACGATCGGACGGCCTGCCGCCGAAGGCGCAACCGGCCCCCGGAAACGCTCAGGCAGAAGGACCGCAGCGGGGAAGGGACCTCTGGAAAGACGGCGGCGCAAGACCGTCGCACCGAAGGAGTAAGGGCGCGACGCGTTCGCGCCCGAATCTCTCAGGTACACGGACAGAGGGGGGTCGCATGGTGCCGCAGTCGCGCGGTGCCGACCTCGCGGCAAAATGCCGCGCGGGCGACCTGGGAGAACGACGTGCCGCAAGACGCGATTCCGAACGACTTGCCGGACGACCCGACCGCGCCCGTGCTGCGGACGGTGCCGGCCGACGCGCTGCACCGCGAGCTTGGCGCGCGCATGGTGGCTTTTGCCGGCTATTCGATGCCGCTGCAGTACGCGCGCGGGATCGTCGCCGAGCATACGCAGACACGAAACCAGGCGTCGCTGTTCGACGTGTCGCACATGGGGCAGGCGTGGCTGCGCGGCGCGCTCGCGGCCGAGGCGCTGGAGCGTCTGGTGCCCGGCGACATCGTGGGCCTGCGCGAGGGGCGACAGCGCTACACGCTGCTGCTGAACGAGGCGGGCGGCATCCTGGACGACCTGATGGTCGCCCGACGCGCGCATGACGCGCTGTTCGTGGTCGTCAACGCCAGCCGCAAGGAGAACGACGCGAGCGTGATCGCCGCCTCGCTGCCCGACAGCGTGCGGCTGGAGGTGATCGAGGATCGCGCGCTGCTGGCGCTGCAAGGGCCGGCGGCGGCGAGCGTCCTCGCGCGACTCGCGCCGGATGCCGACAAGCTGCCGTTCATGGGTGTGGCCACAGTGACGATCGACGGGTCGGCGTGCGATGTATCCCGCTCCGGCTACACGGGCGAGGACGGGTTCGAGATCTCGGTGCCCGGCGACGCGGCCGAGCGCGTCGCCGGCGTTCTGCTGGCGCAGCCCGAGGTGGCACCGGCCGGCCTGGGCGCGCGCGACAGTCTGCGGCTCGAGGCGGGGCTGTGCCTGTACGGCCAGGACATCGACGAGCTCACCACGCCGGTCGAGGCGGGGCTGACCTGGACCATCGGCAAGCGGCGGAAGATGAGCTGGGACTTCCCCGGCGCGCTCGCCATCCGCGACCAGCTCGACAATGGGCCGCACCGGACGCGGGTCGGAATCCGGCCCGATGGGCGCGCGCCCGCCCGCGCGGGTGCGCTGATCGTGGCCAGCGACGGCACCGGCGCGGGCACCGTGACGTCGGGCCTGTTCTCGCCCACGCTGAGTGCGCCGATCGCCATGGGCTACGTGCGGCGGGATCTCGCCGCTGACGGCACGCCGCTTGCGCTGATGGTGCGCGACAAGCCGCTGCCCGCCCGCGTGGCACCGCTTCCGTTTGTCCCCCACCGATACAGGAGCTGAGGGTTCCGCATGACAACGCGCTACACCAAGGACCACGAGTGGGTGCGCCTCGAAGGCTATGTCGCGACGGTCGGCATCACCGAGCACGCGCAGGAGGCGCTCGGCGACATCGTGTTCATCGAGCTGCCCGAGGTCGGCCGCGAGGTCGAGCCGGGCGACGCCTGCGCGGTCGTCGAGAGCGTCAAGGCGGCGAGCGAGGTGATGGCGCCGCTGGCCGGCAAGGTGATCGAGACCAACGCGACGATCGTTGAGGAACCCGCTCTGGTGAACCGCGAGGCCGAGGGCGACGGCTGGTTCTTCAAGCTCGAGATCGCCGACTCCGAGGCGTTCGACGAGCTGATGGACGAGACCGAGTACACCGCTTTCCTGGAGACGCTGGAGTGACCGGCCTGGATGCCCTCTGCCCCGAACTCGCCGAGCTGGAGGCGGCGGACGGCTTCGTCGCCCGCCATATCGGCCCCAGGGATAGCGAGATCGGGGCGATGCTGCGCACGCTCGGCGTCGCGTCGCTCGACGATCTGACCGCCGGCGCGGTGCCGGCGGCGATCCGGAGCGAGGCGCCGCTCGCGCTGCCGCCGGCGGAGGACGAGATCGCCGTGCTCGCCGAGCTGCGGCAGCTCGCGCATGCGAATGTGCAGGTGAAGTCGCTGATCGGCCTTGGCTACTACGGCACGCTGATGCCGCCGGTGATCCAGCGCCGCGTGCTGGAGAATCCCGGGTTCTACACGGCGTACACGCCGTATCAGCCGGAGATCGCGCAGGGCCGGCTCGAGGCGCTGCTGACGTTCCAGACGATGGTCTGCGACCTCGCGGGAATGCCGATCGCCAACGCCTCGCTGCTCGACGAGGGCACGGCGGCGGCCGAGGCGGTGGCGATGGCGCATGCGTGTGCGAAGGCGAAGTCGGATGTGGTGGCGGTCGCCGCCGACCTGCATCCGCAGACCCGGGCCGTGCTGGCCACGCGTGCGGCGCCGCTCGGCTGGCGGCTGGTCGATGTCGCGCCCGGCGATGCGGGCGCCATCGGTGCCGCCGCGCCGTTCGCGGTGGTGCTGCAGTATCCCGGCACGACAGGCGCGGTGCGTGATCTGTCGGCCGAGATCGAGGCGGCGCATGCGGCGGGCGCGCTGGCGATCGTCGCCGCCGACCTGCTGTCGCTGGCGCTGCTGACGCCGCCCGGCGAGATGGGCGCGGACGTGGTCGTCGGGTCGTCGCAGCGCTTCGGGGTGCCGATGGGATTCGGCGGCCCGCACGCCGCGTTCTTCGCCACGCGCGACCAGTACAAGCGCCATATGCCCGGCCGTCTGGTGGGCGTGAGCGTGGACGCGGCCGGGCGGCCGGCGCTGCGGCTGGCGTTGCAGACGCGCGAGCAGCACATAAGGCGTGAGAAGGCGACATCGAACATCTGCACTTCGCAGGTCCTGCTCGCCGTCATGGCCGGGCTGTTCGCCGTCTGGCATGGGCCGGAGGGCCTGACGCGCATTGCCCGCCGGGTGCATTCGTTCGCTCGGCTGCTGGCCGGTGCGGCGGGCCGCGCCGGGATGACGCTGCGGCACGATGCGTATTTCGACACGATCGCGATCGAGGCGGGCGCGCGCGCCGACGCGCTGATGCAGGCGGCGCTCGATGCCGGCTACAACCTGCGCCGCATCGATGCGACCGGTGTGGGCATCGCGCTCGACGAAACCGTCGGGCGGGACGACGTGCTGGCGCTTGCCCGCGCGATCGGGGGCGAGCCGGCGTTGGGCGGCGATGCGATCGAAGGGGCGCTGGCGCGCCGCTCGCGGTTCCTGACCGCCGAGGTGTTCTCGGCACATCACTCCGAGCACGCGATGCTGCGCTATCTCAAGCGGCTGCAGGACCGCGACATCGCGCTCGACCGCAGCATGATCCCGCTCGGCTCGTGCACGATGAAGCTGAACGCCGCGGTCGAGATGATGGCGCTGAGCTGGCCCGGCTTCGCCGACATCCATCCCTTCGCACCGCCCGGACAGACGCAGGGCTATGCGACGATGATCGCGCGGCTGTCCGAGTGGCTGCGCGAGATCACCGGCTTCGCCGCGGTGTCGTTGCAGCCGAATGCGGGGTCGCAGGGCGAATATGCCGGGCTGCTCGCGATCCGCGCGTGGCACGCGGCGAGGCGGCAGGGCCACCGCGACGTGTGCCTGATCCCGAGCAGCGCGCATGGCACCAACCCCGCGTCTGCCGTGATGGCCGGGTTGCGCGTGGTCGTGGTCGGCTGCGACCGCGAGGGCAACATCGACCTCGCCGACCTGCGTGCGAAGGCGCAGGCGCATGCCGACCGGCTCGCGGCGCTGATGATCACCTATCCGAGCACGCACGGCGTGTTCGAGACCACCGCGAAGGAGATCTGCGACGTCATCCACGCGCATCGCGGCCAAGTCTATATGGACGGCGCCAACATGAACGCGCAGGTCGGGCTGACCAGCCCCGGCGCGATCGGCGCGGACGTGTGCCACCTGAACCTGCACAAGACGTTCTGCATCCCGCATGGCGGCGGTGGGCCCGGGGTGGGGCCGATCGGCGTCGCGGCGCATCTGGCGCCGCATCTGCCGAACCATCCGCTGCGCGCCGACGCTGGGCCTGAATCAGGCTACGGCCCGGTCGCGTCGGCGCCGTTCGGCAGTCCGCTGATCCTGCCGATCACCTACGCCTACATCCGCATGATGGGGGCGGCCGGCCTGAAGCGTGCGACGCAGGTGGCGATCCTGAATGCCAACTACATCGCGCGGCGGCTTTCGCGGGACTACCCGATCCTGTTCACCGGCGAGGGCGGCTGGGTCGCGCATGAGTGCATCGTCGACTGCCGCCACTTCGCGGCCGAGGCCGGCGTGCAGGTCGACGACATCGCCAAGCGCCTGCAGGATTTCGGCTTCCATGCGCCGACGATGAGCTGGCCGGTGCCGGGGACGCTGATGATCGAGCCGACCGAGAGCGAGGGACAGGACGAGCTCGACCGATTCTGCGATGCGATGATCGCGATTCGCGGCGAGATCGCCGACATCGCCGCCGGGCGCGCGGACCGTGCCGACAATCCGCTGAAGCACGCGCCGCACACCGCCGAGGAGCTGTCCGACTGGGCGCACGCCTATTCGCGCGAGCAGGCGTGCTTTCCGCTGCCCTGGGTGCGGGCCGGGAAGTACTGGCCGCCGGTCAAGCGCGTCGACAACGTCTATGGCGATCGCAACCTCGTGTGCACCTGCGCGCCGCTCGAGGCCTACGCCGAGGCGGCCGACTGAGTTGGCGCGACCCGTCCGACCGGCGGCGCTGCCGGACGACGCGCCGGAGATTCAGCTCAAGCGCGCGGTGCACCGCCGGCGCGTGTTGGATCCCGATGTCGTCGGCGGACTGGAGAAGCGCGGCCTGGAGGCGGTCCGTATCCTCCTGGTGCTCGGCGGCGCGCCGGGAGAGCCGGGGAACATCCCCGGGCTATATGATCTGAAAGGCAACTATATCAGGCGGTCCGATGCCGAGCTGTGGGTCGAACGCCAGACGCGGGCCGCGGAGCAGCGGCAGACATCGCGCTTCTACGCCCTGCTGTTCCTGGTGTCGGTCGCGGCGCTCGCGTCTGTCGTCGCCGCGCTGGAAGGCTGTGCCGTACACCGTTGAGCGCGGAAGCAGGGTCGGTAGCAACCGACACCGAGTTCCAAGCCCGCAATTGTGAGCGAACCGAGACACCGGGCCGGTTGCCGCCGCACGCCCGGGAGCGCTCTCATGCCGTCGAGGGAGGAGCGCATGACAGATCGCGTCATGGTCTTGCTGGGGACTCGCAAAGGCGTCTTTATCCTGGACGGCGATCCCGGACGTAGTGCGTGGCGCCTGCGCGGTCCGTTCTGCAACGCGTGGCCGATCAATCACGCGATCGGCGATCCGGCGACGGGCACGATCTACGCGGCCGGCGGCAATGCCTGGTTCGGACCGGCGGTGTGGCGATCGGACGACCTCGGCGAGACGTGGACCCACTCCAGCGAAGGTCTGGCCTATCCGGCCGGCGAGACGCCCGTGACGGCGGCATGGAGTCTGGCAATCCGCGACGGGACGCTGTTCGCGGGCGTGGAGCCGGCAGGCCTGTTCAGCAGCGATGATGGCGGCCGCAGCTGGGCGCATGTCGCCGGGCTGCGCCAGCATCCGTCGCGTCCGGAGTGGCAGCCCGGTGCCGGGGGCCTGATCCTGCACCACGTCGTTCCGCATCCTGGTGACGAGGACCAGATCTGGGTCGCGATCTCGGCGGCCGGCGTGTTCCACACGCAGGACGGTGGAGCGAGCTGGGCGCCGCGCAACAGCGGGACGCGGTGCGATTTCAACCCGCCGGAGAAGCGCTATCCCGAATTCGGCCAGTGCGTGCATGCGCTGGCGATGGCCGCCGGGACGCCGGAGCGCCTGTATCAGCAGAACCATTGCGGGATGTATCGCACCGACGACGGCGGCCGCGCGTGGCACAGCATCGAGACGGGGCTGCCGTCGAGTTTCGGTTTCCCGGCGGTGGCACACCCGAGCGATCCCGAGACGCTGTATCTGCTGCCGTTGAACGGTGACGTCTCCGGTCGCTACGTGCCCGAGGGCAAGGCCGCGGTGTGGCGCACGCGCGATGGCGGCACGCAATGGGAAGCGCTGCGGGCGGGCCTGCCGCAGCAGAACGCGTTCTTCGGCGTGCTGCGCCAGGCGATGGCGACCGACACGCTGACGCCGACGGGATTGTATTTCGGCACGAACACCGGGACGGTCTATGCCAGCGCCGACGAGGGCGACACCTGGACATGCGTGGCCGAGCACCTGCCGGCGATCTCGTCGGTGGAGACGATCCTGGTGTCTGCCTGAGTGATGGGGCCACCGCGGGTCGTCGTCACGTTGCCGGCGGCACTTGTCGCGCTGTTTCCAGGCTGCGCGGGCCGGCACGTGGTCGCCGCCGAGACGGTCGCCGGCGCGATCGCGGCGCTGGACCGCGCCTGGCCGGGCCTGCGGGACCGCGTGTGCGATTCATCGCCGGCGGTGCGGCGGCACATCCGCGTCTTCGTCGGCAGCGCGATCGCCGGGCTGGAGACGCCGCTGACGGACGGGGACGAGATCGTCGTCCTGACGGCCATCAGCGGCGGGTGAGGCCCGGTCGGCCTACTTCACCGTCACGAAGCGCAGCGGGAAGGTGTTGTCGGCCAGCTGGACGAGGTCGATGTTGTTGCGGGCGGCCCACACCACCGTCTGCTGGTGCAGGGGCATGAACGCGGCGTCGTCGTGCAGGATCTTCGACGCCGCACTGATCTCCTGCTGGCGCTTGGCGGGGTCGGTTTCGACCTGGATCTGGTCAAGCAGCGCGTCGAATTTCGGGTTGCTGTAGCCGCCGTCATTGAAGATGCCGCGCACGCCGTTACGGCCGCCGGCGAGGTTGTAGAACGTGTTCAGCGCGTCATAGGTGTTGGGCGTCCAGCCCAGCATGTAGAAGTCGGTGTCGTAGTTGGGGTTGCTGATCTGGCTGAAGTATTTCAGGCGGGTCTGCGCGTTCAGGCTCACCTTCATGCCGATCTTCGCGAGCATCGCGGTGACCGCCTGGCAGATCTGCTCGTCGTTGATGTAGCGGTCGTTCGGGCAGTCCAGCCGCACCGAGAAGCCGTTCGGATAGCCGGCCTCGGCCATCAGCTGCTTGGCGTGCTCGGGATTGTACGGCCACCGCACGTCGTCCGATGCGAGATAGCCGTGCACGCCCGGGCCGTACATCAGCCCGGTCGGATGGCTCTCGCCGCGCATGATCCGCTGCTTGATCGCCTCGATGTCGACCGCCTCGTTGAACGCCTCGCGCACGCGCTGGTCTTTGAACGGGTTCTTGCCGCGCACATCGGAGGTCTTCAGCTCGTCGCGGCTCTGGTCGAAGCCGAGGAACACCGTGCGCAGCTCCGGATGCGACAGCACATGCACGCCGTCCGTATGCTGCAGCCGGTCGGTGTCCTGCGGCGGCACGGTGTAGATCATCTGCACGTCGCCCGAGATCAGCGCGGAGACCCGCGTTGACGCGTTGCCGATCACGTTGAAGTCGGTCTCGGTGACGTTCCCGGGTGCCTTGTCCCACCAGTTCGGGTTCGCGATCAGCGTCGTGTGGCGGTCGGGCTCGCGCAGCTTCAGGATGAACGGCCCGGTGCCGTTGGCGTGGCGCGTGGCATAGTTCTCGGTCGATTTCGTCAGGTCGGCGGCTTGCGTCGCGTCATGCGCCTCGCACCACGCCTTCGACATGATCGCCCAGGTGGTGATCTCCTCGAGGAAGATCGGGTCGGGTACCTTGGTCTCGAAATCCACCGTCAGGTCGTCGACCTTGCGGACCTCCTTGACGGTGTTGAAGTTGCCGTTGAGCTGCGAGCCCGGCGCCATGACACGCTTGTAGCTGAACACGACGTCGTCGGCGGTGAGAGGCTCGCCTTCCTGGAACTTGACGCCGGGGCGCAGGTGGAAACGCCACACCGTCGGCGAAGGCTGTTCCCACGACTGCGCGAGCGCGGGCTCGACCTTCAGGTCCTTATCGCGCCGCACCAGCGGGTCGTAGATGTTCTGCGTGAAGGTCAGCAGGAACGTCTCGTTGCGTGTGTAGGGGTCCATGCTGTTCGCGTCGCCGTCGTTGGCCCATTTGAACGTCGCGGCATGAGCGCAGGTGGCGGTCGCGACGAGCGCCGCGATGCAGAGCGGACGAAGCAGCATGAAGAACTCCCCGGGCCTTGTTGTTCCGTAGGCGCGCAGGGAACGTAGCCGTCCGCAGGGCACGGACGGCTCATGACTCCCCTCATTTGTAACTGGCACATTACTTCTCGCTGGCTGGTTTCGATTCTCCGAGACTCCCCTTGTTGTTCATGGGCTTGCCACGTCACTACACCGGCAGGCCGTGCGAGTTGTGCCA
>Ga0209656_10002315_pt1 | contig 12340 bp, 10 predicted proteins | sample BogFormECP12_OM2_FD_188239 | JGI IMG/M metagenome (GOLD analysis project Ga0209656, IMG submission 188239) | Bog forest soil microbial communities from Calvert Island, British Columbia, Canada - ECP12_OM2 (SPAdes) (version 2) | ecosystem: Environmental > Aquatic > Freshwater > Wetlands > Bog ... | reverse complement strand
GTACCAGTCCGCCCACGACAAAGCCGCCGCGGCCGGTGAATCCCGGGCACCCGATCCCGCTGAGGGCCATGCGCCGGAGCGCGGCGTGCACGGGCATGCCCGCGGCGAGGGCAAGCAGCACCACGGCCGATGGCAGCACCGGGTCAGGGACGTCATGACCACGCCTGTGGTGACCGTTGACCGGCGCACCCGGTACAAGCGGATCGCCGCCCTGCTGGTGCAGCACCAGATCAGCGCCGTGCCGGTGCTGGTATTGGGCCGCCATGTCGCCGGGGTGGTGTCTGAGGCCGACCTGCTCAGCGCCCAGGAAAGGCGCCTGCGGGAGGCCCAGCTCGAGTCGGGCGGCCACTTCCACCGGCACGCCGGCGTCAAGAAGCACTGGGGCCTGACGGCGGGAGAGCTGATGACCTCGCCGGCCATCACGACCCACCCGGACGCGCCACTGGCGGCCGCCGCCAGGCTGATGAGCAGCCGGCACATCAAGCGGCTGCCGGTGGTCGAGACCGGCACGGCGTTCGGCGGCGGCGTCGGCGGCAAGCTGATCGGGATCGTGAGCCGCCGTGACCTGCTCAGCGTCTACCTCCGCCCAGACGAGGACATCGCCAGGGATGTCCGCGAGATGCTCGCCCAGCTCCCTCAGACGGACCTGGACGGCGTTACCGTAGAGGTACGGAACGGCATCGTGACCCTGACAGGCCTGCTCGGGTCCGCCGAGCAGCATGACCTGATCCGGGTGGCGGGCCGCCTGGCCTGGGACATTGACGGCGTTGTGGACGTGGTGAACAATCTCGGCATCACCCAGCCAGTAACCTCATCTACCCCGCGGCACGGCGACGTGCTGCTCAAGCCTGAGGAGTTCCTGGCCATGCTGACCAAGCCCGAGGAACTTGTCGGCATGCTGAGCAAGCCCGGGGAGTTCGTCGCCAGCGCCTACGACTTCGCCGAACACCTGCTCACCTCCCAGCGGAAGTTCGCCGAGGGCATGGTCGAGCCGACCAAACCGCTGGCCGGCGACACGGAAGGCGCGGTGGCTGATAAGGACGACGCCAAATAAGGACCCGAATGGGCGGCGGAAGGAGGCTCACCGCCGGGAGACGCTCGCGGTCGCCGGGCCGGTCCGTCGCTGTCAGCCCTCGTCTTCGGGCCATAGCTGGACGCTGCGCCGCCGCGTCCAGGATTAGCTGCGGCGATTCGGCCCGCGTTCTGATCCGCGCCATCGCGCTGGACTGCGGATACAGCTCGGCCAGCCTGTCCGAGCGGATCTACTCCGGTCCGGAACGGGCGGGAGTGCTCATCTACACGGCCGTCCCGACGCCGAGGGCACCCTCGGCGGGCTCGTCTCGCTCGCCGAGCACGAGCCGCTGACGCGGATCATGCGAAGGGCCCTGCACGACGCGCGCCGGTACTCCTCAGATCCGCACTGCGCCGAACGGCTGCCGCAGGCGCCCGCCGACTTGTTGCACGGCGCGGCCTGCCACGCCTGCTTGTTCGTCTCGGAAACCACCTGCGAGCGCGGCAACCGGTTCCTCGACCGGCGTTTCGTCGTCCCGATCGACGACCAGGTCCCCTGCCTCCTACCGGACATCGATTAGCCCGCCACGACCTGAGGCGCGCTGGAAAAGGCCGGTACCGACTTGTTGCGTCGGCTCGGCCACTCGGGCTTGCGCACAGTGGTCGATCACGCCTGCGACGGGTGGCCCCGCGAGGCGATCCTGCGCGCAACACCAGGCGCGGAGACCCTGCACGGCGCGCTGTCCGGGGTGGATCGCTCGGCCGGATTGGCTTACCTCACTAGCCCAGGCGCCGCGTTGCCCAGCTTGCGCGGGGCCTGCTTCATGCCGCCGCTGCGGTCCGCCAGCCACGTGTATATGGTCATCGATGCCCGCCACGACGTAGCTGTCGACGTCGATCTTGGAAAGGTCGACGGGCGAACCGAGCATGCTGGCGGAGCCCGGCTTGGTCAGCGCGTTGGCCATGGCGATCTCGATGAAGTTGCGTGCAGCGCCGCGGGCATCCGGGTGGTGTCGGCGTTCCAGTGGAGGATGTCGAACGGCGCCGGGGGCTTCCCTTGCAGGTAGTTGTTGACCCAGTAGTTCCAGATCAGGTCGTCGGGCCGGAGCCAGGCTAACACTTCGGCGAGGGAGCGCCCGTCCATGTAGCCGCGGGCGTGGGAGGCGAGGATGGACGCCTTCGCGGTGCCCTCGTCCATCAGCGCGACTGTCGTGACCGCTTGTGACTGGTCTACCTGGCCCTCGCGCAGACCGCCGCAGTATCTTGCCGGTGGGGCCCTTGCTCGCGGTGCTCGGCCTCCACCTCCTTGCCCCAGCCAACAGCGGTGAGCTGGCGAGCTGCCGGAGTTCCCAGCCGGCCAGCTTCGCGGTCGCGGCTGCAGCGGCAGCGCCGGCCAGCACCGGGGTCGCGGCGGTTACGGCAGCTATCCGGACGGTACAAGCGCCGCACGGTGACAGTGCTCAGGATTTTCTCGCCCGCAAGGTCCGGACGGTCTCTGGACGCTGCCACCATGCCCTGTGCCGCCCGAATACTCGATTGAATGACTGACCTGCGCTATCGCCAGCAGGCTTGGTGCGGTGATGGTTGGCTGGCCGGGTGCTGCTCAAGATCGTCTACCTGCTGACGTGCCGGGTACTCGGCGTGGCTGTCCTGGTGTTCCGCGGTGACCGGGTGAAGGCTGCTGAACTGCTGGTGCTCCGGCACGAGAACGCGGTGCTGCGCCGCCACATCGGCCGCGTACGGTACGAGCCGGCCGACAGGGCGTGGTTCGCCGCGCTGGCTCGGCTCATTCCCCGCAGGCGCTGGACAGAGATCTTTCCCGTGACACCCGCGACGTTGCTGGCCTGGCACCGCAAGCTGGCCGCGGCTAAGTACGACACGAGCGAGCGGCTCAAGCCCGGCCGCCCGCCGACGGCCCCGGGCATCGCACGCCTCGTCATCCGGCTGGCGAAGGAGAATCCGCTGTGGGGATACCGCCGGATCCACGGTGAACTGACGAAGCTCGGCCTCGCCGTTGGACCGTCCACGGTGTGGGAGATCCTGCATGCCGCGGGCATCGATCCGGCTCCCCGCCGGTCAGGCCCGACCTGGCGGCAGTTCCTGCACGCCCAGGCCGCCGGGATCCTCGCGGTGGATTTCCTGCACGTGGACACCGTGCTGCTGAACAGGCTGTACGTCCTGGTATTCATCGAGCACGGGACCCGCCGGATGCACCTCGGCGGAGTCACCGCACATCCCACCGGCGAGTGGACGGTGCAGGAGGCCCGCAACCTCGCCCTCACCCTCGGCGAGCGGTTCGAGGGCATCAGGTTCCTGATCCGCGATCGCGGATCGAACTTCACCACCTCGTTCGACGCCGTCTTCCAGGCCGTCGGCACCAGAATCTTGCGCACCGCTGTCCAGGCTCCGCGGATGCCCGCGATCTGCGAGCGCCTCGTCGGCACCCTGCGCCGGGAACTCCTGGACCGCGTGCTGATCCTCGGGGAGGCACACCTGCGCGCAATCCTGACCGAATACCAGGTGCACTACAACACGGCCCGGCCGCACCAGGGCATCGCCCAGCGCGTCCCCGACACCGAATGCGACATTCAGCCCGCGACCGCAACCAACGTCGACGCACGGCAGATCCGTCGAAAACCCGTCCTCAACGGCTTGATCAACGAATATGCACGCGCCGCCTAGCGCACTGAAGACCTGCAGGTCACCGGCCGAATCCTATTTTCGAGCGGCACAGGTCCCGAGGCTCGCCTGCAGTTCCGCGTCGGTCGGGGGCTTTTCGTCTAGCGGGGTTTCCGCTGGGCGCAGCCCGGCGAGGACAAGCGAGAGGTACCGGCTGGTCGCCCCGGCATTCCGGGTCCCGGGCACATTCGGCTAACAGTCGTCCCCGCCGGGAGGGGCTACGGCCCGACCGGCGACGCCGGCCCGCCGGCCCCCCTCGAGTAGCCGCTCGGGATGAGCAGGCTGCCTTTGATGATGATCACCCCGACGAGTGACGGGAACTTGGGATCGTCAAGTCCCGCGAGGGCGGGCTTCATGAAGCCGAGGTAGTTCTCCAGGACCCCGGGCGGGTTCTTGGTCTTGGTCATGTCGAGCACGACCAAGATGGACAACTGGGAGCCGGTGTCGGCTGCATAGTCCGCCGCCTGGCCCAGGTACTTGTGGGATGTCTCCACGGTGACGCCGGTATTCTTCGCGACCTTCAGCTCGGCGTTGATCCGGTCGTGGATGATGTCCAGGAAGCCCCCGGCGGCCCGGGTTCCCCGCTGCACCCGTCCTTCCAGGGCCGGGTCAGCGAGCAGGCGGTCGAATAGGTCGTCGTGGAAGGACCGCTCGGTTACGCCTCCTCCTTTTCTCATGTAGGAGCGCTCGTACTGCATGTCCACGGCTTTGTCGGCGATCGCCGTGTAGAGCCGGCAGAACGCCTGGACGTCGTCTGCGTCCAGGTCCATGCCGTCGAGCACGGAGTACATGTCCACGATGCGCTCGTCGAGCTGGGGCCGCCTGGTCAGGGCGTCGGTGGTCGCGTCGAAGGGGCGCAGGCGGAGTTCGGAGTGCCCGGCGACGGGAAGCACCTCGTCCAGACCAGGGCCGGTGAAGCGGGCAGCGATCGGGAACGCCAGCGGCGGTGCACCCGCGGGCAGGGTGAACGACACGCTGAGAGAGCCGGATGCGGACAGCCGGCAGATACCGTCGTCGTCCGGGGGCACCCGGGGGAAGGCGAAGCTCGGCAGCCGTGCCTGGTCCGGGCTGAGCACGCTGAGGAATGTCACCTCGAGTGCCGTGGCACGGTCAGGCCATTCGGTGAGGCGGATCTCCAGGCCGAGGTCGTGGACTTCATCAGGGCGCAGGACGTGCGCGTTCGTGACGAGTACGCCGTCGAGGCGGCAGATCCCGACCGCCGGCGCTGTCCGCTGGCCGTCTTCGTCGGCTGGCCCCGGCGGCCGGAAGCTCCAGTCACGTTCTTCTTCGATAACGCGCAGCGGCAGCGGGACCGACGCGAGCCGCCTGGCGAGCCCCGCGATGTCGCCGGGCTCCTGCACTGCCGGGATCTGGGCGGTCAGCACGGCGGTCGGCTGCAGGAGGAGATCGTCCCCGGAGTCGGCTGGCAGGCCGGCGAGGGCGACTTCGGCCCGGCGGCGAGCGGCCTGCAGGTGGCGGCCGGCGTCGCCGGACGCGTCCTGCGTAGCGGCGTCCCAGCGGAGCAGGTGCGCCGTGCACCGCAGGGTGCTCGCCCATGCTGCCCATGCAGCTTCTGTCACCAGGACAGGGGCGGCGCTGACTGCGGGCTGGACCGCCTCGGCAGCCTCCTCCAGCCGGCCCGCGAGCTCGGCCAGGCGCTGCGGGGGCTGAGGTCTGCTGGCCTCGTGCAGGGCGCGCCGGGCGTCCGCGGCAGCGGCGAACCGAGCCAGGATCGCATCGAGGACACCGCTTGACTTCGCCGGCGCCGCCGGGACGGCCGGCACTGGCCCAGTCCTCAGGCCCGCCTCGCCTGCGGCGATCTCCGTGATGACCGCCGCCAGGTCAAGACGGGCCTGGTGCTCGCGGTCACGCGGGATGGCAGCGGAGATGTGCCGGGCGGCTTCCGCTGCATCGTCCCAGCGGGCAGCACGCTGCAGGACCTCGATCATCTCCAGTGCCGGCAACGGGCGATCAGGCAGGTAAAGGTCAGTCACCGCCAGGAAGCGGTCCAGGGACTGGCGCCCTGTCCCGTACGGGCAGCCGAGCAGGGCAGCCTGCACGCGGTAGTCACGCTCGCTGAAGGAGCCGGCGAATTCAGGGGCGGCCAGCACGGACAGCGCACGCTGCGCGAACAGGCCGCTGTTCGCCACGCGCGGAGGCCACCAGGACAGGAGCAGGTTCCGCAGGCCGTATGCCGAGAGCTTGTCTGCCACGCTCAGCGCCAGGAGAGCCGGCACCTCAGCCTCCTGGTCGGGGAGGCCGTGCGCGAGGGAGAGGAGTGCACCGGTGCAGGCCTCGATCGCTGATCCGGGGTCGTCGAGGGAAGTGCCGTACACGACATCTGTGGCCCCCATGACCAGCGGCAGCAGGTCCGGCCGCCGGTCCAGAGGGATGTCCAGCCTCTCGACCAGCCTGAGGGCGGCGAGTACGGCGGAGCTGTCCGTGAGCAGGGCGGGCAGCAGGTCGAGCAGTGTCGAGGGAAGCGGCTGCGGCCTGCCTGACAGTTCTTCCCAGCTGCGGACGGCGGCTCTCCTGATCCGGGGCTCCGTGTGCAGCAGCCCGGTGTACAGCCTCGGCACCACTGCGGGAAGGTGCACCGGGCGGGACCCGATGCTGCCGAGGAGGCGGGTAGCTGCCGCGCGCACGCCGACCGCGTCGTCGCTGCCGTTGTCCTCGGTGTCCAGGAGGCTGAAAACGGCCGTCACCGCGTCGTCGGCGCCCGCTTGCACCAGGTAGCCGACGGCGCGCTGGAGGCTGCTGATCCGGGTTTCGCTGTCCTGGCGGCGTCCGAGCGCCTCAAGCCGGGAAAAGGCGTCCTGGGGCACGGCCAGGGCGGTCGGCGGGACAGGCCGGGTGATCTCCACGACGAGAGCGCCGACGAGTCCGCTCGCGTGCCCGGCGAGCCGTTCCGGGTGGAACCGGGCCTGCTCCCTCAGCGTGACCGCCGCCTCGGTAGCGGCCGGTTCTCCCCAGTCGCCTTGCAGCCGGTCAACCGCGAGTTGGATGAGGCGGGGCCCCGTATCCGGCTCGCTCGCCTCCGCACCGGCATGCAGCGCCGAGGACACCGCCCCAAAGAGCTCTTTCCTCGCTTCCCCGGAGATCCGGTGCGCCGATTCGAGGAACGAGGGGGTGACATCGTCGTATCGCCGCAGGAGACCAAGCCCGAGCGTCCTGCTTACCTCGCTGCTCGGCGGGGCGTCGTACCTGTCGTGGTCCGGGTACTCGAGCGAGCGGGCCAGTGCCTCCACCAGCCGTGGTACCGCAGCCGGCGTCGCTTCGATCAGGGGCAGGCTGGCCGCGGCGGCGATACTCCGGGAGCGGTCGGCTTCGTCCGGGACGCCGGGTACTGTGCCGGGTGACCTGAGGGGCTGCCCGTCCGGGCCGACAAGCACCACCGGCGGCCTGCCAGCAGCTGCGGCACTGGCGAGCATCTGCTCGACTGCCCGCAGAACCGTCTCCAGGTTCCGCGCGGCGCACAGCAGGAGCGGCGCGGGGTCAGCGACGACCGCTCCTCCGGTGAACCTGCTCATGACGCGGGCTACCGGGTCACTCGTCTGTCCGGCAAGCTCCACGGCATAGCGGGCGACCCTACCGGTGACGGAGTCCGGCGGCACGGCGTCCGCCGCGGCGACCAGGAGCCGGCCGGCCTGCGGTCCAGGGCCCTCGGCCAGGTTCGCGAGGGCGACCGGCGCCGTTGCCGTTGCCGACACGCGCCCCGCGGTGGTGAGCGGAACGAGGACGGCCTGCGCCGCCTCGCGGGTACCCCACGGCACCTGAAGGTCGCTTGCGAGCTCGACCAGCTCAGCGACCGTGGCGTCGGAGATGACCTCCGGCCCCAGAGACGCGGTGCGGACCAGCCACTCCACGTCGGCTGCCTCCGGCGAGCCGTCGGCCCCGTCGAGCTTGTCCACGTACTCAAGCTGGGTGGCCGACTGGTACGGCTCGCCCGCGCTCCTGCGCGAGCGCCGGGCGGCGCGTTCATCTCGCTGACGCTGCCGTTCGGCTGCCGCAGCGGTTTCCCGGCCGGCGCGGGCCTCCTGGTCTGACCGCCTGGCATCGGCCAGCGTGGCGATCGTGTCGCCCAGCAGGCCTGATCGCGCGCGGTCGCCGCATCCCCGGCAGTGCTCCTCGTAGAACTCGACCGCGAGGTCCTCGAGGACCATGCCGGATGCAATGCCGCCGGAGGCGTATGCGCACCGGAACGCGCGCTGGCCGATCGGCAGTCCCGTTGCCGCCTCGAGCATCCCGGTCCCGCCCGTGACCTGGACCCGGACATTGCCGCAGAACCGCTGGAAGAGCTCGATTACCTCCGCGTTGCGCTGCCCCAGGGCTATATAGCGCGCTTCCTCAGGATCGGACCGGTCCACATCCCCCTCCCGCAAACCTACCGGAAGGAGCGGCGGGTGCTGACCGTCGCCGGGCGCGCCAGTCTCGTGCCGCGCCGGCGCGGGCGCCCCGGGCAGCTAGGCGCGGACTGTGGCCTGCGAGATCTTCCGCGCGGCCGGCCCCTGCCGGGCTGCGGGGTCGCGGCGAAGATCCCGATGCGGTCGTCCCGTCCAGGTGCGGTGCCGTGGACAGGCAGCTGCGGGCCGCGGGCTAGAACCCCAGCTGCCAGCTGACGCTCAGGCGGTTCTGCTCGCTGTACCAGTGGGGCCCGGAGTCCGGCCGTAGCTCCTGGCCGCGGACATAGGCCGCAGGCGTCACAGTCATGACCGTGTTCAGCAGCCTGAGAACGGCAGGAAACAGCTGCTCCACGAACCGGCCAGGGTCAACCGCCACCGCTCCGTCGGCACCTGGCTGAACACCCCAGGCAGCTCGCCCGCCCACGTTGTCCATACAGGCAAGGATCTGGCGCTCGTGCTCGGCCGGCAGGATGATCGGCGCGTCCCGGGCCAGCCCCCTCTGCCGCATTGTGGCCTCGATGGCCTGCCCGTGAACGGTGTTCCGCAGGCGGCACAGGATAGTGAGCACGTCGGCCAGCGGCGTGCCGTCGGCGAAGAGATCAGCCAGAGGTCGGCTCTGCCCGGTAAGCCCCGACCGCCACCCTGATTTCTGCCAGCCGGCGGCACGCTGGTCCCCCTGAAGCTCGAGCAGGACATGGATGAAGCGGGCTGAGGCGTCGACCGCTCCCATGAGCATGACGAGGATGGTGTCGAGTTCCACCAGGAGAGTCCGGACGGCGTCTCTCTGCTGGGGCAGGTTGAATGTCCGGTGGAAGCTGTCCCGGGTCCTGAGCGCGCGCACCACCCGCAGCAGCAGTGCGCTGTTAAGATCGCCCACCGGATCAGGGGCTCCCGGCTGAAGTGCGGCGGCTTTCCCCCTGGACCACCGCCACCGCTCGGGGAGCAGCGCGACGGCGCCGATCTGGTAGTACAGCCACTCGTTAGCCGTAAGGCCGCCCCTGCCGTCAGCCCCGCGCCACAAGAAGAACTCGCCCTGCGACCGCAGGTACAAGCTGACCATGGCGAGAGCTTCCGGTACCTGGCACAGGGTTACGCAGGGTGTGCGGATACTCCTTGTCCCGAGCAGGTACGGCCGTTCGGTAATGAATAGGTCGGCCTCGACCGCCGTGGCTGCGTCGGCGGCGAGCGCGTCCCGCTCGCGCTGGTCGGCGGCGGCGTCTGGCGGGCGGTCCCGGTACGCGGAGCAGCTTGTGTCGTCCCGGGCGTAGGCAGCCACCTTGGCGGAGACGCCCGTGTAGGTCTCGCCGCCGGAGTCGTAGGCGTAGACCAGGCCGCGCCACTCCTGGCCGTCCGGGGGCAGCAGGCGGGCCCATCCTCTGAGCGGCTCCTCGCCGGGGAGCTGGCCTGCTGCTGCCTGTCTGTCGTCCCGGTAGCGGAGCAGCTTGATGTAGGGATGGGTGAGGAGGCCCGCGAGCAGCGCTGCCCGCGTCATGCCGCCGTCACCGGGAACGTCCAGCAGGTCCGCATCTGCGAGCACGACGAGCTTCCGCAGCGGCGGACGGGCCTCGAACAGAGGGCGGGGAGTGCCTGCTTGCGCTTGCGGCTCTTCCGACCACTCGGGTACGCGGCGCGTTGCCGGCCCCGAGCGCGTCAGTCCCGCGATCACGGTGTCCCCCGCCCGCCGCGCGGGCCGGCGGACGGGAAGGTGCCCCGCTCCCGGGTGAATGAGGTCCGCGGCCGGTGGTCTCGGCACGCGCACAGCGCGCACCGGAGCTCCTGGTCGTCGTAGACCGGATGCTCGCACACGCATGCGCGCAAGGCGGCCGGGCGGGTCTCGTCGTTCGCGGAGTCAGCCGGTCGGGTCACGGTCGGCCACTTTACGCCCGCGGCCCGACATTCCATCCGTGCTGCACGGCGTGCGCAGGTGCCCGGCGGCTTCCGCCGGAACCGTACGGGACATCACCGCGAGGACGGTGTTGACGCTCGCTTGAAAAATCCCGGATCTGCTCACTGGATTTCCCCACCTTGGGCGACACGCCGCCTCGATCCTTGGGGTCGGGGTGGCTCCCCGCGATGCTGCCGGGTGTCACGGTCCGGTAGCTCGGGGGGAGCTCATCGTCAATGCTCACACAGGGGAGTCAGTGGAAGCGCATGCTTTGCGGGAGAGGGGATGGTCGGTGTTGGCGATCGCCCGGCACCTGAAGCGGGACAGGAAGACGATCCGGGCCTACCTGTCGGGGCAGCGGCAGCCCGGGCGGCGGAAGCCTGCGGGGCCGGACCGGTTCGCGCCGTTCGAGCGGTACTGCCGTCTGATGATGGCGAGCGGCATCACAGCCAAGGATCTCCCGCGCGCGCAAGGCCCGGCTACCTCCTGCCCCAGCACCGCTGCCCCCATGACGACAGCGACATATCTCAAAGATCTGGGCGTGTCTCCAACGGCGGTGGTGCCGGGCGGAGGTTCCTAGGTGCCATCCGCGCTTCGTGATCGGCCCTGTACTTCGCGAGGACTTCGACCGAGAAGATACGGGGGTTGGCATCGACGATCGGGTGGTGTTCGCCGCAAAACAACGTCAAGTTCTCGACCGCGTCGATGTCGTCCGAGAGCGGGGTCTCGCGGGACCGCGGACCCTGCCGGCCGACGCCCACGATGTGGGCGCGCTGCGCGAGCGTCACTGGCTGCTCTCCCGCGGCCACCTGATCTGTGACCGCGTTCGTGCAGCCCGGAAAGGCGCACTGATTACCGGAAAGGGCGAAAAGCCGGTTGGTGACCGGGTCCGGGATGCTCTTGCGCCCGCTCGATGCCATGGAAGCCAAGATTACGCGCTGTCGCCGGGCAGTCCGCAGGTAGAAATTGTCACGTCAACCGCCGGAGCTGCCATTCCGTCACTATTTGCGGGACTGCTCGTCCCACCGCAGGCTGTATGGTGGCGCCGCGCAGTACAGCAGATGGTGACTCAGCCACTCCAGGACCGTTACCGGGAGGCTGAACGGGGCGCTCAAGAGGGTGGCGGCCAGTCCTTCTGGCGAGGGCGTCTCCGGTGGCATCTCCGCGAGGGCCCGGACGCCTTGGCCGTCCTGTCCCCATTCGGCATGCGCTGGATCGGCCAGGAGGATGCCGATGCGTTCGACGATAACGGGCCACCGTGGCATGCCTTTGTGATGGCGGCCGTACAGGAGTGCGGTGGTGACCAGGAGGGGTTCGAGCGGGTCGCTGATGCAGGTGTGATGGCCGAGGTCCAGCAGCCTGTTGATGTGGTCCTTCACGTGTCGGCGATACTGTCCGAGGAAGCCGTAGCCGAGGTCTTTGAGGGTCTTGCCGCCGGTTCCCGCCCACGGCCGTTCGCGATCCAGGAGAAGATCCTCGAACTCCAGCAGGCCGATCGGGCGGTTGCCGGCCGTGAGGGCCGTGACAGCCTGCTCGTGAAGTGCTGTTGATTCGGCGAATATCGCGGCATCGTCCGGGCCGCGCTTGCCGCAGTGCATGTCTTCGACCGGCCCGTTCCGCCAGACGTCGATGACCAGGCCGACGGCCATCGCGCTCACGACCGCCTCGTGACCGGAGATTTCCGCCTGGGCGCAGCGTCCGCGGTATGCCTTCTCGGAGCTGAGCAGCAACTCGCAGTTGTGCGGATCGCCTGGACACGGTGCCGGGGGAATCCGCCGTGAGTCCTCTGTCACTCAGTCCTCCCGCCACGGCGGAGGCCCCATCCAAGCCTTCGATCGCTGACGCAAGCGACCATACCCGCGAGGTTGCCTCCCGGCAGCCGGTCGTGTCCGGCCGGCGGCATCGGGTTGAACGATGCCACCGGCCGGGGCTGACAGCTGCAAAGGCGCCCCCGCGGGATCAGGTTCGCACCATGGCGTTGCCGGGTCGGGCCGGGACAACTGCTGTGCCCGCCAGCTCGGCGTTGATCGTGCGCGCTAGGGCGTTCAGGGCCTGGTTGGAGCCCCTGATTCCCTCGCTGCGCAGGGCCCGTCTGGATACCGGCTTTCCCGCTGCTGCAAGCCTGCTGGCGGCCACGCGTGCCTGGCTGATGTCCGGGCTTGATGCTGCTGCTCTGGCGTCGTGGTCCTGCTGCGGGGTTGTCGTGGTCCCTGCGGGAGGACCGGACCCGGCCAGGGGCGCCTGGGGTGCGGCCTGTGGTCCGCCCCGGAGAGTCTGGAGGCTGCTATGTCTGCGAACCTGCTTATAGCTTACCAGATTCCAGTGCCTTATAATAGATTTCCTCGTACTCTTTCGGAGGTAT
>Ga0209656_10002314_pt1 | contig 12342 bp, 10 predicted proteins | sample BogFormECP12_OM2_FD_188239 | JGI IMG/M metagenome (GOLD analysis project Ga0209656, IMG submission 188239) | Bog forest soil microbial communities from Calvert Island, British Columbia, Canada - ECP12_OM2 (SPAdes) (version 2) | ecosystem: Environmental > Aquatic > Freshwater > Wetlands > Bog ... | reverse complement strand
CCCTTTGAGCTGCGGATGATAGGTCTTGTGCTGGATGTTCTTCTGAAACGCATAGGCGCCGCTGGCGAACTGCACGTCCTTCGGGATGTCGACGACGACCGGACCGGGGCGACCGGCCGAAGCGATGTAGAAGGCCTCGTGCAGGATGCGCGGCAGGTCTTCGATCCGGCGCACCAGATAGTTGTGCTTGGTGCAATTGCGGGTGATCCCCGTCGTGTCACATTCCTGGAACGCGTCCGAACCGATGAGATGGGTCGGCACCTGGCCGGTGATGCACACCAGCGGGATCGAGTCCATCATCGCGTCGGTGAGGCCGGTGATCGCATTGGTCGCGCCCGGGCCGGAGGTGACGAGAAGGACGCCGACCCTGCCGGACGACCGGGCGTAGCCCTCGGCGGCGTGCGCCGCGCCCTGCTCGTGGCGCACGAGGATATGGCGCACATCATCCTGGTGGAAAATTGCATCATAGATCGGCAGCACGGCGCCGCCGGGATAGCCGAAGACGACCTCGACGCCCTGATCCTTCAGCGCCTCGACCACCATTTCCGCGCCGGTCATGTGTTTGGCCATAATCGCTGCTCTCCGCTCTCGTCCGTCACTTGTCTCGTCGATCACTGGGAAATCAAGGCAACAAAAAAGGCCCTCGAAGGGGCCTTGGGCATGCGCTGTCGAACGGCTGCAGGGTCTACGCCTGCCCGCTCTCCAGCGCCAACAATACAATAAGCTTCGCCACCGTCGCCTCACGTCAACTTTCAAAGGCACCGTAGTCAAGCGAGGCGGCCGCGTCAAGGGCCGGCGTTGTCGCAAGCTCGAAGGGACATTGCGAGTGGTCGAGATTTGCAGACAAGGACGCCGAATGCTCTGAATGCGCCTGGTCAAGCAAACCGCCATGAGGGAGCCTGGCGCCAATGAAGACGGTCGACGCCGGAGTTCTAAGTGCCGCCTACGAAGAGTACGGCCCCGCCGGCGGCTGGCCGTGCATCCTCGGCCATGGCTTTCCCTACGACCCGCACGCCTATGCCGAGGCGGCGCCGCTTCTTGCCGAAGCGGGGGCGCGGGTCATCGTCCCGTATCTTCGCGGCTTCGGGCCGACGCGGTTCCTGTCGCCGCTGGCGCCGCGCTCCGGCGAGCAGGCCGCGCTCGGCGCCGATCTCGTGGCGTTAATGGACGCGCTCAAGATCGAGCGCGCGGTCCTCGGCGGCTACGACTGGGGCGGACGCGCGGCCTGCGTTGTCGCCGCGCTCCAGCCTCCGCGCGTCGTCGCCCTCGTCTCCGGCAATTCCTACAACATCCAGGACATTGCGCATGCGATGGAGCCTGCGCCGCCGGCCGAGGAGGCGGCGTTCTGGTACCAATACTACTTTCACAGCGAACGCGGGCGCCTCGGACTGACGAAGGACCGGCGCGGCATTGCGCGTCTCCTGTGGCAGCAATGGTCGCCGGCCTGGGCCTTCGACGACGCGACGTTCGAACGCACGGCAAGCGCGTTCGACAACCCCGACTTCGTCGAGGTCGTCATCCATTCCTATCGGCATCGCTACGGGCTTGTCGCCGGCGATCCGGCTTACGAGGAGATTGAGACGGCGCTCGCCGCCCAGCCGCCGATCGCCGTCCCCGCCGTCACGATCGACGGCGACGCCAACGGCGTGAACCCCGGCACGTCGCATCATGCGCCCAAGTTCGCGGCGGCGCACGAGCACCGCATTTTCAGGGGCGCGGGCCACAATCTGCCGCAGGAGCGGCCGGAGGACTGGGCGCGAGCCGCAATCGACGCGCGCGCAATGGCGAGCGGCTAGCTCGCCATTGCTCCAGGGCCCGGGATCGCGCCAGGTGGGCACTTGCCGAGGATAATCATGCCGAGCACTTCGTCCTTGGTCATGTCCTGGACCCGTCCAGCGCCGACGATCTGGCCGTTCTTCATCACCGTGACGCGGTCGGCGAGATCGAAGACGTCGTGGATGTCGTGGCTGATGAGGAAGATGCCGATGCCTTCGGATTTGAGCTGCTTGATGAGCTCGCCGACCTGGCGCGTCTCGGCGGGCCCCAGCGCCGCGGTTGGCTCGTCCATGATGAGGATGTTGGCGTTGAAGTGGATCGCGCGGGCAATGGCCACCGACTGGCGCTGGCCGCCCGACAGCGCGGTCACCGGCTCCTTGAAACGGCGGAAATTGGGATTGAGCCGCCCCATCACCTTGCGCGCCTCCGCCTCCATCGACGAGTCGTCGAGCGTTCCCCAGCGCGTCAGGAGCTCCCGCCCGAGGTAGAGGTTCGACGCCGCGTCGACGTTGTCGGCGAGCGCAAGCTGCTGGTAGATCGTCTCGATCCCGTAATGCTTGGCGTCGCGCGGATTGTTGATGGTGGCTTCCTGGCCGTTGATGTAGATGTGCCCGGAGTCGCGCTTGTAGGCGCCCGACAGCACCTTGATGAGGCAGGACTTGCCGGCGCCATTGTGGCCGAGCAGGCCCATGACTTCGCCGGGATAGAGATCGATCGAAGCGTCGTCGACCGCCTTGAGGCCGCCGAAGGCGAGCGAGATGTCCTTCATCTCGACGAGGGGGGTTCGGGTTTGAGCGTCCATTTTCTTACGCCTTTGCGGTTCGGCGGCGATAGAAGGTGTCGATTCCGACCGCGCCGACCAGGACGACGCCGACCACCATCTGCTGGAAGGCCGAGTCGAAGCCGAGCAGCACCATACCCGACTGCAGCGATTGAATCACCAGCGCGCCGATGATCGCGCCGTAAATCGTGCCGACGCCGCCCGCAAGCGACGTGCCGCCGATCACCGCCGCGGCGATCGTGTAAAGCTCGTCGAGCTGACCGAGCACGTTGGTCGCCGAGTCGAGACGCGCCGAATCGATGCAGGCCGCGACGGCCGCCAACAGGCCCATCAGCGCGAACACCAGCACCGTGATCCTTTTCGTGTTGATGCCGGCGAGTTCGGCGGCTTCCGGATTGCCGCCGGTCGCGTAGATGTATCGGCCGAACCGGGTGCGCCGTGCGACGAAGGTCATCGCGACGCCGATCACCAGCGCGATCAGCACGGGAATTGCGTAACCGGTTGAAATGACCAGGCCGCCTTCCGGCACGGGAACATTATGTTCTTGCGCCCATTGCGCGGCCACGCGCTCGGGCCATGGATAGGCGTTCATGACCGCAGTCGCGCCGGCGACAACCAAACAACCGACGCCGCCGATCAGATATTCGGCCCACATCGGCCGTTGCGGGAAACGGAACCGCGTCCGCCTTTGCCGGCCCGCGTAGATGCCGAAAACGATGGCGGCGCAGGCGAGCGCGCAAAGCGCCCAGCTCGCCGTCGCGCCGATCGAACCATGCGGGCCGCCGCCCATGAGGGCAAAGCGGTCGTCGAGCGGCGCGATGGTCTGGCCCGTCGTCACCCACCACGCTGCGCCGCGCCAGAACAATTGGGCGCCGAGGGTGACGATGAACGCGGGAATGCCGAGATAGGCGACGAGCGAGCCGTGAGCGGCGCCGATCGCCGCGCCGATCGCCAGCGCGAGGACGACCGAAATAATCCAGATCGCCGGGTTGTCGAGGCCGAGATAGACCGGCAGGATGTGGACCTGCGCAACGCCGATGATCGTCGAGACGAAGCCGATGATCGATCCGACCGAAAGGTCGATGTGGCGCATGACGATAACCAACACCATGCCGGTCGCCATGATGGCGATCGACGAGGTCTGCACCGACAGGTTCCACAGATTTCGCGGCGTCAGGAACAGGCCCTCGCCGGTCTGGATCTGGGTATAGACGTTGAACCCGACCCAGATCAGCACCAGCGCCCCGATCATGCCGAGCATGCGGGTGTCGACCTCGGTGGCTCTGAGCAGCCTGCGAATCGCCGGCTCGTTGGGGGCGGCGCTTGTCGCGCCCGGCGCTGCGGAGGTCATGCTCTCTCCCTCGTCTTCGTTCTCGCTCGACGCTGCCGCCGGCAGTGCGGGCGTCGTTCTACGATCAAAAAGCCGCGCCGCCGTGAGAGCGGCGCGGCCTTCATTTGTTTCGCCCTAACAGGGGGCGGTTAGATCACTTGCAATACGGGGTCATCTCCGGCTTTACGCCGGCGCAGACTTCCGCCTTGGTGATCCAGCCCTTGTCGACGATCACGTTGAGGTTGTCCTTGGTGACGGCGAGCGGGGTCAGGAGGATGCCGTCGACCTTCATGTGCTTCGGTCCGCCCGAGAAGGGCTTCACGCCGCCAAGGTCGGTGGTGATGTCGCTCCGTTTCTTGCCGTTGGCGAGCGCGAGGGCCGCCTCGGCGGAGACTCTGCCGAGGTCGCGCGCGTCTTTCCAGATCGAGACGGTCTGGGTGCCGAGCGCGACGCGGTTGATCGCCGCGTGGTCGCCGTCCTGACCGGACACCGGGACGACGCCCGCCATCCCCTGCGCCGCGAGCGCGGCGACGGCGCCGCCCGCCATACCGTCGTTCTCCACGACGGCCGCGTCGACCTTGTTGTTGTTCTTGGTGAGGATCTGCTCCATGTTCTTCTGGGCGTTATCCGGCTTCCATCCGTCAGTGTAGGATTCGCCGACGTTCTTGATCTTGCCGGCGTCCATCGCGGGCTTCAGGACCTCGGTGATGCCCGAGAACAGGAAGTCCGCGTTGGCGTCGCCCTTGTCGCCCTTGATGAAGGCGTAGTTGCCCGCCGGCTTGGCCTTGAGGATCTCCTTCGCCATCATGCGGCCGACGCCGACGTTGTCGAAGGTGATATAGAGCACGTTCGGGCTCTCGATCAGGCGATCGTAGGCGATGACCGGGATGCCTTCGTCGGTCGCCTTCTTGAGCGCCGGCAAGATCGCCTGGTTGTCCATCGCGAGGATCAGGAGGACGTTCGCGCCCTTGGAGATGAGGCTTTCGACGTCCGTCAGCTGCTTGCTCGGCGACGCCTGCGCGTCGGCCGAAATGTATTTCGCCCCGGCCTTGTCGAGAACCGCCTTGATCGCCGCCTCGTCGGTCTTCCAGCGCTCTTCCTGGAAGTTCGACCAGGAGACGCCGACCGTGATGTCCTTCGCCAACGCGGCGAACGACGTCAGGCTTACGGAGGCGAGCAATGTCGTCCCCAGCACCAATGTTTTCGCGAGTTTCATTGCTTTTCCTCCACATGAGGTCCCTCAAGGACCGGTTAACCTAATTGGATCGCCAGCTTTGCCGGGCGACCGACGCTTGTTCTTCACTTTAGCCCTCGATCGAGCGATAGCGCAACCGGTTGACAATGGTCAACAACGCCGCGGCGATTTCCTCAAAGGTCATTTCCGTGCAGGCGCATGCGCCTGCCGCCCGCAGCGCGAAGGGGAGGTGCAACCAAGGCCCCAAGGGAAAGCCGGAATCGAATGCGCTTGCGAGAACCGCGTCGTTCGTGACAAACAGAAGCCAACAATCCGCCGCTTGGCAGGCGATGCGAGGGACATGAAACGCAGCCTTGGAGTCTTGATCGCGCTGGGCGTCGTGAGTGGCGTCCTTGCGGCCGGCGCCGCCCCCGGCGGCAGCTGGGACGAGCGCGTCTTCGGGTCCCACGTCGATTTCGACGCGGTCGCGGCGGCGGGGCCGTCGGCGCTCCCCGCGCTCATCGAGCGCGGACGGGAGTTATTCAAGGCCAAATTCACCACCGCAGACGGCGCGGGCCGGCCGAAAGCGACGCAGGCGATCATCCCGACCAAACGCAAGAGCGGGGTCAACCCGCCATTCAGCCGCACAAGCGGACCGGATTCGAACTCCTGCTTCGGCTGCCACAATGACCCGATAGAGGGCGGTTCCGGCGACGACGTCGCCAATGTCTTCGTATCGGAGGGTTTCGAAAGCGCGCAGTTCGACAACATCGATCCCTCATTCTCGAGCGAGCGGCATACCATTGCGCTGATGGGAGCGGGACTCGTCGAACTGCTGGCGCGGGAAATGACGGCGGACCTGCAGGCGATTCGCGCCGAGGCCGTGGCGCATGCGCGCGCCACCGGCGAGCCATGTCGCGCCGATCTCGTCACCAAGGGCGTGCGCTTCGGGTGGATCGAAGCCCATCCGGACGGCATGGTCGATCTCGACTCGGTCGACGGCGTCGATGCCGACCTCATCGTGCGCCCGTTCAGCCGGAAGGGCGTGTTCACCTCGCTGAGGCAATTCACCATCAACGCCCTCAACGTCCATCACGGCATGGAGGCGGTCGAACGATTCGGCGTCCGCTGGACCGGCAGTCACGACTTCGCCGAGAGCGGCGTGCCCGACGCGATAACGCCGGGCGATGTCTCAGCCCTCGTGGCGTTCCAGGCGGCGCTGCCGCCTCCGACGGTGAAGGCCGATCTGCCCGCTGATTGGCGCGCCGCTGCAAGCGAAGGTGCGAAACAATTCCAGGCGATCGGCTGCGCGTCGTGCCACGTTGAAACCCTGCCTTTGAAGTCGCTGATCTTCACCGATCCCGCGCCCTACGACATGGCCGGAACCTTGCGCGCGTCGGAGGCGAAGGCGCCGATCCGCATCGATCTGAGCACATTCCCCTTCGCCAGGACGCTGCAGAAGAACGACAAGGGCGAATGGCTGATCCCGCTTTACAGCGACCTCAAGCGCCATCTCGTCGTCGACGAGACGGTGAACGCGCTTGGCAACGAGTTGCAGGCGCAGCGTTTCGTCGAACGCGACGTCTTCCTGACGCCGAGGCTCTGGGGCGTCGGCTCGACTGCGCCGTACGGCCACAACGGCGCCTTTCGCATGCTCGACGAGGTCATCGTCGCGCATGGCGGCGACGCGCGCTTTTCGCGTGACGCCTATCTCGCGCTCGATCCGCCGCAACGCGACAGCATTGTCGCTTTTCTGCGTTCGCTGGTCATCGAGGCGCCATGAGAAGCGTCTTTGGCCTACTCATCGTCCTCCTTGCCGTCTTCGCCGCCGCCCGGGCCGCCGCCGGCCCGCAAAAGCCGCTCGGCGACGTGCCGGTGATGCATGAAGAGGCTGAGGCGGCGGGAATTCGCAGCGTCTACGACGGCCCGTGGGAATTCTTCGTCGGCGGCGGCGGCGCGGCCTTCGACTGCGACGGCTCCGGCTTCCCCTCGGCGTTTCTGGCCGGCGGCAAGAATCCGGCGAAGCTCTTCGTCAACCGGTCGAAGGCGGGCGGTCCTGTCCAGTTTGAAGAAAAGCCGCTCGATATCGGCGCCGATCCGAAGCTGCTTCAGAACGTGATCGGGGCCTATCCGATCGACATCGACGGCGATGGCCACATGGACCTCTTCGTCCTGCGGGTCGGCGGCAACCTCCTCCTGAAGGGCGGGCCGGGCTGCACCTTCACGCTCGCCAACAAGGAATGGAATTTCGACGGCGATCCCGGCTGGACCACGTCGTTCGCGGCCGAATGGGAGCCGGGGCAGAAATTTCCGACACTGGCCATCGGCCACTATGTCGACCGGAGCGCGCCAGGCTCGCCCTGGGGGACGTGCGAAGAGAACTCGCTCTATCGTCCGCAACCGGGCGACAGGCCGGACTATTCCGTTCGAACGCCGCTCGCGCCCGGCTTTTGCGCGCTCTCGATGCTGTTCACCGACTGGAACAAGTCGGGCGTCCCCTCATTGCGCGTCTCCAACGACCGCCAATACTACCGCGGCGGGGAGGAGCAGATGTGGCGCATCGAACCCGGCAAGACGCCGCGCCTCTATACGCGCGCCGACGGCTGGCGGCACTTATCGATCTTCGGCATGGGGATCGCCGAGGGCGACATCGACGGTTCAGGCTATCCGGAATATTTCCTCACCTCGATGGGCGACGAGAAGCTTCAGAAGCTCGACCCTGACGAGGCCGGCCGCGGCGAACTGCCGGTCTATCGCGACATTGCGGCCGAGGTCGGCGTCACGGCGCACATTCCTTATACCGGGGGCGACAAACGGCCCTCGACCGCATGGCACGCCGAGTTCGCCGATTTCAACAACGCTGGCCTCCTCGACATTTTCGTCTCGAAGGGCAATCTCGAGCAGATGCCGGATTTCGCCGCCAAGGACCCGAGCAACCTGCTCCTCGGCCAGTGGAACGGCAAGTTCGCGGAAGCCGGCGAGGAGGCGGGGATCGCTGGCGACCGCAAGGGCCGCGGCGCGCTGATCGCCGACTTCAATCTCGACGGCTGTCTCGACATTCTGCAGATCAACCGCGGCTCGAACGTCTCGCTGTTCCGCAATCTTGGCGCCAAGAATCCCGGAGAGCATGGCGACGGCCCGCCGCTGCCCATGGGCAACTGGACCGAGATCAGGCTCGTCGAGCCGAATCCCAACCGCAATGCGATCGGGGCCAAGATTTCGGTGAAGACCGGCACGCGCACCCAGACCCGCAGCTTGCAAGTCGGCGGCGGGGACGCCTCCGGCCACGCGGGCTGGATCCATGTCGGCTTAGGGACGGCCGAGCGCGCCGAAATCCGCGTGCAATGGCCGGACGGCGAATGGAGCGCGTCTTATCGCGTCTTCGCCAACCAGTTCGTCGTCATCGACCGGACGAAGCCGCAGGCGGCCTACTGGTATCCGGGACGGTAGCGAACTCGGTCAATCAATTCAGCGCCCGGCGGCCGTGCGGGGAGTCCAGCGAGAAGGCGGGAATGGCGACATTGAAGCTCTTGCCGTCTTCGCCGACCATTCGATATTCACCGAACATCACGCCGCTCGGCGTCGTCAGCGGACAGCCGGAGGCGTAGCGGAACGCCTCGCCGGGCCTGATCGTCGGCTGTTCGCCGACGACGCCGGGCCCGCGCACCTCCTTCTGGCGCCCGTCCGCGTCGGTGATGCGCCAATAGCGATCCATCAGCGTCACAGCCTCGTCGCCGAGATTGGCGATCTCGACGTCGTAGCGCCAGAAATAGCGGCCCTCGTCCGGATCGGAGCGGTCCGGATCGAACGCCGGCTCGACCGTAACTTTGACCTGATGCGTGACCGCCATATACATGGGAACGCTATTTTAGCCGCGAGCGGCGGGACGTCCACCGTGTTTGTTGGTTTTTTGCTCTTCGGGCGGTTCGGCCAGGCAGGATTGCCGCTTCATGAGCGGTGAACGCCTCGAAACGGCCAAGGCCCTGCTGGCGCGGCTCGTCGCCTTCGACAGCGTCAGCGACAAGTCCAATCTGCCGGTGATCGACTTTGTCGAAGACTATTTGAAGGCCCACGGCGTCGCCACGCGACGCGCGCCGAACGCCTCTGGCGACAAGGCCGCCATCCTCGCCACCATCGGGCCGCGGGTCGACGGCGGCGTCGTGCTCTCGGGCCATACCGACGTCGTGCCGGTCGACGGCCAGCCATGGTCGGGCGATCCGTTCGAATTGCGGGAGAAGTCGGGGCGGCTCTATGGCCGCGGCGCCTGCGATATGAAGGGCTTCGACGCTTGCGTGCTGGCGATGGTCCCGACCTTCAAGGCGGCGGCGCTCAAGCGCCCGGTCCATATCGTTTTGAGCTACGATGAGGAAACCACCTGCCTCGGCTCGCTGGACGTCATCGCCTCGTTCGGCCATGACGAGCCCAAGCCCGGCGCCGTCATCGTCGGCGAGCCGACGATGATGCAGGTCGCGGACGCGCATAAGGGGGTGGCGACCTTTCGCACCCGCGTCACCGGCCATGAGGCGCATTCGGCGCTGCCGGCCCTGGGGGCGAATGCGGTCGCGGCCGCGGCCGACGTCGTCAGCGAGATCGGGCGCCTGGCGCGCGAATACGAAAAGGGCCCGCTCGACCCGCGGTTTACACCGCCCTATTCGACACTGCATGTCGGCATGATCCAGGGCGGCACGGCGCGCAACATCCTCGCGCGCGAATGCGTGTTCCACTGGGAGTTCCGCGGGTTGCCAGGCGTGACGACCGCCTCGGCGCTCGCCAAGGTTCAGGCCTTCGTCGATAAGGTCGCGTTGCCGCGGCTCACCCGCTATGTCGCCGGGCCTATGATCACGACCGAGATCGAAGTCGACGTGCCGCCGCTCGCCGCGGCGCCGGGCTCGGCGGCCGAAACGCTGGCCCTGAGGCTCACCCGCTCCAATGACCGGATCGCCGTCTCCTTCGCCACCGAGGCCGGGTGCTTCCAGCGGGCCGGCCTGCCGGCGGTGGTGTGCGGGCCCGGCTCGATCGACCAGGCCCACAAGCCCGACGAGTTCGTGGACGAGGCCCAGCTCGCCGCCTGCCTTGCCTTCCTCGATAATCTCGCGGGCGAACTCACGCGCTAGAAGCTCTCGCGGGCGCCGGCCCCACAGGCGCCATTTTGGGGGCGCGGATTCCGTTGTTTCAAAGGCTTGCGGCGCCATTTCGGGCCCGCCGGACTTCGCGCCGTCGGCTAACCTATTAACATGTATTTTCAGTTGTTATTGGACATCGGAAAGATAGACTTTTCAATGCATTACCGAGCATCCAAGCGAATATTTTTTCTTGGCTCCCTCTCCCCGCCAGATGCCGAGATCCCGAGCCCATGGGCGCCGTCCCGCTTTGCCGATCGTGCCTCGAAGCGGGCGCCGCATCCTCAACCATCCCGAACCCGCTTTCCCCGGCCTGTCGCCGCTCAATCATGAAATGCAGGATAGCACGGATTTGGAAAATCTGGAAGCAAATGTTGCGGAATGCGGTTTTGGCGGGGTACGCGCCGGGCCGGCGCTAAAGCATTTGTTGCTGGTGACAGACGGGACAATGGCCCATGATCGAGCGTACGCATGTTAGAGCTTCCAGACGGCCTCTATCCCTTCATCGACGAGCGATTCCCTTTGTCTGAGCTTGTGATGGTAGAGGCGCCGGCTGAGCTTGAAGCGCTTTTCAAGGCGCAAGCTGCTACCAATGGCGTCGAGATCATGCGTGATCAGCCCGTTGAGTTGAACTGCCAATCCGCCGAATTCCCAGACGCAACCTTCCTGATTTACTGGCCTCTCGGCCAGCCTCGGATACACATGCTTGTACCGAAGCGCTTCGCCCAAGGCGCGCGTAGCGAACTTTGCGCCGTCCACAGCGTGGCGGCTTTCCATGTCAGCCATTCTCAATCGCCGGGGTGTCAAAGAAAAACGCGCTCAATCGCCCGCATGGATTTGCATGTGAGGCGCAGGGGGTCGAAACGGCGCGAGTCCCAAACCGATTCCATGCGGAATTAACCCGGATCGAAGGAGTCCAAAAATGGCGTGGATTTTTGAACCGCAGCGCAACATTGCCGACGAAGGCGACACGGAAACGATGCACGTCCCCTGCTCGCTGGCGGACGCAACCATCGTCGCGGTTTTCGAAGGCGACGCTGGCGAGCTGAACCGGAATACGTTGGCGACGTTTCGGCGGACGCCTTCAGGTCGTTACTGGCCAGCGCGAAGGCCTAACGACGTTTTGACAGAGGGCGTCACCTTCCGCGGGCGGCGCCTTTCTCGAAACGCCGAATCGGCGCCTCACTAAGGGAAAGATGGAGTCCCGCTCATGACAACGCGACATTGGGCAGTCACAGATTGCGACGGCAAAAACGAGCGCCACCTAACGCTGGCGCGATACCTTGATGAAGTGGAGCGCGGCAAGGAACACGCGCAACGCATTCGCCTTGGTTTGTATCGAATGCGAGCACCGCCTCCGGCGGCGACCCTTTAGGGTCGTCCTTGAGTTCGCATTCCTTTCGCGCAAAATCGCCCTCAAGCAATCAATGACGGATCGTCGCCGGGCGCGGCGGCTGGGGCGGTGCCCACGCCTTCGTGCACGGGGACGCGGACGCAGCGAGGTTGCGGGGTCGATTGAATAAATATCAAGGTAGTCGCTTTTGGGGTAAACTGGCTTAAGCTCAGGTCTTCTCATGCGCGCCTTAGGCAGCGGGGTGAGAATGGACGCGACTGGTTCAGGCTCGGCGGGGAGCGACTGGACCGACCAAGAGAATGACCTCTTGGTCGCGGACTATTTCGCGATGCTCGGCGAGGAGATGGCCGGACGCGGCTACGTGAAAGCGCACCATCGCCGAGCCATCGTCGAGCAGACCGGACGCTCGGAGGGCTCCGTCGAGCGCAAGTACATGAATGTGAGCGCCGTATTGATAAAGCTCGGGTTGCCGCGTATCCGCGGTTACGCGCCGAACGACCACGCGCAATTTAGGGGGCTCTCAGCCGCGATCGACCGTTACCTTTCCGCGAATGAAGCGGTTCTTGAGCCGGATGTCGCGGTTCCGGAGTTCGATGAAGCCTATAGCCCTTTCGTCGAGGCGCCAGTGCTCCACCCGAAACCAGGGCCGATTCAAGAACCGATTGAGAGGTTGGCGTGCAAATTCGACCCGGCCGCGCGTGACGCCAGCAATCGGGCGCTGGGGAAGAAGGGCGAAGTCTTTGTCTTGGAACAGGAAAGACGTCGCCTCATCGCCGCCGGACGAGCGGACCTGGTCCATGACTTACG
>Ga0209656_10002313_pt1 | contig 12343 bp, 21 predicted proteins | sample BogFormECP12_OM2_FD_188239 | JGI IMG/M metagenome (GOLD analysis project Ga0209656, IMG submission 188239) | Bog forest soil microbial communities from Calvert Island, British Columbia, Canada - ECP12_OM2 (SPAdes) (version 2) | ecosystem: Environmental > Aquatic > Freshwater > Wetlands > Bog ... | reverse complement strand
CCGACATCGAGTAGTTGGTCCCGCAGTCCACGCAGACCCGCCGCCCGGCCAGGCGCCGCATCACCTGGGGCGTGGGGACCTCGAGGTCGAGCACCAGGTCGAGGCGGTCCGGCTGGACCAGCTTGTCGAGCTCGCCGGCCTGGTTGATGGTGCGGGGGCACCCGTCGAGAATGAACCCCCGGGACCGGGTGTCGCCCTCGCCCAGGCGCTCGCCGACCATCTCGATGATCAGGTCGTCGGGGAGCAGCTCGCCCTCGTCCATGAGGGCCTTGGCCCGCCGCCCGAGGGAGGTCCCGGACTTCACGTGGGCCCGCAGCATGTCGCCGGTCGAGACGTGGGGCACGACGTAGTGGTGGGAGAGGCGCACGCACTGTGTCCCTTTGCCGGCCCCCTGCTTGCCGAGGACCACGAGCCTCACCCCAGGTACCACCCAGCCCCTACTTCAAGAACCCTTCGTAATTTCGCATCATCAGCTGGCTGTCGATCTGGCGCATGGTCTCGAGGGCGACGCCCACCGAGATCAGCAGGGTCGTCCCGTAGAAGGGGAACCGGCTGATGTGCCACACGGCCAAGAGGATCGACGGGATGACGGCGACCGAGGCCAAGAAGATGGCGCCCACGACCGTGATACGGGTCAGGATGTGGGCCAGGTAGCGCTCGGTGGGCGGTCCGGGCCGGATGCCCGGGATGAAGCCGCCCTGCTTACGGATGATGTCGGCCTGCTGGTGCGGATCGAAGGCCACGAACACGTAGAAGAAGGTGAACAGCACGATCAGGACGAAGTAGGCGGTGATGTACCACGTGCTCGTCGGGTTCAGGTTGTTGCGGACCCAGGTCTGGAACGTGTTGTTGGGGATGATGTTCGACAGCAGCACGGGGATGTAGAGGACCGAGCTGGCGAAGATGATCGGGATCACGCCGGACTGGTTGACCTTGAGGGGGATGTAGGTGCTGGTGCCCCCATAGGTCCGCCGGCCCGTGACCCGTTTGGCGAACGTGACCGGGATCCGCCGCTGGCCCTGGTCCATGAACACGATGACGACCAGCAGGATCAGCGAGACGATCAGCAGGGCCATGAACTTGGTCGTTCCGCCCTGGGCCAACACCGACTTGCCGCCCGACGGGATGCCGGCCACGACGTTGGCGAAGATCAGGATCGACATCCCCTGGCCGATCCCGCGCTGGGTGATCAGCTCGGCCAGCCACATGACCAGGGCCGTGCCGGCCGTGAGCACCAGCACCATGAGGCCGGCCAGGGGCAGGGAGAACTTCGGGATCAGGTCGATGTTCGTCCCGAGGAGGGCCTGGTCGTGGCCGTGGAAGGCGTAGACCAACCCGGTCGACTGCATGAGGGCCAAGGCGATGGTCAGGTAGCGGGTCGTCTGGGTGATCTTCTTCTGGCCCACCGCACCCTGGTCCCGCCACTCCTCGAGCTTGGGGATGACCGTCGTGAGCAGCTGGATGATGATCGACGCCGTGATGTAGGGCATCACCCCGAGGCCGAAGATGGCCAGGCGCACGAGCGCCCCGCCCGAGAACAGGTTCAGGAACCCGAGGACGCCCGACCCGGCCGCCTGGGATTCGAGGCGCGTGATGGCAGCGAAGCTCACCCCGGGGACCGGGATGTTCGCCCCGAGCTGGTAGAGGGCGATGACGAACAGGGTGAAGACGACCTTGTTGCGTAGGTCGGGGACCCTGAAGATGTTGGCGAGCCTGTGGAGCATCGTCCGTCCGTCCGTCTCGGGGTCCCCGGTCGGCGCCCGGCCTACCGGTTGGTGAGGGCGTTACCTCTGGCCGGTGGCCGACCGTTGCCGAAGGGGAGCGGTACCCGTTCGACACTACCCCCGGCGGCCGTCACGGCCGCCTCGGCGGAGACCGAGAAGGCGTGGGCCGAGACCCGGATGGCCCGGTCGACGCCACCCCGGCCGAGCACCTTGACCAGCGCGCCCCGGCGGGCGAGCCCGCCGGCCACCAGGTCGTCGAGGGTGACCTCGTCCCGGCCGAGGGCGGCGACGGCGTCCAGGTTGACCGGGGTGTAGGCGACCCGGAACGGGTTGGTGAAACCCCGCAGCTTGGGGATCCGCTGCATCAGCGGCAGCTGACCGCCCTCGAAGCCGGCCGGCACGGTGTCCCGGGCGTGCTGGCCCTTGGTGCCCCGGCCGGCGGTCTTGCCACCCTTGCCGCCGATGCCCCGCCCGACTCGCCGGCGGGCCTTGGTGGAGCCCTTGGGCGGGCTCAGCTCGTGGAGCTTCACGACGGCCCCTCCTCGACCGAGACCAGGTGGGGGACCCGGGCGATCATGCCGCGGATCTCGGGGCGGTCCGGGAGGTCGTTGGTCTTGCCGACGCCGCGCAGCCCGAGGGCCCGCAAGGTGCCGCGGTGCTTGGGCTTGGTGCCGATGGCCGAGCGGACCTGGGTCACCCGCAGGACGCCGGTCGCCGTCGCCGGCTGGCCCGAGCGAGGAGCCATGGTCAGCTCACCTCCGTGTAGAGCGCCGTCTCCCGCTTGCGCTCCCGATAGGCCCGGAGCACGCCGGCCGACGACACCTCGTCGGGCTGCTTGCCCCGGAGGCGGGCCACCTCGTCGGGGGTCCGCAGCGACTTGAGCCCGGCGATGGTGGCGTGCGCCACGTTGATGCCGTTGGACGACCCGAGCGACTTGGAGAGGATGTCGCGGATGCCGGCCATCTCGAGGATGGCCCGGGCCGCGCCACCAGCGATGACGCCTGTCCCGGGGGCGGCCGGCTTGAGCAGGACCCGCCCGGCCCCGCTCTCCCCGAGCACCTGGTGGGTGATGGTCGTGCCGGCGAGCGGCACCTCGAAGAGGTTCTTGCGGGCCTCCTCGATGCCCTTCTGGACCGCCAGACCGGCCTCCTTGGCCTTTCCGTAGCCAAGGCCCACCCGACCGTTGCCGTCGCCGACCACCATGAGCGCGGCGAAGGAGAACCGCCGGCCCCCCTTGACCACCTTGGCCACCCGGTTGACGCGAATGGTCCGCTCCTCGTATTGGACGTCGCTCATCGCCTCAGAACTCCAGTCCCTCGCTCCGGGCCGCATCGGCCAGCGCCGCCACCCGGCCGTGGAAGGCGAAGCCGCCACGGTCGAAGACCACCCGGGTGATGCCGACGTCCTTGGCGCGGGCGGCGATCAGCCGCCCCACGGCCTCGGCGCCCGCCACGTTACCCGACCCCTCGCCGAGCTGGCGCCGCAGGTCGGGTTCGGTGGAGGCGGCGGCGGCCACCGTCTTGCCGGCGCCGTCGTCGATGAGCTGGGCCGAGATGTTCCGGTTCGACCGGTGCACGGCCAGGCGGGGGCGCTCGGCGGTGCCGATCACCTTGGCCCGCAGCCGGCTGTGACGCCGGATGCGCAGTTGGCGCGTCGTGTTCCCTGCCATCACTTGGCCGCCTTTCCAGCCTTGCGGAGGACCCGCTCGCCGGCGTAGCGCACGCCCTTGCCCTTGTAGGGCTCGGGCTTGCGCAGCTTGCGGATGTTGGCGGCCACCTGGCCCACCTCCTGCTTGTCGATTCCCCGCACGACGATGCGGGTGGGCGAGGGCACCTCGAAGGTGATCCCCTCGGGGGCGTCGACGCGCACCGGGTGCGAGAAGCCCAGGGCCAGCTCGATGGCCGTGGGACCCTGGGCGGTGGCCCGGTAGCCGACGCCGACGATCTCGAGCTCCTTCGAGAAGCCCTGGGTGACCCCGGTCACCATGTTGGCCACGAGCGACCGGGTCAGGCCGTGCAGGGCGCGGTGGTGCCGCTGGTCGTCGGGTCGCTCGACGACCAGCACCGCCCCCTCCTCTTTCACCGTGATCCCGGTGGGCAGCGCGCAGGCCAGGCTGCCGCCCGGACCGGTGACCGTGACCGTGTCGGGGGCCAGGGCCACCGAGACCCCCGAGGGCACCGGGATCGGGGAGCGTCCGATACGAGACATCAGCGTTCACCTCTGCCGCGGACCGGGGGGGCGCCCCGGCCCTGGTCACCAGACATAACAGAGCACCTCGCCGCCGAGGTGCTGACGACGCGCCTCGCGATCGGTCATCAGGCCGCGGCTCGTCGACACGACGGCCACGCCGATGCCGCCCAGCACCCGGGGGATCCGGTCGGCCCGAGCGTAGATGCGCAGTCCGGGCTTCGAGACGCGCTTGATCCCGGCGATGGTCCGCGTCCGGTCGGGCGCGTACTTCATCGTGATCTCGAGCGTCGAACCGGGTCGGTCAGGCGCCCGTTCCACCTGGTAGCCGGCGATGTAGCCCTCGCGCTCGAGGATGGCCGCCAGGGCCTCCTTGAGCTTGGAACCGGGCATCTTCACCGTCTCGAACTGGGCCGAGTTCGCGTTGCGGATCCGCGTCAGCATGTCGGCGATCGGGTCGGTCATCGTCATGGCCGCGCTCCTCTCACCAGCTCGCCTTGGTCACCCCGGGCACTTCCCCGGCATGCACCATCGTCCGCAGACAGATCCGGCACAGCCCGAACTTGCGGTAGACGGCCTTCGGACGGCCGCACCGCTGGCACCGGGTGTACGCCCGGACCTTGAATTTCGGAGTGCGCTGCTGCTTTTGGATGAGTGCCTTCTTCGCCATGATGCTTAACGGTTCTCCTGTCGGAACGGGAAGCCGAATGCGCTGAGGAGCGCCCGGCCTTCGTCGTCGGTGCGGGCGGTGGTGACGATCGTGATGTCCATACCCCGCACCGTGTCAATGCGGTCGTAGTCGATCTCGGGGAAGATCAGCTGTTCGGTGACCCCGAAGGTGTAGTTGCCGTGCCCGTCGAAGGACCGCGGCGGGAGGCCCCGGAAGTCCCGGACCCTCGGGATGGCCAGGCTGATGAGGCGGTCGAAGAACTCCCAGGCCCGATCGCCGCGCAGCGTGACCTTCACCCCGATCGGGTTCCCCTCGCGCAGCTTGAAGGCGGCGATCGACTTCTTGGCCCGGGTGACCACCGGCTTCTGGCCGGCGATGGTCTCGAGGTCGCGCTGGGCCCCCTCGAGGAGCGACTGCTGCTGGGTGGCCCGGCCGACCCCCATGTTGATGACGATCTTCTCGAGGCGCGGCACCTCCATGACGTTGCCCAGGGCCAGCTCCTCCTTGAGCGCGGGGCGCACCTCGGCCAGGTAGCGCTCCTTCAGGCGGGGCCGCGGGCGGGCGGGGGCGGTCTGGCTCACAGCGTCGCTCCGCACTTGCGGCAGACCCGCACCTTGAGGCCCTGCTCGTCGACGTCGACGCCCACCCGGGCCGGGCCGTGGTGCCCCGGGCACCAGAGGGCGACCGCCGAGACGGGCATCGGCATGAACTTGTCGATGACCCCGCCCTGCATGGTGGCGCGGGTCGGCTTGGCGTGGCGCTTGGCCACGTTCACACCCTCGACCACCACGCGGCCCTCCTTCGGGATGGTCCGGACCACCTCGGAGCGGTGCCCGCGGTACTTGCCCGACCGGATCACGACCTTGTCGCCCTTGTGGATCCGCATCACAAAACCTCCGGCGCCAACGACACGATGCGCATGAACTTCTTGTCACGCAGCTCGCGCCCCACCGGACCGAAGATGCGGGTGCCCCGGGGCTGCTGCTGCTCGTTGATGAGGACCGCCGCGTTCTCGTCGAAGCGGATGTAGCTGCCGTCCGGACGGCGCTTCTCCTTCTTGGTCCGGACCACGACGCACTTGACGACGTCGCCCTTCTTGACCGCCGCCCCGGGCATGGCGTCCTTCACGGTGGCCACGAAGACGTCGCCGATACTGGCGTAGCGCCGGCGCGACCCGCCGAGGACCCGGATGCAGAGCACCTCGCGGGCCCCGGAGTTGTCGGCCACCCGGAGGCGTGACTCCTGCTGGATCATCGGGCCCGCTCCACGATCTCGGTCAGACGCCAGTGCTTCAGCTTGGACAGGGGGCGCGTCTCGATCACCCGGACCCGGTCACCGACCTTGGCCGAGTCGTCGGCGTCGTGGACGTAGAGGCGCTTGGTCCGCTGGACCGTCTTGCCGTAGCGGGGGTGGCGGACGCGCTCGACCACGGCCACCACGACGGTGGACGTCATGGCGTCGGAGACGACGATCCCCTCGCGCACCTTGCGGCGGTTGTCCCTGGTCCCGGTGGGTGCCGAGGGCGCCGGGGCGGCGGGCGGCGCGGCGTCGGTCGGCGCCTCATCGGTCGGCGCCGGATCGGTCATCTGGTCGGCCATCAGGACTCCTCTTCGTCGTCGTCGGGCCCGGCCCCGTCGGCCTCGTCGGGGCCGGCCTCGTCGGCCTCGTCGGCCTCGTCGGTGGCCGCCGCCTCGGTCTCGGCCGCCGGCGCCTCCGCCTTGGCCGACCGGCGGGTCGGGGTGGCGTAGATCGGGCCCGACTCAAGCGCGTCGGCAGCCGCGATGGCGTCGGCCTCGGAGATCTCGCGCTCGCGCAGGATGGTCAGGATCCGCGCCACGTCCTTGCGCACGGTGCTCATGCGGCTCGGGTTGTCGAGCTGCCCGGTGGCCAGCTGGAAGCGCAGGTTGAACAGCTCCCGGCGCGACTCTTCGAGCCGCCCTTCCAGCTCGGCGTCGCCCAGGCCGGCGAGCTCCACGGCGGCCCTCATGAGATCCGGACCTCCGCCTCGCCGTTGGTGCCCGGCCGTACGACGAACTTGGCCTTGATGGGGAGCTTCTGGATGGCCCGCTCCATGGCCGCCTGGGCCAGCTCGCGGTCGACCCCGGCCAGCTCGAAGAGGATGCGCCCCGGGTGGACGACGGCCACCCAGTGCTCGGGGTTGCCCTTGCCCGAGCCCATGCGGGTCTCGGCCGGCTTCTGCGTCACCGGCTTGTCGGGAAAGATCCGGATCCACACCTTGCCGCCTCGCTTGACGTGGCGGGTCATGGCGATACGGGCGGCCTCGATCTGGCGGGCGGTGATCCACCCCGGTTCGAGGGCCTGGATCCCGAAGTCGCCGAAGGTGACGGCGGTCCCGCCCTTGGCGGCGCCTCGCAGGCGCCCGCGTTGCTGCTTGCGGTGCCGGACCTTGCGCGGCATCAACATGGTCAGTCCGTCTCCTTGCGGAAGTGCGGCGCCTCGCGGTGCTCGCGGGTGCGGCGCTCGATCTGCTCGTCTTCGGCCAGCTGACGCTCGAGCTCGTCGGGCTCGGTCGGCGGGGCCAGCAGGTCGATGGGCCGTTCCTCGGCCTCGGCCTCGGGCTCGGCCTCGGCCTCGGGCTCGACTTCGGTCTCGGTGATGGTGATCGGCTCGGTCTCGGCCACGATCTCGTCCTCGGCCTGCTGCTCGGCCTCGGCCACCACGTCGGGCTCGGCCGGAGCCGCCATCGGCGCACCGTTGCCGATGGGCTCGTCGAATCCCATCTCGGCCAGTTCGTCCTCATCGGACGAGACGCTGCCCGGCTCGCCCTGGTCCTGGCGCCGCCGGCCGCCCCCGGCGGTGATGAGCCGGCGGGGCCGGCCTTGACCCGAGGTCTCCCCGACGGCCATGGCAGCCTCGCGGTTGATCTTGTCCTCGACCGACACCTTGTAGGGCAGGATGTCGCCTTTGTAGATCCAGACCTTGACCCCGACCCGGCCCGAGGTCGTCTTGGCCTCTCGGAAGCCGTAGTCGATGTCGGCCCGCAGGGTGTGCAGCGGGACCCGACCCTCCCGGTAGGACTCCTTGCGGGCCATCTCCGAGCCGCCCAGACGTCCCGAGCACTGGACCCGGACCCCCTGGGCACCGGCCTTCTGCACCGTCTGGATGGCCCGCTTCATCGCCCGGCGGAAGGCCACCCGGCGGACCAGCTGGTCGCAGATCCCCTGGGCGATCAGCGCCGCGTCGAGCTCGGGCTGCTTGATCTCTTGGATGTTGAGCTGGATCCGGTTCTGCAGCCCGGTGATCTCCTCCAGCTTCTTCTTCAGCCGGTCGGCCTCCGAGCCGCGCCGACCGATGACGATCCCGGGCCGGGCCGTGTGGATGTCGACGCGCAGGCGGTCACGGGTGCGCTCGACCTCGATCCGGCTGACGGCGGCCGCCTCGAGCTGGGACATCAGGTAGTCACGGATCTTCCAGTCCTCGACCACGAATTCGCGGTAGTGGCGCTCCTCGAACCAACGGGACTTCCAGTCGGTCGTGACGCCCAGCCGGAACCCGTAGGGATTGACCTTCTGGCCCATCTACTTCTCCTCGCCCTCGTGCTCGGCGTCCTCGTCGGCGGCCTCATCGTCCGGCGCCGCGTCCTCAGGCTCCATGGCGTTCTCGACCGTGTCGACCGGCGCGTTGTCCTCGTCGGTCGCCTCGGCGGCCGCGGCCTCCGCCGCTTCGGCCTCGGCCGCTTCGGCCTCGGCTGCCGCCTCGGCCTGGGACGCCCGCCGGCGCGACAACCGCCCGGCCAGGTCGGCCCGCCGCCGCGATTCGGCCACCCGGCGGGACCGCTGGGAACCGGCCGCCTCCCGCTCGGCACGCCGCCGGGCCAGGCGGTCCTCGGGCTGGCGACTGACGATCACCGTGATGTGGCACGTGCGCTTGCGGATGCGCGACGCCCGCCCACGGGCCCGGGGGCGCCAGCGCTTGATGGTGGTGCCCTCGTCGGCGTAGCAGGCCGACACGTAGAGCTCCTCGGCGTCGAGGCCGTCATTGTGCACGGCGTTGGCCACGGCCGAGGCGAGCACCTTGCCGATCACCGTTGCCGCCTCGCGCGGCGTGGTGCGGAGGACCTCGTTGGCCCGGTCCACGTCGGTGCCGCGGATGAGATCGAGCACCTGGCGGGCCTTGCTGGCCGACATTCGCGAGTGGCGCAGCACGGCCCGGGTGCCGGGGCGCTCGTTGGTCTTGAGCCCGGTCACGTCAGCGCCTCGCCGACCGTTCCTGGCCCGCGTGGTACCGGAAGGTCCGGGTCAGGGCGAACTCGCCCAGCTTGTGGCCGACCATCGACTCGGTCACGTAGACCGGGACGTGGCGGCGCCCGTCGTGGACGGCGATGGTGTGCCCGACCATGTCGGGGATGATGGTGGAGCGGCGGGACCACGTCTTGATGACCCGCTTCTCACCGGTCGCGTTGAGAGCGTCGACCTTCTTCAACAGGTGGTCGTCGACGAACGGACCCTTTTTCAGGCTGCGCGGCATGTCGGTACGGGCCTCCTGCTACCGCCGGGCCCCGCGGGTGCGGCGGCGGCGGACGATCAACTTGTCGGACTCCTTGTGACGGCTCCGGGTGCGCCCCTCGGGCTGGCCCCACGGCGAGACGGGGTGGCGACCGCCCGACGACTTGCCCTCGCCCCCGCCCAGGGGGTGGTCGACCGGGTTCATGGCCACGCCGCGGGTCTGGGGGCGCACCCCCTTCCACCGGTTCCGCCCGGCCTTGCCGATCTTGACCAGCTCAGCCTCCGCGTTGCCGACGACGCCGAGCGTGGCCCGGCAGTCGATGGGCACCCGGCGCATCTCGGTCGAGGGGAGCCGGAGGGTGGCGAACGCCCCCTCCTTGGCCACCACCTGGACGCTCATGCCCGCGCCCCGGGCCATCTTCCCGCCGCCGCCGGGGCGCAGCTCGACGTTGTGGACGACCGAGCCGACCGGGATGTAGCGCAGCGGCAGGGCGTTGCCCGGGCGGATCTCGGCCCCCTGGCCGCTCTGCAGGCGGTCGCCCACCTTCACCTGGGAGGGGGCGAGGATGTAGCGCTTCTCGCCGTCGAGGTAGTGGAGCAGGGCGATGCGGGCGTTGCGGTTGGGGTCGTACTCGATGGCCGCCACCACGGCCGGGATCCCGTCCTTGTTCCGGCGGAAGTCGACCAGCCGGTACTGGCGCTTGTGACCGCCACCGCGGTGGCGCGAGGTCTTGCGGCCGTAGTTGTTGCGCCCGCCCGACGTGGGGAGGGGCGCCACCAGGGAGCGCTCCGGGCGGTCCCGGGTGATCTCGGCGAAGTCGGCGACGCTCTGGAAGCGCCGGCCGGGGCTGGTGGGCTTGCGGTTGCGAAGGGGCATCGGGGGGGTCCTCTCAGCTCTCGAAGAGGTCGATCTTGTCGCCCGGGCGCAGCGTCACGATGGCCCGCTTGGTGTCCGGGCGTCGCCCAGGCGTGTTGGTCCGGCGGTTCCTCGTCGCCTTTCCCTTGCGGTTCAAGGTGTTGACCTTGGTCACGTGCACGCCGAAGGCCCGCTCGACGGCGTTGCGGACGTCGATCTTGGTGGCCCGGGGGTCGACCACGAAGACGTAGACGTTGCGGTCCATGAGCCCGTAGGTCTTCTCGGAGACCACCGGCCGGATGAGCACGGTCGTGGCGTCCCTCATCGGCCACCCTCCCCCGGAGTCTGGTCGTCGTCCCCGGCATCGCCCCCGTCGGCATCGCCCTCGTCGGCATCGCCCTCGTCGGCGTCAGCCTCGGGCTCCTCGTCGTACTCGGCCACCTGGAGCTCGGCCACGTCGTCGCCCGTCTCCTCGTCGACCACCTCGTCGACGACCACGACGTCGCCCGAGTCCTCGTCGACGATCTCGATCACCAGCTCCTCGAGCTCGATCGGCTCGGCCGGGCCGCCGGGCAGGGTTCGGTCGTCGAAGACCACCCAGTCGTTGCGCACGACGTCGTGGGCATTGAGCTCGCTCACCGAGAGGAGCTGGACGTCGGGCAGGTTGGCGAACGAGCGGGCCACCACCAGCTCGTCATCGGAGAGGACGACCAGCACCCGGCCCTCGAGCCCGAGCGCCTCGAGGGCGGCCACGGCCCGCTTGGTCTTTGGCTCCTCCCACCCCCAGCGGTCGATCACCGCCACCCGGTCCTCGGCGGCCCGGGCCGAGAGGGCCGAGCACAGGGCGAGGCGGACCATCTTCTTCGGCGTGCGTTGGCGGTAGCTGCGGGGCTTGGGCCCCATGGCCACGCCGCCCCCCACCCACTGGGACGCCCGGGTCGACCCCTGGCGGGCCCGGCCGGTGCCCTTCTGGCGGTAGGGCTTGGCGCCGCCGCCACGCACCTCGGCCCGGGTGCGGGTCGACTGGGTGCCCGCCCGCGCCGCCGCCAGCTGGGCCGTCACCACCTGGTGGAGGACGGCCTCGTTCGGCTCGATCCCGAACACGCCGGGCTCGAGGGTGATCTCGCCGAGGTCGTTCCCTTCGGCGTCACGGCGCATGACGGTGCGGACGACCGGCTCGGGTCGCTCCTTGCGCCGGGCGGCGCGGTGCAGCACGGCCGGGGCCCCGGTCGTCGTCACCGCCGGCTCCCGTTCTTGGCGGAGGGCACCTTGACCGAGTCCCGGAGCACGACCACTGCTCCCCGGGGTCCGGGCACCGCCCCCTTCACCAGCACCAACTCGCGCTCGGGGTCGGCCGAGACCACCTCGAGGTTGAGGGCGGTCACCTGGCGGCCGCCCATCCGCCCGGCCATGCGGGTCCCCTTGAAGACCCGGGAGGGCGTGGCGCAAGCCCCGATCGATCCGGGCGCACGGTGGTGCTTGTGGTTGCCGTGGGCACCCCCCTGGCCCTTGAAGTTGTGGCGCTTCATCCCGCCGGCGAAGCCCTTGCCCTTGCTGACCGAGATGGCGTCGACCCGCTCGCCCGGGTTCCACAGCTCGGCCGTGAGCTCCTGACCCACCTCGTAGGCGGTGGCGTCGTCGAGGCGCAGCTCCACGAGGCGCCGCCCCGGCGCCACCCCGGCCGCGTCGTAGTGCCCCAGCTCGGGCTTGGTCATGGTCGAGGTGCGGCGGACACCCCAGGTCACCTGGAGGGCCGAGTAGCCCTCTCGCTCGGGCGTCTTGACCTGGACCACGCGCACGGGCGCGACGCGCAGCACCGTGACCGGGATGGCACGGTTCTGGTCGTCCCAGATCTGGGTCATGCCGACTTTTTCGCCGACGATCGCCTTGGTTGCCACGGGTTGCCAACGCTCCTCGGTCGATGCGCCCGGTCGCCCGCACGCACGCCAACGCTCCGCCCGGGAAACCCGAGCGGAGCGCTCGAATGGTTCGGCCCGGGGTTCCCGCCTCCACGGAGGACGCGGGCGCCCGGGCACCTCACTTGGACGGCCCGGACGCGAGGTTCCGAGCCACTGGACCCAAAATCGGCCCGAACGAAGATGTTACACGACGGTGAATCCCCTGACCAGCGCGACCGCCCCGGCCGCCGAGGTCAGGCGTTCTGGATCTTGATCTCGATGTCGACCCCAGCCGGCAGGTCGAGGCGCTGGAGGGAATCCACCGTCTTGGGGGTGTGCTCGACGATGTCGACCAGGCGCTTGTGCACCCGCATCTCGAAGTGCTCCCGGCTGTCCTTGTACTTGTGGGGCGACCGGATCACCGTGTAGCGGTGCTTGTCGGTCGGCAACGGGACCGGCCCCTGGACCTTGGCCTGGGTGCGCAGCACCGTCTGGACGATCTTCTCGGTGGACTGGTCGAGGATCTCGTGGTCGTAGGCCTT
>Ga0209656_10002309_pt1 | contig 12353 bp, 11 predicted proteins | sample BogFormECP12_OM2_FD_188239 | JGI IMG/M metagenome (GOLD analysis project Ga0209656, IMG submission 188239) | Bog forest soil microbial communities from Calvert Island, British Columbia, Canada - ECP12_OM2 (SPAdes) (version 2) | ecosystem: Environmental > Aquatic > Freshwater > Wetlands > Bog ... | reverse complement strand
CTTCCCGGCGTAGAACTCCTTGGCCGAGTCCTGGTCGAGCACCCAAACCGAAACGATCGAGATGCCGTTGATCATGCGATCTCACCTACCGCGGCGCAGCATCCGCAGCGAAGACACGTCGGCTGACTTCATCGCCATGGCTCCAGTGTCCCGAGTGATCCGGCGGAGCTGAGAGTTTCCTGACGATTCCGCTTTGTTGCGTAAGTGAACCACTCACTTACACATATGATCCGGGACATGACAGGTAAACGCGACGCGCACGAGCGACTTCCCGAGCTGATCGCCGCGGCCGTCCGGGTCTTCACCCGTGAAGGCTACCGGTCGGCCCGGATGAGCGACGTCGCGGCCGAGATGGGCCTGTCCGAGGCGGCCATCTACCGGTACGTGGGGAGCAAGGAAGGCCTGTTCGTGCTGGCCATCCGGCACGCGCTGCTGCTCGAGGACCTGCCCGCAGGCGACTTGCCGCTATCGCCCGCGCCGCTGGCCGCCACAGTGGCGGAGGCGCGCGACTTCATCGCCGAGGTGGTGCCGTTCGGCGCGCTCGCCGACGCCCTGTCCGGCCGGGGTTCCGGTGACACCGCGGCCGAGCTCGAGAAGATCCTCCGCGAGCTGTTCGAGCTCGAATCGCGGACCAGGGAAGCCGCGGACATGCTCGAACGCTCGGCCCGGGAGCTACCCGAGATGGCCGCCCTGCTGAACGCGGGCATCCGCGCGCCGGTCCTGGCGGCGCTGACCGAGTACCTGGCCGGCCGGGCCGAGGCCGGGACGCTGCGCCGCACCCCAGACACGGCGGCGACGGCCCGGCTGGTGCTCGAGACGCTGACCTGGTTCGCCCGGCACCGGTTCTCCGACCCCGACGGCGCCGCTATCTCGGCCGACCTGGCCGCGGACACGGCGGTGGACGCGCTGGTGCACGCCCTGGTCCCGGTCGGCCCAGTCTCCGCCGGCCCAGTCTCCGCCGGCCCAGTCCTCGCCGGTACTGCCCCGGAGGGTGCGCGATGACGGACAAAACGGCCGTCCACGTGGTCGGCCTGCGGATGAGCTTCGGCACCACCGAGGTCCTGCACGGCGTGGACTTCGATGTCCGCTACGGCGAGGTGTTCTGCCTGCTCGGCCCGAACGGCGCGGGCAAGACCACCACCCTGGAGATCCTCGAGGGCTTCAGGCCGCCGACCGGTGGCGAGGTGCGTGTCCTCGGCCTGGACCCGGCGGCGCAGCCCGCCAAGCTGCGCGAGCGGGCCGGGATGGTCTTGCAGGAGTGCGGCTTTCCGCGACAGGCGCGGGTCGCCGAGCTCATCGACCTGTGGCGGAGCTATTACCCGAATCCGCGTCCGCTCGGCGACCTGCTCGAGGTAGTGGAGCTCACCGAGGTCAGGAACACCCAGGTCCGCAGGCTGTCGGGCGGCCAGCGGCGTCGCCTGGACTTCGCCCTGGCCCTCGCGGGCGACCCCGATCTGGTCTTCCTCGACGAGCCGACCACCGGCTTCGACCCGGAGGCTCGCAGGCGTTGCTGGGCGGCGATAGAGAACCTGCGCCGGCTGGGCAAGACGATCCTGCTCACCACGCACTACCTGGATGAGGCGGAACAGCTGGCCGACCGGATCGCCATCTTGCGGGCCGGCCGCATCGAGCTGGCCGGAACCACGCACGAGGTTGCGGTCCGAGCCGGTCTGGCCACCCGCATCTCCTTCACCACGCCGTCCGCGTTGCGCCGGGGTCACGTCCCGCTGCCGGACGGGATCGACCTATCGGTCCGTGGGCCGGAGTCGGTCTGCCATACCGGCAACGCGGCCATGACCCTGCGGCTGCTGCTCGAGTGGGCGCGCCAGAACAGCCTCGGCGACCTGGACGGCCTAGCCGTGACCGCTCCCCGCCTTGAAGACACTTACCTGCAGCTCACCAGGACCAACGGAGATCACGCGTGACAAGATCGGTTCACCTGGCCATCCGGCAGGCCCTGCTCGAACAGCGCAGTTTCTGGCGCAGCGCCGAGTATGCGCTGTTCACCTTTGCCTTCCCGCTGATGATCCTGCTGCTGATCGGGGCGGCTAACGCCGGTTCGGACCTGCCGGGCACCGACATCAAGGACACCACCGTCTTCGTGCCGGGCATCCTGGCCTTCGGCGTGATCGTCGCCGCCTACGTGAACCTCGGATCCAAGGTCGCGGTGCTGCGCCACGACGGCGTACTCAAGCGGATCAGGACCACGCCGCTGCCGTCGGGATCCTATATCGGCGGCCTGCTGGTGAGCACGGTCGCCACCGTCATCTTCGTCACCGCGGCCACCGGGATGCTCGGCTGGCTCGCGTTCGGTGCGGTTCCGCGGCCGGGCGAACTGCTCGCGCTGACGGCGGGCCTGGTCCTGGGCACCGTGTGCTTCGCCACGCTCGGCCTGGCCATCAGTTCGGTCATCACCAGCGCCGAATCCGCCGGTCCCGTCGCGTACGCCAGCTTCCTGCCGATCGCGATCATCTCAGGCGTCTTCGACCCCACCTTCAGCGGGCTGCCGGACTGGCTGTCGCGCCTGGTGGCCACGTTCCCGGTCAAGGCGCTCGCCGTGGTGCTGCAAAACGCCTACGCGGTGCGCCCCTTCCCGGCCTGGGACCTGGCCAACCTAGGACTCTGGACCGCCGCAGGCGCTGCCTTCGCCGTCTGGCGTTTCCGCTGGCACAGCTAGAAGCACCAGTCAATTAGTCGCTGGTGCGCGGGCCTGAGTCCTGGCCGGCGGACCGCAGCTCAGGAGCGGCTACCGCCGGTCAGGTCCTCATGTCGATCGCGTTGACCCGCACCGGGCGGATGATCACCTTGACACGCGACTCGCCGGGCCGGTCCTGGTCCCGCAGGTTCGCGTTGTACTTCGCGCCGAGCCTGTCGGCGAAGGCATAGTCATCATCTGGTGAGATCTCGGCGTCGCCACGGATCTCCAGATAGCGGTAGGGGACTGCCAGATCCAGGAGGAACAGGTTCGCGGCGGGATTCGCCAGCAAGTTCTTCGTCTTCTGCCGGCTGGTGTTGAGCGAGAGGCCAACCATGTCATCCTCGGCGAGGAACCAGACTTCTGACAGTTGCGGACGGCCGTCCGGGCCAATCGTGGCCAAAGTCGCGAACTGGCCGTCGAGCAAGTCACGGTGGGATGCGGGGATCTCGGGCATGGTTCTCCTCTCGCCCTCAGGCTTACTCGATCCGGTCCGCTATAGGCGTGCCGAGCTCCACGGTCCGCGAGACCGTGCACAGCCGGTCATGTGATTTCCGCACGGCGTCCGGCAGGAGCGCCCTGGCCTTATCGCCATCCTCGCCGTCGGGGAACCTGATCCGGAAGGTCACCACGATGTCGGTCAGGCGGTTACCCGCCTCGTCGCGGACCTTGTCCGCATCGACTAGGACCTCGAACTTTTCCGGCTCGGCGCGGCGTGACGTCAGGATGTCGACGTCGATCGCCGTGCAGCCGCCTATCCCGGCGAGCAGCAGGTCGACCGGGGTGAAGTCGGTGCCCTCACCCTTACCTATCCTGATCTGGCCGCCACGGTCGTTGGTGACCACGTACCTGCTGTTCTCGATGCGTTCGAGCCGCACGTTGCGATGCACGGAATCAGTCGTCATGCGGCCACATTAGCCCTGGCTTTTCTCCGGACAGCAAGTCGCTCCGACTCAAACTCCGGTTGGCGGCATGGGTCCGGCGGCAGCCGCCGCAGCGATGCTAGGCGTAGTGTTGTGCTTAAGTCGGCAAATTAGCCGCTGGGCCGGGTCCCCGCCTTGCTGCTGAAGCAGGGAGGCGCATCTATGTCAGCTGCCCGTAACGCACCGAGGCACGATCCGGCCGCGGGAGTCCGCTTCGTCGGCTGCGCGGATGACAGGTAGCCGACCGGGCAGGATCTGGGGCCTGGTCGCCAGGCAGGCCGCCAGCCACCGCGGCCCCGTGTCAGCCGGGGATGCATGCGCGGCGGCGGTCGCCGCGGTTGAGGTCACCGGGGCGTGGCTGAGCGCCGCGCGCGGCGCGGAGGCGGACCACCTCATGCGGGCAACTGATGAGGTCAGCGAGCAGCTCGCCGAACTCCAGCTGACCCTGGGAGAGGGCCCGGGCCGAGATGCGTCCACCTTCGGCGGACCGGTGCTGGCCTCGGATCTGGGCGAGGTGGACGCTGTCCGCCGCTGGCCGGTGTTCGCCCCGGCGGCCCTTCAGGCCGGGGCGGCGGCGATCTTTGCGTTCCCGCTGCAGGTGGGGGCGATCCGGGCCGGGGTTATGGGCTTGTACCGGGAACAGTCCGGCTCGCTGAGCGCTTTCCAGCTGGGTGATGCGCTGATCTTCGCCGATACCGCGACGCTGCTGCTTCTCGACGCCCAGCGGCAGGCGGCGGGCGAGGTCGTGGGAGGGTCCGGCCCGGGCGGCCAGCCGGCGGACCTGGCCCTGCACCGCGCCGAGATCGACCAGGCCACCGGGATGCTCACCGAGCAGCTCGGCGTCGGCATCGCGGAGGCATTTATCCGGCTGCGCGCTTACGCGTATGCTCATGATCGAGGATTGTCGGGCCTGGCCCGCGACATTGTTGCGCGGCGCCTGCGGCTGAGTCCTGACCCGGACCTATGTCAGGATGGCTGAGTGTGACAGAGCGCACCCTTACCGGCACTGGCCGGTCTTGCTGCCTGTTCCTGAGAGGGTGAGCGGGGATGGACGGAGAGCTCTTGTCGGAGACGTTCGTGGAGCTGACGGACACGATGGTGGCCGGGTTTGACGTGATTGACTTCCTGCATGTGCTGACCGACCGCAGCGTGCAGCTGCTGGATGTCTCCGCGGCCGGGCTGCTGCTGGCTGATCCGCGCGGTGAGCTGCGGGTGGTGGCCGCCTCCAGCGAGGCCGCCCGGCTGCTCGAGCTGTTCCAGCTCCAGAACCACCAGGGTCCGTGCCTGGACTGCTTCCGGTCCGGCCGGCCTGTCCAGGCCGCGGACCTGGCGGCCGCGGCGGATCGCTGGCCGCGGTTCGCGCCGGCGGCCCGGCGGGCCGGGTTCGCGGCCGTGCAGGCGCTGCCGATGCGGCTGCGGGAGCAGGTCATCGGCGCGCTGAACCTGTTCCGCGCCGGTCCGGGTGCCCTGGCGCCCGCGGACATCCGCGTCGGCCAGGCGCTGGCCGATGTGGCTACCATCAGCTTGCTGCACGAGCGCGGCATGCGGCACAGCGATACCCTCAATGAGCAGCTGCAGGCCGCGCTGAACAGCCGGGTCATCATCGAGCAGGCCAAGGGCAAGCTCGCCGAGCGCCTCGGGGTGGACATGGATCAGGCGTTCAGCCTGCTCCGCGGCCGCGCCCGGACCAGCAACCGCCGCCTGTCCGACCTGGCCCAGGCGTTCGTCGACGGCAGTGAGGCCCTCACCGGCCCGGCCGCGGGCGGGTCCGGGCAGCGGCGGGCTGACGACGGGCAGCTGCGCCAGCCGCCCCGGCCCGGCCCGCGGACCCGGTCCTAGCCCTGCCGCGGCACGTCGCCGGCCAGAGAGGGGACCCGCGGGTGCTTCTGGCCCCGTCCTCAACGCGCCACGCCCGGGCCTGACGGGCTCATTTCGGCCGGCTGACCGGCACCGGCGGGCTTGGCGTGGATAAGCGCCGGCGCGTGCCGCCAAATGAGGCAGGCGATCGCGCCCAGGGGGATGGGGGGCAGGTAGGTGACGGCCCGGTACAGCAGCACGGCGGCGGCCACCTGCGTGCTGGCCCTGTGGCCGGCGCCAGCGGCCAGGGTGGCGATCAGTCCGAGTTCGGTGATTCCCAGACCGCCGGGCGTAATGGGGAGCACGGTCAGCAGCCGGACGAACGCGAAGGCCGCCAGAGAGGTCTGCCAGGGCACCTGGGCCTGGGACAGGCCCATGCCGCGCAGGCATGCCAGCAGGACGAGCCACAAGGTGAGGTTGCTCGCCGCCGTGGCGGCGGTGATCCGCCAGCCGCGCGCGGCGATCAGGGCGCCGGCCCGGTCGCGGAAGCCGAGCAGTGATCCGGGGACGTCGAAGGACGCCTGCCGGCGTACCACCCGGCAGCCGATGACGAGCGTGAGCTGCAGCGCGCGGCCCGCGCGGAACGCGAACGACTCGCTGCGCATGAGGAGGCCGAGCCCGGCGGCCATGGCGACGAGCAAGGCCAGGCCCACGGCGGCGGCGGCGATCAGGCCCGCCCCGGGCCGGCTGGCCGTCACCAGGACGAGCAGGGCGAGGACCGGCAGGCCCAGCCGGGCGAAGACATTCCAGATTCCCGACACCAGGGTGTAGAGCACGTACTCAGCCGTGCTGACTCCCCAGCTCGAGAGCATCGCCCAGCTGACCCCCATGGCGAGGGCCCCTCCGGCGGGCAGGGTGTTCGCCACGGCGTTGGAACCGAGGTTGACCACGGCCGCTTCGCGCAGCCGTATCGATGGCAGGACCGAGCAGATCATGATCCAGGTAGAGGCCATGCTGGCGGCGGCGGCCGCGGCGACGAGCAGTGCCTGGGCCCACGTCATCGCCTGCATGCTGGCCCACACGCTGCGGTAGGACGCGAAATGCGGGAGGGCGAAAGCGAATATCGCCGCGACGAGGGCAACCGACCCTGCGGTGCGGAAGATCTCTCGGCCGGGTCGCGGCCGTGGCCGTCCCGCGCTCGTAACAGTGGCGGCTGGCGGTCCGGCAATGGCCGTCATCGGAACGGAACGACAGCGAAGGCGGTCGTCACGCCAACCCTGAGTCGGCCCTGGACGGTGCTGGGCGGTCGGCCGCTCTCGGTGAACGGCGCGGTCCCGTCGTAGGGCGCCACCGTGGCCTGATCTATCATGACCATTCCTATGTTCGAAGAGGCGGAGAGCCGACCGTGCGAAACGCTGGAGACGCCGACCTGCCCTGCCGACCCGGCTGATAAAGGTCGATGCTGCTGGAGGTCTCTCGTCCGACGCTGATATACGGCATGACGTCTCCTCCCGAGATGCGGTCGGCTCCCCGGCGGCACGCCCTGATGCGTCCCAGGCCGGCGGCGTCACCTGCTGGATCGCATGTTCGAATTCGGTGACCGCCTAGTCATGGTAGATTCGCCCCAGGGCGACCGCTGGCGTGGGCGCCGACATACGGCACTCACGACCAGATGCGGCGCGGTGGGGTCGCCGTGGCGGCGAGCGGGCCAGCGTAATTTGCCATTAGCCAGTGCGGGTGCGGCGGTCCGGTTATATAACCCGTGTGATTACCCTCGGGCGAAGAACACGGAAACGGTGAGCTTGCCCGGAGAAAGAAACAAAGAATAGGTGGTCGGCCATCGTTCTTGCCGCGCGGCCCGACCTGCAGCGATGATCCCCCGGCCGCCTCCAGGACTACAGCTCTTGAAGCAGCCACCTGGGTCTAGAGCAGCAGCATTACCATCGGTCACAACCACCATCGCACCACAGGGGATCAAATAGCAAGAGCCCCGTGTGTTATTCTATTGTTATTCACAGGCCGAGTGATGCGCCCGTGGTCACGATAGCCAAGATCACGGGCCGGCCGCGTCGCGAGGGCAGCGAGTCCGCGCTCAAGAGCTGGACACGCCGTGGGATGACGTCCACGTCGCCTACTGATCTAAGCAGCCTGCGCTCGGAGTCTGAGGGCTGGCCACGTGACACAATGAGCTGACATGGAAGACGGGGGCCCCTCGGTAACCGCCCGCCGGGTCGCGGCGCACCGGCTCGGGTTCTCGCGGGTCCCCGCAGCCTACGGTGTCCCCGCCGCTGACGAGGCGCTGGCCGCCGACGTCGCGGCGGGGCTGGTGGCCCCGGCGAACCGGATGCACGACTACCTCGCCGCGCGCACCTCGTTCTTCGACCGGACCGTCGTCAGCGCCATCGACCGCGGCGTGCGGCAGGTCGTGGTGGGCGCGGCCGGCTACGACGGCCGCGCGTTCCGGTACGCCAAGCCGGGCGTCCGCTGGCTCGAGGTGGACCATCCCGCGACCCAACGGGACAAGCTGGAAAGGCTGGAGCGGCTCGGCATCGCCGCGCCCCATGTGCGGTTCGTCGAGGCTGACTTCACCCGGGACCCGGTGGCCGACCGGTTGCGCGCCGCCGGGCTCGAGGCCGGCGTGCCCAGCCTGTTCCTGCTCGAAGGGGTCGCCGTCTACCTGGAGCCAGCCGTCCTCGAGACCGTGCTCGAACAGTTCCGTCAGGTCGCCGCCCTCGGCAGCCGCCTGGCCATCAGCGTGTCCCTGTCGCGGGAGCACGACGAGGGTGCCCGGGCCCGTTTCCAGGCTGCGGTGGCCGCCCTGGGGGAGCCGGCCAGGTCCACGTTCGACGCCGGCCAGGCCGAGGCGTTGCTCGCGCGGACCGGGTGGCGGACCATGCCCGGCCGCGAGGAGACGGCCGCTAAACGCGAGCGCCTGCGCTCGGCCGGCCTGCTCACGGCCAGCGCCGGCCCCCGGGCTCCCCAGGCATCCGCGCCGTCCGGACCGCTCAAGGTGTCCGAGCCGTCCACGTCGCCCGTGCCATCAGCGCCCCGGCTGGGTACCCTCTCCGTGTCGGCCCTGCTGTCTCAGGCGCTGGTCGCGTTCACGATCGAGTTCGACAACGAGGCCGAACACCGCCTCCCGCACCGCACCACCGATCACGGGGCGTCCGGCCACGGCGACGGCGCCTGGCTCGTTTCGCTGGTTATGTGGGAGAACTGCCTGCGGCACCTCACCGACCAGCCGATCACGGTCGGCGAGCTCGAGGCCCGCGCGCGCACCGGAACCAACCTCGATGGGATGCGGCGCTGGGGCTATATCACCATCGACGGCACCGCTAGGAAGATTCACAAGGGCCGTCCGGGCCCGGATGCCGTGCTGCGCGCCACCGCCGCGGGGCTGCGGGCCCGCCAGGTGTGGCTGCCCCTGCCCGGCCTCATCGAGCAGCGCTGGCGGGAGCGCTTCGGCGCGGGCCAGGTTGACCGGCTGCGAGAGTCCCTGGTGACCCTGGCTAGCCGACTTGATCCCGGACTGCCCGACTGCCTGCCGATCCTCGGCGCGGCCCTGCTCAGCCGGGGACCGGCGCCCGCGCTCCCGCCCGCAGGCCACGTCGATCTGGCCGGGCTGCCGCTGTCAGCGCTGCTGTCCCGGGTGCTGCTGTCCTTCGCCCTGGAGTACGAGCGCGAAGCGGGGCTGTCCCTCGCGATCAGCGCGAACCTGCTGCGCGTCCTGGGCGCGGACGGGACCCGGCTTCGCGACCTCCCGCCGCTGACCGGTACCTCCAAGGAGGCCGTCAGCTGGGCGCTCGGCATCCTGATCCGGGAACCCCTGGCGGCCGAGGAGCCGGACCCGGCCGCGAGGCGCGGCAAGGTCGCCTGGCTCGCCCCCCAGGGCTTGCAGGCGCAGCGTCTCTACCACGAGTTCGTCGGCACGATCGAGCGGCGCTGGCACGAGCGCTTCACCGGCAGCGTGATCGGCGCCCTCCGGACGTCGCTGGAAGCGCTGGCCACCGCACCCGACGGTGAGCCGCCGCCCCTGTTCCGCGGTCTTGAGCCCTACCCGGACAACTGGCGAGCCGCCCTCCGCCGCCCGGCCATCCTGCCGCACTATCCGATGGTCCTGCACCGCGGCGGCTACCCCGACGGCAGCTAACCCTTACTCGGCTTCGACGGCAGCTGGATTCCAGCATCGTCGCCGGGTACCCGGACCACCGCGAAGGCACCATTGGCGATCCGCACCCTGAGGAACCTGACGAGAAACACCGAGACCGATCAGCCAGCAGGAACTCGCTCCGCCAGGGTTTAACCCATACGCAACACGTTGTCACACGACATCAACAATGCGGGCCTACGATGTTCCATCCGCTATGACAAACGGCGAAGGCGTGGCAGCACGGCACTTACGGGGATCACGACAGCATTTCACCTGTAAGGGGTCTCCATTTAACCGGAGTAGCCACAAGATCTTGATCACAGCTGACCGCCAGACCACAGCATCTTGTACTGAATGCTTGTTTAGTCCGCTCAAGTGGAGAGCCCGATCACCTGTTTACCTTGCGAAATGTACAGTCCGAAACGAGGGGTCGCACATGCATATGCCCGTTCGGGATTGGTTCGAACAGCGGTCGTTTCACCACCAGGATTTCAGCGATCTAGCCAGTTCCGGCGAGGCGATGCGCCGCCCGGCCATCACGCTGATCCTGCCGGCCCGCGAGGTAGCGGGCACCATCGGCCCGATCCTGGACACGGTGGCCAGGCTGAACCAGCGCAGCGGACTGGTCGACCAGGTACTCGTGGTCGACGCGGACTCCGCGGACGGCACCGCCGATATCGCCCGGGCCCATGGCGCCGAGGTTTACTCGGAAAACGAATTGCTGCCGGAATACGGGCCCGCCCAGGGTAAGGGCGACGCGATGTGGCGCGCCCTCTCGGTGGCGCGCGGCGATATCGTCATGTTCGCCGACGCCGATACGCGTGATTTCGGTGAGCATTTCGTTTATGGTACGCTCGGCCCGCTGCTGATGGTGCCGGGAGCCCAGTTCAGCAAGGCGGCCTACCGGCGCCCGTTCACCAGCGGTGACCGATCCGTCGCCGACGGCGGCGGCCGGGTCACCGAGCTGACGGCCAAGCCCCTGCTGAACTTCTTCTTCCCCGAACTCACCGGGTTCGTGCAGCCGCTGGCCGGCGAGTTCGCGGCGTCCCGGGACCTGCTGCTGCGCACCCCGTTCCTGACCGGGTACGGGGTGGAGATCGCGATCCTGATCGATGTGCTCGGCGCCGTCGGGCTGCCCGCGATGGCCCAGGTGGACCTCGGCTCGCGGCAGAACCGCCATCAGCCGCTCTGGGACCTGACCAGGATGAGCTCCGCCGTGCTGCGCGCGCTGGCCCGCCGGGTGCCCGCCCTGGACCATGTGGAGCCCGCGCCCCAGGCGGCCGGCCTGTGGGACCCGCCCGGACCCGTCGGCCCGGAGACCTACCTGCACGCGGTGGCCACCCAGGACGGGCTGCGTCTCGACGAGCACCTCACCGAACTGCTCGAGCGTCCGCCCATGACCAAGGTGCTGACCGCCCTAGAGGAAATCCCCGCCTGCCAGGCCAATATGTAACACTTTGCCCGGTATCTGCCTCATGTGAAATTCAGTGAGTGTGACTCTCTACCTGTTAGATCGGGTAGAGAGTCACACTCATGGGTTCACCGAGCCGCCTCCACGAGGACTTCCAGGATCTGCTCGCCGTACCTGGCCAGCTTGGTCTCGCCCACGCCGTTCACGAGGGCAAGCTCGTCCAGCGTTGACGGCGGTGCCGCCGCGATCTGCCGCAGGGTCGCGTCGTGGAAGATCACGTACGCCGGCATGCCCTGTTCCTTCGCGATCGCCGCCCGCCAGCCGCGCAGCCGCTCGAACACCGCCTCGGCCTCGGGTGCCAGTTCGGCCTGCGGACCAGGCGACTTACCCCGGGGGGTGCCCGCGGCGACCCCGGCGCTGGCGCCGGCCTTCGGCCCCCGGCCGCCCCGCCCCGCAGGCGAAGGCGCAGGCCGCGCAGCATCCCGCCGGAACAGGACCTGCCGCTCCCCGCGCAGCACTTCCGCGCTCAGGTCGGTCAGCGCCAGCGTCCCGTGATCGCCCTTGACCGCGAGCAGCCCGGAGGCCAGCAGTTGCCGGACCACGCCCCGCCACTCGCCGTCGTTCAGTTCGCTGCCGACGCCAAAGACCGGCAGGGAGTCATGCCCGTACGAAAGCACCCGCGGCGTCTTCTTCCCGAGCAGGATGTCGATCGGCTGCCCGGCCCCGAACGCGGGCCCCCCGAGTCGTCCCAGCCGGACCACCGTCGAGAGCAGCTTCTGCGCCGCCACCGTGCCGTCCCAGACCGAAGGCGGTACCAGGCACGTGTCGCAGTTCCCGCACGCGTCCGCCCCGATCTCGCCGAAGTACGCCAGCATCTGCCGGCGCCGGCAGCCCGCCGTCTCGCACAGCGCGAGCATCGCATCCAGGTGCGCCACGAGCCGGCGGCGGTGCGCGAGGTCACCGTCGGAGTCGTCAATGAGACGCCGCTGCTGTACCACGTCGGCCAGCCCGTAGGCCAGCCAGGCCGTGGCCGGGGCGCCGTCGCGCCCGGCCCGCCCGGTTTCCTGGTAGTACCCCTCGACCGACCGGGGCAGGTCGAGGTGCGCGACGAAGCGCACGTCGGGCTTGTCGATGCCCATCCCGAACGCGATCGTGGCCACCATGATCAGCCCGTCCTCGCGCAGGAACCGCGACTGGTTCACGGAGCGGGTGCGGGCGTCGAGCCCGGCGTGATACGGCAGGGCGACGAACCCCTCGGAACAAAGGAAATCGGCCGTCTTCTCCACCGATGCCCGGGACAGGCAGTAGATGATGCCCGCGTCACCCGGGTGCTGGGTCCGCAGCAGCCGGAGCAGCTGCCGCCGCGGCTCGTTCTTC
>Ga0209656_10002308_pt1 | contig 12354 bp, 10 predicted proteins | sample BogFormECP12_OM2_FD_188239 | JGI IMG/M metagenome (GOLD analysis project Ga0209656, IMG submission 188239) | Bog forest soil microbial communities from Calvert Island, British Columbia, Canada - ECP12_OM2 (SPAdes) (version 2) | ecosystem: Environmental > Aquatic > Freshwater > Wetlands > Bog ... | reverse complement strand
AAGGGCCACCGTAGGCCGCGCCCAGCATCATACCCGATGATCACGGCACGGGAGTGGCGAGAGGCTGTCCCTTGTCGATGATCCAGGTCGACACGGCGGTGCCGCCGTCGCCGCCCGTCGCGGCGGGCTCAGGTGCGGCGTGCCGGGATGCGGCGGCGCGCGTCGCGGCGGTCCACCGTCGGCTCCCATGACTTGCCGGTGCGTTCCTCGATGTAACGCCTGATCAAGCGGCGCACGACCTGCGACGGCGTCGTGTCCTCCTCCGCGCACAGCTGCTCGAACAGTTCCTTCTTGCGCGGATCTATCAGAATGGTAAGCCGTGCGGTGCGGTCTTCGATGGCCAAATGGGACTCACATCAAGTGACAAGTGAATGTGCATGAGATTATAATAAAACACCCATAGCCGACAATGGCTGTGTTCGATTTTAAGCGCCATCAACGACTATTCCCGACTACTGGGGGTCGGTGCCTAGTGAGCTATGGTTTCCTTTCGCCGTTGACACTGTGTCTGCTGCTGCTGATTGCCTGGGGCATGGTCGGCCTTGCGGGATTGGCGCGGCCGCTCAGCATCGCCTTCGTCGGACGCACGCTGTTTCCGTGCGGCGCCGTCTTCGGCGCGGCGCTGGCCGCCGTCGCGGCGATTGGTCTCGATCAACCGGCCGAACAGCTCATCTTGCCCTTGGGTCTGCCGGACTTGCCCGTGCATCTGCGTCTCGACGGCCTCTCGAGCGTATTTTTGATTCTGCTCGGCGCCGCATCCGCCGGTATTTCCATTTTTGCCGCAGGCTACTTCCGGCGCGGCGAGGGCACGGCGCCGGGACTTCTCTGTCTGCAATACCACTTGTTTCTGGCCAGCATGGGCTTCGTATTCCTTGCCGATGACGCTTACTCGTTCATGCTGGCCTGGGAGACGATGGCCCTGTCGTCCTACTTCCTGGTGACCACGCAACACCGCATTCCCGAAATTCGCCAGGCGGGGTTCTTGTACCTGCTGATCGCTCATCTGGGCGCAATCGCCATCCTCTTGAGCTTCGGCATTCTGCAGGGCGGCAGCTGGCATTTCACGTTCGACGCCATGCGCGCCGCGCACCTCGATTCCCGGTGGGCCTCGATCGCCTTTTGCCTCGCGCTGATCGGGTTCGGCGCCAAGGCCGGCCTCGTGCCCCTGCACGTATGGTTGCCCGAGGCGCACCCCGCCGCACCCTCTCCGGTGTCCGCGCTGATGAGCGGGGTCATGCTCAAGACCGCGCTGTACGGCATGATTCGCGTGAGTTTCGATCTGTTGGGGCGGCCGACGTGGTGGTGGGGACTCGTGCCCCTGACTCTGGGGCTGTTCAGCGCGCTGTATGGGGTCGTGTTCGCGGCGGCACAGACCGACATGAAACGTCTGCTGGCCTACTCCTCGATCGAAAACATCGGAATCCTGTTCACGGGGCTCGGACTCGCGATCGTATTCGCGGGGGTCGACATGCGCGCGGCGGCGGCACTGACGCTGATCGCGGTCATGTATCACGCCATGAATCATGCCTTCATGAAAAGCCTGCTGTTCCTGAGCACGGGCGCGGTGCTGCACGCCACCGGGGAGCGCAACTTGGGGCACCTGGGCGGCCTCATTCATAGAATGCCCTGGGTCGCGTGGCTGACGCTCATCGGCGTGCTGGCCATAGCCGGATTGCCGCCTCTGAACGGCTTCGTGTCGGAATGGCTGTTGCTCCAGTCCTTTCTGTTCGCCTACAAGGTGCCGCACCCGTTCATCAATATGCTGCTGCCGCTCGGCGCCGCGTTGATCGCGCTTGCCGCGGCGCTTGCGGGCTATGTCATGGTCAAATTCTTCGGCGTCATATTTTTGGGGCAGCCGCGCGAACCCGCCCTGCAACGCGCCCACGACGCCGGATTTGCCGAGCGCCTCGGACTGTCCTGGCTTGCGCTCGGCTGCATACTGCTCGGCGTTCTGCCAACCCGCATGATTTCGATGTTCGGCATCGTTACCGGGCAGCTGGGCGTGGGCGCCCTGCCGGCGAGCAACTCGCCGTGGTGGCTGCTGGAGCCCATCCCGGAGCGGCAGTCGTCCTACGCGCCGCTGGCGTTCTTCGCGGTCATCGCGGTGGTCGTGGTCTTGGCCATCGTCAGTGTGCGCTTTTTCTATCATCAGCGCGTGCGGAAAGGCGCCGCTTGGGATTGTGGTTTCGGCCGTCTCACCAGCCGCATGCAGGACACGGCGGAAGGATTCGGACAGCCGATTCGGCATCTTTTCCAGCCCCTGTTCGCCATCGTTCGGGAGCTGCCCGGTCCCTTCGACAGCAAACCGAGGTATCGCCTGGAGATCGCCGATCGCTTCTGGCGCACACTGTATCAGCCGTTGGGCAGTCTGGTCCGCCTCGCCGCCGACAAGGTGGCTTGGCTGCAGCAAGGGCGCATCGCGACTTATTTGCTCTATAGCTTCGTCACTCTGGTCGTGCTGCTGGCGCTCATGCTATGAACGTATTCGACTGGATCGTGCAATTGGCGGGGATCGCGCTGGCGGTGGCCGCCGCGCCGGTGTTCGTCGGCTGGGTGAATCAGTGCCGGGCGTGGCTGCAGAACAAGTCTGCTCCGAGTTTGCTGCTGCCGTACCGCGGAATACGCAAGCTGTTCCACAAGGACGCGGTGATCGCGGACAACGCGTCGCGGCTGTTCCGACTTGCTCCTTACGTGGTGTTCGGCGCCATGGTGAGCGCCGCCGCGGTCATTCCGACGATTGCAACCCGGATGCCGTTCACCCAAGCCGCGGATGCGATTGCGCTGGTGGGTTTGCTCGCGACGGCGCGCTTGTTCCTGTCTCTGGCCGCGATGGATGTCGGCACGGCTTTCGGCACGCTGGGCGCGCGCCGCGAAATGATGATCGGTTTCCTCGCGGAACCCGCCCTTCTGGTGGTGATCTTCGTCTTCTCGCTGCAGTTCTCGACCACGGCGCTGCCGATGATCGCGGAACGCCTGTCGGCTCAGGCCTTCGCGCTCAACCCAAGCCTCGCCTTCACCGCGGTGGCGTTCACCATGATATTGCTGGCGGAAAACGCCCGCATTCCGGTGGACAATCCCGCCACGCACCTCGAATTGACCATGATTCACGAGGCGCTTCTGCTCGAATACTCCGCGCGCCACCTGGCGCTCATGGAATGGGCCGCGGCGCTGAAGCTCTTCAATTATGCGTGCATCGGCATCGCAGTGTTCATTCCGTGGGGCATTGCGACCAGCCACGAACCGCTCGAGCTGGCCGTGTCGGCACTGTTGCTCGGCGTGAAGCTGCTGGCCGCGGGCCTGGGGTTGGCGCTGATCGAGACGGTATCGGCAAAGCTGCGGGTGTTTCGCGCACCGGAGTTTCTGGCGACCGCCTTTTTGTTTGCCGTGTTGGGGCTGCTCGTGCGGCTGTTGCTGGGGGCTTAAGATGCACGCGTTGCCATGGGATCTGCAGCTCCAGAACACGCTCGCGGCGCTTTTGCTGCTGCTGTCCTTCGCCATGCTGTCGCAGCGGCGCATCGTCGCGCTGGTCGACCTGCTGGCGCTGCAGGGGGCGCTGCTCGGCATCGCCACCTTGCTGCTGGCATGGCGGACAGGCAGCCGTCATCTATACTTTTCCGCGGCGCTCACGTTGGGGCTCAAGGTGATTTTTCTGCCCTGGCTGCTGCATCGGCTCATCCGCCGCCTCGGCGTTTACTGGGATACGGAGCCGCTGCTCAACATCGCCGGGACGATGCTGGTCGGAGTCCTGGTGGTGATTTTCGCGTTCGGATTGGCGCAGCCGATTTCGGCGCTCGCCAGCACAGCCACGCGCAATTCCATCGGCATCGCCGTGGCGGTGATCCTGATCGCCTTTCTCACGATGATCACGCGCCGCAAAGCCATGTCGCAGGTGGTCGGATTCCTATCGATGGAGAACGGACTGTTCTTCGGCGCGATGAGCGCCACCTACGGCATGCCGATGATCGTGGAGCTGGGCGTGGCGCTCGACGTACTGGTGGCCATGCTGGTGCTCGGCGTGTTCTTTTTCCAGATTCGCGAACAATTCGACAGCCTGGATTTGAAGCACTTCGAATCCCTGAAGGAGGATCAATAGCATGGAGTTCGTCATTCTTCTGGCGACACCGCTGCTGGGCGCATTGACGCTGGGTGCGTTCGGGGGACGGCGCTGGGCGCCGGAAGCCAATGTCGGCTTTTCGCTGGTCACGTTTCTCGGAGCATGCGCCCTCACGACGAGGATCGTGGCGCACGGCAATCTGCTGGTTGCGCGCGAACAATTCTTCATCGACGCCTTCAACGTGTTTCTGGTGACCCTGACCGCGTTCGTCGGATTGACCACCGCGCTGTTCTCGCGCCCCTACATGCGCATCGAGGCGCAGCATGGGCGGGTGTCGGCCGGACAATCGCGCTTGTACCACAGCATGTACCAGCTGTTCATGGCGACGATGCTGATCGCGCTCACGACCAACAACATGGGGCTCATGTGGGTGGCGATGGAGGCCGCGACATTGTCCACGGTGCTGCTCGTGACGCTGTATCGGACCCCCGCGAGTCTCGAGGCGGGCTGGAAGTATTTCATTCTCTGCGGGGTGGGCATCTCCCAGGCCTTGTTCGGCACCATCCTCATGTACTTTGCGGCGGAGAAGGTCCTGGGATCAGAGGGCGTCAGTGCGCTGCTGTGGACGCACCTGAATGCGGTCAAAGGCGAGCTCGAGCCCTCCGTTCTCGGTCTGGCGTTCGTGTTCTTGCTGGTGGGATACGGCACCAAGGTCGGGCTTGCGCCGCTGCACAATTGGCTGCCGGACGCGCATGCGGAAGGCCCCACGCCCATTTCAGCGGTGTTGTCGGGACTGCTGCTCAACGTGGCCATGTATGCCGTGGTGCGCTGCAAAGTGCTGGTCGAGGGCTCGCTGCACTCGAGCCTGCCGGGCCGCATGCTGATGGGCTTTGGGTTGCTCTCGGTCGTGCTCGCGGCGTTTTTCTTGTGGCGGCAGCGCGATGTCAAACGACTGTTCGCCTATTCCTCGATCGAACACATGGGCATCATCGCATTCGCCTTCGGGATGGGCGGCCCGGTGGCCAACTTCGCCGCGCTATTGCACATGACCGTGCATTCACTGACGAAGTCCTCCATCTTTTTTGCCGTGGGCCACGCGACGCAGAAGGCGGGCTCGCAGCTCATGGACAACATTCGCGGCCTGATCACCGTGAGCCCCACCGTGGGCTGGGGATTGATGATGGGCACGCTGGCGATTCTCGGCACCCCGCCCTTCGGCGTGTTTGCCAGTGAATTTCTCATTCTGACGACCGCCATGAAACAGCAGCCGTGGGCCACTCCCATACTCCTGCTGGCTCTCGGCGTGGCGTTCGCCGCCATCTTCGGCCGCGTGCAATCGATGGTCTTCGGCGACACTTCCGCCAAGAAGTTGCCGCATCCGCCCGCGCTTCTGCCGGTATTTGCGCACTTGGGGTTGGTGCTGTGCCTGGGGATCTTCATTCCACCCTACCTCGCGGACTGGTACCGCGCCGCGGCGCGCCTGATCGGGGGAGAGTGAGATGGCCGTGCAGCAATGGTTCGATCTGGCGGCTGAAGGTCAATCGGGCCGGGGCGGAATCATCCCGGGCGCGCCGCAGGCGGTGGGCCTGACCGTGACTCACGATGACTGGCGGGAAGTGGCCGGCGATATGGCGGCCCATGGCGGACGATTGCTGGCGCTGTGGGCGAGCCGCGATGGCGCGGATGGCCACCTGGTGCGCGCCGCGTTCATCGCCGATGCGGGCGTGCTGGTACTGCGCTTGCCGCTCACGGAGTCGGAGACTTATCCCGGCATCGAGGAATGGTTTCCGAGCGCAAACCGCATGCAGCGCGCGGTGCGGGATCTGTCGGGACTGCATGCCGTCGCCGTCGATACGCGGCCGTGGCTGCGTCATGCCGCTTGGCCCGACAGCTTTCATCCGCTGATCCAAGACGACGCGCCGCCGTCGCCGGCGCTGCCTGCCGTCGACAACTACGCCTTCGTCCCCGTGGAAGGCGACGGCGTGCATGAGATTCCAGTGGGTCCCGTCCATGCGGGAATCATCGAGCCCGGCCATTTCCGTTTTTCGGTGGTGGGCGAAAAGGTGCTCAGACTCGAGGAACACCTGGGGTACGTTCACAAAGGCATCGAACGGCGCTTTGCCGAATTTCCGATGCACGAGGGCCATCGCCTGGCGGCGCGAGTCTCGGGCGATTCCGCCGTTGCCTACTCGTGGGCCTATGCCCAGGCGCTGGAAGGCATGGCGTCCGCGCATCCGCCCCGCCGAGCCAACTGGTTGAGGGCGCTGGGGCTCGAACTGGAGCGTCTGGCCAATCACTTGGGCGACCTTGGTGCGCTGGGAAACGATGCCGGATTTGCCTTCGGACTCGCCCAGTTCTCCCGGCTCAAGGAACAGCTCTTGCGCGCGACCGAAGAAGCGCTCGGGCAGCGTTATCTCATGGATTTCATCGTGCCGGGAGGCACGCGCGTCGACCTGTCATCGGCGGGCAGCGCCTCACTGATGCAATCCGTCGAATCCATCATGGCCGAAGTCGGCACGCTGCGGGCGATTTACGACGAACACGCGGGGTTGCGCGACCGGTTCGTGGGAGCCGGAATCGTCACGCCGTCCCTGGCCGCCAAACTGGGCCTGACCGGACTTGCGGGGCGCGCCAGCGGACAAGACTTTGATTTGCGCTGCGATCTACCCTGCGAACCGTTCGGCGACCTCGCACCCAGAAAGATCGTGCGCTCGGAGGGGGATGTCGCCGCGCGGGTCGCGGTGCGCTTCGACGAAGCCGCCGAGTCGACGCGCCTGATCAAGCAATTGCTGTGGCATCTGCCGGCCGGTTTGCATCTCACGGCGCTCGCAACGCCGAGCGAAGGCGCGTTGGGTGTCGGATTGATCGAGGGATGGCGCGGACCGGTATTTCTCGCCCTCGAAGCCGGCGGCGGCGGGATGATCCGGCGCTGTCATCCGCACGATCCGTCGTGGCAGAACTGGCCGGTCATCGAACATGCCATCATCGACAACATCGTGCCGGATTTTCCGCTGATCAATAAATCCTTCAACCTCTCATACAGCGGACACGACCTATAGCCATGTTGAAAACCCTGCGCCAAATCGGCCGCATAGGAATCATCACGGAGCCGCCGCCGGCAAGCGACGAGACGCTGCGCATCGCCGGCGCGCTGCGGTCGCACATCGTGGACATTCTCGGCCGGGCGCTGTGCATTCGAGCCATCGACGCCGGCTCCTGCAACGGTTGCGAACTGGAGATCCATGCGCTCAATAATCCGCTCTACAACATCGAAGCGCTGGGCATTAAATTCGTGGCCAGTCCGCGGCACGCGGATCTGCTGTTGGTAACGGGGCCGGTCGCGAAAAACATGGAAACGGCGCTGCGGCGCACCTACGATGCCACCCCGGATCCGAAAATCGTGGTCGCGATCGGCGACTGCGGCTGCACGGGCGGAATCTTCGGTGAGAGCTACGCGTCCCGCGGCCGCGTGTCGAATGTCATCCCGGTCGACGTGGCGGTCCCCGGGTGTCCGCCGAGCCCGCGGCAAATCCTGAGCGGCATCTTGACCGCCATTTCGGGCCGCGGATCGGCGCGATCATCTGGCGAGTGATTTTCCGCGGACGAGCTCCCTGCCGCGCGCCGCGCGCGAGGTCTCCTTGGCGAAAGATTTGAGGATCGAGGCCAGCAGGCCCGGAAAACGCGCCTCCAGTTCCGCCGCTCGGACCCGGCTCGACAGGTCCACGCCGCGGCGTTCGCTCGCGATCAACCCGGCCTCGCGAAGGATCCGGTAGTGCTGCGAGCAGGTCGATTTCGGCATGCTGAGATCGAGCTTCAGCGTCATTTCCCGGCAATTCATGCCGGCCGGATTTTTCAGCAGCTTGTTGACTATCCCCAGGCGTGTGGGGTCCGCGAGCGCATGCAATATGCCGGCGACGGTCACGTCGTCGATGTGCGGATGCGTGAGGAGTCGCGCCATGTGCGCAGAATAACGCAAAGCTTGCGCCGGCGGTAGTTTTATAGTTCAATAGTTCACGATTATTGAACTAAGCGGCGGCCGGCGCCGCCGCATCGCAAACACCACGGAACCGACCATGACCACGCTATTCGATCCGATCAATCTCGGCGACATCAAGCTGCCGAACCGCATCATCATGGCGCCGCTGACGCGCAGCCGCGCGGGCGCCGGGCGCATCCCCAATCGCTTGATGGCCGAGTACTATGCGCAGCGCGCCTCCGCCGGGCTGATACTGACCGAAGCCACGGTGGTGTCGCCGATGGGAATCGGCTACGCCGACACGCCGGGCATCTGGTCGCCGGAGCAGGTCGAGGGGTGGAAGCTCACGACGCGGGCCGTGCATGAAGCCGGCGGTCGGATCTTCCTGCAGCTGTGGCATGTGGGCCGGGTGTCCGATCCGAGTTTTCTGAACGGCGCGCTGCCGGTGGCGCCGAGCGCCATTGCCGCCAACGGCAACGTCAGCCTGATTCGGCCGCCGACGCCCTTCGTGACGCCGCGCGCGCTCGATGCCGCGGAGATTCCGGGCATCATCGAGGCATTTCGCAAGGGCGCGGAGAACGCGCAGCTCGCGGGGTTCGACGGCGTCGAACTGCACGGCGCGAACGGCTATCTGCTGGATCAGTTTCTGCAGGACGGCAGCAATGCACGCACCGACGGCTACGGCGGTTCGCTCGAGAACCGGGCCCGCCTGATGCTGGAGGCGGCCGACGCGGCGATTTCCGTATGGGGCGCCGGACGAGTCGGTGTGCATCTCGCGCCGCGCGGCGACGCCCATTCGATGGGCGACTCGGATCTGCCCCGGACCTTCGAATACGTCGCCCGCCGCTTGGGCGAGCGCAAGATCGCATTCATCTGCGCCCGTGAATACATCGGGCCCGGCCGCCTCGGTCCGAAGCTCAAGGCGGCGTTCGGCGGCGTCTACATCGCGAACGAAAAATTCGACTTCGAAACCGCCGAACGGCTGATCGAATCCGGCGAAGCCGATGCGGTGGCGTTCGGCAAGCTGTTCATCGCCAATCCCGATCTACCGCGGCGATTCGCGCTGCGCGCGGCGCTCAATGAGCCGAGACCGGCGGAGTTCTACTCGGGCGGCGCGAGCGGGTATACGGATTATCCGAGCCTTGCGGATCATGCGAGCCTTTCGCCCGAGAGTCAGAGTCCCGACTTGAACAGGAGCCAGGCCCGGGTAAATGCCCGCGTCTCCTCCGGCGTGTAGACCCCCTGGAATTCGAAACGCTGACGCACCGCCGGCGGCGGATAGACAATGGTGTTGCCGCGGATGTTGGGTTCGAGCAGCGGGACTGCGGCGGCATTGGCGGTGGCGAAACCGATGAAGCGGGTGACCGAGGCGGAAATCTCGGGCCGCATCACGTAGTTGATGAAGGCCAGGGCCGCGCCCGGATTCGGCGAGTCGGCCGGGATGACCATGTTGTCGATGTAGAAGGGCACCATTTCGCGCACGAACGAGTAGTCGATTTTAACGCTGCCGTGGGACTCGTTCACCATTCGCCGAGCGACCATGGCGTCGCCGGAGTAGCCGATGGCCAGGCACAGCTCGCCCTCGGCGAGCTGCTGGTAGTAGCCCGCGGTGGAAATGCGCCGCAAATAGGGCTGGATCTCCTGCAGCTTCGCCATCACGGCGTCCAGATCCGCCTTGTTGGCCGAGAAGCGCGGCTGATGCAGATAACGCGACACCATGGGCAGGACATCGCCCCATGAGTCCAGCATGCTGATTCCGCACGAAGCGAATTTCGCCGCCGTTTCCTTCTTGAGCACCATGTCGAGACTGTCCAGGGGCGCATTCGGCATGATGGCCTTGATCTTCTCGCTGTTGTAGATGAGGCCGGTCGTCCCCCACATCCACGGGACGGCATATTGGTTGCCCGGATCGACCGATTGCAGCAATTGCATGATTTGCGGATCGGCGTTGCGCACATTGGGCAGGCTCGCCTGGTCGAGTTTCTTCCAGAATCCCTTCGGAATTTCGCGCGCCAGTTCGGGCGAGGCGTTCATGGTGACGATGTCGTAGCCCGAGTGGCCCACGGACAAGATGGTCTCGGCCGTCTCCGGGGAGTCGAGCACCGCGTAGTTGACGTGGATGCCGGTCTCGGCTTGGAATTTCGCGATCAGCGACTGCGGAAAGTACTCGGACCAAGCGTAGATATTGAGGACCTTCGCACGGTCCGCGGCGGCGGCGCAGGTGATCCCGAGCCAGAGACTTAAGTAGGCCGCGGCGGCCCGAGCGGACTTGCTTCCTACTGTCATGCGCACCTTAGCCGGAGATGAGGACTCACGGCCGATGATACAGGGCGATCCGGAGTTTGCACCTAGTCTTTGGTGCGGACGCCCGCGCGCAATCGGCCCCGTAGTAGGCATCGAGGCCCAGGGTGCCACTGACGCATGACAGCGCTCCCGCGATTTTGTCCGGCCCCGGCGCGGCAATGAATACGTATGCACCCATCTAGGCAGTGGCGGGGTTCCGACTAGAATCCCCCCATAAGAAATCGAGAACGACTCGATTGCAAGTAAATGAGGCCGCCGCGCGCCAACGTGCGGCATCGCCATAACGATAGATTGATCAGGGAGTGCATCGTGAAAACATTTATCCAGACATCCGGGCCGTCTCGCAGCATCCGGCACGCATTGAACATAAATTTATCCGCTTGGGCTCGCGCTGCCGCGAAAAGGCTCGTTCCCAAGGCGAACTTCGCGCTCGCACTGCTCGCCTGCGCGGGATCAATTTCCGGTTTGGCGCCGGCACGGCTCATGGCGGCCGACGCGACCACCAACAACGAGCTCGAGGAAGTCACCGTCACCGGCATCCGCGCGAGCATCCAGTCCGCGATCGAGGTCAAGCGTGAATCCTCCGACATCGTCGAGGTTGTCTCCGCCGAAGACATCGGCAAGCTGCCGGATCCCAGCATCGCCGAATCGCTGACCCGTCTGCCCGGCATCACCGCGCAGCGCTCCGACGGACGCACCTCCGACATCAGCATCCGCGGCTTCGGTCCCGACTTCAACGGCACCTTGATGAATGGCCGCGAGCAGGTCAGCACCGGGGATAACCGCGCCATTCAGTTCGACCAGTACCCGGCGGAATTGATCCACTCCGTCGAGGTGTACAAGACTCCGGACGCATCTCTCATCGGCCAGGGTCTCGCCGGCACGATCGACCTGCAGACGACCCGTCCCCTCGAATACGGCAAGCGGGCTCTCGTGTTCGACGTGCGCGGCATCAAGAACGGCAACGGCGATCTCGGCGCCGACTCCACCGACAAGCAGTACCGCGCCAGCATCTCCTACGTCGACCAATACATGGACAACACCTTGGGGCTCACCGTCGGTTTCGCGCGTCTCGACACGCCGACCGTTACCAAGGAAGTCGGACTGTATGATCCCTGGCACCAGAACGGCACCGAACATGCCGGCGTGCCGGCCGATGCCTGGGTGACCGACGGCATCAAATCGCTGGCGAGCACCGGCCTCGACAAGCGCGACGGCGCCGTGGCCACTCTGGAGTGGAGGCCGAACCCCGGCTACACGAGTACTCTCGATGCGTATTACACCAACCGAACCTGGCAGGACCAACGGCGCAGCATCGAGGCCAACCTCGGCAACTACCCGGATACGACCAATTACTCGAACCTCGTCATCGGCGGCGACAACTCGCTGATCGGCGCAACGGTCGCCAATCTCGTGCCCCTGGCGCGTAACTTCCTCTACATCACCAAGGACGACATCTTCGCCACGGGTTGGAACAACAAGTGGACGCCGGGAGACTGGACCTTATCGAGCGATTTCGGCTACTCGCGCGCGACGCGCGATGAGCACGACTATGAGACCCAGGGCACCTATCAGGGGGGCGTGACCGACACCGGCACTTTCTACATTCCGAGCAGCTCGTCGCCGGGGTTCGCTCTAAACAATAATTACGCAGATCCCACCAAGATTCTGGTGGGGCCGACGATTTATGGCGCCGGCTACAGCCGTTTCCCGCATGTCGTCGATGAATTGAAATCTGCTCGCCTGGACGCGTCGCACGCCTTGTCCGGGTGGTTCAGCGCGGTGCAGGGCGGCCTCAATTTTGATGATCGCACCAAGAACAAAACCCAGCCGGAGGCGAACCTCAACGCCAATGCCAACTGTCCCTGCCAGATCGCGAGCCAGTATCTGCTGCCGCCGACCAACTTGAGCTTTTCGGGTACGCCGAGCGCGCTCGCTTGGAATGTTCCGGCGGTACTCGCCAATTATTTCCAGCCCATCGTGCCTTCGACGACAGCGAGTTATCTCGTCGGCAAGACCT
>Ga0209656_10002307_pt1 | contig 12355 bp, 11 predicted proteins | sample BogFormECP12_OM2_FD_188239 | JGI IMG/M metagenome (GOLD analysis project Ga0209656, IMG submission 188239) | Bog forest soil microbial communities from Calvert Island, British Columbia, Canada - ECP12_OM2 (SPAdes) (version 2) | ecosystem: Environmental > Aquatic > Freshwater > Wetlands > Bog ... | reverse complement strand
AAGGCGACCTTTCCGGGCACCTCGCTCACCCTCGTCTACTCGGTCAAGAACGACCGGTGACTACTCAGCGATGATCACACCATCCAAGGAGGTCTGGAGTCGGCGACCTCGTCGAGGGCCGACAAGACGGCCTTTTCGTTGGGACTCCCGTCAGCCGCCCTGTCTCCCTCGGGTGGCCGTCTTCCCTTCGACCGGTCGGTCGAGCGACAATCACCTTCCCGCATTGGGGGTTGCATAAACTCGGAGTTCGAGCATGTGGGTGTGCACTGGATCGAGGCGGGGTTGACCATGGGCACAGGCGAGCGCCGGTGAGCGCCTCACCGTCACCTCTCGGTCAGCCGCGTGACGAGTGGGTGATGAAGCAGTTCCTGCCGACGCCGACCGCCGTCCGAGACGCCCGGGTGTTTGTCGCGGATCAGCTCACCCCGGGAAACGTGGCCAACGCGGCGATCCTCTTGGTCTCGGAGCTGGCGACCAACGCCGTCGAGCATGCCCGGACGAGCTTCGAGGTCCGGGTCCGCACCCTCCCCGTGGTGCACATCGAGGTGTCCGACAACTCGAAGGTCATGCCGGTCGAGCGCTCCCTGCCCCCCGACGCCGAACACGGGCGGGGGCTGCGCATCGTCCAGTCGCTGGCCCAGACCTGGGGCACCGAGGAGACCGACACCGGCAAGATGGTCTGGTTCGACCTGCACCCCGGAGCCGGTGTGGTCGGGGAGTTCGGGACCGACCCCCACTCGGCCGGCGCCGTCAGCGCCGACGGACTCGGCTGATCAGGCGGGCCGCTCGGTCCAGGCGATCACCCCGCCGGCCAGGTTCTCCGCCGTCCATCCGGCCGCGTCGAGGGCGTTCGCCGCGCTGGCGGAGCGGATGCCGGCGTGACAGATCGCCACGACCGGCACGTCCGTCGGGAGCTCGTCCAGCCGACCCGCCAACGCCCCGAGGGGGATGTTCGTGGCGCCCGGGAACGCCCACTCGGCGACCTCCTCGGGCTCTCGAACATCGAGGAGGAAGAGCGTCTCACCGGCGTCGAGGCGTCGGCGCAACTCGTCGGCAGTGACATCTCGGTAGGCCATCGGCAGTTCACCCCTGTTCGTCAGACGTCAACCAGTGTGCCCGACGCCGCGCCGGCGCCGGCGCCGGGAGCCCGCCCGCAGGGCAACCGCCCCGGCCAGGATGAGGTCCAGGGCGGCGACGGGCAGCTCGGGTCCCGGTCCGCCGGTGTAGGCGAGGGTGGCCGGGTACGCCGGTGGCGCCGGGGGGCCGCCCGACGAGGCGAGACCGGTGGTCGCCCCCGTCGCGCCGGATCCCGCCCCGCTCGCCGGTGACGGTGGCGAACCGGGAGGCGGCGGTGAATCGGGCGGCGCGCCGGAGGGAGCGTCGTTGGCGAGGTCGTAGCGGGCCGGGGTCGGGGCGCCGGCGGTCGTCGCCACCGCCGTCCACGACCCCGGGGTGTCGCCGGCCGTCAGCGCCGGCGAGGTGGCGCGGCCGTCGGTACCGGTCGGCACGGTCGCGCTGAGGGCGCCCCCGGTGAAGGTTCCCGACGGCCCGGACCCGGGCAGGGTGAACACCACGTCGCGGTCCGCTACCGGAGCCCCGCGGCAATCGACCTCGGCCACCAGGGCGAACGAGAAGGGGTGCCCCGTCGGGGCACTGCCCCCACCCGACACCGGGGTGATGTCCGGGGTGCAGGCGGCGGTGCCCGGCGAGACGGTGACCGTGGTCGTCGCCAGGGCGACCGCCCCCGACGCGGTGTCGGTGAGCCGGACACCGACGGTGTCGACGCCGGGGGGCAGGCTGACCGGGAACGGCGGGTCCGTCGTGGCCGGCGCCTCGTCCGAGGCGACGGTGCCGTCGAAGCTCCCGGCGGCGTCGGCCGGCGGGGTCGCGACCGCTCCCGAGCCCGGTGGGCACGGGGGCCCGTCCGGCTGCGGGGCGCACGACCACTGGTAGGAGGCCTGCCAACCGTCGGGTCCGGACGCCGCCACGAAGCCCGACAACGAGGGGGTGACCGTGACCTGGGCCAGGCCCGAAGGCCCGGCGGTGGCCGTCGTCGGGGCGCCGAGCGACGCGGCGGGCGGGAGCGGGGCGGCGAGGGAGAAGCTGACCACCTCCGTCGAGCCGGCGGGGCCGGCGACGGTCCCGCCGAGGAGACACCACGAGGCGCCCGGGGCACAGCTGACGTCGTTGACGGTCGATCCGGGGACGGGCACCTGTGGAGCTCCCCAGGCGCCGTTGCGATACACGACCGCTCGCCACTGGACGTCCACGGCGACGCACAGCTCGGAGGTCGAGCACGAGAGGGTGACGGGGGTGGCGGTGTCCATCGTCCCGGCCGGCGTCCAGGGCCCACCGTCGGAGGCGTAGGACTGGCCGGACCCGTCGACGGCCAGGCACCACCCGGCGACCGGGCACGAGACGCGCCACAGCGGCTCGGCGCTGACCGGAGACGGAGGCGACCAGGCCGTGCCGTTGAAACGGTAGGCGTCACCGCCGACGGCTGCCGTGCACTCGGTCGGCGACGGGCACGACACCGTCGGCGGCGGATCGGCCGGGTAGACGGTGACGTAGTTGTGCACCTGTGTCAGTGGCGACCATCCGCCCGACGGCGTCCAGCTCAGGGCGCTCCCGCGCTCGTCGATGGCCATGCACCAGGTGTCGGTGGGGCAGGAGAGCTCGCCGCCGAAGAAGGCTCCGTCTCCCGGCGTGTAGTCACCCGAGGGCTGCGGCGCCGACCACCCCGAGCCGTCGAACGTCGTGTACTCACCGTTGTGATCGAGGGCCATGCAGAAGCTCGTCGTCGGGCACGAGACGGCGGCCATGATGAGATCGGCCAGCGTGTCGACACTCCAACCCGCCCCGTCGAAACGCGACACGAACGAGGGCGGGTGGGTCGCCGTGGGCGCCAGTGAGACGCAGAAGGACGGGGTGGCGCACGAGAGGTCGAAGAGGCTTCCGAGGTGCAGCGAGTACGAGGGCAACGGGCTCCACCAGACCGGCGCGCTCGGGTCCGGTGTGCCGGCGGCCCGGGCGGGGGATCCGGGCACGACGCTCGCCACGCCGAGCACCAGGGTCGTGCCGATCACGGCGACGGCGATGGTGTGCAGCCGGCGGCGCACCGGTGAGCGCGACCGCCCGCCCCGGCCGGGGGGATCCTTGGGAGGTCGACCGCTGGTCGGCGGTGCCCCGTCGGTGCCCCCGTTCCTCCGGCGCCGTCCGGCTGCCGTCAGGGCTGCGCCCAACGCCGCCATCGCCGCCCCGCTCCCGCCGAGGGCCCCCACCGGTCCGCCGGTGAAGGCCAGTTCGCCGGCCGACGGTTGCTCGGGCAGGGCCACGGTGGCCGCCGTGGCCAGGGAGTCGGTGGTGATCACCGAGGTGCAGTGGAACGACGTGTCGGGCTGATAGCCCGGCGGCGCCGCCAGCTCGTGCAGGCACCAGGCGTAGCCGGCCGGGACGGCGAAGGTGAGCTGACCCTGCTCGTCCGAGGTGCCCTGGGCCCAGTACTCGTCACCGGCCGGCACCGGGACCCCCGATGGCGGGTCGGCGGGTGCCCCGGTGGGACGGCCCTCCGCCACCACCTCGTAGGAGGCGCCCGGGATCACGGTGTTCGGCTGCGTGGAGTTGTACTTGTCGGCGGAGAGGTGCACGGTGGCCAGGGTCTCGGGGAGGGCCACGGCGGGGGGCGAGCCCGGTGGGCTCGTCAGGAGGACGCTCGTGCAGTGCAGCGACGGGTCGGGGACGTAGTCGCTCGGCGTGTGCACCTCGTGCAGGCACCAGGCGTAGCCGGCGGGGACGGTGAACCGAAGGTTCCCCGAGGCGTCGGAGGTGCCGCGCCCGTACCAGGTGTCGCCGGGCTCGGGGGTCACGTCAGCCGGCGCGGCCGAGGGCACCCCGCTCGGCGGCGCGTTCCCCTCCACGTAGAGGTCGTAGACGGCCCCGGGGATCCCGGTGTCGGGTTGGGTGGCGTTGTACTTGTGGGCGGACAGGGTGATGAGCGCCTCGGCGTCGTCGACCGTGACGACCGTGGGCGGCGCCGATGAGGAGGTCGTCCCGGTCAGAACGGGCGTGCACCGCGGCGTGGGGTCGCCGACGTAGCCGGGGGGAGCCGCGTGCTCGACGACGCAGTAGGCGTACCCCGGGAACTGCAGGGGGAAGCTGGTCAGGCCGTCGGGGCCCGACGTGGCCCGGGCCAGCCACGTCGCCGCGGGCTCGGTCGCCGCGTCGGGTGGGGGCGTGGGGTGATCGGGCCCGGTCCCACCGTCGCGCCGGTAGAGGTCGAAGGTCGCGCCGGGGATCCCCACCGTCGGGTCCGACTGGTCGACCTTCTTCGCCTGGACGGCCACGAACATCCCCGGGTCGGTGACCTCGATGGGCAGGTCCGCCTGCCCGCCGGCCGCCGTGAAGCAGCCACCGGCACCCGCCGCCAGCCCCGGCGGCGCCGACTCCTCGGCCCAGCAGTACCGGTCGCCGGCGACGAGCACGGCCGCCGTCGTGCAGGTCCCGTGCACGTCGGTGGTGCACGTGGCCAGGGTCGGCCCGCCGGGCGGGCTGGTGGTGACGTCGATGACGGCGCCGCCGTAGATGACCTGCGCCGGGTCGACGTTGCCGGTGGCCACCTTCTGAAAGGCCGCACCCACCAGGGGTGGGTCGTCGAAGCGGGCGGTGCCGGCGCTGCCCGGCTGGAGGCGGACGTCCACCGTGGCGGTGGCGGGGTCGAGGTAGTACCCCGGCGGTGCCGCCGTCTCGGTCACCTGGTAGTCACCGGGCAGGAACCGGCTCGCCCCGTCGTTGCCGACCGGGTCGCACGCGCCGGCGGGCGAGGTGGTGCAGGTCCCCAGGTCGACGGGGTAGCTCCCCGATCCGCTGGGGTCGTAGCGGACGTCGAGCACCGCCCCGCCGAGCGGGGCGCCGCTCAGGCGGTCCACCTTGACCAGCGAGAGCGTCGAGGGTTGGACGTGGTCGAGGACGTCGACCACCGTGGTGGCCGGCCCGTCGGCCACCGCCACCTGGATCGGACCGACGGCCTGGTAGCCCGGCGGTGGCATCGTCTCGGTCACCGTGTACGTGCCGGGCTCGAGGCCCGAGGCCGTGTTCGACGACCCGTCCTGGCCGACCGTCAGCGTGGCCACCGGGGTCGTCGAGGGCGCGGGTCCGGACAGCTCGAAGACGGCCCCGGCGATCGCCTGGTAGGCGGTGTCATCCCCGGACTTCTCGATCCGCAGGCTCCCGAGCACCTGGTCGCTGAAGGTGACCGTGGCGTGCTGGCCCGGGGCGACGGTGATCGTCTGGGTGGCCCGGGTGGGGTCGAGGTCGTACCCCGGCGGCGCCTGGAGCTCGGTGATCTGGTAGTCCCCCGGGAGGAGCCCCGCGCCGTCGTCGGCCGCCGGCGAACAGCGGCCGGTGGCGTCGGTGCTGCAGTCCCCGAGGTCCCGGTCGTAGACGCCGTCGTGCGCCGAGTCGTACCGCACGTCGAACACCGCGCCGGCCAGTGGCGAGCCTGAGGCCGCATCGGCCTTGGCGATCGTGATCTGAGCCGGGACGACGTGCTCGACCGAGGCGCCGCCGAAGGTCACCACGGTGTTCGTCTGGGCGACCACGGTCACCGGGGTGTCGGGGGCCGCCTGGTACCCCGGCGGCGGCGACGCCTCGTGCACGATGTAGGACCCCGTTTCGAGGGGTGGGCTCTTCGGTGTGGCGCCCGACCCGTCGGTGGTGAGCACGGCGGCGACCTGACTGCCGTGGTCCACGTCGAACACCGCCCCCCCCACCCCGACGTACGCCTGGTCGTCGCCGGACTTGGCGACCGAGACCGTCCCGTAGGCCGCGGCGGGCTGGGCGTACAGCTGCTCGGTGGTGCCCAGGGCGATCGGGGCGGGGAAGCCGGCCAACAGCTGGGCGCCGGGTGGTCCGGTGCTCTGGTGGTAGAAGCCGACGCCAGGCTGGCCGACCTGGGTGAGAGTGGCGACGGTGAGGGTGATCGCCCCGGAGCCGTCGGCGAAGATCGGGACGACGGCGTTCCCGTTGGCGTCCGTGCTGACCCCGATGAACGTGGGACCTTCCGCCGTGTTGAACGTCCCGTTGGTGATCGAGAGCAGCACGCCCAGGCCGTCCAGCCCGCGTCCGGAGCCGGGAAAGGCCACGTGGACGGCGAAGAGCGCTGAACCGGTGAACGTGTCGCCCCCGGCGACCAGCCCGGCCACCAGTCCGGGGGCCCCGCTCAACCCGGCCGCCTGGTTGTACCAGCCGTCGAAGTCGTCAAAGGCGGCCAGGACGCCCGGGTCCATGCTCGGGACCGGGCTCCCCCAGACCACCGAGTCGTAGAGCAACTTGGCGGCGACTGCCGCCTGGTCGGCGGTGAACTGCCCGGTCGAGCCGTCCCACCACCCGGCGGCCTGCCCCTGGCCAAAGGCGAAGCCGAGCGGGCCGAGGCCGGCCGTCGAGGCCCCGGCCGGCGCGCCACCCGGTACGTAGCCGTACGACGGCGCCGGGTACTCGCCGCCGCTGGCGGGGAGGTTGGCGCACAGGCCCCACCCCTGGGCCGTCGGGAACCCCGGTCCGTAGCTGCCGTACCAGGTGTTGGCGCCCGAATAGGTGGCGCAGAAGCCGTGGAAGGGGTACGGGGGCGGCCCGCTCGTGCACGGCGCCGGGCCGTCGGCTCCGGCCGGGGCCGACGGGCCGTGGACGGCGGCCACGGCGCCGCCGACGACACCCAGCGCCACCACGGCGGCGAGCACGCAACGCCCGGTGAACCGTCGATGGGTCACCTCGGACATGGACCGGCCTCCCCTGTCGTCGCGCCCGTCGGCCGGCGGGCGGGCCGGACGACGGGGGCGGTCGTCGCTACGTCGCACCGATCTACGGGTGTCGCCTCCCGCCGGGGCTCCCCCGGGGACTCCCATCCCGCCCGGTCTCGGGGAGGTCCCTCTGCGGGACGGTGCACCGGTACGCTCGGCGGCGGTGCCGATCGCTCACCAGGACCTGGAGATGGGCGAAGACGTGCTGGTCGACCTGCGGCCGCACTGGGTCTTCCTGATCGCCCCGCTGGCGGTCACGGCGGCCGCCGCGGCCGCGGCGGCCGCCGTGGTCAGCGAGTTCCCGAACGCCCCGGTCGGTGTCGCCTGGGTGCTGGTGGTGATGGTGGCCGTTCCGGCCGCCTGGTTGGCCACCCGGCTGGCGTCGTGGTCGGCCAGCAGCCTGGTCGTGACCGATCGGCGGTTGCTCGCCCGGCGCGGGCTCGTTCGGCGCTGGCGGGCCGAGACTCCGCTCGAGTACGTGACCGACGTCCGCACCCACCAGAGCCTGGCCGAGCGCCTCGTCGGCACCGGGATGATCGTCGTCGATCTGCGTGGGACCGACGACCCGATCGTCCTCGACGACGTGCGCCGACCGCGCACCCTCCAGCGGGTCCTGCTGCGACAGATCGACGTCTTGACCGGGGCGGCGGACCCGACGGGGCTCGAGATCACCCCTCCGCACGGGGTGCCCCCGGTCCTCGGAGCGGGGTCCCGGCCGGCCCCCCCGCCCACCGCCCGGCCGCCCGTCCCCGCCCCGTCCCAGGCGATCCACGAGCAGCTCATCGCGCTCGACGACCTGCGGCGGCGTGGGATCCTCACCGATGACGAGTTCCAGTCGAAGAAGGCGGAACTGCTGAGCCGCCTCTGAACCGAGCGTCCCCGGGGGTCGGAGAACCACCGCCTCAGATCCCGTTAGGTTGTGGGGCGTGGGCACCGCCCGGTACCGCTGCTCGGCCTGCGGCAATCTCACGCGTTTCGACGTGACCACCACCCGCCGCACGCGCGCCTTCCACCACTACACGGTGGGGGGCGAACTCGAAGTCGAAGAAGAAGAGGTGCTGGAGGAGTCGGTGGACGACGTGACCTGCCGGTGGTGCGGGCACGGCCGGGCGGTCGAGGCGCTGGGCGACGATGCCGACCTCGAGGCGGCCGGGCCGTCGGCGGCCGAGGCGCCGGGGTCACGTCCCTCTTGAGCCCCGAGCCTCCCTCGCTCCGGGGGGCGGTTCCGGTCCCGACGTTCCGCGGATCGCCGGCCACGCCGGCCAGCGACCTCCACGGCCGCGACCTCGACGGTCAGGCGCTCGACGTCCGCGTCGTCGGTGCCCGGGGTTGGTTCCTCCTGCTGTTCCTCTCGAGCGGGTGCGTGGGCTGCCACGAGTGGTGGGAGGTGGCGGCCGGTCCGGGCCGTTCGGGCGTCGTCACCGACGAGACGGTGATCGCCGTGACCCGGGGGGACGGCCGGGAGGATCCCGCAGCGGTGCGCCGGCTGGCCGGGGCGACGACGACGGTGATCATGTCCGACGACGTCTGGGCGACCTATCGCGTCCACGGCCCGCCGTTCTTCGTGCTGGTGGACGGCACCCGCGGGATCGTGGCGACCGAGGGCGTGGCGTGGGCAGCCGAGCAGGTCGCGGCCGACGTGCGTCGAGCCCGGGAGGGCCGGGGCACGGTCGCCGTCCTCCTGCTCTCCCCCGAGGGTCCGGAGAGCTGAGGGTGGACACCGAGGTCGTCGAGCTCGAGACGGGCGCCCGCCGGGTCAGCGACCTGACCGCCGCCGTGGAGCGGTTCTGCGCGGGGAAGGGCGACGGCTGGTGCCTCGTCTTTGCCCCCCACGCCACCGCCGGCCTGGCGCTGATGGAGGTCGGCTCGGGCTCGGAGGGCGATCTCTCCGACGCGCTGGACCGGATCCTTCCCCGCGACGACCGTTACCGGCACCGCCACGGCTCGAGCGGGCACGGTGCCGACCACCTCGTGCCGGTGCTGATCACCCCGTCCCTGACCGTGCCGGTGCTCGACGGGCACCCGGCGCTCGGCACCTGGCAGTCGGTTGTCCTCGTCGATCCCAACGCCGACAACCGGCGCCGGCAGGTCCGGCTGAGCTTCCTCGGCGCCCCGTGATACACCCTCGTGGCAACGTGTGGCCGACAGCGAAGAACACGGACCTCCCGACGGGAAGGGGACCACGATGGCGACGCCGGCCTTCACCATTGCCTGTGACCAGTGCACGATGCAGCACTCGAACGCCTGCGACGACTGCGTGGTGTCGTTCGTGCTCGGGCGCGAGCCCGACGACGCCGTGGTGGTCGACGCGGCCGAGGCTCGGGCCATCCGCATGCTCGAGCGCGCCGGACTGGTCCCCGCCTTGCGCTTCGAGGAGCGGGCCGGCTGATCCGTCGCCAGTCGGACCGGGCCGCCCGGGGCCGAGAACGGTCGGCGATCCGGACCCGCCACGGCGGTGAAGCGCCACCTGCTCGTCACGAACGACTTCCCCCCCAAGGTGGGCGGCATCCAGGTCTACCTGTGGGAGCTCTGGCGACGCCTGGACCCGGCCAGCTTCGTCGTGCTCACCGCCTCGTCCCACCCCGACGCCCGTGACTTCGACGCCGAGCAGGCCGCCCGGGGATTCCGAATCGAACGCGTGCCGAGCCGGACCCTCTACCTCCCGACGCCCGGCGTCACCACCCGCATCCGCCGTCTGGCCGACGAGACGGGCGCCGGACTGGTGGTGATCGACCCGGCGGTCCCCCTCGGTCTGGCCGGTCCCCGGCTGGGGCTGCCCTACGGGGTGGTCCTGCACGGGGCCGAGGTCACGGTGCCGGCCCGTCTTCGGGGGACCCGGGGCGTGCTGGCCGGCGTGCTGCGCCGGGCCTCACTCGTCGTCTCGGCCGGCCGGTATCCCGCCGAGGAGGCCCGGAGGGCCGTCGGGGGGGACCTCCCGTCGATGGTCGAGATCCCGCCGGGTGTCGACGCCGATCGGTTCGCCCCGCTTGACCCCCCGGCCCGCGCCGCCGCCCGCCGCCGCCTCGGGCTCCCGGCCACCGGTCCGCTGGTGGTGACGGTCAGCCGACTCGTGCCCCGCAAGGGGGTCGACGTGCTGATCGAGGCGGCCCGGCGACTGGCGCCGTCCATCGCCGGCCTGACCGTGGCCGTCGCCGGGGCCGGCCGGGACGAACCCCGGCTGCGCCGGCTCGCGGCTGACGCCGGGTCACCGGTGGTCTTCCTCGGGCGGACCGACGACGACGACCTGCCGTCGCTCGTCGGGGCGGCGGACGTGTTCGTCATGGCGTGCCGTTCGCGCTGGGCGGGGTTGGAGGCGGAGGGGTTCGGCATCGTCTTCCTCGAGGCGGCGGCGGCCGGGGTCCCCCAGGTGGCGGGGGACAGCGGCGGAGCGGCCGAGGCGGTCGAGGACGGGGTGACCGGCATCGTCGTGCGACACCCGCACGACCCGGGGGAGGTGGCGTTGGCCCTTCGTCGGCTCCTCGCTGACGACGAGTTGCGCGCCCGTATGGGTGCGGCGGCGCGGCGCCGGGTGACGGCATCCTTCGACTACTCGCAGCTCGCACCTAGGCTGGCTGGGGCGCTCGGGGACGTGGAAGGCTGATGAACCCGCCGGGGACCCCAGCTCCGGCCACGAGCGCGAGCGCATCTCGCGAGCCCACGAGGAGGGTAGCGGTGGCGGAACAGGCCACAGAGCGCATGAGCGTGTCGGCGTCCCCGGAGCGGTGCTTCGACGTGGCCGCCGACATCGAGCGCTACCCCGAATGGGCGGCGGACATCAAAGAGGTGACCGTCCACGAGCACGACGACCAGGGCCGGCCGCTCCTCGTCTCGTTCCGGGCCGCCGCCTTCGGCCGCAGCACGAGCTACACCCTGGCCTACGACTACGCCGAGGCGCCGCGGGTCCTGGCCTGGCGCCTGACCCGGGGCGACATCACGACCAAGCTCGACGGCAGCTACGTGTTCGACCCGGCCGAGGGCGGGGGGACCGAGGTCATCTACCACCTGGAGGTGGAGCTGCGGGTCCCGATCCCCGGGTTCATCAAGATGCGGGCCCAGAGCAGGATCATGTCGACGGCGTTGCGCGAGCTGAGAGCTCGGGTCGAGTCCACCGGGTGAACGCAGCGGTGGCCGCGGACGGCGCCCCGGCCTTCGGTGTCGACATCGGTGGGACCAAGGTGCTCGGGGTGGCGGTCGACGCCACCGACGCCATCGTGTCCGAGGTCCGGGTGGCCACCCCCCACGTCAGCCTCCTCGGACCGTCGGACCCCGGGTCAGGGGACATGGTCGCCGCCGTCGCCGAAGTGGTGGCCCGGCTCCGCCGCTCGGTCGGGTGGACGGGCGGATCGGCGTCCCCGGCCGTCGGGGTCGGGGTTCCGGGCATGTGCGACCGTGACGGCGTCCTGCGCTTCGCCCCCAACCTCCCGTCGGCCAACGGGACCCCGGTCCGCGAGCTTCTCGAGCGAGCCCTGCCGGGCACGCCGGTCACCGTGGAGAACGACGCCGCCCTGGCCGCCCTGGCCGAGCACGAGCTCGGGGCGGCCCGGGGGACGGCCCACGCGCTCGTGGTCACGCTGGGCACCGGGATCGGCGGCGGCCTCATCACCGAAGGCCGGGTCTTCGCCGGCGCCCACGGGTTCGCCGGCGAGATCGGGCACATGGTGGTCGACCCGTCGGGCCCGCTCTGCCCGTGCGGGCGTCGCGGGTGCTGGGAGCGCTTCGCCTCGGGCGGCGGGCTCGGCCGGCTGGCCCGGGAGGCGGCCCACGCCGGGCGCTTGTCCGAGGTGGTGGCGGTGGCCGGCGGGGACGCCGAGGGCGTCCGGGGCGAGCACGTGACGGTGGCGGCCCTGGCCGGTGACCCGGGTGCGGTATCGGTGATCGAGGAGCTCGGATGGTGGGTGGCTCTCGGGCTGACCAACTTGGTGGCCATCCTCGACCCCGATCGCATCGTCGTCGGGGGCGGTCTGGTGGCGGCGGGCGAGATCCTGCTCGGGCCGACCCGCCGGGCCTTCGCCGAGCTGGTCGAGGGGGCCGATCACCGGCCGGCGGTCGAGATCGTGCTGGCCGAGCTCGGTGACCGGGCCGGTGCCGTCGGCGGCGCCCTGGTGACGCGCCGTACGGTCCCGGGCGGGGGGGCGCCGGGCGCCCGGTGAAGGTCGGCGTCATCCTCCCGACCTTCCGTCGGCGCGCCGAGGACGCGCTGGCGGCGGCGGCCGACGCCGAGTCGCTCGGGCTCGACGGGGTCTTCTGCTACGACCACCTGTGGCCGATGGGGCGCCCCGACCGCCCGGCGCTGGCCCCGTTCCCGGTCCTGGCCGCCGTGGCCTCGTCGACCCGGCGCCTGGCGGTGGGGACGCTGGTTGCCCGCGTCGGGCTCGTCGACAACGAGGTCCTCCTCTCCCAGTTCGACGCCCTGGCCGCGGTGTCCCCGGGGCGGGTGGTCGCCGGTCTCGGCACCGGCGACCACCTGAGCGCGGCCGAGAACGTCGCCTACGGGGTGCCGTTCGACCCCCCCGAACGGCGTCGGTCGGCCCTCCTCGGCTGCATCCGGGAGCTGGCGGCCC